>Ga0208694_1000434_pt1 | contig 62881 bp, 51 predicted proteins | sample AD_UKC078_MetaG_FD_184442 | JGI IMG/M metagenome (GOLD analysis project Ga0208694, IMG submission 184442) | Active sludge microbial communities of municipal wastewater-treating anaerobic digesters from USA - AD_UKC078_MetaG (SPAdes) (version 2) | ecosystem: Engineered > Bioreactor > Anaerobic >...
CACCGCCAGCCATTTTCGTTGGGTCAGAAGTTTTAACTGGAGCTAAACCATAAATTAAATAATGGTTTTTCTCTTTAACTTCAACACCTGTTTTAGCGCCTTCGCCCACTGAATAAGTCAATGTGTAGCAAGAAGTCATTAAAACTGAAATAGCAAACACTAATGCTAAATTTAAAACAATTTTCTTCATACTTGTCTAATTTAATTTATACCTACTCATAAGGCTTTTCGGATTACGCCCCGTTTTTTAGAGTGGAATCTGGTCTCCACTATTTAAGTTCAATAGTACTATTTTTTTATCACACTGGGTGGTCAGCCCGTTGGCTTTCGCAGACCTTCTTTATTTTTTAAACTTGCCCATAACGTTTTATTTACGTAACTCCCAATTCAAAACATTCGTAAATAAACCTATTGCTAAAGTTTAATTCTTTGTAAATGAATCATTTATTAATATTTATAAAGAGCATTTACGAATAGCGTTTTTTGTATGCTATTGGGCGCAACGAATGTAGCAATTATTTTTTAATTGGTTACGTTTTTTGTCTTTTTTTTAATGGGTGAAACTAAAAAAGGTTTTGGAAGTCTATTCCAAAACCTTTTTAGTGAGCGAAGTAGCCGTGTAGGTGTTAATCCATGCGGTGTTTGTAGTCGTTGTAACTGTATTCGCGGAGCAGTTCTACGCGGCCGTCGGTGTGGCGCAGTGCTATAGCTGGGTGCGAAATACCGTTAAATTGCGTGGTTTTCACGGTGGTGTAGTGAATCATATCTTCAAAAACCACTCGGTCGCCTACGCGTAGCGGCTGATCGAAACTCCAACTGCCAACCACGTCGCCACTTAAGCAACTGTTGCCGCCCATGCGGTAGGTTGGTTTATTTGGTTGTTCGTCAGTTGCTCCAATAATAGCGGGTTTGTAAGGCATTTCTAAACAGTCGGGCATGTGGCATGCAAACGACACATCGAGCATGGCGGTTTTGATGCCGTGATTTTCTACAATGTCCTGCACGGTGCTTACCAATACGCCCGTACGCCAAGTAAACGCGCTGCCTGGTTCTAATATCAGTTGTAAATTTGGATAACGGCTGTTGAATGTGCGGAGCAATTGAATGAGATGTTCGGTGTCGTAACCAGCTTTGGTCATCAAGTGACCGCCGCCCATGTTCAACCACTTGATTTGTGGCAAGAAATGTCCAAAACGTTGTTCCACCACTTGTAGCGTTTGTTCCAAATCGTACGACGTTGATTCGCACAAAGTATGAAAATGCAATCCTTCGATGCCGTCGGGCAGTTGTGTGCCGAGTTCGTTGGCAATAATGCCCAAACGCGAGCCGGGTGCACATGGATTGTATAAATCGGTTTCTACGACTGAAAATTCAGGATTGATGCGCAATCCGCACGAAATGCCTTGCGCTCTAGCTGCTGCACCAAACTTTTCGTATTGCGCTAACGAATTGAACGTGATGTGGCTGCTGCAAGCGGCAATCGTTGGGAATTCGTGCTCGGTGTAAACCGGTGCGTAGGTATGTGCTTTGCTGCCCATCTCTTCGTAGGCTAAACGTGCTTCAGAGAGCGAACTAGCTGTAGAATAGGGGATATATTCACGAAAAATGGGAAACGTTTTCCATAAGGCAAATGATTTGAACGCCAAAATAATTTCTACATTTGCACGCTCTTTTACTGACTTGATAAGTTCTAGGTTTTTGCGTAGTAAAACCTCTTCCATTACATAACAAGGCGACGGAAAAGGTGTATAATCAAAATGTGTAAATGTGTTCATATAGCCTATTTTTTACCAAAATAATAGTTCCAATGCCATAGAAAGTGAATGATACCAACAATAGACATAGCAATACCAAAATCGACGTGCCATGTCAAATAGCTTGTGTAAAAATCGGTCTCAATGTCATAATTGAGCAATATCACCAACCATAATCCCAGTAGAGCAGAAACTAAAAATGTAACCAGCAAAATGTAGTTCCAGATTTTACGATGAGTTGCTTTTTTATAGCATTTGCGTTTCACCAAGAGTACTGATGCACCGTACAAAACTAGTGTGGCACTGATTAACTCAATCAATAGATAGTTTGTTGTTTCAGTTTCTGGCGTTGATAATCCACCGTGATCACAAAAGCCATCGCCATCTTCGTCAATCATGCGACCGCATTCGCCAAGACAATCAATTTTCTCTTTTTTGCAGTCAGATTCAGCCAATAGCGCAGAACTACTAACTAAAAAAAATGCGAGGAGTAAAAATAGTTGTTTCATGATGGTGTTGAATTGAGTTTAGTGGTGGTCTCGTCCAAGAGATCGAACGATAAATATTCAGTAACTTTTTTAATAGGAGTGTACAAATAGGAGTCGTTTAATGTTTGTGGTTTTACCAAAGTTAAGTGGTTGTTGAGCATAGTAAATGCATTGAGCAAAATACTCAAAATGAGTGCAAATTTTAACAAACCAAATGCGCCACCGCCTAACTTATTAACCCAGCCTAAACTGACTAATTTCATCAGCTTTTCAAGCATAAGTGCTAATACATTTAATCCAACGGCTATCACAATAAAAATAAGTAAATAGGAAATTGGTACGAGTACTTTAAGTGAATAGTCGAGCCATGTGCTGAGCCAACTGCTCAAATAAGGCGCCCATAACCGAGCTATGTAAATACCTAAAACAATACCCAATAGCGAAGCTAGTTCCTTGAACAAGCCTTTGATTAAGCCGTTAATTAGCCCATAAGCCAACGGAATGAGTAAAATTATGTCTAATATGTTCATTTTTTATAAATAACGGTTGGTAAGTAAATCACATTTGCTTACCAACCGTTACTAGTATTGTGGTGGGTTAAAAACTTTTTACAAGTTCTTTTTTACTTCTATCTCTTCGTAGCCTTCTATAATGTCACCCACTTTAATATCGTTATAGTTGGCAATATTCAAACCGCATTCAAATCCAGTGCCCACTTCTTTTACGTCGTCTTTCATACGTTTGAGTGAAGCTAATTGACCGGTGTACACTACAATACCGTCACGAATGAGGCGTACTTTGTTAGTACGTTTAATTTTACCTTCTTTCACTATACAACCGGCAATAGTCCCCACCTTGGAAATGTGGAATGTTTCACGAATTTCCAATGTAGCGGTAATCTCTTCTTTGATATCTGGTGAAAGTAAGCCTTCCATAGCGTCTTTCAACTCTTCGATAGCATCGTAGATAATGGAGTATAAACGAATTTCTACCTCTTCGCGTTCAGCAACTCTGCGAGCATCTGCTGATGGACGCACTTGGAAACCGATGATAATAGCGTTGGATGCTGCAGCCAACATAATATCTGATTCTGAAATTTGTCCTACAGCTTTATGTATAACGTTTACTTCGATCTCTTCTGTTGACAGTTTAATCAAAGCATCTGACAAAGCCTCGATAGAACCGTCCACGTCACCTTTGACAATGACATTCAATTCATGGAAATCGCCTAATGCGCGACGACGACCAAGCTCTTCGAGTGTTAAGTGTTTAGAGGTGCGTAAACCTTGTTCTCGAGCCAACTGTTCACGACGTGTAGCAATGTCGCGTGCTTCGTGATCGTGATCGAATACGTTGAAATTATCACCAGCTTGTGGCGCACCATTCAAACCTAAAATCATCACAGGCTCAGAAGGTCCAGCTTGTTCAATACGTTGATTACGTTCGTTGAACATCGCTTTTATACGTCCATAAGATGTTCCTGCTAACATGACATCGCCCATACGGAGCGTTCCGTTGCTTACAAGTACAGTAGCCACATATCCACGTCCTTTATCCAATGTAGATTCAATGACCGAACCTGTGGCTTTACGATTTGGATTGGCTTTTAAATCCAATAATTCTGCTTCGAGCAACACTTTTTCGAGTAACTCTTTTACGCCAGTTCCTTGTTTAGCCGAAATATCTTGTGATTGGTATTTACCTCCCCATTCTTCAACTAAGTAGTTCATTGAAGCAAGAGTTTCTTTAATTTTATCGGGATTAGCACTTGGTTTATCAACTTTATTTATGGCAAAAACGATTGGTACTCCAGCTGCCGATGCGTGATTGATGGCTTCAACAGTTTGAGGCATAATGCCGTCGTCAGCAGCCACGATAATGATGGCGATATCGGTTACTTTTGCACCACGGGCACGCATTGCTGTAAACGCTTCGTGACCAGGTGTATCTAAGAATGTAATACGACGACCATCTTCCAATTTTACATTGTATGCACCAATATGCTGTGTAATACCACCAGCTTCACCAGCAATAACATTGGCTTTACGAATATAGTCAAGTAACGATGTCTTACCGTGGTCGACGTGTCCCATAACCGTAACAATCGGTGGACGTGGCAGTAAATCTTCTTCTTTATCTTCTTCCTCTTGAATAGCGCTCACAACGTCTGCACTCACAAATTCGGTTTTAAATCCAAATTCATCAGCTACAATGTTGATAATTTCAGCATCCAAGCGTTGATTGATTGAAACAAATAAGCCTAAATTAAAACATGTTTGGATTACCTGTGTTACAGGTACATTCATCATGGTAGCTAACTCGTTAACAGTTACGAATTCAGTTAATTGTAATGTTGATTGTGCTTTTTGTTCTGCCTCAACTTGATCCTGCATGCGTTGCAGGTTCATTTCACGTTTGTTTTTGCGGTATTCAGCTGCTTTTTTACGTCCTTTTTTTCCTTGTGTTAAACGTGCTAAGGTCTCTTTAACTTGTTTAGCTACATCTTCCTCGCTGACTTCAGTTACGTGTGGTGAACGCTTAGAAAATTTCTTATTACTGCTAGCAGTTGGAGTACCTGCGTACATCGATTTGTTTATTTCTACCCGTTCACTACCACCGATACGTTTACGTTTTTTTCTTGTATCTTCTGTTCTTTTTTGATTTGTTTTAGCCTCTTCATTATCAACAAATTCTTTACTTGTTGATTTTTTCTTTTGAAAATCACCACGTTCTTTGCGTTTTTCTTCACGACTTTTTTTGACAGGACGAGTGGAGTTATTAATAGCATCTAAGTCTATTTTACCAACCATTTTGATTTGGTTTTCGACTTCCACTTTACGTATAGTGAACACTTCGTTAGAAACCGTTTCGTCCGTTTCTACGGTTTCAACTTTTTCTTCTTTAGGCTGTTTAACTGCAGCAGGTTTTTGAGTAGATGTTTTTATTGTTTTTGCTTTTATAGGTTCTTCTGCCACTTCGGCTGGAGGTGCTTTTGGAGCAGTTATTTCCTCTTTTGGAGCTTGTGTTTTTTTAGGTTTTCCTACATTTTCTAAATCGATTTTTGCCACAGGTTTAAAGTGTGGCCGTTCGATTTCGATTTTAACCTCTTCTATTACAGGAGTTTCTTCTACCTTTTTTTCTTGTTCCTTTTCTTCCTTTTGGCGCAAGCGATTTTGACGTTCAGCCTCTAGTTTTGCCATTTCAGGCGTTCCAAACTCTTTGTATAGTAAGACTTCTTGCTCATCAGTTAGTTTGGTGTTAGGATTATTTTCCAGCTGTTCTCCTTTTTTATTGAGAAATTCTACTGCGGTGGAAAGTCCAATATTTAATTTTTTTATTACCTGTGCTAATCGTGCCATAGTCTGAAATTGAAATATGTTTTAAAGATAGATGTGTTACTCTGAATTATATTTTTTAGTGTTCTAATTGTTATTACTCTTCGTCTTCGTCGAATTCAGCGTGTAAAATAGCCAATACGTCATCAATAGTTTCTTCTTCAAGGTCAGTACGACGAATTAACTCTTCGCGTGGAATTGCCAACACACTTTTTGCTGTATCACAACCAATACTCTTGAATGTATCGATAATCCATTGGTCAATTTCATCGTTAAATTCATCTAAGTAGATGTCCTCGCTGTCCAACGTTTCATCATCATGACAAACGTCGATAGTGTAGCCAACTAACATGGTAGCTAGCTTGATATTTGATCCACCTTTACCAATGGCTAATGAAATCTCTTCTGGTTTTAGATAGACGTTTGCTTTTTTATTTTCGTGATCAAATTCAATAGAGGTGATTTTTGCAGGGCTTAATACACGTGCCACAAATAAACCTAAGTTATTAGTGTAGTTGATAACGTCAATATTCTCGTTGCGCAATTCACGCACAATACCGTGAATACGTGTTCCTTTTACACCAACACAAGCACCTACCGGGTCGATACGATCATCGTACGATTCCACTGCAATTTTAGCACGTTCACCCGGGATGCGAGCAATTTTTTTGATGGTAATCAATCCGTCTTGAATTTCAGGTACTTCCAATTCAAATAAGCGCTCTAAAAAGAGAGGAGAAGTACGAGAAAGATATATTTTAGGATTGTTATTTTTATTTTCAACTCTGTCAACTATAGCGCGAACTATTTCACCTTTACGATAAAAATCGCTTGGAATTTGCTCTGTTTTTGGTAACAACATTTCGTTGCCTTCATCGTCAAGTAACAGAATCTCTTTTTTCCAAACTTGGTAAACTTCTCCAGTTACAATTTGACCAACCAGTTCAGAGTAGCGATTAAAGAGATTGTCTTTTTGGATATCAAGAATTTTTGATGCTAATGTTTGGCGCAAATTTAACACCGCACGACGCCCAAATGACAAGAAATCAACCTGGTCGGTTACCTCTTCGCCCACTTCGTAATCTTCTTCTATTTTTTTTGCATCAGTAAGTGAAATTTCAAGATTTGGGTCAGTTAACTCGTCGTCCTCAACTACCGTACGATTACGGAAAATTTCAAAGTCGCCTTTATCAGGATTGATAATAACGTCGTAATTTTCGTCGGAGCCGAATGTTTTTGATATAACACTGCGAAACGACTCTTCCAAGATTGAAATCATAGTAGAGCGATCAATGTTTTTAAGCTCTTTAAACTCCGCAAAGGTGTCAATTAAATTGACATTTTCAGTTTTAGCCATAGTTATTTAAACTTAATTATATGTTTGGTGTATTTTACAGAATCATAATGTAATGTTATCTCTTCTTTTTGTAGAACTTTTCGTTTAGCACCCTCAGGTTTTACCATTTTTTCAACAGTAATAGTGAATTTATCAGGTTCTATCTGGGTAAGTATACCAGCTAGTTTTTTACCATCTTTGGTCAACACTTCAACCTCTTGCCCTACGTTTTTGTGATATTGTTCCATCACTTTGAATGGTGCTGTAAGTCCAGATGAACCAACTTCTAATTCGTAATCCTCTACGTTGCGGTCAAGGTTCGATTCAATATAGCGACTTAATTCAGCACAAAAATCAATATCAACGCCATGCTGTGTGTCTATTTCCACTGCAATTCGGTTGGTTGTAGATACTGTTACATCTACTAAAAAATAGTCGGTAGATGCAATTTTTTCGTTAACGAGCTGTTTTACAATCTCTTTGTCAATCATAAGTTGTAATGTATTGTACGAAGAAGGGGACTTTGCGAGTCCCCTACACACGTTTTCAATCAACGCACAAAGATAGTGAAAATATTTTAATTACCAAATGATTATCATTTTTTATTGCTTTGACACACAAATAATAAAGGCTGTTCACATGGAACAGCCTTTATTTAAAAGTGAACGGATTATTTAGTTCATATCTTCTACTATTTCATCCATATCGGTGATGGATTTATTAATATCCAGCGAGCGCTCATAATCATCTTTCGATGCTACAACAAATTTATCGTATTCACGTAAACCTGTACCCGCAGGAATTCTTAAACCAACAATTACGTTTTCCTTCATACCTTCCAGTTTATCAACTTTGGCGTTGATTGCAGCCTCGTTGAGTACTTTGGTGGTTTCTTGGAACGATGCAGCCGACATAAAGCTCTTAGTTTGGAGTGCGGCACGAGTGATACCTTGTAGCATCTGACGCGATGTTGCAGGCATAGCATCACGCACTTCCACTAATTTCAAGTCGCGACGTTTGAGCGCACTGTTTTCGTCACGTAATTTGCGTGCTGTAACAATTTGTCCAGGTACTAAGTTTGCTGAATCGCCAGCTTCTACTACCACTTTTTTGCCCCAAACACGGTCATTTTCTTCCATAAATTCGATTTTATCGACTACTTGGTTTTCTAAGAAACGTGTATCGCCTGGCTCTGCTATTTCAACTTTATGCATCATTTGACGAACAATAACTTCAAAGTGTTTGTCGTTGATTTTTACACCTTGTAAGCGATATACGTCTTGTACTTCGTTTACAATGTATTCTTGAACAGCGGTAGGTCCTTTAATAGCTAAAATATCAGCAGGTGTAATTGCTCCATCGGAAAGTGGAGTGCCGGCACGTACATAGTCGCTTTCTTGAACCAATATTTGTTTCGATAGTGGAACCAAATATTTTTTCTCTTCTCCTGTTTTCGAAACGATACTGATTTCGCGATTACCACGTTTAATTTTACCGAAGCTTACTTCACCATCAATTTCAGCCACAACAGCTGGATTAGAAGGATTGCGCGCTTCGAATAACTCAGTTACACGTGGTAAACCACCCGTGATGTCACCAGCACTACCTACGGCACGTGGAATTTTCACCAACATATTACCTGCTTTCACTTCGTTTTTGTCATCTACAACCATGTGAGCACCAACAGGTAAGTTATAAGTTTTCAAAATGTTGCCAGCTTTGTTAACAATGTTGGCTGCAGGTATTTTAGTTTTATCTTTTGATTCGATAATGATTTTTTCACGTAAACCCGTAGCCTCATCTGATTCTACTTTATAGGTAACGTTTTCTATCATGTTTTCAAAATTGACAAAACCGTCAACTTCCGAAATAATTACGGCATTAAATGGGTCCCATTCACAAATCTTGTCTCCTTTTTTCACGGTAGAACCGTTAGGGAAGAAGAGTTTAGAACCGTAACTGATGTTTTGTGTCATCAATGCAATACGTGTATTTGGATCAATAATACGTAGCTCTGATTGACGGCTAACAACTACTTGATATGCATTATTTGCAGCATCAGTTGTATTTACAGTACGCAATTCGTCAATTTCCAAAATACCATCGTAGCGAGCAATCAAGTTTGCTTCAGCAGCAATATTTGAAGCAACACCACCGACGTGGAATGTACGCAAGGTTAACTGAGTTCCTGGCTCACCAATAGATTGTGCTGCAATAACACCAACTGCTTCACCTTTATGAACCATACGGCCTGTTGCCAAGTTACGTCCGTAACATTTAGCACATACACCATGGCGTGACTCGCAAGTTAACACTGAACGTATTTCTACACGTTCAATAGGCGACTCTTGAATAATTTTAGCCGTAGCTTCTTGAATTTCTTCACCAGCAGCTATAATTAATTCACCCGTAATAGGATGGAAAATATCGTGAACTGAAACACGACCTAAGATACGTTCGTAGAGTGAAGCTACAATTTGTTCTTTATTCTTCAACTCAGTAGCAATCAAGCCGCGTAATGTACCACAGTCTTCTTCTGTAATGATCACATCATGTGACACGTCCACTAAACGACGAGTTAAGTAACCAGCGTCAGCTGTTTTCAAAGCAGTATCAGCTAAACCTTTACGAGCACCGTGGGTTGAAATAAAATACTCCAATACCGACAAACCTTCTTTAAAGTTTGCCAAAATTGGATTTTCAATAATTTGTCCGCCTTCAGCACCAGCTTTTTGAGGTTTTGCCATCAAACCACGCATACCCGACAACTGGCGAATCTGTTCTTTAGAACCACGAGCACCAGAGTCCAACATCATATAAACAGAGTTGAAACCTTGATTGTCGTTTGCTAATTTGTTGATAACGACTCTTGCTAACTTGCTGTTAACTTCAGTCCATGTATCGATAATTTTATTGTAACGTTCGTTATTGGTGATAAAGCCCATGTTGTAGTCAGCCATAATGCTTTCCACATCATCGTAACCTTTTTGTACTAATGCCTCTTTTTCTTCAGGAACGATAACATCTGATAAGTTGAACGACAAACCTCCACGGAATGCCATTTGGTAACCTAAATTTTTAATATCGTCTAAGAATTTAGCTGTACGAGCTACACCACACGTTTCGATAATACGAGAAATTACGTCACGCAATGATTTTTTTGACAAAAGTTCGTTGAGGTAACCAACTTCATCGGGGATGTATTTATTTACAATTACACGACCAACAGTTGTTTCTTCAATCATGCGTATAACTGGTTTCCCGTGTTCATCGATATCTTTTGTTTTAACAGAAATAACTGCGTGAATATCAACTTTTTTCTCGTTGTAAGCGATTTCAACTTCTTCTGGAGAGTAAAATTTTAAACCTTCACCTTTTGCGCCTTTACGTGGTTTGGTTATGTAATACAAACCAAGTACCATATCTTGTGAAGGTACGGTAATAGGAGCGCCGTTAGCAGGATTTAAAATATTGTGTGAAGAAAGCATCAATAGTTGAGCTTCCAAAATAGCTTCGTTACCCAGTGGTAAGTGAACAGCCATCTGGTCACCGTCGAAGTCAGCGTTGAACGCAGTACAAGCCAATGGATGTAATTGAATAGCTTTACCTTCAATCATTTTGGGTTGGAACGCCTGAATACCTAAACGGTGCAAAGTTGGAGCACGGTTCAATAGTACAGGGTGTCCTTTCATAACATATTCCAAAATATCCCAAACTACAGGATCTCTGCGGTCGATAATTTTTTTAGCCGATTTTACGGTTTTAACAATACCACGTTCTATCAGTTTACGAATGATGAATGGTTTGTAAAGTTCGGCTGCCATATCTTTGGGGATACCGCATTCATGCATTTTCAATTCTGGGCCAACGACAATTACCGAACGAGCTGAATAATCGACACGTTTACCTAATAAGTTCTGACGGAAACGACCTTGTTTACCCTTCAAACTATCCGAAAGAGATTTCAAAGGACGGTTTGAATCGGTTTTCATAGCACTTGATTTACGTGAGTTGTCAATTAGTGAATCGACAGCTTCCTGTAACATACGTTTTTCATTACGTAAAATTACTTCTGGTGCTTTAATTTCGATTAAGCGTTTCAAGCGGTTATTACGGATAATCACACGACGATATAAGTCGTTCAAATCTGATGTTGCAAAACGGCCACCATCAAGTGGAACTAATGGACGCAACTCAGGTGGAATAACTGGAATCGTTTTTAAAATCATCCATTCTGGACGGTTTTTATGACGTGCAGCACGGAATGATTCTACTACTTGCAAACGTTTTAAAGCTTCTGCTTTACGTTGTTGTGATGAATTGGTATCGGCTTTGTGACGTAAGTCGTATGATAATTTATCTAAATCCAAGCGTGAAAGCATCTCGTGGATTGCTTCAGCGCCCATTTTCGCGATAAATTTATTAGGATCGGTATCTTCCAGCATTTGGTTTTCGCGTGGAAGTTTCTCCATCAATTCTAAGTATTTGTCTTCATCAATCAATTCGCCTTCTACCACTGGCTCGCCTTCTGATTCTGCTAAAATACCTGCTTGAATCACCACATATTTTTCGTAATAGATGATTGAATCAAGTTTTTTGCTAGGCATTCCAAGAAGGTAACCAATTTTGTTTGGCAATGAACGGAAGTACCAAATATGTGCCACAGGCACAACTAGTTGAATGTGTCCGGTACGTTCGCGGCGCACTTTTTTCTCAGTAACTTCTACACCACAACGGTCGCAAACGATTCCTTTGTAACGAATACGTTTGTATTTTCCGCAGTGACATTCGTAGTCTTTCACCGGTCCAAAAATACGTTCGCAGAACAAACCATCACGTTCTGGTTTGTAAGTACGATAGTTGATGGTTTCAGGTTTCAACACCTCGCCATACGACGATTCAAGAATTTCCTCGGGCGATGCAAGCCCGATGGAAATCTTGGTGAAATTATTTTTGATCTTATTTTCTCTTTTAAATGCCATATTCTTATTGAAATTTGTAAGATGTAAAAATTCGGTTTAATGCAGAAATAATAAACTTATTCCAAATTAACACTTAAACCTAAACCTTTCAACTCGTGTAATAATACGTTTAGTGATTCCGGAATACCAGGTTGTGGCATTGGATCGCCTTTCACAATGGCTTCGTAAGCGCGAGCACGGCCCATCACATCATCCGATTTTATAGTCAAAATTTCCTGTAAAATGTAAGATGCACCAAATGCTTCGAGTGCCCAAACCTCCATCTCACCAAAACGTTGACCACCAAATTGAGCTTTACCACCCAATGGTTGTTGTGTAATAAGTGAGTAAGGTCCAATAGAACGTGCGTGCATTTTATCTTCAACCATGTGGCCTAATTTCAAGAAGTAAGTCACACCTACCGTAGCAGGTTGGTCAAAACGTTCGCCAGTACCACCATCGTAAAGATAAGCTTTACCATAACGTGGAACACCAGCTTTGTCGCACCATTCGTTCAAATCGTCGAGGTTTGCACCATCGAAAATTGGTGTCGCAAATTTCATACCTAATTCCTTGCCTGCCCAACCAAGTACAGCTTCGAAAATCTGTCCAAGGTTCATACGAGAAGGTACACCAAGTGGATTCAATACGATATCTACTGGAGTTCCATCTTCAAGGAATGGCATATCTTCTTGACGAACAATTTTCGAAACGATACCTTTGTTACCGTGACGACCTGCCATTTTATCACCAACGCGAATTTTACGTTTTTTAGCAATATAAACTTTGGCTAATTGAATGATTCCAGATGGAAGTTCATCACCAATAGTTACATTGAATTTTTTACGTTTTAATTTAGAATCGCATTCTTTGTATTTTTTCAAGTAATTGATTACGATATCTCTAATCATATCGTTTTTATGTGGGTCTGTTGTCCATTTGGTCAATTGAACCACGTTATAATCAATTTCGTTGAGTAATTTTTGTGTAAACTTCACGCCTTTAGGAATGAGGTCTGTGCCTAAGAAGTCTTTCACACCTTGCGATGTTTTACCGTTGGTGATAGTAATTAATTTGTCAATTAATTGAGCTCTTAATGCACTTACTTCTCTTTCGAATTCAGCATCTAATTTTGCTAAAATCTCTTTATCCGTGTTGCGTGATTTACGATTACGTTGTGCTTTAGAATAAAGTTCTTTGCCAATAACCACACCTCTTAATGAAGGTGAAGCTTTCAACGAAGCATCTTTAACATCACCAGCTTTGTCACCAAAGATAGCACGTAACAATTTTTCTTCAGGTGTTGGATCGGTTTCACCTTTTGGAGTGATTTTACCAATCAAAATGTCGCCTGGTATTACGTGAGCACCAATACGGATAATACCGTTTTCGTCCAAATCTTTAGTAGCGTCTTCGCTAACGTTTGGAATGTCAGAGGTTAACTCTTCCATACCACGTTTAGTTTCGCGCACTTCAAGTGTATATTCGCTTACGTGAATAGAGGTATAAACGTCTTCACGAACTACGCGTTCGTTGATAACGATAGCATCCTCATAGTTGTAACCTTTCCAAGGCATATAAGCTACTTTCAAGTTACAGCCCAACGCTAATTCACCTTTTTGAGTAGAATAACCTTCTGTCAAAATTTGGTTAAGCGTTACGCGGTCACCTTTTCTTACAAGAGGGCGTAAGTCGATAGTTGTATCTTGGTTAGTTTTTAAGAATTTTGGAAGAGGATATTCTTTCACAGCGTCTTCAAAATTCACAAACTCTTCTTCTTCGCTACGATCGTAACGTATGCGGATAACGCTTGCGTCAACAAATTCTACAACACCGTCGCCTTCTGCCATAAGTTGAGTACGCGAGTCAGTAATTAACTGACGCTCAATACCGGTTCCTACAATTGGAGCTTCAGGACGTAACAAAGGTACTGCTTGGCGCATCATGTTAGATCCCATCAAAGCACGGTTAGCATCGTCGTGTTCCAAGAATGGAATTAAGGCTGCTGCAATAGAAGCAATTTGTTGCGGAGCAACGTCCATCAAGTCCACTTCTGTTGGAGGAACCACAGGGAAGTCAGCTTCCAATCGTGATTTAACTTTGTTACGAATGAAATGACCGTTATCACTGAGTGGAGCGTTACCTTGTGCTACTACGAGATCTTCTTCTTCTTCTGCGGTCAAGTATGTAACGCCTTCTTCTGATAAATCAACAACTGCATCTTTGACCTTACGATAAGGAGTTGTGATAAAACCAAGATCATTAATTTTTGCGTACACACACAATGACGAAATCAAACCAATATTTGGTCCTTCTGGCGTTTCAATAGGGCAGAGGCGACCGTAGTGTGTATAGTGAACGTCACGTACCTCAAATCCTGCACGCTCACGCGATAAACCACCAGGGCCAAGAGCTGACAAACGACGTTTGTGCGTGATTTCAGCCAGTGGATTGGTTTGATCCATAAATTGTGAGAGAGCATTGGTACCGAAAAACGAATTGATAACTGATGAAATTGCCTTAGCGTTGATCAAATCAATTGGTGTAAACACTTCGTTGTCACGCACGTTCATTCGTTCACGGATAGTACGAGCCATGCGAGCTAAGCCTATATTAAATTGTTGATAAAGCTGCTCACCAACAGTGCGTACACGACGGTTGCTTAAGTGGTCAATATCGTCAACGTCAACTTTAGAGTTGATAAGTTTAACAAGATATTTGATAATTTCAATAATATCTTCTTTGGTCAATACACGAACACCCATATCTGTTGTCAGATTGAGTTTTCTATTGATTCTGTAACGACCAACTTCACCTAAATCATAGCGTTTTTCGGAGAAGAAAAGACCATTGATAGTTTCGCGAGCAGATGTATCGTCAGCAGGTTCTGCATTACGCAACTGGCGATAGATATGCAATACAGCTTCTTTTTCTGTATTACTTGGGTCTTTTTGTAATGTATTATAAATAATCGTAAAATCATCAACATTTTGATCTTCTCTGTGAAGTAAAATGGTTTGATTTCCCGATTCGATAATGTCATCAATATGGCTTGCTTCGATAATGGTTTCACGGTCAATAAGTACTTTTGTACGTTCAACACTTACTACTTCACCAGTATCTTCGTCCACAAAATCTTCAGCCCATGTTTTGATAACACGAACAGCCAATTTGCGGCCGATTGCTTTTTTCAAGTTTGTTTTATTGACTTTTACTTCTTCTGCTAGACCGAATGTTTCCAAAATATCCTTATCACTTTCGTAGCCGATAGCACGTAATAGAGTGGTTACAGGTAATTTTTTCTTACGGTCAATATAGGCGTACATCACGTTATTGATGTCAGTAGCAAACTCAATCCATGAACCACGGAATGGAATGATACGCGCAGAATAAAGTTTTGTGCCGTTTGCGTGTATGCTTTGTCCGAAAAACACGCCAGGAGAACGGTGTAGTTGTGATACAATAACACGTTCAGCACCGTTTATAACAAACGTACCTTTGTCGGTCATGTAAGGAATAGGTCCCAAGTATACGTCTTGGATAACCGTATCAAAATCCTCATGATCAGGATCAGTACAATATAGTTTTAACTTGGCTTTTAACGGAACACTATACGTTAATCCACGACGGATACACTCGTCGATAGAGTAACGGGGAGGATCAACATAATAATCGAGGAATTCGAGAACGAAATTATTACGTGTATCTGCAATTGGAAAGTTTTCAGCAAACACACGGTACAATCCCTCATTTTTTCTTCTTTCAGGAGGAGTATCGAGTTGGAAGAAATCTTTAAATGATTTGAGTTGTACTTCCAAAAAGTCAGGATATGATAACTGGTTCTTAATGGAGGCAAAACTCGTTCTTTTATTTTCAGTATTTGAAGACATTATTAAAGGGTGTATTAGTTGAACTTATTAGTTATACATAAAAAGGTTTAGAGTCCCGTTTGAACGGGATTCTAAACCGTAAAATCCTGAAAGACCAGGAGTTAGACTTACTTAAGTTCAACTTCGGCACCTGCTTCGGTCAATTGCTTTTTAAGAGATTCTGCCTCTTCTTTAGCAACACCTTCTTTAACAGCAGCAGGAGCAGCGTCTACGATATCTTTAGCTTCTTTCAAGCCAAGACCGGTAAGTTCTTTAACTAACTTAACGATTGCCAATTTGTTGGCACCAGCTGATTTTAAGATAACATCAAAAGATGATTTTTCTTCAGCTGCTTCACCAGCTGCAGCAACAGGACCAGCTGCAGCAACAGGACCAGCTGCAGCAGCAGGTTCGATACCATATTCATCTTTCAAAATTGCGGCTAACTCGTTTACTTCTTTAACTGTAAGGTTAACCAATTGTTCTGCAAAAGCTTTCAAATCTGCCATTGTAATAATAATTTATGTGTTTGTAATTTTGTTTTAATAAATAATTAATTTTTTTCAGAGAGTGTTTGTAACACACCATGAATTGTGGTACCTCCAGATTGGAGTGCGGACACAACGTTCTTAGCAGGTGATTGTAATAAGCTAATGATATCACCGATAAGTTCGTTTTTACTCTTGATAGACACAAGAGTGTCAACTTGATTTTCACCTAAATACAAGCTTTCTTCTACATAAGCAGCTTTCAAAACTGGTTTTTGGTTAGCTTTACTAAACTCTTTTATCAATTTAGCAGGAGCGTTACCAGTATTAGAAAACAAAATAGCCGAATTCAATTTTAAAGCACCAGCTAAAGCCTTGGTATCTACACCATGAGCTTCTAATGCTTTTTGGAATAACGTATTTTTGACAACTAACATTTTAACGTCATTTTTGTTACAAAGACGTCTCAAATTGCTAACTTGTTCTGCGTTTAATCCCTGTGCTTCAGTAATGTAAAAATGGCTGTAAGCTTGGAGAGTTTCCTGTATTTTCGAAATAATTACGCTTTTATCTTCCTTTTTCATACCTTCGTTTTAATTAGTTTTCATCGATTGATTTTGGATCAATTTTGATACCTGCACTCATTGTACTTGAAAGATAAATGCTTTTTACATATGTACCTTTAGCAGATGATGGTTTCAGTTTCATAATGGTATTCATGAACTCTTTAGCATTTTCTGCAATTTGTTGTTCGCTGAACGACACTTTACCTATAGAGGTATGAACGATACCATTTTTATCTACTTTAAAGTCGATTTTACCAGATTTTACTTCGGTTACCGCTTTGCCAATGTCCATAGTAACTGTACCGCTCTTAGGGTTTGGCATTAAACCACGAGGGCCTAATACGCGACCAAGAGCACCAATTTTACCCATGATAGCTGGCATAGTGATGATAACATCAATATCTGTCCATCCGCCTTTAATTTTTTCGATATATTCATCGAGACCAACATAGTCAGCTCCAGCAGCTTTTGCTTCAGCTTCTTTGTCGGGAGTACACAATGCAAGAACCCGTACTTGTTTACCTGTACCGTGAGGCAATGATACCACACCACGAACCATTTGGTTCGCTTTACGTGGATCTACGCCTAAACGTACATCAATATCCACAGAGGCGTCAAATTTGGTTGTAGTAATCTCTTTAACCAATTTTGCGGCTTCATTGAGAGTATAAGATTTACCTGCTTCAATTTTCTCTGCAGCTAACTTTTGATTTTTTGTAAGTTTACCCATTGTTTAATTGAAGTTAAGTGTTAAATATTAGGGAATTCGCCTTTAACAGCAATACCCATACTTCTCGCAGTGCCAGCAACCATTGTCATGGCTGACTCGAGTGTGAAACAGTTTAAGTCGGTCATTTTATCTTCAGCAATAGCTTTTACTTGTTCCCAAGTAACTTCAGCAACCTTTTTACGGTTTGGTTCTGCTGAACCACTCTTCGCTTTTGAAGCTTCCAATAATTGGACGGCAACAGGAGGAGTTTTTACGATAAATGTAAATGACTTATCTGCATAGTACGTAATAACCACAGGTAAAATTTTACCTGCTTTTTCTTGGGTTCTGGCATTGAATTGCTTACAAAAATCCATGATATTGATCCCTTTGGAACCCAAAGCAGGACCAACAGGAGGAGACGGATTAGCCGCACCACCTTTAATCTGTAATTTGATAAGCCCAGCAATTTCTTTAGCCATAATTCTAATTAAGATTTTGTTATTAACATATTAGTTTGAGTAACAACGGGCGTAACTTCGTTGTTTACTCTTTCTCTACTTGCATGAAACCAAGTTCGAGCGGTGTTTTTCGCCCGAAAATTTTCACCATTACTTTGAGTTTTTTCTTCTCATTATTTACCTCTTCAATGATACCAGAAAAACCACTGAACGGTCCAGCTATTACTTTCACATTTTCACCTACAGTGTAAGGAATTGCGAGATCATCGCCCATCTCTTGCATTTCATCAACAGAACCCAAAATACGAGTTACTTCTGACGGACGCAAAGGAATAGGTTTTCCACCAGGAGATGCGCCTAAAAAACCTAACACGTTGGGGATGTTACGCAAGCGTCCCATCGTCTCGTTTGTCATGTTAGCCTCTACAAGTACATAACCGGGTAAATAGCTACGTTCTTTAATCGTTTTCTTTCCGTTACGAATTTGGTAAACTTTTTCCATCGGAATCAAAACCTGAGATACGTATTGCCCAAGGTCTGTAGTTCTGATTTCAGCATCAGCATATTCTTTTACCTTGTTTTCTTTACCACTTATGGCACGCAATACATACCATTTTTTTGTTGTCTCAGACATGATAACCTCCTAGAAAATTAGAGAACTTTGTAAATGTTCGTCATGATCCATTCAAACATAGAATCCATTGCCCATACTACAAGTGCAATAAGGAGGGAAGCTACTAAAACAACTACTGCACTGTTGGTCAGTTCTTGTCGTGTAGGCCATGAGGTCTTGTGGACAAGTTCTGTATAAGATTCTTTGAAATAATTGATGAGTTTCATATGTTCGCAAATAGATTTTTTTGCACGGGTCGAGAGACTCGAACTCCCGACACCTGGTTTTGGAGACCAGTGCTCTACCAACTGAGCTAGACCCGTTTATTTGTTTTAAAGAAGGAAACAAGTAATCCGCAGATTACTCGTTTCCTATCTGTTTTTATTAGTTATACAGAAAGCTTTTATTAGTTAAGCAAAGCTGTAATTTGTCCAGAACCAACTGTTCTACCACCTTCACGGATTGCAAAACGAAGACCCTCGCTACAAGCTACTGGGTAGATCAATTTAACAGTGATTTCCAAGTTGTCGCCTGGCATTACCATCTCTGTTCCTTCTGGAAGAGTAATTTCACCAGTTACGTCCAAAGTACGAATGTAGAATTGTGGACGATACTTGTTGTGGAATGGAGTGTGACGACCACCTTCTTCTTTTTTCAAGATATAAACAGAAGCTTTAAATTCAGAGTGAGGAGTTACTTTACCTGGGTGAGAAATAACCATACCACGTTTGATTTCGTCTTTGTCAATACCGCGAAGTAATAAACCAACGTTATCACCAGCTTCACCTGAATCAAGAAGTTTACGGAACATTTCAACACCAGTTACAACAGATTTCATACCTGCTGCGCCCAAGCCAATGATTTGAACTTCATCACCAACTTTAACAACCCCTGTTTCGATACGACCAGTAGCAACTGTACCACGACCTGTAATAGAGAATACGTCTTCAACAGGCATTAAGAAAGGTTTGTCAACTGCGCGTGGAGGTAATTCAATCCAAGTATCAACAGCATCCATCAATTCCATTACTTTGTCTTCCCATTCAGCAACACCATTCAATGCACCAAGAGCAGAACCACGGATAACAGGAGTGTTATCGCCATCGAAATCATAGAATGAAAGTAATTCGCGCATTTCCATCTCTACAAGTTCTAACATCTCTTCATCGTCAACCATGTCACATTTGTTCATGAAAACAACTAAACGAGGAACGTTTACCTGACGAGCAAGAAGGATGTGTTCACGAGTTTGAGGCATAGGACCATCAGTAGCAGCAACTACAATGATAGCACCGTCCATTTGAGCAGCACCAGTAACCATGTTTTTAACGTAGTCAGCGTGACCAGGACAGTCAACGTGTGCATAGTGGCGGTTAGCTGTTTGATACTCAACGTGTGATGTGTTGATGGTAATACCACGCTCTTTTTCTTCAGGAGCATTGTCAATAGAGTCAAAAGACTTTATTTCAGAAAGCCCTTTTTTACCTAAAACGGTAGTGATTGCAGCGGTCAAAGTAGTTTTACCGTGGTCAACGTGACCAATAGTACCGATGTTTACGTGCGGTTTCGACCTGTCAAATTTTTCTTTTGCCATAACTCAAAATTTTATTTAAAAGTGATATAATTAAAATTGTCTAAAAAAATCATTAGTCGTCTGTGAGCTGTTGACGAGGATTGAACTCGTGACCTCTTCCTTACCAAGGAAGTGCTCTACCACTGAGCTACAACAGCGAAAAAAGAGAGCGGAAGACGGGACTCAAACCCGCGACCCTCAGCTTGGAAGGCTAATGCTCTATCAACTGAGCTACTTCCGCAAGTTTATCCAGAAAAGAAATTCTGAATAGCAAAAAAAACTCTACTTTTTTCGTAGTGGGCAGTGATGGATTCGAACCACCGAAGTCGAAAGACAGCTGAGTTACAGTCAGCCCCATTTGGCCACTCTGGTAACTGCCCAGATATGCATAATGCATTAATTTTGAGCCTCTTGTCGGATTCGAACCAACGACCCCGAGATTACAAATCACGTGCTCTGGCCAACTGAGCTAAAGAGGCGTATCCCTGTAGCCGCTCTTCAAAGAGAGCAGTCTAAAACGGGTTGCAAAGATAGATATTTATTTGATATCTACAAAGAAAAAAACAATTTTTCAATTATTTTTTATTGAAAACCGTTATAAAGCCCAACTGATTATGTTTTTTTGATTCTTTTAGAAAGGCTTTCTACCTGTGTTAAGAGATTGTTGGGTAGCGTTTAGCGCTTATCTTTTTGTTTTTTTATCTGTTTTTCAAGCGCTTCAACGCATTCGTCCACAGCCTGTTCGAACGTATTGGCTACTTTTGCTGCAAAAAACTCAGCATTGGTAGCATTCACTTTAATATTTACCTCTTTGTTATTTTCCGCTTCTGGTTTTACAACTTTCAAATAAACATCAACGGTAAGAATGCTATCAAATATTTTTTCTAGTTTGGTTACTTTTTTTTCGATATGCGCTTGTAATCTGTCGCTTGCATCGAATTTTACGGCTTGAATTCTAATTTCCATAACTTCTTTTCTTTTTTGCCCTTGGGTGGGCTTGTTCGTAAATATGTTGTAATTGCTCGAACGTGGTGTGGGTGTACACTTCTGTAGCAGCCAAGTTTGCATGTCCGAGTAGTTTTTTCACTGCATTGATATCGGCTCCATTATTGAGTAAGGTGGTGGCAAATGTGTGGCGTAAAACGTGTGGACTGCATTTAGTTTGTGTTGTAACTGCTGACATTGTACTAAGTACAATACGATACACCAATTTTGGATACATTTTTTTACCATCAGCGCGTACGTACAGATACGATGTAATTCGCTTTACTTGTTTATCTCTCTCTCTTATATAGGTTTGTAAGAACTCTTTTAAACTTTCTCCGAAAGGAATGATGCGTTCTTTACTACGTTTGCCAAATACACGAATAGTATTTCTGCTAAAATCTAAATCCGTATCTTTTAGATTGATAAGTTCTGATAAACGTATGCCGGTTTGATAAAAAGTTTCAAGGATGGCTTGGTTCCTATAGGCTTCAAAGTTAGATAAATTTTCGGAATTTTCAAAGGCTTGATCCAATTCTTTTTCACTAAAAAAAGTGGGTAGTTTTTTACTTTTTTTTTGTGAATTGATTTTAGCTGTAGGATCGGTGGTGACTAAACCTTGTTTTAATAAAAACCGATAGAAAGATTTTAAAGCAGAAAGTTTACGATTAACTGTTCGTGCTGAAATACCAGAATCTCGTAACTCCATGAGCCACGAGCGTATGATTTCTGCTTTGATGTTTTGAGGAATAAAGTCCTGATCGGACTGTTTGAGGAAATCTTGAAACTGTAAAAGGTCGCTATGATATGACAAAACAGTATGAGAAGAGTAGTTCTTCTCATACTGTAAATATTGCAGAAAGGAATTTACCATAAAAACAACTTTTACAACTCAACAACGAAATTAAAAGATAATTTTGAATTGTACAAGTGTTTTTTGAAAAAACCTTAATCTTCTTGTTGTTGCAGTTGTTGAACGTAAATAGCGCGTTGCTTCTGTTTTCTTTTCAGGACAGAAGGTTTGTCAAATTGTTGACGACGACGAAGTTCTTTTACTACGCCAGTTTTTTCAAATTTACGTTTGAATTTTTTTAGGGCTCTTTCAATGTTTTCGCCCTCTTTTACAGGAACTACAATCATGTTATTGAGGTTATATAAATTGATATTTAAATACGTTTATATCGGGGCGCAAAGATATTCAATCTTTTTGATTCTTGCAACTCTCTTTGTGAAAAATTATTTTTGAACAGGAATTTTTTGAATTCTAGCCTCATGACGGCCACCTTCAAAATCAGTTGTTAAAAATATTTCAACCAGTTTAAAGGCGAGCTCTTGTGAAATGAAGCGAGCAGGCAACGACAGTATGTTAGCGTTGTTGTGTTGGCGTGCTAATGCAGCTAATTCTTCGTTCCAACAAAGTGCAGCGCGTATGCCTTGATGTTTATTTACTGTCATAGTAATGCCGTTGCCACTACCACAAATAGCAATACCAAAATCGCAAGCCGAATTTTCTACCGCGCTTGCCAGCGGATGCGCAAAATCGGCATAGTCACAACTATCGGTGCTGTGTGTGCCATAATCATAAACATTAGCTACGCGTGTTTCTAAAAGTTTGATAATAGCAGATTTAAGTTTGTAGCCAGCATGGTCAGAAGCAATACCAATAGAGAGATGATGTAAAGGTTTCATATTTTTTGTTTTTGATGTTATATAAATTCTGTGTGCAAAGATACACATTTATTTTTGCTCATGTGCAAAAGCGGTCCAACCTTGTGCTTGAATTGTAAATTCTTGTCCGTCGCGTGTGATGAGTGCTAAACCTTCTGAAACGTCGGTAATATGACCAATAATATGTACGTTGTCTAATGCTTTTACCGCATCGTGTAAAGCGAGTGGAACGGTAAACAAAAGTTCGTAATCTTCACCGCCATTGAGTGCCGCAGTAGTGAGGTTAAGGTTAAACTCTTCGCACATGGTAGCGGTGATGTAATCGATAGGCAATTTTTCTTCGTAAATACGACAACCCACATTGCTTTGTGTGCAAATGTGTAATAGTTCCGAAGATAAGCCATCGGACACGTCTATCATAGCTGTGGGGAGAATCTTTGCTTTGGCTAAATTTTCAATAATATCTTTGCGTGCTTCTGGTTTTAATTGACGTTCAAGTATGTATTCTTTACCTGCAAAATCGGGCTGGAATGCTGGATCTTGTTGACCTTGAAATACTAATTTTTCACGTTCTAACAATTGTAAACCCGCATAGGCAGCACCAAGATCGCCTGTAACACAGATTAAGTCGTTAACTTTGGCTCCATTACGATAAACAATTTTATTTTCGTCGGCCTCGCCTAAACAGGTGAGACTTAAAGTTAAACCGGTAAGTGAGGAAGTGGTGTCGCCGCCAACTAAATCTACATGATATTGTTCGCAAGCGGTGTGAATACCGGCATAAACTTCTTCTATTTGTTCTAATGCAAAACGTTGGGAAACACCAATAGAAACAAGGAGTTGAGTTGGTATGCCGTTCATGGCACAAATGTCAGAAAAATTGACCATGGCGGCTTTGTAACCTAAATGTTTTAGTGGCGTGTAAGTAAGATCGAAATGAATACCTTCGAGTAAAATGTCGGTTGTTACTAATGCTTTTTTCTGACCAAAATCGAGCACAGCAGCATCGTCGCCAACTCCTTTGAGCGAAGATTTATTTTTAAGTTTGATGGATTTAGTAAGGTGCTTGATGAGTCCAAATTCGCCTAAGGATTCAAGCGTTAGTTTTTCTTCTGTTTGTTCTTTCATAAGTTGAAAATGAGATAGTGAGCCTACGAAATGAGGCTACAAAGGTACGTTTATTTTTTGTATCGTAAAAATGAGTTTGCACGCTGTTTTTTTCAAAAAATCAATTAGTTTCGAGAATTATAAATTTTGATTAACTTTGACGCTTATATTTAAAACAAAAAAATAGATCATGACGAGAAATCTTATAGTCTTGTTTGTATGCGTGTTAGTTGTATCTTTTGCTACGGCGCAACGTGATGTTTCTGTGTTGCAATTACAAAAGTTACAACAAACACTTTACGCTATTAGCAATATGTATGTGGATTCTGTAAAGGTTGATGATTTGGTGGAGGACGCTATTGAAGGCATGTTATCAGAATTAGATCCACATTCTACGTATATTCCAGCCAAAGAAGTTCAACGCATGAACGAAAGCGTAGAAGGAAGTTTTGAGGGTATTGGAATACAGTTTCAAATGCTGAGCGATACACTATTTGTAGTGCAAACCATATCGGGCTGTCCTGCTGAAAAAGTGGGTGTGTTACCTGGTGATCGTATGATAGAAGTAGATGGAATAACGATTGCTGGTGTAAAAAAACCAAATTCTGATATTATGAAACTGTTGCGTGGTAAAAGTGGTACCGATGTGGCGGTTAAAATAAAGCGTGCCGGTGTAACATCGCTCATTGATTTTGTAATTACCCGTGGAAAAATTCCAATTTATTCGCTTGATGCCGCTTATATGATTACACCCACCATTGGTTATGTGAAATTGAATAGTTTTTCGAACACCACGATGAGCGAGTTTCATAAAGCAATGAAGGTGTTGAGTAAGCAAGGTATGAAACAGTTGATTCTCGACTTACAAGGCAATGGTGGTGGCGTGCTTGATGCGGCGGTGAAGTTGTCTGATGAGTTTTTGAGCGCTAACAAAACAATTGTTTACACTAAAGGGTTGAATTTGCCAAAAACTACGGCTCGAGCTACAGCTTTTGGTTCATTTGAAAATACAGATGTTGTTGTTTTAGTTGATGAGTATTCTGCTTCGGCTAGCGAAATTGTGTCGGGTGCATTGCAAGACTGGGATCGTGCTATAATTATTGGCCGACGCACGTTTGGTAAAGGATTGGTGCAACGTCCAGTTCCATTATTAGATGGATCGATGATGCGTTTAACTGTCGCTCGCTACTACACGCCAAGCGGTCGTAATATTCAAAAGTCGTATGCAGACGGAGCCAATAAATATCAAAAAGATTTGATTGAGCGCTACAATCACGGAGAATTACAACATGCTGACAGTATCCAGTTTCCAGATTCGCTGCGTCATCAAACATTGCGTTTAGGGCGCACGGTATACGGCGGTGGCGGTATTATGCCCGATATTTTTATTCCGCTTGACACGACTAAGTTTACTGCATATCATCGTAACATTGTGGCGAAAGGTGTGTTGAATAAAACAGTAGTGGAATTTGTAGAGAAAAATCGTTCAACATTGGTTAAGAAATATAAGTCGTTTGATGCGTATCAAAAAGGTTTTGAAGTGGATGAACAGTTATTAAAAGCTTTGGTTGAAAACGGAACAAAAGCAGGTGTTACTTTGAATGCTGAAGAGTTTGAAACATCAAAACCATTGATGTGTTTGCAGTTAAAAGCGTTAATAGCACGTGATATTTTTAGTAATACGGACTATTTTAAGGTTATGAATAGTAATGATGTCATGGTGCAAAAAGCTATTGAAGTATTGAACGATTATAAAGCCATTTGGGCGCAATTGGAGAAGAATACAAAACGGTGAAAAAGATAGTTATTTTAGGACCAGAATCGACTGGAAAAACAGATTTGTGTCGTGCATTGAGCAGCCATTTTTCCGAACCGTGGATTCCAGAATATGCGCGTGAGTATATGGAAGCGTTAAACCGCGATTATACTTATGACGACGTAGAATTGATTGCGCGTCAGCAACTCCGTGAACAACAAGAAGCACCACAGCTTTATGCTAATGCAAAATATCTGTTTTTCGATACCGACTTAGTCATTACTAAAGTATGGTTTTTGCACAAATTTAATCGTACTCCAGACTGGTTACAATCGGCTTTGGAATCATCTGAAGTGGATTTATATTTACTATGCAAACCTGATATTCCATGGGAGTATGATCCAGTGCGTGAAAATCCAGAACTACGTGATTATTTGTATGAGTGGTATCAGCGAGAATTGGAGATGTTAGGCAGGGCATGTGTTGCAATTGGAGGTTTAGGAAAAGAGCGTTTACATCAAGCAATTACAGCCATTCAAAAGTTATAGAAATCAATTAAATCATTATAGTTATGACACAACATGACGTTATGAAAAAAGCCATTGCTGAATTATCGAATATGGATAATTGCCAAGCGTTGTGCTATCAACAAAATATAGATGCACCTATACCAAACACTACAGTGTTAGGAGAAATTGTTGATATGTTACGTAGTATTTTATTCCCTGGTTATTTCGGTTCGTTAGTAGTCAATCCACAAATGATTCAGTACCAAATAGGTGTGCGTGTAGAAGAGCTCAATAAATTACTTGCAGAGCAGATTTATGCGGGTATTTGTTTTACTGATCACTCTATCAATTTGAAGGAGGCTCGTAAACAAGCTAAAGAAATAACTATCAAATTTATAGCTCGCTTACCGGAATTGAGAGCACAACTTGGCACCGATGTGGAGGCTACTTATAAGGGCGATCCAGCAGCGCAAAGTTGTATGGAAGTTATTTTCTGCTATCCTGTAATTCGAGCTATTACTAATTACCGAATTGCACATGAATTGTTAATATTGGGTGTTCCGCTTATTCCACGTATTATTACCGAATTGGCGCATTCTGAAACAGGCATCGATATTCACCCTGGAGCGACAATAGGTAACTATTTTACAATTGATCACGGTACGGGTACGGTGATTGGCGAGACCTCAATCATTGGTAATCATGTCAAAATATATCAAGGTGTAACACTGGGAGCTAAAAGTTTTCCACTAGATGAAAATGGAAATCCTATCAAAGGTATTGCTCGTCATCCGGTCATTGAGGACAATGTCATCATCTACTCTAATTCCACTATTTTAGGGCGCATTACTATTGGTAAAAATGCTATTATTGGTGGTAACGTGTGGGTGGACACAGATGTGCCTACCAATGGTAAAATTTCACAAAAAGGGAAATTATAGTTTTACGTTTTGTTTTAGAAGAAGATGCAACAAGAATTTCAAATGGCGGCCAAAACGTTCCGAGGCTTGGAGGAAGTTTTAGCTAAAGAATTGGTCAATTTAGGTGCTAACAATGTGTCGATAGAGCGACGTGTAGTGCATTTTACGGGTGATAAACGCTTACTCTACAAAGCCAATCTCTATTGTCGAACAGCATCGCGTATTTTAAAGCCAATTGCCTCGTTTAGAGCCAACAATGCCGATGAAGTGTACGCACAAGTAAAATCGATTGATTGGAGTCAGTACCTCGATGTGAAGCAAACGTTTGCTATTGATGCCACAGTCTTTTCGGAAGAGTTTCGCCATTCTAAATTTGTTACTTATCGTGTTAAAGATGCTATTGCCGATTGGTTTATGGAGCGTGAAAACAAACGCCCATCGATTCGCTTAGATAATCCAGATCTTTTTTTAAACGTTCATATTTCGCATACGCAATGCACAATCTCTTTGGATAGCTCTGGTGATTCGTTGCACAAACGTGGGTATCGTGATGCACAAACCGAAGCGCCTATCAATGAGGCTTTAGCTGCGGGGATGTTGCTTTTGGCTGGTTGGGAGGGACAGTCTGATTTTGTCGACCCGATGTGTGGTTCCGGTACATTTTTGATTGAGGCAGCTTTGATTGCTTTGAATATTCCGCCTTGTATCTATCGTCAATCATTAGCATTTGAGAAGTGGAAGGATTTCGATAAAGAACTGTTTGAAGAATTGTATAACGATGATAGTTTAGAGCGTCCGTTTAAGTTTAAAATTAGGGGTGCTGATGTGTCGCCACGCGCAGTGAAAATCGCACAAGAAAACATTAAAGCCGCAGGTCTTACCAAATATATTACAGTAGAACAGCGTTCTGTTGCCGACTGGGAAGTGCAAACAGAAAAAACGTTAGTTGTAACCAATCCACCGTATGGTGAACGAATTTTGTCAGACGATTTATTTGGCTTATACGCACAATTGGGCGACACGTTAAAACATAAATTTACGGGCTCTACGGCGTGGGTTATTTCTTCGCACATTAGCTGTTTGCAGCGTGTGGGATTACGACCATCGGAGAAAGTGAAATTGCTTAATGGCGCACTCGATTGTGAGTTTTGGAAATATGAGTTGTTCCGTGGTAAACGCAACGATTTTGTGGCGAAAAAAAAGGATCGTAGAAGTAGTGAAAAATGATTTGAATTTGGAATAATTTTTGCTTCAATAATTAACATAAAATAGACCTTAAAACAATACTATTATGGAAAATTTTGCAGGACTTACAGGCAAATATGCTGACTACGACAGTGCTAAAATTGTCGTTTTACCCGTTCCTTATGATTCAACAAGTAGTTGGGTTCGTGGTGCTGACAAAGGTCCCGAAGCGCTATTGGAAGCATCGGTTCAGTTGGAATGGTATGATACTGAAACCCAAACCGAAGTGTACAAGCACGGTATTCATACTGCGGCAGCAGTAACAGAGGTGGAAACACCAGAGTCTCTTTGTTCTGCTGTAGAGCAACGTGTAGGGCAACTGTTTGACGAAGAAAAATTCCCCGTTACTATTGGTGGAAATCACACGGTGAGCATTGGCGCTATTCGTGCAGCAGCTAAACGTTTTAAAAATATGACTGTTTTGCAGCTTGATGCGCATGCCGATTTGCGAAAATCTTACGAAGGTTCGGAGTTGAATCACGCATGTGTGATGAATCAAGCTAAACAGGTGGCGCCTATTACACAAGTGGGTATTCGGAGTATGTCGGTTGAAGAGACGAAAATTTATGATCCAAGCCGTATTTTCTGGGCGCGCGACATCTTTTTTGATCACGAAAACAGATGGCAAATGGAAGCATTTGATACGTTGAGCGAAAACATCTATCTTACTATTGATTTAGATGTGTTCGATCCAGCTATTGTTCCATCAACCGGAACACCAGAACCGGGTGGTTTACAATATTTCCAAGTCTTACGTTTCTTGCGCCGTGTGTTTAAACGCTTTAACGTGGTAGGTTTTGATGTTGTGGAGTTGTGCCCCAATCCTAATCAAAAAGCGTCCGACTATTTGGCAGCTCGGTTAGCGTACCAATTGATGACGTATAAATTTCTGAAAAAATATAACCAGAAATAACTTATAAAAAAAGAGGCGAAAGCCTCTTTTTTTAGTTTTGGTATGGATTTATTTACTGTCGAAATTTAAACTTCTTTCGTATTCAATTTCTGGTTCTTTTGCTAAAAATAATTCTAACTGATTTTTAGTATCAAATCCTCCTAACTTTTTTTTGTAAGTATCAAGAATGTGAGTGTCTTCAATTTCTAACTTTCTATTTCGTGATATCGTTAGAAAATCTTCTTCTCTGTCGATACCTAGAAATTTTCTATTTACTAGATTTGCTGCTATTCCTGTTGTACTGCTACCTGTAAAAGGGTCAAGAATCCAAGCACCTTTTCGTGTAGATGATAATATTATTCGGGTTAGCAACGCAAGAGGTTTTTGAGTAGGATGTTTTCCACATGATTTTTCCCAACGAGCGATAGCGGGTAAATGCCAAACATCTTTCATTTGAGTTCCACCATTTGACAAGAAATACGGAGGGTCGGAAAAAATCATATCGAACTTAATTACAATTTTCGATTATATTTTTAAGTTTTTCTAATTTGCTAAATACATGATTATTCTTGGCAATGGCAATAGACTCGTCAAAATGTTTTTTTTCATCTTCGTACAAATAATCAATTATTTCTAAAGCCAACTTATTTTTTTCATCCTCAATACTTTGTTTGTTTATTTCCTGAAATGAAACAAATGCAAAATCATTAGAATCTAATACAATTTGACAAGTCTTATATCTGTGTTTGACCTCTGTTAATGCATCTTCAAAAGATGTAGCCTTTAATTTGATAACTCTACACAAGGTTTCAATTATTTCAATTTTATACAATTTATTTGCCATACATACATTATTTTTATTGCAAAGATAGTATATATGAATTATATATAGTTGAAATAGATCAACTTATAACTTTTTTGATCAAAAATTAAATTTTTAAAATTATACTTTCCGATAGTTTCCACGCGTAGTAAAATTAATAAAACCTTTATCTCGTAAATATTGTAATTGTTGGCGAATTTTATCTTTTACAAATTTATTTTCTGGGTGTTTTAATTGTAACTCTCTTTCAAATTGATATACTTGATTTAAAGAAAAATCAACAGTATCAATTCTATCAATACAATTTAAAACGTCCATTACCCAACCTCTGCTTTCAATGTTAGTCGTCTTAATAGATTTTGTTCTACAATAATTGTCAATAACATGTTGCTTTTCAACTTCTTTTTGATTTTTAATAATAAAAATCTTTCCACTTTCAGGAATATTTGAAATATCAACATTACATCCAATCCAACCAGCCCTTCTAGCATTGTCAGATAAGGGTTTTCGTTTTTTAATTATATTAGGTGTGAAAAAATGATTAGGGATTAATAGAAAATTGTTAACAGAGAACTGTTTTGAATATGTTAAGAAAAAGAAATTCGGGTTTTGATTTGAGTTTATCCTCTCTATCATAGTTGAATAAGCACCATCAGTAATTGTATTTGAAAATAACCCATTTTTACTTTTAAGTTCAAATTCTTCTTTGCATTTATCACAATAGAAATCAGCTACAGGTCTATTGTTTTCAAAATCATTAAGATAAATATTTCCACAGCAAGGACAAAATGAATTTTCTTTAACCCAATTTTCTGTCAAAACTCTTGCAATTTGAGCATTGCTTGAATAACCTTGTGCTAATTTTGTATTGAAATTTAAATTCATTTCTTGCAAATTTACAATTTATTTATTACTTGCCAATGAAAATATACAGGTTTTATTTCATCATCAAGCACGAAGCAATGCGACCAGAGTTAATGCCAAGTTTGCGTGCTGAGAAATAGGTGTCGGCTTGGGCGAAGGTACAAATGCCTGCCACTTCGATATGTTCGGGTAAAATGCCGAGTTCTTCCAGTTGCCACCGATTGGCTGCCCATAAATCCAACTGTAATTTATCGCTGTTGGTTGCTTTGGTAAAGCATTTGCCCGTAGGGAAGTCGGCTTTTACAAATTCGGCTAATACGTCGTTACCCACTTCGTAATTGGCAGCAGAGATGCTCGGACCAATGGCCACTAACAGGTTTTCGGCACGGCACTGAAACTCTTGTATCATCTGTTGCGCTGTTTTGGCAGCTATGCGCGCTACGGTGCCACGCCAGCCAGCGTGTGCCACGGCTATCACGTTGTGTTCGGGATCAAACAGCAGCACAGGTACGCAGTCGGCGGTGTTGATGCCAATGCAAATGGATTTTTGAGCCGTTATCAACGCATCCACGCCTTCTAATAAAGCGGTCTGTTTTTTAGCCCTTAGTTTTAGAAATGCCTCGTCAATCACTAATAGATGATTGCTATGTGTTTGACGTGGAAAAATGAGTTGAGCAGCATCGATGCCCAACTGATTGCACACGAGTTGGCGATTACGGGCGACGTGTTCGGGATTATCGTTCACGTAGTGGCATAAATTTAGCGATTGGTAGTTGCCTAAGCTTACGCCACCGTCACGTTCGGTAGTGAAGCCTACAAGGTTTTTGTGCGCTTCGAATAGTTGGTAATGCATCATGCAACAAAAGTAATAAAATTTATGAAAGTAGGCGTCTGTGTACACAAAAAAAACCTTGAACGATGTGTTCAAGGTTTTTTCCTATTTATATACACGAACTTATTAGAGAATGCCTTCAGCGTAAAGAACTGCATTTGTACCGCGTACAGCTGCTTCGCTTGCTGCTAATTTTGCTTTTTCGTCAGCGTTTAATTCAAATTCAACGATTTTTTCGATACCGTTTTTGCCAATGATACATGGAACACCAATCATGATGTCTTTCATGCCATATTCGCCTTCGCATGAAGCAGCACAAACGATTAATTTACCTTGGTTTTTGATGATAGATTCTACTAAGAATGAAGCTGCTGCACCAGGAGCCATCCAAGCAGAAGTACCAAGTAAACCAGTCAATGTGGCGCCACCAACCATAGTTGCTTTAGCTACTTCTTCTAATTTTTCAGCGCTCAATAAAGTGCTTACTGGCACGCCTTTGTAAGTAGCTAAGCGAGTCAAAGGAATCATAGTAGTGTCGCCGTGTCCGCCGATTACTAAACCTTCTACTTCGTTAGCGTTGCAGTTAAGTGCTAGGCTTAAGAAATATTTGAAACGTGAGCTATCCAAAGCACCACCCATACCAATCACGCGGTTACGTGGTAAGCCGAGTGTTTTAAGTGTGAGGTAAGCCATTGGGTCCATTGGGTTTGATACAATAACTAAAATAGCATTTGGAGAATATTCCAAAGCACTTTTAGCTACCGATTTTACGATGCCAGCATTTACGCCAATAAGTTCTTCGCGTGTCATACCTGGTTTACGTGGAATACCAGACGTGATAACTACTACGTCAGAGTTAGCAGTTTTTGAATAATCGCCAGTTACACCAGTTACTACAGTGTCGAAGCCCATTAATTGAGCTGTTTGCATAATGTCCATAGCTTTGCCTTCAGCAAAACCTTCTTTGATGTCGATAAGTACAACTTCGTTTGCTACTTCATTGACTGCTAATACATTGGCACACGTAGCTCCTACGTTACCTGCACCAACAACGGTTACTTTTGACATAGTGTTTAAGTTTTAAAGGGTTATAATGATTTGTTTATTGTGTATTTTACTGAATACTGCTACAAAGGTAAAACGAAAAAAACGATTAAAGAAATTTTTCTCTATTTATTTTATACAATTTTTCTTTCTCTTCCTAACCACGTGTTACGCCTGAATGATTGACGTTTGTGTATTTGTAATATTGTAAATAAAGTTGTATTTTTGCAAGGTTTTTTACAACCAAGCAAACATTACAATTAATTGATAAACAGTTGATTATGGAAAGAAAAGATTATACAGCATGGGCGTTTGTAGGCATTCTTATTATATTAGGTTTATTGGCTACTGTGTTTTTCTTCTGGCAAAAATCAAGCCAAACAGAGATTGAAATGGCAGAGATGGTCGAAATGATGACCTATGAAAAGGAGCAGTTAGAACAAGAATATACCGATTTGTCGGTTGAAATGGAGGGTTTTTCATATAAAACGAATAACGACTCTCTTTTGAAATTACTCGATCAAGAACAAGCTCGTGTGCAGTTGCTTTTAGAAGAGTTGAAAACCGTAAAGGCAACTAATGCACGGCGTATTGCCGAATTGAAAAAAGAGTTGGCGTCGGTGCGTAAAGTGCTGGTATATTACGTTTCACAAGTGGATTCGTTAAATCATATCAACACCAAATTAGTCACTGAAAATCGTACGGTAACACAAAAATATCAAGAAGCGACCAAAACCGCTGAACAGCTCGCAACAGAAAAGCAGCAACTGTCTAAAATTGTTTCTATAGCTGCCCAACTTGATGCGCGCAATGTCGTGGTAACCACACTCAATAGTCGTAATAAAAAAACGACTCGCTTATCGAAAATTGCACTTATCCAATTTGATTTTACCATTGCGAAAAATCCTACTGCGGAAGTGGGGCAAAAAACAGTTTATTTGCGTATTATGACGCCTGACGATGGTGTGTTACAAAAACGAGCAACAGATTTATTCTCTTACGAAAATCAAACTATTCAGTACTCGTGCAAAAAGGAGATTGAGTATGGTGGCGAAGAGTTATCTACTACGTTGTATTGGAATGTAGAAGAGGTGTTGCTGGCAGGTGCATATCGTGTCGATATTTTTATCGATGGTCATTTGGTTGGAAATCAAGTCTTTAATTTAGGCAAGTAATGTTGACGGCTAACTGATTACTATTTTTTTGTACAAATTTTCATGAATATGCCTTATTGTTCAAAATTTCATACCCTTTTATCGCTCTTAACACGCGATGTTAAACTTACGGTTTTTGCCGTATTGTTGAGTGTGGCTAATTTTCTGTTTTTCCATTTCCCGTTTTTCTCGTTTGTTTTTGAAAATGTTGGTTATAGCACGCTCAGTGGAGTCGTTATCATTGTGAGCTTGATTGTGGTGATGTTAGTGACGAACTTTTTTGTTTTCTACTTGCTACTTTTTCTATTGCGAGGTGTAGGGAAAGGCTTATTAGTTGTTGTGTTTTTGCTCAACTCGATAGCACTCTATTTTGTTAATACTTACAGTGTTATACTCGACGAGAGTATGATTGGCAATGTATTTAATACCAATTTTGATGAAGCTTCAGGATTTTTCTCGCTTGGTTTTCTGCTTTATTTTTTCTTGTTAGGTATTTTGCCTAGCATTTACATTATTAAAACCAAAATTATTTTTGGCAGCTGGAAGCGATTTTTTACAATTACGTCGTTGAGCGTGTTGTTATTGGTAATTTTAGTTTTTGCGAATGCAAGTCATTGGCTGTGGATTGATAAAAATGCCAAAGTATTGGGTGGACTGGCTATGCCGTGGTCTTATACGGTTAATGCCGTGCTGTATCAAACACACAAGCATAAACAGCAACAAGAGGAAATTTTATTGCCCGATGTCACGGCGATTGATCAAGAAAAATCGGTGGTTATATTAGTTATTGGCGAATCGGCACGGCGTCAGAATTTTTCACTGTATGGTTATGAGCGCAATACTAATCCGCTGTTGTCCCAAATTTCTAATGTGTCGGCTTTTAAAGCTAATTCGTCATCGACTTATACTACTGCAAGCGTAAAAAGTATTTTGGATTATAAAGAAACAAGTGAGCTGTACGAACTTTTGCCTAACTATTTATATCGTAATGGTGTGGAAGTAATTTGGCGTACATCAAACTGGGGGGAGCCACCTATTCATATTCAGCATTATATACACAAAAATGAGCTTAGTGCAGATTGTCAGGGCGAAGCGTGTGAGTATGATGAAATTCTTTTAACGGGTTTAAAGGAGCAAATGTTAGCCAGCGACAACCACAAAGTGTTAGTGGTTTTACATACAAACACAAGCCATGGACCACAATATAGTAAAAAATATCCGCCGCAATTTGAGGTGTTTCAGCCCGTTTGTAATAGCGTAGAATTAGGAAATTGTACGCACGATGAACTCATCAATGCTTACGATAATACGATTGTCTATACCGATTATTTGTTGGCTCGTGTCATCAATGGTTTGCAATCGCTTGACGAGTATCACACGGCTATGCTGTATGTGTCTGATCATGGCGAATCGTTAGGCGAGAACAATTTGTACATGCACGGTTTCCCGTTAAGTATAGCACCAAAAGAGCAATATGAAATTCCTTTTATCGTATGGACTTCAACAGGATCAAAAACTTTAAAATCTAACGATGAATTGACACAATATCATGTTTTTCACAGTGTACTCGATTTTTTAGGCGTACAAACTCCTATTTATGACGAAAAAATGTCTATTTTTGAGTGATGTTTTAATTTTGTATGTATGAAATCTACTGCTTGTAAATTGTTTATTGTTCTCTATCTGTTGTTTGCCATAGGATTGTTGGGTTTGGTCATGTCTATTGAAAAAGCTGGCTTACATTTAACACTAACTAACGATTATTTAGCAGGTTTATCCCCCACATGGGTGAGCTTTCAAGATCTGTTTTTTAAATATATTACAGAATTGGGCGGTTTTATTCCGTTTGTAATTGCTGCGGTTTTATTATTTTATAAAATCGGTGATTCGCTATTTGTAGTAGTAGCTCAACTACTTACAGCTCTGTTTGTATTTCCTATTAAGCAAATAGTGAGCGCTCCTCGCCCGTCACTGTTTTTTCAAATGCATTTCCCCGATGTTATATTGCATCAGGTTGAGGGAGTTACGTTACATCAAGTACATAGTTTCCCCTCGGGACATACAGCTACGGTGTTTTCGTTGATGCTGGCTTTGACGCTTATTTTTCAGAAAAAATCATGGCTGGCAGTTTGCTTTTTTATTCTGGCAGCATTGACGGCGTATTCGCGTGTTTATTTATCGCAACACTTTGCTGAAGATATATTATTAGGTTCTTTTATTGGTGTAGTGATGACATTGGTAGCTTATTGGCTTTATCAGCGTAAATCATATAATTGGTACAGCAAATCGCTGCTCGATGTATTAAAACGCTAACAATTATGGAAAAACAACGTTTTGAATTTTTTATTTATCCGCAAGAGGTTGATTATACTAAACGTATGACTTTAACGGCTTTGGGAGGTTGTCTGCTTAATGCAGCAGGTTTGGCAGCTTCCGAAAAAGGATTTGGTATGGAGTCTATGCATGCACAAGGTTTGGCGTGGGTTGTTTCACGTTTAGCTATAGAGATGGAGCATTATCCTACACAATATGAAAAAATCACCATTGAAACGTGGGTGCATGATTGCGGTAAATTGGTAACAACGCGTAATTTTGTGATATTTAATGAAAGGGGTGAGCAATTAGGTAAAGCTACATCGTTGTGGTCGATGATTGATTTTGCGACACGTCGTCCTGTGAATTTACAAGAAAAAACAGATTTAAGCGATGCGATTATTGCAGGAAATCCCATTATGGAAGCTCCTATTCGGTTAGATGAATTGCATGTGGAACCGATTGATACACATACAGTACGTTATAGCGATATAGATTTCAACAAACACACCAACAGCATGAAGTATATTGAGTGGATGTTGAATACTTTTAATTTGGCACAATTTGAACATCGAATATTGGCTCGTTTTGATGTGAATTATACGCATGAAGCTTTGTTTGGTGAGCAGATTGCTATTGTACGTGATGAAAAAGGTGATGAAATATATTTTGACCTTAAATCATCTACAGGTCGTTCACTTTGTAAAACTCGGATGGTATTTAAGGCAGAATAATCTCTTTTCAACGATTGATATAATTAATACAAAGAGCCGACCTCAAAGGTCGGCTCTTTGTATTATAAAAGCTACAATAAATTTATTCTTTATCTTGTTCGCTTGCTTCGTATTCTTTCAATAACTTATCTTGTACATCGGCAGGACAGAGTTCGTAAGAAGCAAATTTCATCGTGAACGAAGCACGACCACCAGACAGTGAACTTAACGAAGTAGAGTAATTTGAAAGCTCTTTTAATGGAATTTTAACTTGTAACTTTTCAAAACCTCTTTCGCTATTCATTCCCATAATAATAGCACGGCGTCCTTGTAAGTCACTCATAACATCGCCCATGCGATCACTTGGTACCAACACTTCCATGTCGTAGATTGGTTCCATAACTTTAGGTCCTGCAGCTTTAAACGCTGTTGCAAAAGCATTGCGTCCAGCTAAACGGAATGAAATTTCGTTGGAATCAACTGGGTGCATTTTTCCATCGTACACAATTACGCGTACGTCACGTGCATACGAACCAGTTAAAGGACCTTGTTCCAAACGATCCATCACGCCTTTTAGAATTGCTGGCATAAAGCGGGCATCGATAGAACCTCCTACGATACTGTTGATGTACACTAATTTGCCGCCCCATTCGAGTTGATATTCTTGTTTGTCGCGTACGCTGATTTTGAATTCTTGTCCGTCGAATTTGTACACAACAGGGTCAGGCATACCTTCAACGTAAGGCTCTACAATTAAATGCACTTCACCAAATTGGCCAGCACCACCTGATTGTTTTTTGTGGCGGTAGTCAGCGCGAGCTGCTTTAGTAATGGTTTCGCGATAAGGAATTCTAGGTTCTTCAAAAACGATTGCAATTTTTTCGTTATTTTCGAGTCTCCATTTAAGCGTGCGTAAGTGGAATTCGCCTTGTCCAGAAACAATAACTTGTTTTAATTCTTTCGATTGTTCTACAACCCAAGTGGGGTCTTCTTGACGCATACGTGTGAGTAGCTCGTTCAGTTTTTCGTCATCAGCTGTGTTGGCAGCTTTTATAGCGCGACGATATTTGGGTTCCGGATAGTTTACAGTAGGAAATACATGGCGGCAATCTTTGGCATTAAGCGTGTTGCCGGTATGTGTATCTTTCAACTTCACAGTGGCACCAATACTACCAGCAACCATTTCTTCTGTTTTAGTTTTGGTTTGCCCTGCTACGTGGAATAGTTGAGTAATGCGTTCTTTGGCATCGTTACGGCTTACGTTTGTAAGATCATCTCCCTCTTTTACTTTACCTGACATAACTTTGAAGTACGAAACTTCACCAATATGTGGTTCTACTGTAGTTTTGAAGAAAAATAGGCTTGTAGGCGCATTAGCATCAATAGCGACTTCTTGATTTTTGGTGTTAACAGCAGCGGGCATTTGATCAGGTGATGGTGCCACAATGCTCAAGAAATTCATAATACGGTGGACAGCCCAATTTTTTTCAGCCGAAGCTACAAAAACTGGATAGATGTCGCCGTTAATCATACCAATTTGGATACCCATACGCATCTCTTCTTCGGTAAGTGTACCTTGGTCGAAATATTTTTCCATCAGTTGTTCGTCATTCTCGGCAGCAACTTCTAAAAGAGCTTTGTATAGTTCGTCAGCATGATTTTTTTCTTCAGCAGGGATTTCTAAAATTTCAGGTGTATTTGCTCCCTCTTTGTATTTATACATTTTTTGTTTGAGCACATCAACGATAGCTGAAAACGATGCTCCAACGCCGATTGGATACTGTATAGGCACTATTTTATTGCCGTACACTTCGCGAAGACTTGCTAAAGTACCTTCATAATCAGCTTTTTCATGATCAATTTGATTAATCAAGAAACAGAGCGGTTTTTTTAAGTTTTCAATATATCTGAATTGGTTAATTGTACCTACTTCAACTCCGTTAGCTGCATTAATAAGCATGAGCGACATGTCCGTTACTGTAAGTGCCGATACTACGTTACCCACAAAGTCGTCAGAGCCCGGACAATCAATAAAATTCATCATTTTATCTTTCCATTCGAAAGATGCAAGCGTTGAAAATACTGAATAGCCGTATTCTTTCTCTACAGGGAAATAGTCGGAAACTGTGTTTTTAGCGTCAATGGTTCCTCTACGTTTTATAACACCACTCTCGTAAAGCATAGCTTCAATCAGAGTGGTTTTTCCAGAACCAGAACTACCCATAACGGCAATGTTCTTAATTTCGTTTGATTGATAAATTTTCATAACCAATTAGATATTTAAGGAATTAATAATATTTGTATAAAATTTTTCAAAAATGGTCAGCAATTTAGTAAAAATTTCACAGAATACATGCTTATAAAGCAGGTTTGAAAACAGTGTTTTTTAACATATAGCATGTAAAATTCTACCTATTACCCTTATAATAAAATTACTTTATAATTTTAAACACTTCTGTGTTGTTTCCTGCTTTTATTTTTACAATAAAAATACCTTTTTGTGTGATTGGTATAAAGTGTTTAGTGAAAACATGTTGAACATTATACATACACAACCCACTTAAATTATACAGACTGATCATGGTTTCATCTGCAAGCCCTTCGATTTGAATGCCAACAGGCGTTGAAAACAGTTTTATATCACTAAAATTAGTCGGTTTGGTGGCATTCGGAATGTCTGTGGTGGATAGTTTAATTTCATTCGAATACGGTGAGGTGTAGCTATCAACGGCTGCACGTACACGGTAATAATAATCCGATAGCATTTCGACGTTGCTTACTACGTAGTGATCTTTTGCCACCGATAAATTTTCAACTATAAATGTTGTATCTTGCTCGCCATAAGTAATGCTTACATCGTCAATCGACGCATTGCTATTCAATCGAAGTGCCATTACGAAACGTAAAGCGGTAAAGTTTTGAGCAGGGTCAAATGTGTAACTTGGATAATTTTTAGCTGTAGAGCCCGTGTTTTTCAAACTGTCGATATTAACCCATGTAGTACCATTGTGTGCATCGATAGCAAGAATTGAACCTGGCGCAGTTTCGCCGTAACGATACATAAATGAAAGCGTTGAGATTGGACCAGAATAGGTTGGTGTGGTAACCGTATGTCCTATCGCTGTAAAGCTGACTGCTGGAGCACTTTTACCTGTATATGCAGCACTGGTATAAGTGCCGGTCGAACCGAAGTTCCAGCCTGCAGTTTTGCAAGAATCAATGTTACTAAATCCTTCTTCTTCTGTGTTGATTCCCATTCCTTCTAATTGATACACATCAAGTAAATAATGCGTAGCACCAGGAACTTCTTCCCACTCGGCTATGAATGAAATGTCGTGAATAATAGAGGCATTTAGTGCTAGTGGTGCCTCCATAGGTTTTGTTTTGAAACGAATAGCATTCACACTTACTCTGTTTGGTTCAACAGCTTTTACACGATAAGAGTATTCGGTTTCAGGAGTTAAAGTTTTTAAAGCAAAGGATGTAGTAGCTGATATTGGCATGTTTTGTTTGATGTATGTTTCGGTGCCAAAAGTAGCTGTATGGCTATTTAAATTTGCAAAAACATCGGTACCTTTGTTGTCCCATTCACTCCATAAAAAGGTAGTAGAAGGGCTTGTCACTGTTTCTTTACGCCAAAGTGTAACATCTTTACCCCAGTCGTTTGGGTTGTCAATTTCTCCAATTACGTCAATTTGTAGCCCGCTGTGATACAAAGCTATAACATCATTGCCATTGAATGAGACAACGGTTGATTGATCGCTACTGCTGCTACCCAATTTTAAATCAGCTTGATTCGTAATATCAGCGCTGGCACCGACGTGTGCTACCACATATACGGCACCATGTGCGAGTGTCCCAACAAGTGGTGTTTCTGCTCCAAAAACTCCAAAACCATTATTCTGTTTTTTGAGTGAATATTTTGATAAATCGACTGTTGCGCCTGTTCCGTTGTAGATGGCGAGTGCCTTGTTAAATCCAGTAGAACCTTCAACGTATCCACAGAAGAATAAATCACCAGCATTAACTGAACCTGTGTATACATCAACTGTATAGTTGCTTGCGCCGGGTAGGTTAATCCAATTGAGCGTAGCACTTGTAGCTGTAACATTAGTTGCTTCTAATGTCATAAAATCGTTGATGACAGTGGCTTTTATTGGAATTAAAATAGTGTCTGTTAATCCGCCTCCTGTTATAACCAAAGTATCAATAGTTTGTCCAAGAATGGTTGCATTGCAATGAACATAAAAGGTCGTAGAGAGTGTTCCATTAACTGGTACAAACGTACCTTGCGAAATAGAGAATCCCGGTTTATTATCTTTTAGTGCTAACGTAATGTTAGTGGTGAGATTTATTCCTTTCAGTGTGATTACCTGTTGTTTTGCATCATTGTGCATTATGACACCAAAATCGATAGTTGTCCATCGGTTGGGCGTCACTAAAAAAGCTTCTGTTTCGGCAGGGAAAGTGTAGTTTTCGTTGGTTTTATTGCCCCAAATGTGTTCGACTAAATCAGGATAGTCGATAAACGGATTACGATTACCTTGAATTTTATAAACTTCTTCAACACGTGCGCGTTCGAGATCGGAAACAGGGTCTTCACGATGCCATTTCAAAAGCAAATCAAGTGCCCACGTTTTCCAAACTGGATAGGTATTGTTGTCCATCATGGGCGACTGCCAAAGTGTAGAAAACTCTTCGTAAGCCGTAGCTACGTAAAAATAGGAACGTGCAAAATCGCCTTTATATTCATCGGCCGGTTCAAAACAGTTACCTGTATAATTTGTACTAAATGTGTTTTTACCAATTTTGCTCACACCATTATCAAGTAGGGCAGCAGGCAGTTCCACTTCGCCCAAAGGTAGATCATTTTTAGTAGAATTTGTAATTCCGTCAGCTGGATATAAGTGGTGTAAATCTTTGTAAGCGTTATTGAGATGACCACCCCACCAGCTTTTTGGTAGTGAATGTTCTATATGCATGCCGCTTACGCCATTGTAATCGCTTTGTTTGCGTACAATGTTAGAATAGCGGTCAATCACGGTGCTATCTGAAGCATTACAGTCGGTATAGAAAAACCCATTCCATGTATAATCTACTCCTGAACCGTAGGAGAGAAATAGTCCTGGCGAAACGATGTTGTTTAACGCTGTTTTAAGCTCAGCTTGTTTTTTACCATTGGCTAAATAGTAATAGCCCGCAGGAATTGCTGCACTCAGTGGAAACACTAGAGCAAGTAGTAGGGTAATAAATAAAACGCGAATTTTCATGTGTATAAGGTTTAAAGGTTATTATTTTTTTATTATGTTTTTTGCTGTTCACGTTTAAATAACCACACAATTAAAGCTAATTGTATGTACCAAAGAATGATAGCTGGTAGAGCGTTGAATTGCAGTACTATTAGAAGCAAAAGGGAACCTGCAATAAAAATCCAACGAATTTGATTGCCTAACCAACTATAATGTTTGAATTTCAGTGAAAACATAGGTAAGTTACAAACCAATAAAAAACAGGACAGTGCAATCATCAACAAAATTGCCCACGGAGAAGCCTGTAGCGATATTGTGTCTCCGTACGAGTAAGCTAAACCAGTCCAAAAGATAGCGTTTGCTGGCGTAGCTAAACCGATAAATGACGTGGTTTGGTTTTCGTCAATATTGAATTTAGCTAGCCGTAGTGCTGAAAAAACTGCAATAAGCAATCCGAAATAACGTGCCCATTCCCATGGACTGTCACGTAATAATGAAAATGCAGTCATAGCTGGAACTAAGCCAAAACTCACCATATCAGCCAACGAATCGAGTTCTTTGCCTAACGGTGAATAAGATTTGAGCAAGCGTGCTGAAAAGCCATCTAAAAAATCAAAAAGAGCAGCTAACAACACCAATAGCACTGTAGCTTTGTAATCTCCCTCATAAGCTGTAATCACAGCGATAGAACCAGATAAAAGATTGAGGGTGGTGATTGTATTTGGAATATGTTTTTTGATCATATTGAGGTATTTGCAAAAGAGTTGATGGAGTTAGCCAAGTCAGTGAAGCACAAAGGTAGGGATTGTTGCTTAAATTACAAAATTTTAGTTTATGAACTTTTACGTTGTGATTTGTAAAAAAATATATCTATCTTTGCACAACATTGGTTCACATTATTTTGCAGTTCGCAAACGTGATTAAAAGGGAATTTCGTGCAAGTCGAAAACAGTCCCGCTGCTGTAAGTTTGAGATTAGTTACTCGCTGATCGGTTGCAACTACAACGCCACTGATAATTTGGGAAGGCCAGTGCAACGCAAAAACAAGTCAGAAGACCTGCCAGTGTTAACACAATTCACTTTCACTCTCGAGGAAAGAGTGCGGTCATTATGGTCAAGTTTAAAACATTTTTACACGTATGTCGCTCTGTGTGGGTAGCTCTGTTGTTGAGTTGCTCGGCAGTTGTTATGGCGCAAGATTCATTGCGGATGGATTCCGTACGTTTGTATAAAATTCCAGAAGTTACAGTTTTAGCACAACGATTTATGCCCCAATCGGTTACGCCTGTACAGATTTTATCGGGTAAAGCCCTCGAAAATCTCACTTCGCACTCAGTTGCCGATGCTTTACGCTATTTTTCGGGTATGCAGATTAAAGATTATGGTGGTGTTGGAGGACTCAAAACAATCAATATTCGTAGTATGGGGACCAATCATGTTGGCGTATTTTACGATGGCATTGAATTGGGTAACGCACAAAATGGTACCATTGACTTAGGCAAATTTTCACTCGATAATATGGAATCCATTACATTGTACAACGGTGAAAAAAATAGCACTTTTCAGTCGGCTAAAGATTTTGGGTCGTCTGGCAACGTCTATATGCAATCGAAAGCGCCTTATTTTGAAAAAGGTGAAACTTATCATATTTCAGCTAAACTCAAAGCGGGTTCATTTTGGACTGTAAATCCCTCACTGTTGTGGGAACAAAAATTGACCGAAAAAGTGTCGCTATCGTCGAGTGTGGAATATCTTTACACCACAGGGCGTTATAAATTTACTTACCAAACATTGGGTGGTTACGATACTACAGCCATTCGTCAAAATGGTGATGTGAATGCGCTGCGTGCCGAAATTGGCTTGTATGGCAAGGTAACTGATGGACATTGGCGTACGAAAGCCTATTTTTACAATTCGAAACGTGGTTATCCGGGTGCGGTGGTACGTGGTAAATTTACGCACGAAGATCGGCAATGGGATTCTAATTTTTTTCTGCAATCATCATTTCAAAAATCGTTTGGCGAAATCTATTCGTTGATGTTAAAAGGAAAGTATGCGTACGATTATTTGCACTATTTAGCTGATCCCAATCGTGATGCGAGTTTGATGTATGTGAACAATACGTATCATCAACAAGAGGTTTATCTTTCTAATGCCAATAGGTTTCAGTGGTTCGATTTTTGGGATACCAATTTATCGGTCGATGTACAGTGGAATGGTTTGGATGCCAACTTGTATAATTTTGTCTATCCCAATCGCTACACGGCTATGACTGCTTTGGCAACAGCGTTTTATTTCGATCAATTCAAATGTCAAGCGAGTTTATTAGCCACTTATGTACACGATAAAATCAACACAGATTCACTTTCGGGTGCTCATCAATTTCATTTGGCGCCAGCTGTTTATCTATCGTATCAACCATTCAAAAAAATAGATTTAAATCTACGTGCTTTTTACAAACAAAGTATGCGAATGCCCACATTCAACGATTTGTATTATACGTTTATTGGCAATGTCAATTTAAAACCTGAAGAGACGACTCAATATAATATTGGTGTAACCTACAATCAGCCATTTGATGGCATTGTATCCTTGCTAACTTGTCAAGTCGATGGTTATTTTAATCAAGTAACTAATAAAATTATCGCTACACCTACGTCCAATTTTTTTCGCTGGACCATGATAAATTTGGGCTATGTTGAAATTGTAGGAACCGATGTGATGCTACAAACTAATTTCACGTTTGCCAAGGAGATAGGATTGAGTGCGCGGCTAAATTATACCTATCAGCAAGCCCGTGATTTAGGCGATCCGTCATCGCCTTACAATGGAGGTCAAATTCCTTACATTCCGTGGCATAGCGGTTCGTTGATATTGAATGCATTAGTTAAAAGTTGGTCGTTCAATTACAGTTTTATCTATACAGGTGAGCGTTACAGCGCCTCAGCAAATATTCCTGTAAATTATGAGCAGCCGTGGTACACACACGATTTGTCGGTGTCAAAAAAAATGACGTGGAAAGCAGTGGAGTTACAACTTACTGTTGAAGTGAATAATTTGCTCAATCAGCAGTACGAAGTGGTGCGCAGTTATCCTATGCCGGGTACCAATTTTCGCTTGATAGCACAAGTCAAATTTTAGTAAAATCAAACCAAGAGATAATGAAATTTAGAAACGTTTTTTTGATCATAACTATCACTTGTGTGGCATTTAGTTGCCGCAAAGTTTTGCCACCACAACCGCCAGTTGTTGATGTTGTAGATACCGTATCCAATCTTTCAAAAATTAAAGGGGTTTACGTGCTTAACGAAGGCAATATGGGGAGTAATAGCTGCACGCTCGACTATTTTGATTACACATCAGGTGAGTATATGTGTAATATTTTTCCTACACGTAATCCGCATGTGGTAAAAGAGTTAGGCGATGTGGGAAATGATTTACAAATTTACGGTTCTAAACTGTATGCGGTCATCAACTGTTCGCATTTGGTGGAGGTGATGGATGCTGTTTCGGCACGACATATCGGTACTATTGAAATTCCGAATGGGCGTTATCTCACGTTCCATGATGGCAAAGGTTATGTGACCTCATATTCAGGTCCCGTTTCTATCGACCCGAGTGCGCGCTTGGGTTATGTGGCAGAATTTGATACAGCGTCATTGCAGGTAACGCGTGAAGTGGCGGTGGGCTATCAACCCGAAGAGTTGGTGGTGGTAAATAATAAATTGTATGTGGCCAATTCGGGCGGTTATCGTGTCCCCAATTATGATAGAAGCGTGTCTGTTGTTGATTTGGCTACGTTTATCGAAAAAAAAATAGATGTTGCCATCAATTTACACCGCTTGCGCAAAGATGCGTATGGACGTATTTATGTTACTTCACGAGGCGATTTTCAAGGGACTGGTGCAAATACGTATGTCATTGATGCTGTCACAGACAGTGTGATTGATACGCTGAATTTTGTTGCTACAAATTTGACAGTTACCGGCGATAGTTTATATTTTATCAGTGCAGAGTGGAGTAATATGAGTGCTAACAGCTTTTCGTATGGCGTGTATGATATCAAACAGCAACGCCAAGTGGTGACCAATTTTATTACCGATGGTACCGAAAAACAGATTACTCGTCCGTATGGTATTGCTGTGAATCCTGAAAATGGTGATATTTTTGTAACGGATGCGCAGAACTATTTGATGCCCGGTACGTTGTATTGTTTTACGCCTCATGGCAAATTAAAATGGCACGCTATCACTGGTGATATTCCTGCTCATTTTGCCTTTTTGAACAAATAATTGTTATGAAAACAAACGTTTTATGCTGTCTTTTATGCTGTGCGTTTATGCCGTTGTGGGCAACTTCGCCCTATGTGTCGCGTGTATTTGAATTTGTGCCTGCTCCTGGTCAGTTTGTCAATGTTTTACCTGCTTATGAGGCGACAGACGATGCCGAATCCATGTTGTCCAAAGTGAATGATTGTTTGGTAGGTAAGGCTAATGGCACTGTTGTGACTTTGGGCGCTTGGGGTGGCTATGTCGTTGTTGGTTTCGATCATACCATTGTGAATGTGGCTGACGCATACGATTTTCAAATTAACGGTAATGCGTTTGCTGACAATGCCGAACCGGGTGTGGTTTTGGTGTCGGTGGACGAAAATGGCAACGGATTGCCCGACGATACGTGGTATGAATTGGCTGGTAGCGAGTTTGGTAAATCAGAAACGTTAACTCATTATGAAGTGACCTATTATCGTCCTTCGGCAGAAAAAGAGATGGTAACAGGAGGTTTTACGGATTATATTCGTTGGCAAGATAATCGTGATTCTACAGGGTTTGTAGCCAAAAATACATTTCATACACAGAGCTATTTTCCACAATGGTTGACTGCCGATAGTTTAGTGTTTAGAGGTACGCGTCTGCCTCATAACGGCGTACAATCCAGTTCGGGTTCGTATACACAATTGACCGCGTTTGCGTTTGGTTATGCCGACAATGCACCGAATAACAGTGAAGGAAGTCAGTTTAAAATAGAGTGGGCAGTAGATAGTTTAGGAGAAGCGGTTCATTTGGCAGGCATCGACTTTGTAAAAATCTACACAGGCGTACTGCAAGATAACGGCTGGACGGGCGAATGCTCGACCGAAGTGTCGGGTGTGATTGATTTGCATGCACCCACTGCTTTGCCAGATTATTACGCATCATCAGCACTGATTTATAGCATAGGGCAACAACTAATCGTGGAAAATTTATGCGATGAACCAATTCAAATTTTTACCATTTCAGGTGTCTGCGTAGCGCAGTTGTCTGCTGTAAAAGAGGCTGATTTTCAAATGACTACACCTGGAATTTATCTTGTTAAAGTGGGGGATGCGGTGCAAAAAGTGCGTGTGCATTGGTAATTCATTCTCTTTTATAATCTCGCATCTGTTTTGTATCTTTGCATATAACTTATGCAAAACTCATCACCATACCGTAAAATAATCCACGTGGATATGGACGCTTTTTTTGCGTCTGTTGAGCAGCGCGACCATCCCGAGTGGCAAGGAAAGCCACTTGTAGTAGGGAGTTCGCATCCGCGCGGAGTTATTGCAGCTGCTAGTTATGAAGCTCGCAAATATGGTGTTCGTTCTGCAATGCCTTCAAAAAAAGCGTTACAACTCTGTCCGCATCTGATTTTTGCACCGCATCGATTTGAGGTTTATAAATCGGTATCCAAAGAGATTCACGCCATTTTCAGCGAATATACCGATTTGATTGAACCGTTGTCGCTTGACGAAGCATTTTTAGATGTTACTGAAAACAAATTCGATATTCCTTTGGCTCAAGACATTGCTAAAGAGATAAAAGAAAAAATAAAATCACGACTTGAACTTACTGCTTCTGCTGGAGTGTCGTACAATAAATTTTTGGCAAAAATTGCGTCCGATATGCAAAAGCCTGATGGATTGACAGTTATTCATCCTAAAAAGGCGATACAAGTGATTGAGAATCTACCTATAGAAGCCTTTTGGGGTGTAGGGCGTGTTACAGCAAAGCGTATGCACGAGTTAGGTATTCACACCGGAAAAGAGTTGCGCGAACAATCAGAAGCGTTTTTGGTCAACCATTTTGGGAAAGTGGGAAAGTTGTTTGCCGAGTTTGCTCAAGGTAACGACCACCGCGCTGTAGAACCTGACAGAGAACGCCTTTCGGTAGGTTGCGAGCGAACGTTTGGCGAAGATATAATGGATAAAGCGCAAATTATCGCTCGCTTTGATGATTTGGCTGAAGAGCTAGAAAAGCGAATAGAAAAAGCTCGTTTTCAAGGGCTTACATTTACACTCAAACTAAAACGAAGCGATTTTAAACAAATTACCCGTAGTCAAACAGCAGAAAAATGTTTCACCACGGTTACAGAATGTGTTGAGCAGGCAACAATGCTTTTAGAAACAGTAAATTTGGAAAATCATGGCGTTAGACTCATTGGTTTTTCCGTAAGCAATCCTGCTGTGGTAGAATCCTCTGAAACACTTTTTGATCCGCAGTTATTTATAGCATTCGAACCGTATTAACGTTTTGCCGCTTGCCGCAGTTACCGATTTCGAAGCACTTCCCTAACAAGTTACAACTACTTTTGGTACGAGCTGTGCCGCTCGAATACCCACTGCACCGGCAATTAACTATACCGCGTGTTACCGCCTGGTGTTCTTTGTTTTCCGTCATTTTTCTATCAATTTGCTACATCGTTTCTATCTGCCGTGCGTTTGGGTAGGCAAGCTCTTTGGCTGGTTTTGGTCGAGCGTTGGCTTTTTGAGCGACCAGCCAATGTGCTTGACTAAGAAGCGTGGGACTTAATCCATATCTTCTTCCTCGTTTTCATCATCCTCGTAATTGAATTCTACTTTACTTTGGATTATTATTTCAGACAGAATATCATTTAATTTTCCAAGTTCAACTGCTTTATTAAATCTTGAAGTCAATTCTGGAATATTGATAATCTCCTCAATACAAGATATATACTTGTCAACTACAGCTTTGATTGAATATTGTTTCTCTGCGTTACTTCTGATATTAGACAGCAACAATTCAGAAGTTTCGTCCGATTTAACCACAAAAGTTACAGGGAATTTTTCAAGTTTATCAATATCTAAAAAGTATTTCTTAACATCGGTTGTTTCAGTTACCTGAAAGAACCGACCTAATGGTTTCATTACAAAATCAATTCCGCCGTCATTAGCATTAGTTCTCCCTGTTTTGTAAAGCTTTAAATTTTCTTCCTCAATATCATCTATTTCAAAACCAAAGAATACTGTTTGGTCGTAATAGAAATACTTCAAAATTGCAAAACTTACAATCTCAAAAATTCTTGCATCCACATTTGGGGCTAATAAACCTAATACAAATTCTGACGTTTTAGGAATTTTTTCTTCTTCCAATTCTTTCAGCTTTTCACAAGTATCAATAAATTTTTCAAACGAACCTCTTTTTACTTCTACGTAAGCATCAACTATTTCAAGTATGGCATGAGAAATATTAAATGTCCTTTTATTGGCTTTTACGTTTATAAGGTTCTCATTAAACCAATATCTATTAGTCTCAACAACTCTAATGATTGGTGTAAACTCGCATGTGGGGAAGAACTTTTTAAATTCTTCATTCATACGATGATTTAACGCATGATTTTGCAGTTTAGCCCCAAATGGCAATTCTCTCTGACGTTTAAAAAGGTCAGAAAACTTGGCACCTTCAAAATCGGAGTAACCAGTTTTTTTGTCAAACCCATTTGAAATATAATCTTCTATAAGAACATAGATTGCATAAAGATTTCCAAAACTCCCTCTTGATTTTGAACCCCTATTTGCTGATTTTGTTTTAATGTTAATATACTGAAGAAGCTCACTGTTTTTAAATATTTGCTCAAAATCATCAGCAAAATAGTTTTTTAAAATTTCGTCAATCTTGTCGGTGAATGGATGTCTCATAATTTTGGTTCAAATAAAGTTTGTTGCTGAAAATTTTTCACTTCATAAATTTTTGGTTCTCTGTATAACTTTTCACCATTGAGTTCCCCCATTTCTTGAACTCTTCTAAGTCCAATTTTAGTGAATTCTTCGTTAATTTCGATTCCTATTGATTTTCTTTTCAATTTCTTAGCTACGTATGAAGTAGTGAAGCTACCAGAAAAAGGGTCAAGTATTGTATCTCCTTCGTTTGAACTGGCTTTAATTATTCTTTCAAGTAAAGCTATTGGTTTCTGTGTGGGATGATTTTCATATTCATCCATTCTATACCTTACTCGTGGAAAATCCCAAACATTTCCTGGCACTTTTTCATTACTGTATGGTTGTGGCGGATTTTTTCTGTAATCAATCAAATTTCTTTTAGCACCTGTTTTAGCTTCAACTAAAATGTCATTTGAGTTAAAGGTATAATTGTTTTTGTCCTTTACACAAAACAAAATTGGTTCATACATAGAACCATAAAATTTCTTTGCTTGCACACCTGAACTATCATAAGACCATACAATCCTTGACAAAATTTCAATTTTACTCCTGAGAAAAATGTCAAAATATGGCATAAACTGAGTTGATGTCATTACATAAAAACTACCTGTTGGCTTTAGTTTTTTAAGGCAAAGACTTATCCATTTATAACACCATTCTAAATATAATTCATCAGTTGACCATTTGTCTTTTAGTCCATTAAAATCTTTACCAATATTATACGGTGGGTCAACAAAAATTAAATCAACACTTGAGTCTTTAATTTCGTGTTCAAGTATTTCTATTGCATCTCCTTGATAAATAATATGGTTTTCGTGTTCGTGTTTTATCATAGCACATTCCTTTTTTGATATTTGACTTTTTCTTCTGCAACCTTTAATGCTTCAATTCCATATTCTTCTTCTTCAATATCATAGACAATCTTATCGCTAAGCCAATCTATTAGTAATTCTTTCATTGAAACTTTAAAGTAATCAGAAATTAATTCAACCTGTTTTTTTGTTGCTTTCCTTTTTCCATTTTCAATTTTGCTCAAAACAGCTTGGTCAACACCTAAATGAAAAGCAACAATTCTTAACGGAGTTCCTTGTTCCTCTCTGATTTTCTTTATTCTTTCACCGAAGCTATTCATTTATTGTTGACATTATTCGTTTTGACAAAATTAGTCAGTATCAAATTGTTTTCAAGATTATTTTCTTCTATTTTTTCCACAAAGTTATCAACTGGCAGGTGCGTCGGCAAGAAAACTGCTCTTTTGCAAGCCGAAGCATCGGTTTGTGTGTCGGGGCTTGCAAATGTGCAGTTTTGTGCGTGGGCTGTTCATTATATCGTTTTCTTTTTTCTGTCTTTATGTAGCAAATTGTCTGCTGTGTCGTTTTTTACACTTGGCGGTAACAATATATATCCTTACCTCAATTCTGGATATACGGAACTCAGTTCCGCATATATCGCCTTTATGAAAGTGAGTTTAAAGTGTAATTTGTTGGTATTTAGTTCGTTGTATTTTTATTGTTTGTATGGTCCATTCCGTATATCCGTTTTGGATATACTGTTGTAAATTGTCCACAAACAATACTACAAATGTACCTATTTTTTGTAAAAAACTAACATTTTTTTTACAAAAAAGCAGCGTTTTTTTTAAAATAGCTGTAACGCTCGCTTTTAAGTTGCATTTTGGTTGTGGTGTGCATGATGTTGATAACTAATTCTGTTTTTTCGAGTAACTATTGGGTTTTTATTGTACCTTTGTGCCGTATTTAGTGTACAGTGTTTGGTTTTTGTATCGTTTCGCGGTGCAAAAATAATAGGGAATCAGGTGTAAATCCTGAACAGACCCGCTGCTGTGAGTTTTAGCCCAAACAATTTATGCAACACTCTTGCCACTGTTCCGATTGTCGGGAATGGGAAGGCGCATAAGTTGGAAACAAGTCAGAAGACCTGCCAAATGCTTTTGTTTTATCACGCTTTCGAGGAATAGAGCGCATGAACCCTGAGGACACGTTTGTCCACATGATTCTTACAGTCTTTTTCTACGATGTGACTTAGCAGCCCCGTGTTTGCAGGTTATTCGTACGTCCGTTCGCTTCGGAAGTTTATGGTGACTTATTACAATTACTATAAACCAGAATCAGATGAATTCAACAGAAATTTTCATTGTCAAACGTAATGGCACACGCGCCGTTTTTTCGATTGACAAAATTAAAAATGCCATTGCTAAAGCGTTTCTGTCGGTTGGCAGTTTTGCATCGCAAGAGGTGATGACGGCTGTGCTTAGTCGGCTCAACATTGCCAATGGCATGAGTGTGGAAGAGGTTCAAAACCAAGTGGAAATGGCACTGATGGCGGAGCAGTATTACGCGGTGGCTAAGTCGTTTATGCTCTACCGCCAAAGTCACTCCGAAGATCGTGAAACACGCGATAAACTCGAATTTCTCATCGATTATTGCGAGGCTACCAACGCCGCTACAGGTAGTAAATTTGATGCGAACGCCAACGTGGAAAAGAAAAATATTGCCACGTTGATTGGCGAACTACCCAAACCGAATTTTATTCGCCTCAATCGTCGTTTGTTGACCGACCGACTCAAAGATATGTACGGCAAGGAACTGTCCGACAAATACTTGAGTTTATTGAACCAACACGTGATTTATAAAAACGACGAAACCAGTTTGGCCAACTATTGCGCCAGCATTACCATGTATCCGTGGTTGATTGGTGGCACGTTGTCGATTGGTGGTAACTCCACGCCACCGACCAATTTAAAATCGTTTTGTGGCGGTTTTGTCAACATGGTATTCATCGTGTCGAGCATGTTGAGTGGTGCGTGCGCCACGCCCGAATTTTTGATGTACATGAACTATTTTATCGAGCTTGAATTTGGTGACGATTACTACAAAAATGCGGATAAAGTGGTGGATTTATCCAAAAAACAACGCACGTTGGATAAGGTGATTTCCGATTGTTTCGAGCAAATTGTCTATTCGATTAATCAACCTACTGGCGCGCGCAATTTCCAAGCCGTTTTCTGGAATATTGCGTATTACGATCGTTACTATTTCGAGAGTTTATTCGAAAATTTCTATTTCCCGAATGGCGAAAAACCACATTGGGAATCGCTCAACTGGCTTCAAAAACGGTTTATGCAGTGGTTCAACAAGGAACGCACTAAAACGGTGCTCACCTTTCCGGTGGAAACTATGGCGTTGCTCGCCGAAAATGGCGATGTGAAAGATAAAGAGTATGCCGATTTTACGGCTAAAATGTACGCCGAAGGTCATTCGTTTTTCACTTATCTGAGCGATAATGCCGATTCGTTGAGCAGTTGCTGCCGTTTGCGCAACGAGATTACCGACAACGGCTTTAGTTATACGTTGGGAGCAGGCGGCGTGTCTACAGGTTCCAAAAGCGTGCTCACCATCAATCTCAATCGCTGCATTCAACATGCGGTGAAAATGGGCATTCCGTATCAAACGTATCTGTCCGATGTGGTGGATTTGACGCACAAAGTACAGCTCGGCTACAACGAAAATCTGAAACAGTTACAAGATAAAGGCATGTTACCTCTGTTCGATGCAGGTTATATCAACATCGGTCGTCAGTATTTAACCATTGGTGTCAATGGCTTGGTGGAAGCGGCTGAATTTCTCGGTATTGAAATTAGTGATAACGAAAAATATACCACGTTTGTACAAAGCGTTTTAGGCATTGTGGAAACATACAATAAGAAATACCGTAGCAAAGATGTGATGTTCAATTGCGAAATGATTCCGGCTGAAAATGTGGGCGTAAAACACGCTAAATGGGATAAAGAAGATGGCTATTTTGTGCCACGCGATTGTTATAACAGCTATTTCTATGCGGTGGAAGATACATCGCTCAATGTGTTGGATAAATTCCGTTTACATGGCAAAAAATACATCGAACATTTAACTGGTGGATCGGCGTTACATCTTAATTTGGAAGAGCATTTGAGCGAACCACAATACCGCCATTTGTTGCGCGTGGCAGCTACCGAAGGGTGTAACTATTTTACCTTCAATATTCCGAATACAATTTGTAACGAGTGCGGTTGTATCGACAAACGGTATTTGCACGAATGCCCTTCGTGTCACAGTCAGAATGTGGATTATTTGACGCGAATTATTGGTTATATGAAACGCGTTAGCAACTTTTCGGCTGCTCGCCAAAAGGAAGCTGCTAAGCGTCATTATGCAAAAATGGAGGTAGGCGAAACATGCTAAAATATGCCGATTACGATGTGGTGTTTCAGGAACTGCCCAACGAAGTAACGCTCGCCATTAATATTTCCAATTGTCCCAATCGGTGTGTGGGTTGCCATAGTGCCTATTTGATGGACGATGTGGGAAATCCACTCACGGAACAGGCCTTGGAAGACCTGTTGCACAAATATGGTAAAACCATTACGTGTGTCTGTTTTATGGGTGGCGATAGAGAACCGCACGCTGTGGCGCAGTTGGCGCGTTGGGTGAAAACACAAGCCGAATTCACGCTGAAAATTGGTTGGTATTCAGGAAAACAAACGTTGCCTGAGGCTTTTGATAGTCGGTGGTTCGATTATGTCAAACTGGGGCCGTACGTGCCTGAACTTGGCGGATTGAATCACACAACGACCAATCAGCGGTTGTATAAAATTACAGAAACTGGTGCATTGGAAGATATAACCGCTTCTTTTTGGAAATAAAGACAATTTTCTTTTTATATACTTTTTTTATTCACTTTTAAAATTTGTAAAAACATGAAAAAATTAATTACATTTTGTTTGATGACATTGTTAGTTGTCAATGTGTTTGCGTATGTGCCAGGTGACACTATTACGTTGGATTTAACTACGCCAACCGTTCCTGCTCAGTTTACGTTTGATGCAGCCGATGCGTGGAGCGAGACGTACAATGAAACAGATTTTCCAACTATTGAGGCGCAAGTGTTTGCTTTGTCGCATTTGCCCGGAGGTCAAAGTTTTGGCGGTACCACATTCGATGGTTTTACGGTGTGTAAAGTAGCTGCCGATAGCGGTTATTTTGGCTGTATGGCACGTGGCGGTGTCGACGGCGTAGGCACGCCTTATATGTTGGGTTATTATTCGGAGTATTATTCGATGTTGAACTCAACAAGTTCTAATCAAGTGATTTTCACCACAGGCGAACAATACGATGCGGTGGGCATGTATGTGTGCAATAATCCGATGGCGTACAAAGCCATTACGCAAGGCGATGCGTATGCGCGAAAATTTGCTGCTGGCGACTCGTTTGTGTTAAAAGCTGAAGCGCTGGATGCGTCGTTTGCGCCAACAGGACAAACGGTGTCGTTTTATTTAGCAGACTATCGTTCGGAAAATCCAGCGGAGTGGACGATAAATAATACCTGGGAATGGTTCGATATGAGTTCATTAGGTCGAGTTGGTGGCATCTCTTTTTCTGTAAGTTCTACCGATATGTCCTATGGTTTTTCGAACACCGCCACCTATTTTGCTATGGATAAGTTGAAAGTAGCTGTGCCAAAAACAACGGATGTGAGCGAGCTGATGGCACAAAAAATAACGGTGTATCCAAATCCATTTGTCGATTATGTAGCAGTAACCAACGCACAAGCACCTGTGGAAATTTATACTTTGGCAGGTGTTAAGTTGTTGTCTACTACGCAATCACGCATCAACACATCAGCGTTGCCAGCAGGTGTATATGTATTGAAGAGTGGCAATCAAATTGTCAAAATTACAAAATAAAAAAAACAGGTAAATATGTGGTAGGGTATTTACGCTGAATTATAACTGCCAAAAATTGAAAGTAGAAGCCCCATCATGTTGCGATAACAGGATGGGGCTTGTTGTATGGGAAATTAGTTGATATTTTTCAACGCTTTACTGGTAGCTTCGAGTAGCGGAGTGGTCGATACGTCGTGTCCTAAAGCGTGTTGCATCCAATGGTTTGGTGTAAGTCTGCCCACAGGATAAATGCGCTGAATTTCGTTGCCTAAATTTTTACCTTGCAGGTGGTTTTCTAGTTGAAATTCAATGATGTGTCCGTATGGATAGTTAGGCAAATACAAAGGTACATCAATCATGTGCGAATAGATAGCCAAAATGGGCGAGTTTTCTTCGCCTAAAATAGGTGCGTAGTATCTGTTCCAAATAGTTGTGGCATAGGTAATAATGGTTGCTTTTAAATCATCGACTGTAGCATTTGGATTGGCGTACAACCATTGCCATGTGTATAAATCGACGAGTGAAACGCCCATAATTTCATAACAACCCCAAAATATATCGAGAGTTTGTAAATCTGTTTGATTTCTATCGTTGTTTTTATAACCGAGTAAATCGAGATCACGTTTTTGGAATACAAACGCCAACGCTTCGGTAAAAGCAGTGCTTGGAACGCCATTCATAATGTAGTTATCTACGTCATGGAGTGTAATGGTTTGTTCTACATTGTGTCCAAATTCGTGTGTAGCAATGTTGTAGCCTTTGTAATCCATACCATCGGTAGCAATGCGTGTACGCAAACGTGCTTTATCCGATTTCATCAGTGCGCCCCAAGCGTGTCCGGCACCACGTGACGCATCAACTTGTATTTTACTACAAATGGCGTGAGCACGTTCATCAGAAAAACCAAGTTGTTTCAGTATGTTTGGCAAATCTTGTTCGTAAGCTTCTTTGGTGGGGTAGCGTTTGCGAGTTTGTGCTGTCAGTTCATCTTCGTTGATAGCACTGCGGCTTTTAAAACCATCGTACCAAACATCAAACGGCTGAAGTTTACGCCCTAAACGTGTTTCTATCACTTTTGCCACTTCGGTTACTTGTGGCGAAGCGATGAATTGCGTAAACATAGCTTCGATCTCCTCTGCCGAAACTTCCATTTGTTGGTCAAACGAACGCTGAATGTAAGTAGGGTAAGTAGGGCAATAGGCATCAGCAGCAATAGTGGCTTTGTAAATGTTATATAGTTTTTCGTAGCGTCTGTTTGGTTCTGGAGTTGGAGTAATAGCTTTCCCGTTTTCAAACATGGTGTTGGATAGTGGTTGCCACGTGTAATTGGCGTTACTAATCACTTGCTGCGGAATAGTTTGATTGACAATATGTTTCATCACTTCGTAAATCATCTGCTGTTTCTCCAATCCGCGTCCATCAGCATTCGCATAGTTACTTTTAAGTTCGTCGCGCAAGCCCCAATGTGAAATGAGCGCCATGTGATTGGGAAATAGTTGTTCTCCTTGTTCAGTGCGCAACTGTCCCATCATGATGTTATAATTGGAAATATAGCTGTCAGCTTCAGTGCTTTGTTTGGCTATGTTTTGATTGATTTCAGCAGGAATGCGTGCATTGAACAGATCGCCAAGACGCGCATAAGCCCACTCTTGTCGGTTCCATGTTTTACCTAATTCGTTTTTTTCTTCCAATGTATAAAAAGGGAAGTTGAGTAGTGTGGTAAAAGCAATTTTTGAGGCGAACATATCATCTGAAAAATGGGCAAAGGGGTCGAGTGCACCAAATTGTTCGTCCATAGGCGTTACCTCGGTTCCTACGACGTGTAGTGGTAGTTTTAAATCAACACTAATTTTGTTATAGTTCCCTAGCAAAACTTCCAAATTGGTTTGTATCGTGGTAAATAAATGCTGCTTTTCTGTTTTGGTTCCGGCAAAATTAGCTACGCAAAACTGCAAAAAGTCTGTTTCTGAGCCGTCTTCTGTTTGCCAAAATTTAGCGGCGTGTGTTACGCCTCGTACAATCAGATTGAAATCTGCTTCTGGTGCATGAGTTTTTACGGAATCTATAGTTGCCTTGATAGTTTTGTCTGAAATAGAACTCATAGAGGTTTGTTCTTTAGCGGTTTGACAACTTATAATGCTAAGTAATAGCACTAAAAAAAGAGCTGTTTTTTTCATAAGAATATGTATTATGCCTGAAATTGATTGAGGCGTTTCATAATGGTAAATACCAACCAGTCGGGTAGATGTTTGATAAGTGGAACAAACAGATAATTTATAGCGCCTGGCATGACCTGTTTTTTACCTTTGCGCAGTTTTTTTAAGGCAATTTTTACCAGTTTTTCGGGACGCATAGACACGCCAAGTCCTACAGCTAAACGTCGTAATCGTGGACTTAATCCGTATAATCCTGTATCTATAGCACCGGGACAAATGGCTGTCACAGTTACGCCGTATGGTTTTAATTCATACCACAACGAACGACTAAAATTGAGAATGTAAACTTTAGTAGCATTGTAGGTTTGTATGCCCGGCATAGACATCCAAGCGCTCATGGAGCTCATGTTGAGAATGTAACCATGTCCACGTTTTTTCATATCTTCACCAAATAAGCGGCAGAGTTTAGTGACGGTTACGACGTGCAACGCCAACATCAGTTCCACACGTTTTATATCTGTTTTTGTAAAATCATTGAAGAAAAAAATACCGGCATTGTTGATAAGCATTTCGACTTCCAAATGGTTATCAACACAGTATTGGTACAACTCTTCAGCCGCATTTTCAAGGGCTAAATTTCTATAAAGTGCTGTTACTTTTACGTTGAATTCTTTTTCAAGGTTTTCGCCTACTTCAGCGATCTCTTTTTCTTGATTGCTCACGATTAGCAAATCGTAACCTTGACGTGCTAATTCGGTAGCATAATTTAATCCTATGCCACTGCTGGCTCCGGTAACTAGTGCTAAACTATTGATTTTGTTTGAATTTGTCATTATTTATCGTTTATTTTCCAACGCCCGTATTTATTATTTCTGTGCAGATGACATTGTTTTTTTATTTTTTGCTTCTGCTTTTTGTATCTCTTTTTGTATCTTTTTAGGCAAGAAATCAACGCATTCATGACATTTCATATCGATCGTGTACATTCGGGCTACGCAGTAGTTGGAACGACCGCATTTCGACCGATGTACTTCGTTTTCTTTCATTTTGTTTACGAAATCGGTATCTTGAATGAGCACATGTGCCATTTGCATCAACTCAAAGCCTTCAGCAAGTACAGTTTCACAATTGGCGCGACTTTGTATGCCTCCCACATAGATAAAGTTCGCTTCGGGAATCTCTTTTTTAAACCGTTTAGCCCACTCCATAAAGTAAAGTTCTTTGTAGGTCGTTGGCGGAATAACGATGCGACCAAACAATCTTACACCAAGTTTCAGCCACCAGAATTTTTTCATATCCATGTAGTAAGCCAACGTTTTACAAGGCATTGCACCACCGAGAATTAGCATGGGCGTTGCGCTTACAGTACCTGCCGAAAGAACAATGCCGTGAACACCGTGTTGTTGAATGTTGCGAGCTATTTCAAGACCTTCTTCCATCGACACACCAAAGCGATAACCATCTGTCATATTGGTTTTTACAACCACCGCTATATCGTCTTTGGCATGCAGCATCACTTCTTCTAAAACTTCGTTCATGAAACGCATACGGTTTTCAAGCGAACCGCCGTACTCATCACGACGCCGATTTATCATCGGATTTAGAAATTGCGATATAAGATAAGCGTGTCCGGCGTGAACTTCCACACAATCGAATCCGCAATCGCGGCAAAAATCAACAGCTTCGCCGAAACGTTTTACCAACGTCTTGATTTCTTTTTTTTTCAAACCACGGTAAAAAGTTGGCGAATAAAGGTTGAAACCGTTACTTGGACCTACAGGCATGCATTGACAGGTGGCACGGTGCGTCATATTACCACAATGACCAAGCTGCATACTCACTTTCGCCCCTTCGGCATGTACGGCATCGGTAAGTTCTTTCAAAGCCGGTTTTATCTCATCGTAAACATAGAGTTGTCCGTCGAATGAAACGCCCGATCGGTCAACAGCACAATAAGCAACTGTTGTCATACCTACACCGCCACGCGCTACACTAACGTGGTAATTTTTGAGATCTTCGGAAGGCTTATTGCCATAAGCCATATTTTCAAACGCTGCCGAACGTATTGTGCGGTTGCGCAAGGTGATTGGACCTAATTTATAAGGTGTAAATAGTAGTGAATTCATGTTAATAGAGAAAAGGGAAAACACGTTTTAAACTCTGTTCTGAAAATTCATCCTCAAACTCCTTTTGATATTTTTTATAAATAGAATTCGCACGAGGAAGTAAATTTGCACAAGTCCATATTAAAAACACCAATGCAGGAAGACTCCACGTAAGAATTGCGAAACCAGTCCATTCAATAATTTCACCAAAATAGTTTGCTGAAGTTACATATTTATACATTCCTTTTTTAGGCAAATAGTGATTTGTATCGCCTGGTTGACGTAGTGTACGAATGACATAATCAGAATGAATGTTGATACCCATACCAATGAAGAAGACAATAGTTCCAATAATAAATTGTGGTGTGGTGAGCCAAGCTTCTGTGTAAAGTCCTTCTGGCGCTAAGAAAAATATCCATTCGCCTTGTAAATATCCATTTATTGTGTTAAAAATTATGCCCATAAACATAATTACAATCGGCATTTTACTCTTTCCTTTGAGTAAGAATGGAAATATAAATGCCCGTTGAAAATAGTGTAATTCAAAAAACAGGAAAAACAATAAAGGTGTGATTTCCCATTGACGAGGTGAATGCGCCCAAAAGTAGAGCAGCACTAAAAATACAGGAGCCTCCATAAGTACCCAAGCTATTTTGTTGTTAATAGCTGGTCCCCATTGTGGAGTAATCAATTTCCCATAACCTGCTTCTACAAAATAGAGTGCAACAAAGACAATAATAGCAATAATAACCATTATGTACAGCAGAAAATTAAATGAATTGATGTCTAAAATCATAATTTTTTATTTTATATGAAACTTAATTTTCGCAGCAAGCAACAAGGTTGCGGTCGCCCCAACCGTTGTCGATGCGAGCTACTGAAATCCAAAATTTATTCTCTTTAACCCAAGGTAATGGGAATGCTGCCTTTTCACGGCCGTACAGATGTGTCCAGTTGTCAGAAGCAATCACATAATCAGGATGTGGAGCATTTGTGAGCACATTATCATCTTTGTCGGCTTTGCCAAAGGCAACTTCATCTATCTCGTCGCGAATAACCAATAGCGCTTCCACAAAACGATCCAATTCGGCTAACGATTCACTCTCGGTAGGTTCTATCATCAACGTGCCGTGTACAGGGAATGATAGTGTTGGGGCATGAAAACCAAAATCCATAAGTCGTTTAGCAATATCATTTTCGGTGATGTTAGTGTCTGCTTTGAAATGACGACAGTCCAAAATCATTTCATGTCCTACACGCCCTGTGGCACCTGTATATACAATGCCGTAATCATTTTCCAATCGTTTGGTTAAATAATTGGCACTAACGATGGCTATTTGAGTAGCTTTAGTTAAGCCTTTGGCGCCCATCATACGGATATAAGCGTAAGTGATTGGTAGAATGCCAGCACTTCCCCAAGGTGACGCAGAAACAGCTGTGCAATTACTGCTCGAATCTAACCAATAGTGTTGTGGTAAAAAATCAACCAAATGTTTAGCCACGCAAATTGGTCCAACACCAGGTCCACCACCACCGTGTGGGCTTGCAAATGTTTTGTGTAAGTTCAAGTGACAAACATCAGCACCAATAGTTCCAGGCGATGTTAAACCAACTTGAGCATTCATATTGGCACCATCCATGTAAACTTGACCTCCTGCTGCATGAATAATATCACAAATTTCAGCTACAGCGGGTTCAAAAACACCATGTGTCGATGGATAGGTAATCATTAAAGCTGCTAATCGTTCTTTATATTCTTCTACTTTGGTTTTTAAATCGGTTAAATCTACATTACCTAATTCATCACAGGCAGTTACAACCACTTCAAATCCAGCTTGTACAGCACTGGCCGGATTTGTTCCGTGTGCTGACGATGGAATTAGTACAATATCACGATGTGATTCACCAATAGATGCTTGATAACGACGTATGGTGAGCAAACCTGTATATTCGCCAGCAGCACCCGAATTTGGTTGCAAAGTACAGCCAACTAAACCTGTAATTTCACAAAGATATGTGGTAAGATTTTCTATTATTTCTTGATAACCTTTGGTTTGTGATGCCGGAGCAAATGGATGAATATTGGTAAATTGAGGTAAACTGAGTGCCAACATTTCTGAAGCTGCATTCAGTTTCATGGTACATGAACCGAGCGAAATCATCGATTGCGTAAGTGAAATATCTTTGCGATCGAGTCGCTTGATGTAACGCATCATGTCGGTTTCTGAATGGTATTTTTCAAAAATATCGTGGTTCAAAGCGGGCGTTTGGCGAATGAGATTCGCAGGTATCGAAATTGTTGAAATTTCACCGAGTGTACTTGGCATAGCCTTGCCTAGAATTTGTGCAAAAATAGCGACCACTTTAGCAATTTGTTCGGTGGAAGTTGTCTCGTCGGTACTGATACCAATGGTACCATCTTCAAAGTAGCGGAAATTCACCAAATTGGTTTCTGCTAACAATTTCAGAGTTTCCACTGAGAAACCTTCTGGCAATTGTATCTTGACTGTATCGAAATAGGTTTTATTGAGTTGTGTGCACCCTAATTTTGTTAATTCTTGGGCAATCAAAACGGCTTTAATGTGCACATGCATTGCTATATTTTGCAAACCTTTATTGCCATGATAAGCAGCATAGAAACCCGACATGATAGCGGGTAATGCTTGTGCAGTACAAATATTGGAGGTTGCTTTT
>Ga0208694_1000435_pt1 | contig 62798 bp, 51 predicted proteins | sample AD_UKC078_MetaG_FD_184442 | JGI IMG/M metagenome (GOLD analysis project Ga0208694, IMG submission 184442) | Active sludge microbial communities of municipal wastewater-treating anaerobic digesters from USA - AD_UKC078_MetaG (SPAdes) (version 2) | ecosystem: Engineered > Bioreactor > Anaerobic >...
TTGGGCCAGTGCCTTGGTCAAGCCGAGGCGCCGGTCGGTCTGGCGCAGCAGCGCGATGCCGCCATCGCTGCTCACGTTCCCGCCAGTGAAACTGGCCTGGACGACGCGCTTTTTTACGGCTGGAAAAGTGAAGACTTCCGAGTTACAAACTGTCCCCGTCGCAGCGGTGTGGTTTTCTTTCATTTAACCCAATAGATATTGGGCCGAAACCTCCGTTGCGACTTTCTTTAATGAAATTTTCGGGTTAGCCGCTTTCGCACACCATGACATTTCTACGCTATTTTCTCTACGTGTTAGGAGCGGCTCTATTGTCGGCGGCGATGGGCGGTGGGTTCGCTTTTTTGGTGGCGCTGATTTCACCAGAGTTCGTCAAGGAGTTGTTCGTTACATCCGCTGACGCCGCTGCACTGCCGCGCTACGCGGCAGCGGTGGGGATGATTTGGGGAGTGTTTATCGGTGCGGCGGTGATGGGGTTTTGTCTGGGTTTGATCACACTCGTTAAAATTGCCAAAGTGTTCACCAAGAAAAAGACAGAGGATGAGACACACATCGCCTCCCGATAAGTTGATGGTGCAAGTCATTGAGCGGGGACGAGTTTGAGGCCGAGGGCGGCGGCGCGCCCCAGGCCGTCGCGATGGTGCAGGAGCGCGCGCACGGCGCAGACGGTTGCGGACGGACGGAAGCTGCCGCGCAACAGGCTGACCGAGTGGAGATATTGCCGCCGTTGACAGTCCTGCACGGCGGTCTTGCGGCCGGGCAGATTTTTGCAGTGGCGCGCGTTGACCAGGCACACCTCGAAGCCGGCGGTTTCGAGGATCTGGAAGAGCGGGATCCAATGGCCCCCGGTGGACTCCATGGCCACGGCGGTGACGCCGGACGATGCCGCTCCGAACGGAGCTGGGGAATTGTTTGCGCCTGTTTCTACCGAGATGCCGCCGCTAACGGGGCTTGCCTATTTTCCGGCGTTAGGGTTTGGGCACGAGATAACTGCGTGTCCATTCCGGTTGGGGCGGCAGCAGGCCGGCACGCACCCGGTCCTTCCACTCGGCATCGGTGAGGCGCGTCGTCGGCCCCAACTCGAATTCGTAGTGGCTCAAGACCGGGCCGGCATAGACCGCACGGTCGTCCGGGCCGCAGTCCACCGCGATCCAGAGCATTTGCACGTTGCCAATGCCTTCATGCAGGATGCTCCCCGGGTCCGGAGTGAGCTGGTCCGGTGGATCGGTGTGGACATCGGTGACCAGCGCATCCCAATAATCCGAACCCTCGTTGTCCCCGCTCACTTGAATTCCGGACGCGGGGTCCAGGGGAACGATGTCTTTTCCCGGCTGGTAAAACAGCGCGGGATACCAGCCCGTATAGGTTCGGGCTCCGGTATAGTCGAACTCCACGAGGTGTTGCAGGAACAGGCTCTCATCGAGCGAAAGCGGCTGCCGGGACAGTTCTTTCTCGGAGATGGTCTGCAAGGTTCGCGTGGTGTTGACAAACTCGTCCATCACCGCCAGACGGTTGGAAAACATGGTGGCCCCACTCACCGACACCTTGAGATATTCCGGGAAACCGGCCGAGTTGGTTATGGAATGGGTGTACGTGTACACCCCGCTGGCGGGCAGCGTGGCCAGGACCGCTTTGGTCGCCTGCGCCATGCTCCGCATCCGCGCCCAGAACGTCGGACGCGGCTCGACATAGCCATCCGGATAGGCACAGAGCAGGATCGGTGTGTAGGATGGTTTTGCGTAGAGCACCGTGTTGTGCCGGAGTTGAGTCCACGAGGCGAGCTGCGTGTTCAAGGTCTTCATGGCCCAAGCCTGTGTGCGCATGGCCTCGGGATATTCCCGGTCCGTGGTGGGGGCGGACAATTCCCGCAAGCAAGCCAGCCAGTGATGGTAGATGCTGTGGGTCCAGGCAGCGGGGCACTGGCGATCAAGGACATTGCGCACCGCGGCGAGGTTGTGCTGATACTGCAGGCCGTCCCGCCAGAACGGCCGGCCATCGGCAAACGTGAGATGCGTCCGGGAGATCCGGTCCGCGAGCAACGGAACGGTCTGGTCGTTGCCCAGTACGGCGAACGCCACATCCAGCGCGCTAGGCACCCGTCGCATGACCAGATCCTCCACGCCCGGGAAGCCGTCTTCATCCCACAGGATCTCTTTGACCAGGCATTTCTGAAACGCCCAACTGTCCATCACGAATCGCTGACCCATCACCGTGAACGACCGCGGCAGTTTCAGCGCTTCGGCAGCGAACGGCGCGTAGTAATAGTCGCCGGTAATTTGTTGCAGACCCAGTTGGCCGGACATGAGTTGCCCTTGCAGTTGGATCAACGCCTCCCGGCTGGGCAGGTTGGCCGGCGAATGGATGCCCGCGGACGACAGCAGCCCGTGCAACTGGTCGAAATTGAGCGAGTCGGGGACGCCCACAAACATCTCCAGGGTCCGGTTGAAATCAAGCCAGGCGTTGAAGGAGCCGGAATCTTGGAGCAGGAATTCCAGCGCCACCGCCCCGGCCAGTTCGCGCAAATTATTCGTCGCCCAATTGCCATCGGCCCTCATCGCGGCACCGGCGTAGCGAAAATCCGCCCGCGCACACCACATCATGGTGCGAAAGTAGTTGGATAGCCCTTCGGAGCTGGCGTAGTGCCCGCGCACTTGAAACTGCGAGAAATCCACGGCGCGCGGCTCGCCAAACAGGTTAAACCACACCACCGGCTGTTGGTTGTTGATGGCGGCCAGCGTCGCCGCAACGCGCGCCCGCTGTCCCAGGAAGCCGTCATGGGTCGCCCCGCTGATGAGCGAGCGGGCCACCGCCAGAAAATAGTCAGCGTCCAGAACCCCGTCTGTCAGGGCGGTCCCTTGCGCCCGCGCCCAAAGCGACGGCACTTGCGCGGACATCGCGACCACCAAATTCGACAAGGTCGGGTGAAATCCGGTTTCTTCGATCTCCGCGAGCAGGGTGACGAACGAACGGTGCCAGGCATGCAGGATCGCATCCGTCGTGACCAGGACCGGGAGATCGTCCGTGTAGAGGTCATAAAAGACATCCGCGAAACTGTCGCGCTCCATCCGCTGGCTGACAACGAATCCGTTCGTTTGAAAGACAGCAAATTCCGCCGGACTGAGCCGGAAATCATACAGGCGCTGATTGTACCAACTGTTGGTCGCATTCCAGACAGCCGGGTCCACGTTGAACCAATCCCAAAACTCCGCGGTGGTCGGATCGAACGAAATCTGCGGCAGGTATTCGTTCGTCGGCGTATAGATCGCGATGAAATCCGCCAGTGGCAACTGGCCGAGCGTTTGCAGTTCCCGCTTGAACTCCGTGTCATACCCATAAATGGCCGCGCCATTGTCGTCCCCGTCAGCATTGAGTTTGACCTCGGCAATTGCCCGGTAGAAGGCCTGATCGCCCGCCGGCGACACCGCCACCCGCAGCCATTCGTCGGATACCCCCTGGCTTCCGACGATCGGTCCAGCCACCGTCTGCCAGTTCACCAAATCCGGACTGCCCTGAATGGTGTATTCCGGATACATCACACTGACCGGCAGCGCCATCCGGGAATGGATGCCCACCTCCGTATGCGCGCCGGACTTCTTTAATTGCAGCGTGACCTGATCGGCACCTTCGCCGGCCGCCGAGGTGAGCCCGACCGTGAACGCCATGAAAATCGCGAAGAAAGCCGGCAGTTTCATAAGATTTTTTTCTGTCGCAACAAATATCGGCCGTGGTTTTTGAATGTCAAGCAGGGTTACGCAAGGCGGCATGGCCGCAGCTTTCGGCTTGGAGAAGAGGCTGACGCACGCGGTTCACACGGCAATTGGCGTGGTGCTGGCCAACTTAAATTGTCATGGACAACCAGTGATTTCCGACGCCGTTGCCCGGATCGAACTCGCCGGTGATCGTGCCCAAGCCAAAGATTCCCCGGGCGATTCTGCTGTCGGCGGGCGGTTTTGGGGGCCTGACAATTAAAGGTGTTTCTTTGACAAGATAGGCAAAGCGGTGAATGCGGGCGCGGTTAAATTCGTCCGCGTTAGTGATGGTTCTGGTTCCGGACACTGCGGATGGACTAGGTTGGGTCTGCGTGCAAGCGGCTGGGGTGTGCGGGGTCTGCACAGTGGCTGAGGCTGCTTGCTGGTTTGGGTAATGGGTTGAGGAAACGCAGGCTGAGGGTTGGGTCTTCCCGCAGGCCGGACCAGAACCGCCTTTAACAAACAATGAATAGCCGATAAAGCAACCATGAAGAAATTGTTAACACTGACCGCGGTCCTTCTCGCCGGCATGGTTTGCATCGCCCATGCCGATGCCGCCAAAGCCAAGGCCCTGTACACCAAAGAATGCGCCAAATGCCACGGTCCCGATGGCAAGGGCGACACCAAGATGGGCAAAAAAGCGGGTGCCAAGGATTACAGCAATCCCAAAGTCCAGGCCGAATTGAAGGACGACAAAGCGTTCAAAGCCATCAAGGAAGGCCTCAAGGAAGACGGCAAAACCGTCATGAAACCCTTGGAAGGCGTGTCGGACGACGAGATCAAAGCGCTCGTCAAACACATGCGGACTTTCAAGAAGTAGTTCCTCCGGCGCCGGAGGGGCGGCGGTTGGCCGCCTCTCCGGTCCGCCATGCGCCGCGCGCTCCGGTGGCGGGTCGCCGGTTTTAATTGCCGCCGGAACGGGTCGGACAGGAAGTAATCCGCGCGGCCGAACGGCGCTTCAGAAGTTCGCGGTTCATCGGATTGAACCCCGTCCTTAACACCTAAGCATTTTTTTCACAGTCCCGCACCCCGGCCCCCATTGCATGACTTCTCCAGCGGCTTCTCCTCCTCCGCGCCGGCAATTTTACCGAAACTGGCTGACCCTCACCGGGCTGGTCGTGATGGTGGCCAGCTTGTTTGCGTTTCTGTTGTTGTTCGTCATGGATTCGCTGGCGCGCGGCTCGAATCCGTATATCGGCGTGCTGACCTACTTGGTGGCGCCGATTTTCACCACGATGGGCCTGGTCTTGGTGGCCGTGGGCTTGTGGCTGGCCCGGCGCAAGCTCATCCGCTCGCCACAGGGCCGGCCGGGATCGTTGGTGATTGATCTGGCGCGTCCCCGGGACCGGCGGTTGTTGGGGGGCTTCATTTTGGCGAGTGTGGTGTTCTTGTTGATCACCGCCATCGGCAGCTATCACAGCTATCACTTTACAGAATCCGTGACCTTCTGCGGGGAGGCCTGCCACACCGTGATGGAGCCGGAAAAGGTCCGCTACGAACATTCGGTCCATGCCCGGGTGTCGTGCGCCGAATGTCACATCGGCCCGGGGGCCTCGTGGTTTGTGCGTTCCAAATTGTCCGGGTTGTACCAGGTGTACGCGGCCGCCGCCAACAAGTATCCCCGCCCGGTCCCCACGCCCATTCGCAATTTGCGCCCGGCGCAGGATACCTGCGAGCAATGTCACTGGCCGCAGAAGTTTTCCGGCAACATCGTCAAAACCTACCGCCATTTTTTGAGCGACGAGGAGAACACCGAGTATTCCGTGCGGTTGTTGCTGCGGGTGGGCGGCGGCGATCCGCAACGCCACCACGAGGGCGGGATTCACTGGCACATCAACAACCATGTCGAATACGTCGCCGCCGACGACAAACGCTTGAAAATTCCCTGGGTGCGGTACCGGGATGAGCGGGGCGAACTGGTGGAATACCGTGCGAAAGATTTCACCAATGACCTCGCGGGAATGGAAATCCGCAAGATGGATTGCATGGATTGCCACAACCGGCCCTCGCACCGTTACGAGACGCCCAACGAGGCGGTGGACCTGGCGCTGGCGAACGGGCGGCTGGATCGCACGTTGCCGTCCATTCGCGCCAAGGCCACGGAGTTGCTGGTGCAAAAGTATCCCACCGTCCAAGCCGCGCTGGACCAGATTGAGAAGGAACTGCAAGCCGCCTATCCCGATGATGCGCGCACCCGGACGGCGGTGGCCGCCGTGCAGGAAATCTACCGGCAGAATTTTTTCCCGCTGATGAACGCCGACTGGCGGGCGTATCCCGAGCATATCGGCCACAAGGATTGGCCCGGCTGTTTCCGGTGTCACGACGATCAACACCTCTCCGCGGACGGCACCCGGAAAATCACCTTCACCGACTGCAATACCTGCCATGTGATTCTGGCCCAGGGCACCGAAGCGGAACTGGAAAATCTCAGCGGCGCCGGCCAGCCGTTCAAGCATCCCGAAGACGAATATGACCCCGCCTATCTCTGTAATGACTGTCACGACGGCGGACCTTGAGGCGCTGTGAATCTCCCCGCTATTTCTTTTCCCAATCGGCGCCGGGGGGTGTCCGCCGTGCTGGCGTTGTTCGTGGCGGCGGGCATTGCGGCGGTGAACGCCGAACCGTTGCCCAACTCCCACTGTTGGGATTGTCACGAAGACGATACCCTCACCAAGACCGACGCGCAGGGGCGGGAAATCTCCGTGTTCGTGGACGCCGGCTTGTTGTCGAATTCCGTCCACCGCGCCGTGCTGTGCGTGAATTGTCACGCCGACATCACGGACAAACACCCGGATGACGATGTCCCGGCCAAGCCCGCGACTTGCGTCGGCTGTCACGAGAGCCAGGCGAATCACGAACAGGCCCAGCGCGAATACCTGCGCAGCATCCACGGCTCCAGCCACACCCAGGGGGCGGCGGCGGCGGCCACGTGCGCCAGTTGCCACGGCAGTCACGCCATTTTGTCTTCCCGGCATCCCGGCTCGCCCGTGTTCAAATTGAACCTCGCCCGCACCTGCGCGCAGTGTCACACCAATCCAGCGCTGGCGGCGAAGTTTCACATCAAATATCCCGAGGTTGCGGCGCAGTATCAGGACAGTATTCATGGCCGCAAGCTGGCGCAGGGCTTGATTGTTGCTCCAAGTTGCAGCGATTGCCATGGCGTGCATGACATCGCCCGCGCGACGATCCCCACTTCTCCGATTGCCCCGGAAAATGTGGCCAAGACCTGCGGTCAATGTCATTTCGGCGTGGAACAAACCTACGCCGCGAGCGTTCACGGCCAACTGGCGGCCCAGGGGCATGCCGACGCCCCGGTGTGTACCACCTGCCATTCCGCGCACGAAATTGAATTGCCCGCCTCCGGCCATTTCAAGGCCACGAGCGATCAGAAATGCGGCCAGTGCCATGAAGACCGGCTCGTTCACTACCGCGATACTTACCACGGCAAGGCCATGGCTTTGGGCCGCCCGAACGTCGCGCCCGACGTGGCGGCGTGCTACGACTGCCACGGCCACCACGACGTGTATCCTCCGTCCGATCCGCGTTCCCGGCTTTCCTCCACCAATATCCTGGCCACCTGCCAGAAATGCCATCCCGATGCCACCGCAGGTTTCACCCAATACAAACCGCACGCCAACCCGTTGGATCGGGCCAATTATCCGCTGTTGCACGCCGTCTTTGTCGGGATGACGGCGCTTGTGGTCGGGGTGTTTGCCTTCTTTGGTTTGCACACCCTGGCCTGGCTGGTCCGGGCCATTTACCTATACCTCAACGATTCCAAAACCTTCCGCGAAGCCAAAATCGAGATTCAGGAGGATGACGAGTGGTTCTCGCGCTTTGCGCCGTTTGACCGGTTCCTGCATTTCCTCGTGGTGACCAGTTTCCTGCTGCTGGTCATCACGGGAATGCCGCTCAAGTTTTACTATACGAATTGGGCGAAGGTGATGTTCGACGTGATCGGCGGCCCCGATACGGCGCGGGTGCTGCACCGGTTTGGCGCGATCGTGACGTTCCTTTACTTTGGCTTGCATCTGATTGCGCTGGCCGGCAAGGCGTGGCGGGGACGGAAAGCGGTGCGGGATCCAGTCACGGGCCGGTTTCAGATGCGGCGGTTGTGGGGGGTGCTGTTTGGCCCTGATTCCATGGTGCCGACCCTGCAGGATTGGCGTGATTTTGTGGCTCATAACAAGTGGTTTTTCGGCAAGGGACCCAAGCCGCAGTTCGACCGCTGGACGTATTGGGAAAAGTTCGATTACTTCGCCGTTTTCTGGGGCGTGTTCATCATTGGCGCCTCCGGGGTGATCATGTGGTTCCCCGCCTGGTTCACTCAATTCCTACCCGGCTGGATCATCAACGTGGCGTTGATCGTTCACTCGGACGAGGCGCTGCTGGCCGCCGGCTTCATTTTTTCCATCCACTTTTTCAATACCCATTTCCGCATTGAGAAGTTCCCCATGGACACCGTGATTTTTTCCGGGCGCGTCTCGAAGGCGGAATTGTTGCACGAACGCAAACGCTGGCACGACCGGTTGGTCGCCGAGGGGCGGTTGGACCAGCACCGCGTGAAGGACGAGTGGGAACGGTGGAAATCCATCGCCCGCACGTTTGGCTATCTGTTTTTCGGTCTCGGTGTGTTTTTGTTGGTGCTGATCATCTACGCAATGGTGCGGCGCTTGACGCATGGAGGCGTCTGACCGGCGGACGCGGCCGGGCGGTGGATTTATGAATGGAAAGGCCATTGGTGCCTGTTGGTTGTTGGGTGTGGTGTTGACGGTGGCGGCGGCCCCGGAAATTAAAAACAGCCATTGCCTGGATTGCCACGAGGACGAGACGTTGACGAAGACCGACGCCTCCGGGCGGGAAGTCTCGGTTTTTGTGGACGCCGCCAAGCTGGCAGCGTCGGTCCACCGGACGAATACCTGCGTGAGCTGTCATACGGACGTGACCGAGGCACATCCGGATGACGATGTCCCGGCCAAGCCGGTGAATTGCAGCGCCTGCCATGAGCGGCAGTCGGCCAGTTACGGTGCCAGCGTGCATGGCCGGGCACTGGCGGCTGGCGTCGCCGGCGCCGCCACCTGCCAGGATTGCCACGGCGCCCATGAAGTCGTGTCGCCCAAGTTCGCAGCTTCGCCCCTGCACGTTACCCGTCAGGCGGAGATGTGCGGTGAATGCCACGCGCAAGCGGCGGAAGATTATGCCGCGAGCGTTCACGGCCGTGCGCTGGCGGCCGGCGTGCGCGACGCGCCCACCTGCACGGACTGCCATTACGAACATCAGATTGCCTCGTTCACCGGCTCGCAGCCCCAGACGATTTCCGAGGAGGTCTGCAGCCGGTGTCACGCGTCGGAACGGTTGAATACCCGTTACAATCTGCCGCGGGACCGCGTCAAAACGTTCTTTGAGAGTTACCACGGATTGGCCGCGCAATACGGCTCGACCGTGGCCGCCAATTGCGGGAGCTGCCACGGGTATCACAAGATTCTGCCGTCCAGCGACCCCGATTCGATGATTCATCCCACCCATCTGGTGGAGACCTGCGGCAACTGTCATCCGGGCGCCACGGAGCGTTTTGTCACCGGCAAGATTCACGTGGATCTGACGTCGGCCACGCGCGGCGAGGATTGGGGGAGCGCCATCAACTGGTGGGTGCGGCGCATTTATTTGCTGCTGATCGTGGGCGTGATCGGCGCGATGTTCACGCATAACCTGCTATTGCTGGTCAAAAAGGTGAAGGCCCATCTCAGCTCCGCCGGGCGGCCGATTCTGCGGATGAACGCCTCCCAACGCTGGCAACATGCGGTGCTCGCCCTCAGTTTCATCGTGCTGGCGGTCACCGGTTTTGCCCTGCGCTTTCCCGATTCGTGGGTGGCGCGTCTGCTGGGGTCGAGCGAGCCGTTCCGGCGCTGGACGCATCGCGTCGCCGGCGTCGTGCTCCTGGCGGTTGGGTTGTATCATATCGTCTACATCTTGGCCACCCGGGAGGGGCGGCGGCTGATCAAAGATTTTCTGCCCACCCGCCAGGACCTGGCCGATGTGGTCGGCGCGTTGAAGTATCTCGTCGGATTCAGTGCCACCAAACCCCGGATTGGCCGGTTCGGCTACGCGGAGAAAATGGAGTACTGGGCCGTGGTCTGGGGCACGATCATCATGGGCACCACCGGTTTGATGATCTGGTTCAAGATGGATGTGACCGTTTGGCTGCCGCGATGGGCGGTGGACGTGGCTTTGACCATTCACTACTACGAGGCCATCCTTGCGTGTCTGGCCATCGTCGTCTGGCATTTCTATCACGTCATGTTTGATCCGGATGTTTATCCGTTGAATCTCGCGTGCTGGGATGGCCGGGTGAGTGAACACTGGCATGCGGAGGAACATCCTTTGGAAACACCGCAACACGAGACTGCCGGGAAGCAACCGGTTGCGCCAACGGCCCCCGCCTCCGAGGCTGCTCCGTCTTCTTCATCCAGTTCCGACGACAAAAATCTAAAAACCGGCGGGTGAGCCTACGCCTCCCAATGAATGCGTTTTTGGGCGGGGTCGGCGAATTGGCAAAAAACGCAAAATGATTGGCAAGTGATGGCAAGCCGTCGAAATGTCCGGATTTAGAGTGCTGGCGTGATCAAGACCCTGGCCCTGTTAATCGCCATCCGTGAGCGGTGGATGCAGGTGTTTCCGCCTTGGCGGACGGATCAAGCCATCTCCCGGGCCGCGTACGGGAATTGGCCGTTTCCCCTGCCGGCGCTGGCGCGAGTGCCCGCGCCCATTCGCCGTTTCCCCGCGCGGAGCGGTTCTCTCGATTGCCCAAGCCGTTACCCCCGATCGTTTCCTGACCCACTCGAACACCACCGAGCCTTATGAACTATCGTATCTTCAGATCACGCACCATCGCGGCCCTGACGGGGACGCTGTTAATGACGTTGTTGCCCTTCGTCGCTTCGGCGCAGCCCGGTCAGATTGGTACCCGGGCGCTCACCCCACAGGACATTAAGGATTATGGCCTGCCGGCGGATACCCAAGTTTCCGGTGGGTTGTCCACTGTGGGGGTGGGGCAGCCCGCCTATCTGGAGGCGCAGGTCCTCGCCACCCTGGGCGACGCCGACATCCTGGGCGTCACTTGGGAATTGGTGGCCAAGCCAATCGGGTCCAGCGCCACGCTCGCGCCCAGTCCGCTCTTGGCCAACATGCCGGTTTACAATCGGGGCGACCGCGAATTTTTCAAGGTGGCCTCGCGTCGGTTGCTGCGTCCGGACGTGCCGGGGCAGTACCGGGTTCAGGCCACCGTGGCGACCAATGGAGGTCAATTCGTGTTGTCGCGCGAGATCACCGGCGGCACCTATCTGGGCAAGGATATTTGCCAATACTGCCACAGCGGCGGTTATCTGCCGGATATGTTGACGCCCTGGTCCCGGACCCGGCACGCCCGGGCTTTGACCAACGCCTTGGACGGCTATTACGGCGGCCATTTCAACCAGAATTGCATCAAGTGCCACTCGGTGGGTTACGACACACATGTCGCCGCGACCAACGGCGGGTTTGACGATGTGCAGGCCCAAACCGGCTGGACCTTTCCCGCCACGTTGACCCCGGGGAATTATCAGGCGATGCCCGAAGCCCTGCGCAACAAGGCCAATGTCCAGTGCGAAAGCTGCCACGGTCCGGGCAGCGAACACGCCTTCGCGCTTGGCAATCCCGAGCGCATCTCCGTCAGCTTCAGTGCGGGTGATTGCGCGCAATGTCACGATTCCAAACCGTATTACGCCAAGGGCGCCGAGTGGGCGAATTCCGGTCATGCGGTGGCCACGCGTACGCCCACGGGCGCCTCCCGCGCCAGTTGCGTGCGGTGCCATGCGGCGATGGCGTTTGTGGATCACCTGGATGGCAAACCGCAAAACGAATTGCGCACGGCTTACGAGGCCATCACCTGCGCCGCCTGTCATGATCCACACGGACCGGAAAACCCGTCCATGCTCCGCACCGTGGCGCCGGTGACGCTCGTGGATGGCACCACCGTCACCAACGCGGGCAAGGGCGCGCTGTGCATGAATTGCCACCAGAGTCATTACAACGCGGCCACGTATGTGGAAACGGCCGCCGGCGGTCCTTACTTTGGTCCGCATCATGGCCCGCAAGCGGACATGCTCTCCGGCGTCAGCGGATATACCTATGGAAAGGAGATTCCCAGTTCCGCGCACCGCGAGGTGGTGGCCGATTCCTGTGTGACCTGTCATTTGCAAGAAGTTGAGCCCGCGCATCCAGCCTTCGGCAACGTGGGCGGCCACACCTTCCGGGTGGGGTGGGATGGCGGAACGCCCGGCGACAAATCCGACGACGTGGCACTCACCGGCGCTTGTGTGCAATGTCACGGCAATATCACGTCTTTCAACCTCAAACGCGTGGACTACGATGGCAACGGCGTGGTGGAAGGCGTGCAAACCGAGGTGAAAAATTTGCTCGATCAGTTGGGGCGCCTGTTGCCGCCGCTGGGGTCTCCCACGGTCACCGTCACCGCCGGTTATACCCGCCAACAGTTGCGGGCCGCTTTTAATCACATGTTTGTGAGCGAGGACGGCAGTTATGGCGTCCACAACGTCAGCTACGCGGTGGGCCTCCTCAAGGCTTCCATCGCCGATCTGACCGGGGATGGGAACAACGACGGTTTGGCCGATGCTTGGCAGATTCAATACTTCGGGTCCGTCACGCATCCGGATGCCGCGCCCAACGCAACGCCGGCGGGAGACGGGATTCCGAACTGGCTGAAGTTTGCGCTGGGGTTGAATCCCACCGTCCCGGGCTTGGTGCTGCCCGACGGTGTGATCTGGGCGAATGGCACCCCCGGCACGGGCGGCTCCGACCAGATTCAAATCTTCACCGCCGCCGAGATCGTGTTCCACACCGAAATCGGCAAGAACTATCAATTGCAATCCATCTCCTCATTGGGTGGGGGCTGGCAAAACATCGGCGCCCCGGTGACGGGCACCGGCGAGGCTTATAGTTTTGTGACCCCGACCCGTAATCATCCTCAGCAGTTTTACCGGGTGGTCAGTACTCCGTAGCGGAATTTGTCGCCTGCTCCGGGGCTTCGCCCGCACAAACCCCTCCGCGCTTCCGGCGTGGAGGGGTTGTTGTTGAATGGGGTAATGCGGTGATTTTTGAGGGTCGGCAATGGGGAGACCGTTGGTGTTGCCGGGTTGGCGGATGTGGGCAAGAGCGAACGGGGTTGCGCGCTCAATCGCGTTTCAGATGGTCCAGAGCTTCCACTTGCGCTTGAAGGCGCCGGGCATTTTCCCCCAGCCATTCCGTGTGCCGCGCGCGGATTTGCTGCAGTTCCTGTAAGCCCGCTTGGCGGGCCGCCTCGTCGCCCGCGGCTTCTGCCTTCTTGATGCGTTCTTGGACAACCTGCAATTCTTTCTGCATGGCGGCGACGGCGGTTTCGAAGGCCTTCCGCCCGTCCTCGCGCAGGCGGTCGCGCGCTTCCTCCAAAGACAGCGACGCTAGGTTGGGTAATGCCCGTTGCACGGCTTCACGGGCGGCGGCCGCCTCGGCTTCCGTGTCCGTCGCAGGCGGGAGCGTGGATGGTTGCGTCAACCGGTCCAGCGCCCGGGCCAGATCAAATTCCAGTGCGGCTTCCCATTCGGGACGCAGGTGAGACAGCGCCTCGCGACGCGTCTCCGCCAGCAAGGCAACGCCCAGATAAAACGGTTCGTCTCGGTCCAGATTTTGCGGGCGAATCCCGTCCGCTCCGGCACTTTGTGCGGCTTCCGCCGACCATTCCTCGCGGCGGACGACGGTGATTTTGCCGCGCCCCGCTTGCTCGAAGGCCGTCAACAAACTGCCGATCCGCACCGCAAAATCCCGCAGGGTGTCAGATGGAGGTTTATCGTTGAACAAGGCGTAGAACCGAATTTCCACCGGGACTGGTAAATTGGTGATTTGCCGGATGGTGCTTTCGGCTAATCCAAGATTATGGGCGGGTGCCATCCCCGGCGGCTGGCGGAGGGCCGTTTGATGGCGCTGCCAGAAAACGCCCGCCACAAAGCCGGCGACCACCAAGGCACCCAAGACAATCAGTGGCACCCGTCCGCGGGCATGGGGGTTGCGCTGGGGCAATCCCGCCTGTTTTGGCAACCGTTCTTCCATGGCCTCATAAACTGTCGGGTGCCGGCCGGAAAGCAAGTGTTCCGAAAACCGCTCTCCATCACGCGGGCCGCAGACGTCCGGCGCGGAGGCTTGGGGCAGGGCAGGACGGAAGAAATCTGGCTGTCGAACTGCCCGGAGTCCCCTTCGGACGCCGGCTTATGGATTGCCTTCTCTCGCGGGGGACAATCAAAGGTAAGAATCTGACAATTAACGGATAGTCCCCATTTTGCGTTGCGCGTTAGTTTGCCTTCCAGCTATGGCCACACGTTTTACGTTTTTGCACCGCTATTGGCGCGTCTGCAACTCGCTGTGTTCTCCTCGTGTCCGGTCGGTTTTTTCTCAATCTGTGGCCATCCGGATGGCCGTCGCCGCTGTTGGGCTGGGCGGGAGTTGTTTGGCCCTGGCCCAGGAAGTGCCGCATTGGAGTATTCCCCAAGCCGGAGGGATGCCGGGGTTGCCGGTGATGACCGGCTTGGAACAACGTACCAATGGCGTGCGGGTTACGTGGGACGGGCCGCCGGGCTATTACCACGTCTTCCAGCGCACCAACGTCCACAGCGGCTCGTGGCAGGCGGTGACTGGACCGTTACTGACGCGGAATGCAACGTTGCCCGTTGGGCTGGACAACGCTTTTTTCCGGGTGGCCGGTCCAGCCCCGCGATATGCCGGGGCGCAGGCTTGTGCGGAATGCCATGAACCGATGCATCACCTGACCGCCCACACGGGGCATGCGCACGCCTTGGATACCCTCAAGCGAATTGGTCAGGATAAAAATCCCGCCTGTCTCCCGTGTCACACGGTGGGTTACGGATTGCCGACCGGGTTTATCAGTGAAACCGCGACGCCGCATCTGGCCGGAGTACAGTGCGAAAATTGCCACGGCCCGGCGGCCAACCACGCGGCGAATGAGTTGGATCGGGCTGCCCGCCCGCGCGCCGAACTGGCTGCGCAAGTGTGCGGTGGTTGTCACACCGACTCGCACCAACCCACTTGGGAGGAATGGAAATCCAGCCGTCACGCGGTGGTGACCGAGGACTTGAATCCGCCCGGACGCATCAACAGTTGCGGGCGATGTCATTCGGGTTCGGTGCGGCTGGCCTTGGGGAAGGGGCGGGATCCCGCGGTCGCCGTGACCAATGACGCGAACGTGCCGATCACTTGCGCCGTCTGCCACGACCCGCACGGGCGCCATGTCTGGACCAATGTGCTCACCGGCACCGTCACCACCAATCAACTGCGCCATCCGGTGGCTTCCACGAATCAATACGCGATGGGAACGGGCGGTGACTTTACCGCCCAATACAATCCGGACATCAACCTGTGCGCCCAGTGTCACAACGATCACGGCGCAACATGGTCGGGCAATGCCCGGGCGCCGCATCATTCTCCGCAGTACAACATGTTGTTGGGTACTGCGGGGGTGTTGGATGCCGGGTTCACCCCCCGAGCGGCCACTCACGCCCTGCAAATCGGGAAACAATGCGTCGGCTGTCACATGCCCACGGCGCCCTATCAGAGCGAGGACCAGCCTGCGATGACCGGTCATTCTTTCAAAGTGGAGTCGTTCGCGTCCTGCCGCGATTGTCATGTGTTCCCGGAATTGTCCACGCCGTTTGCCATGATGTCGGTGGCCAACCAGATCGGGCAGCTCAAGGACGCGCTGGATTTGTGGGCGACCACCCGGGCGCCGGACACCTTGCGGACCAAATACGGTCCGCGCGCCTGGGAATACAGTATCCCGGGGGATCTGTCGCCCGGAGGCGAGGGCCCGACCAGTGTGGAACAAGCCCAAATCCCGGAGGCCATCCGGAAAGCGCGCTTCAATTTGTATCTCGTCAAATACGACGGCAGCTATGGCACGCATAACCCGCGGCACACAATCAATCTGCTGGAGCAGGCGCGGATATGGATTCAAGCGGAGTTGAACCCATGACGCGCCCGGCGGCCGGCGGAGTGTTCGCGCTGATGATGCCGTCGCCCGGCTGCCGTTCGACGAAAACCGACAAATGAAATGTCATCATGAAACTCAATTTTGAGGGGTTGAAACGTCCGCCCGCGGTGGTGGCGCTGGCCGGAATCGCAGCGCTGGTTTTCACCGCGATTTCCTGCCGCACCGTCAATCGCCACGCCGTGTTGTTGCCGCGGGTGCCCGGCGCGGAATATGTCGGCTCGAAAGAATGCGAGCAGTGCCACGAGGAGATTTGCCGGGATTTCGTCACGGCTGATCATGCGCGGCTGATCGCCGAAGGGCCGCGGGCGCTTCCCGCCGGGTGCGAATCCTGCCACGGCCCGGGCAGCGCCCATTCGGAATCGGGCGGCGAAATCCTGCCGCCGTACAGTTTCACCGCGGGCCGTCCGCCCGCGAGTGGGCGGGGCCTGCGTTTGGCGGCGCCGCCCGCGCGGGCCACGGAAACGGTTTGCTATGAGTGTCACGCGAACGTGCGCGGCCAGTTTAATCTGCCCCACCACCATCCCGTGCCCGAGGGGGAGATGACCTGTTGGGAATGTCATCCCCCGCACCAAGGCCGGGCGCGAGCCGGCGGCAGCACGCTTTTGCGTTCGGAAAACGAAACCTGTTTGCAATGCCATCCCGCCCAGCGCGGTCCGTTTGTGTTCGAGCACGAGGCGATGCGCGAAGGTTGCACCACCTGCCATCAACCGCACGGGACCATCCAGGCGAAGATGTTGACCGTGCGCGACGCGAATTTGTGTTTGAAATGTCACTTCCAACAGGTCCGCGGCGGGGCTGTCTGGATCGGCGGCTCGGATCACACCGCGCGATTGCGCCAGGGCACTTGTTGGACCGCAGGCTGCCATGAAGCCGTGCATGGTTCGCGGGTTAGTTCATCGCTCCGCTTCTGAAGTCCACCCGAATACCGATGAAAACTTTCGATTCACCAAACGACTGGACGCCGGGCGCGGCCCGGATGTTGGGACGCGGTTTGTGGCTGCTCCTGATCGTCTGCCTGGGCTGGGGAATCACCCCGGCGCGGGCTGAGGATTCGCCAGCCAAACCCGCCGAAGCCGCGGCGGAGGAAGTGGCCGAAGCCGCCGAAGACGAAGCCCAGGACGAGGATACGTCAGACGCGGAAGAGGAAGACGCGGAGGAATCCGATACGGCATTGACGCCCGCGCAATTGTTTGAGGGCGGCGAGGATGCCTTGGAAAACTGGATGGAATTTTCAGTCGGCGGCCTGATCACCCGCGGCAACCGGGCCCAGGCCGAACAACGCCACCGCCTGACGCGGGGAATGATGGGGGGCCTTGAGGATTTGCATCTGCAGCGCGATCTCGACAAGAAAACCACCTTGCTCGTGGATGGCCGGGCACTCTTTGATTTGGATGATTACAAACTGCGCCTGGAACTCCGGCGCGAGGACTTGGGTTATCTGCGGTTTGGCTACGAAAACTTCCGCGTCTGGAGCGGCAGCACGGGCGGCTATTTTCCCGCCGCCGGTTCGCCCGGAATGTGGTCGCGCGACGCGTTGACCTTGGATCGCGGCGAGATTTTCTTTGAAACCGGACTGACCTTGCCGAAGCTGCCGGTGCTGACCTTCAAATACACGCATCGCTATCGCGACGGCGAAAAAGACTCCACGATCTGGAGCCCCACCCGCCCTTCCGCGACGGATTTCTCCCTCGTGCGGGGATTGGCCCCGGCGATTTATGACTTGGACGAGCGGGTGGACATTTTTGAATTAAACGCCACCCATCAGATCAAGGCGACAGAGCTGGGCTTGGGATTGCGTTATGAAACCGGCGACCTGGACAACACCTACCGGACGGTTGTCTGGCCGAGTGATCCCGCGAAATGGTCGCTCACGGACCGCCAGAAAACCACGTATGATTGGTTCAACGTCCACGCTTTCACGGAAACCTGGCTGAAGAAAAATCTGTTCTTCTCCACCGGGTTTTTGTTCAGCGACCTCGACACGGATTTTTCCGGCCGGCGCATTTACGGGGATGATTTTGATGTGGGCTATGTGCCCAGCGCGCTCGGATACACCGATTTGTCCGGCGGCTCGCAAAAACGGGAATACGTCCTGAATCTGAATCTGATGGCCATTCCCGTCAAAAATCTCACCTGCGTCCCGTCCATTCGGGTGTTGCGGGAGGATTGGGATGCGGTCTCGGGGGGCTACGGCACCCTGGGCGCGTCCGGGGAAACATTTCGGGGCCGCAGCGAAGGTGATTTGCTGGACGTGCGCGAGCGGTTGGAAATGCGGTACACGGGCGTCACCAACTGGGTCTTCACCGGCGCCGGAGAGTGGACGCAAGGCGAGGGAAATCTCAAGGAAGCGGGAGGCTTGAGCCGCATTGGCAGTGTGGGCGTGGCACCGATTGCCCGCGCCACCGAGGACGAGCGGTTTTTCCAGAAATACTCCCTGGGCGCGCGGTGGTATGCGGCTCCCGGATTGACCCTGGACCTCGGCGGGTACTACAAGATTCACGATTACGATTACGACCATTCTTTCGACGACACCCCCAACAATTCCGGAAACCGTTACCCGGCTTATTTGGTGATGCAGCGCTTTGAAACTTTGGACGGCAATCTCCGGGTCACCTGGCGGCCGTGGTCCCAACTGACCCTCGTCAGCCGCTACGAATTTCAACGATCCACGATTGACACGAAACCCGACGCGATTTCCGGCCTGCGCCGCACCGAAACCTCCGCGATGACAAGCCACATCTTCGCGCAGAACGTGAGTTGGACGCCGTGGACGCGGCTCTACCTGCAAGCCGGGTTCAATTATGTTTGGAGCGAAACGGAGACGCCCACCTCCGATTACACGCGGGCGGTGTTGGATGCGCAAAACAACTACTGGACGCTCCACTTCAACTCCGGGTTGACGTTGGATGACAAAACAGATTTGAACCTCGGTTACTTTTACTACCGGGCGGATAATTTTAAGGATCATTCCGCCGCGGGTTTGCCGCTCGGCTTGGGCGCGGAGGAACACGGGGTCACCGCCGCGTTGACCCGCCGGATCAATAAAAATCTCCGGCTCACCTTGCGATACGGTTACTTCCATTACGATGAGGCAAGCGTCGGCCATCGCAACGACTACGAAGCCCATTTCGTTTCGACCGGCTTGCAATACCGCTTCTAAACGCGCCTCTACCAACCGCCTCGCTTTCAACTCTTCAACCGGCGGCGGATAAAGCCGTTGCCAAACGCCGGGCCCCGGCCCAGCATGCGGAGCGTGATTGCAAATGACACCGCACCCCGCCCGATCACGGATCGGCAACGTTTTTTGAACGCCTGCCACTGCCGGCCGGTGGATCGTCCGCCCGTCTGGCTCATGCGCCAGGCCGGGCGCGCCCTGCCCGAATACCGCGCTCTCAAAGAAAAACATACCTTCGTGGAACTGGTGCAAACGCCGGATCTTGCCGCCGAAGTCACGCTCCAGCCGGTCCGCCGGTTTGGCTTTGATGCCGCGATCCTTTTCAGCGACATCCTCGTGGTCAACGAGGCGCTGGGCCAGCCCTACCGCTTTCGGGAAACGGGCGGGATTCAAATGGAGTTTGCCGTGCGCAGCGCGGCGGATATGGAGCGCTTGCAAGTTGACGGTGTGCGCGAGCGGCTCGATTACCAGGCGCAGGCGCTCCGCTTGGTCCGGGCGCAGTTGCAGGATCGCACGGCGCTGCTCGGGTTTGCCGGCGCGCCGTGGACGCTGGCCAACTTCATGATGGAAGGCGGCAGTTCCCACGCGTTCACCTCCGCCAAAACGTTGTTTTATCAAGACCCGCTCTTGTTTGGCCGGCTGATGGAAAAACTGACCACCGCCGTCACCGAATTACTGCGCCTGCAAATCGAGGCGGGCGCGGATGCGGTGCAACTGTTCGACAGCCTCGGCGGTTTGCTGGCGCCGGGCGATTACGCCGAAGCCTCCGCGCGCTGGATGAAAGAAATCATCGCTGGATTGGGGGCGCGCGTGCCCGTGATCGTGTTCGGCCGCGGCGTGCATGCCAGTTGGGATGCCTTGGTGGACACCGGCGCGCAAGTGCTGGGGATAGACTGGCAATTGCGCCTTGGCGAAGCCGCCCGGCAGATACCGCCCGGAGTTGCCGTGCAAGGCAATTTGGATCCCTTCCTGTTGACCGCGACGCCCGACCGTGTGGCGCGGGCCACCCGCGAACTGTTGCAGGAGATGCGCGATCGTCCGGGCTACATCTTCAATCTTGGCCACGGCGTGCCGCCTGCGGCGAAACTGGAAAACATCGCCTGTCTGGTCGAAACCGTGCGCGGGTTGGTGCCGGCGGGAGCTTGCGGTAATCTACCCTCATGACGACGCTGAACGTAGATCTTGCTCTGGTTGAAAAATACAACCAGCCCGGGCCGCGCTACACCTCCTATCCACCCGCCACCAAGTTCACCGAGGCGGTGACCTGGTCCGACCTCGCTCCATTGATTGAGGCCAACAACCGCACCCGGCGCGATCTCTCGCTCTATTTCCACATTCCCTTTTGCGAGACGCTCTGCTGGTTTTGCGGCTGCACCACCGTCATCACCCTCAATCACGCCAAAGGAACGCGCTACGTCGAAATGCTCGGCCGCGAAATCGCGCGGATGGCCGCGGAACTCAATCCCGATCGCCGGGTGGTGCAACTCCACTTCGGCGGCGGTTCGCCCACCTTCCTGCGGCCCGACGAAATCCGCCGGCTGGGCGAACACATCCACCGGCATTTCACCTTCGCGGCGGATGTCGAAGCCAGTGTCGAGGTGGACCCGCGCCGCCTGACCCGCGATCATCTCGTGGCTTTGCGCGAACTGGGATTCAATCGCGCTTCAATGGGGGTGCAGGATTTCAATCCCCAGGTGCAGGCTGCGGTCCATCGCATCCAGCCGGTGGAATTGACCCGCCAAGCGATGACTTGGCTGCGCGAACTGGGTTACACTTCCATCAATCTGGACCTCATCTACGGGTTGCCCCATCAAACCGTGCAATCGTTCAGCGAGACGCTCGATCTTGTGCTGGCGATGGAACCCGAACGGCTGGCGGTATTCAGTTATGCGCACGTTCCTTGGATCAAGCCGGCGCAAAAAATTCTCGAACAACAGCAGCATTTGCCCCCGCCCGCCACCAAACTGCAACTGCTCAAACTGGTCATCGAACGGCTCACCGCGAACAATCGTTACGTTTATATTGGTATGGACCATTTTGCCCGGCCGGAAGACGAATTGGCTGTGGCCCAGCGCAACAAACAGTTACAACGAAATTTTCAGGGGTACAGCACCCGGAGCGGCACGGACATCTATGCGTTTGGCATGTCGGGTATCTCCCAGATCCCGGAGGCCTATTGGCAAAACGAAAAAGACCTGCCCCGGTGGCAGGCGGCGGTGGAAGCTGGACAGGTCCCGCTGCACAAGGCGTATCGGGTGACGGAGGAGGACCAGCGCCGCCGCGAAACCATCATGCGCCTGATGTGCGATCTTTCCCTCGATTTCGCCGCGATGTCGCGTCATCTCGGCATCAATTTTACCGGACATTTTGCCCGGGAACTCGCTTCGCTCGACGACATGGAAGCGGACGGACTCCTCCGGCGCACTCCGACGGGGTTGGAGGTCACGGAGACGGGCCGCCTCTTCATTCGCAATATCGCCATGCGGTTTGACAACCAACTGGCGCCGCCGGACGAGCGCCGTCATTCCCGCACGATCTAACGCCCGAGCGCCGGCTAATCTACCGTCAAGCCCCGGCGCGCGGCGACCACCTGGCCCAGTGCGATCCCGCCGTCGTTCGGCGGCACGCGTTGATGCCAGTAGGGTTGAAAGCCTTCCGCCCGCAACCGGGTCACGGTGTGCTCCGTCAGATACCGGTTCTGAAAACAACCGCCGGAAAGGACCACGCGAGCCTGCGTCACGTGCCGGGCCACTGCGACAATGGTTTCCGCCAGCGTGTTATGGAACCGGGCGGAAATGACGCCCACCGCAACGCCCGCTGTCACATCGGCGAGCAGGGCTTCCACCATCGGTCCCCAATCCACCCGCACGGGGATCACGCCGGTTTCGGATTGGCCGCCCGGTTGGGGGGATAACTGGATCGGATACGCTTCCGTCGTGTCCACGCCGTCCAAGGCGAACTCCAGTTCCATGGCCGCCTGTCCCTCAAACCGGGCCGCGTGTCGCAGGTTGACCAGCGAAGCAACGGCATCGAACAACCGTCCCACACTGGAACAGAGCGGCGAGTTGATGCCGCGCTGCAGCATGGCGCGCAGCGTATTCAACTCCGCCTCCGAAAACACTCCGACCAGACTGGAGAGCGTAATTGGGCCCTGCCCTTGCCCCAGCTCATGGAGCAGGCCGAGCGCCGCGCGTCGGGGTTCTTTCACAGCGGCGTCGCCACTGGTCAGGGGGAAAGGACGAAAATGGGCGACCCGCTCCACGGCGTGTTCGGTGAGGAGAAAAAATTCGCCTCCCCAAATTGTCCCGTCCAAGCCGTAACCGGTGCCATCCCAAGCCACGCCCAGCAGCGGCGGGGACTGTTCGTTTTCAGCCATGCAGGCGAGGACATGGGCGACATGGTGCTGGACATGTCGCAAACCCGGGCGCGGCTGGGGCGGGGGACTGGCGGCGGATGAATTTTGAACCGTCGCCCTGGCCATCGCTTGCGCGTATCGGGTGGAGAGATAATCCGGATGCCGGTCGGCCACCAGCACGGTAGGCGTGGCGGCGTAGAGTTGTTGGAAATCGGCGAGCACGCGGCGGAAGGCGGCGTTGGCTGGTTCTGTCTCCAGATCGCCGATGTGCTGGCTGAGAAATACCTTGGGGCCTACCGCCAGGGCGACGGTGTTTTTCAAATGCGCGCCGACGGCCAGAACGGTTTCCGTTTGTGGACCCCGGTTTGCGGATTCCAAAGTGACGGGCAACGGCGCATAACCCCGGGTGCGCCGCAGCACCATTTCCCGGTCCAACAGCACGCGGGCAATCGAATCATCCACCTGCCGCGCGATGGGCCGGTTGTGCACCAAGAACAAATCGGCAATATCCCGCAACCGCTCAAACGCTTCGTTTTCGTCAGTGCAAATCGGTTCATCGCTCAAGTTGCCGCTGGTCGCCACCACCGGAAAACCGAGTTCAGCGAGCAAGAGATGATGCAACGGCGTGTAAGGCAACATCACTCCCAGTTGGGGATTTCCCGGGGCAATGTTGGCAGCTAGGGGCGATTCTTGCGCCAGCTCCGTCGCAGCGCATTCCTGTTCCGGAGAGGGTTGCTGCGCCGATAATTCATCCAGTGTCCCCGAAATTTTTCGGCGGCGCAAGAGAACAATGGGAGCTTCCGGAGCGCACAGCAGCCGGGCTTCCGCCGCCGATACTTCGCAAATCTGTTTCACGCTCTCCAGCGAAGGAAACATGAGAGCCAGTGCTTTCTCCTCGCGATGTTTGCGTTCGCGCAGCCGCTGGATGGCGTCCTCGTTGCGGGCGTCCACCATGAAGTGAAATCCACCCAGGCCTTTGACGGCGACAATCTGACCAGCCCGAATGGCGGCGGCGGTCGCGAGCAATGCGTCGTGGCCGCGTTCGAGAACGCGGGATGCCAACGACCCAGCGTCGTCGGCTTCCCTCGCGGGGGTGCGGCCGCGCCAGAGTTCCAGTTGCGGCCCGCAGGCGGGGCAGGCGTTGGGTTGGGCGTGGAAGCGGCGGTTGGTCGGGTCGTCGTATTCCGCGCGACAAGCCGGGCACATAGTGAATCCGGCCATCGTCGTATTGACGCGATCGTAGGGGAGCGCGGTGAGAATGCTGAATCGCGGGCCGCAGTGGGTGCAATTGGTGAACGGATAGCGGTAGCGACGGTTCGTGGGATCGAAGATTTCGCGTCGGCATTCCGGACAGGTGGCAATGTCGGGCAGGATCAGCGCGGTCTTGTCGCCGCCGGGAGTGCTGGGGCGGATTTCGAATCCGGTATAACCGGCCGGATCAAGCCAGGAACTTTCCAGACTTTGGATGAAACTGTGCGGCGGTCGTTCCGCTTCGAGCCGCAGCAGAAACGATTGCAAAACCGTGTCCGCCCCCTCGACTTCGATCGTTACGCCTTGCGCCGAGTTGTTGACCCAGCCGGCGAGGGCTAGTTCCGTGGCGAGGCGATGTACGAACGGACGGAAACCGACGCCTTGCACCGCGCCGCGCACATTCAGGCGCAGCCGCGCGGTGGGTTTTTGGTCCGCTTTGCTGGAGGGCATTTGTCCGTCGGCGGCGAGACGGCGGATCATCTTCAATGCCTGCGCCAAACCTTCTTGGGCGAGCGGTGACAACTCCTCCCCAAAACCGAGTTCGGCAATGGGGATCGTCAACCACCACGCGGCGGGGGTGTGCCCAAAGACATCCCGGGCCAGCGCGAGCATGGTCCGTGGATCGGCGGCGTGAGCCAGGATCTGTGCGGAGGGCGCCGCGGTCAGGGGGCGGAGTTGCACCTCACGCGGCGCATCCACGGCGGCGTCCACAAAAACCACGCGGCGTGCCTGCGCAATCGGCGCGGCGATTTCCGGCGTGAGTTGCGGACAGGCCAGCGGTTGGACGCCCGGCAAATTCTCCGTCGCCAGCGCTTCAACCACTTTCGGGCCCACGCCGTCGTCGCGGCGCAGCGTGTTGCCGTAGCCGATGACGAGCAACTCAATGACGGGTTGCGTGGACATGATCTGCCAAATTGTGGCGGAAGAGGATGCCGTCGGCAGGACAAAAAGTCAGCGGGGAAACCGCGTTCGGCGTTTCCCTGCGGCAAAGAGCGCGCTCCCGGAGGGGATTCAACCGCGTGCCGCCTCGCGGATCACCGTTCCGTCGGGACCGATGAGTTGCACGCGCAGCGGCATCTGCCCCACCGCGTGCGTGGAGCAACTGAGGCAGGGATCATAACACCGGATGCCGTGTTCGATCCGGTTGAGCAGGGGTTCCGGAATGTCGTTTTGCTGGCGGCGGATGTAATGCCGCGCAATCTGCGCCACCGTCTGGTTCATGGCCAAGTTGTTCTGGCCGGTGGCAACGATCATGTTCACCTTGCGCAACAGGCCGTTCCGATCCACGGTGTAATCGTGGAACAGCGTCCCGCGCGGCGCTTCGCTGACGCCGACCCCGTGAAAACTGTTGATCCCGGCGTCGGCCCGCAGGTCTTCGCTGAAAATATCCCGATCGTCCATGTACCGCTCGACCCGTTCCAGCGCCGCCAGGATTTCAATGAGCCGCGCGTAATGGTAGAGGAAGGAGGAAGTGACCGCGCCGCGTCCGAGTTTCTTGAATCGCGCCAGTTCGGCATCGGCTTTGGGGGTGCCCATTTGTTCGGCGACATTGAGCCGCGCGAGCGGGCCGACGCGATACATGCCCTCGGGCAGATCCAGCGGCAGGTAATAAGGCGACTTGAGGTAGGACGTGTTTTGTACCGATTCACCGATGAACTCGGCGTAGTTCTGCGGATCCAACTGGTCGGCGATGATGCTACCGCTGCTATCCACGAAACGCAGTTTGCCGCCGTGATGTTCCCAAGTGCCGTCCGGATCCACCAGCCCCATGAACAGCGACGGGAAATTGCCGAAGACCTGGACCTCGCGGCTGTGTGTTTGGAGCGTGGCCTGGAAGAGGTCAAACGCCGTTTGCACCGTCGCGTAAGCCTCGGGCAACCACCGCAAAATGCGTTCGCGATCCTCCGGGTCCAGCGGACTGCGAACCCCGCCGGGCACGGCCCAGGCCGGATGGATTTTCTGGCCGCCAAGAAGCTCGATGATCTCCTGGCCGAACTGCCGCAGGCGGATGCCGGCGCGGGCCAGTTCCTTGTTCTGGCCGATGAGGCCGAAGACATTGCGCTGGGGTTGCGGGGTGTCCCAGCCCAGCAGGAAATCCGGCGCGCTGAGATGAAAGAAACTCAGGGCGTGGCTCTGGATAAACTGGCCCAGGTTCATCAGCCGGCGGAGTTTGTCCGCCGCCGGCGGGATGCTGACGGCCATGATGGCGTCGCCGGCCTTGGCGGACGCCAGCAAATGGCTCACCGGACAGATGCCGCAGATCCGCGGCGTGATGCCGGGCATTTCATTGTAGGGACGGCCCTCGCAGAATTTTTCAAAGCCGCGAAACTCCACGACATGGAACTCGGCGTCGGAGACGTGGCCTTCATCGTCGAGAAAGATGCTGATCTTGGCGTGCCCTTCGATGCGGGTCACGGGATCAATGAGGATGCGTTTTGCCATGATTCGTATTGCGTGTGGCGGAGGCGGTCAGCGCCGGGATGGCGCGGCGCCCCGCCGGGACGCCTGCTGCGTTCGCTTCATCCAAATTTCAAGTCCGCGCCTTCCAGTTTCGGTGTCTCCCCCGCCAGGACCTGGAGCATGAGGGTTTTGATCCGGCTCGCCGGGGGCGGGCATCCCGGCAGAAAATAATCCACCTCCACCGCTTCATGCACCGGCATCACCCGCGCCAGCAACTCGGGAACGATGCCCGGCGCCTTGGGGATGCCGGGATTATGCCGGGCATGTTCGATGTAGGCGTGTTGCAGCACGCTCTCCGCGTTGTCCAGCCCCAGTTGATTGCGGATGGCCGGCACGTTGGCGGTGACCGCGCAATCGCCGAAGGCGACCAGGACCTTGGTGCGGGCGCGGATTTTGCGCGCCAGTTCCAGGTTGTCCTCGTTGCAAACAGCGCCCTCGATGAGGCAGACATCCACGTTTTCGGGATACTCCTTCATGTCCACGACGGGGCTGTAAACCAGCTCGATTTGGTCGGCGAGCTCGAGCAGGAACTCGTCGAGATCGAGAAACGACATGTGGCAACCGGCGCAGCCGCCGAGCCAGACCGTGGCAACTTTTAGGCGATCCATTGTTTCTTCTCCCGGGCGGTGACGATGAATTCCAGTTTACTGCGGTCGCGTTCCATTTCGGAGACGGTGGAGCCTTTGTAATACAACGCGCCGGTGGGACAGGACATGACGCACTTGCCGCAGCGGGTGCAACTGTCGGCCAGTCCCCACGGCTGGTTGAGATCGGTGATGATGTGCGAGCCCGCGCTGCGGCCGGAGACGTTCAGGGTACCCGCGCCTTCGATGTGCCAGCAGGCCCGCACGCAACGGGTGCAGAGGATGCACCGGTGCGGGTCCATGCCGAAGAGCGGATGCGTGTTGTCCACCTCCCAATGCGGGAAACGGTACTCATAGCGGACATGATCCATGCCCTGGCTGTACGCCAGGCTTTGCAACTCACAATGCCCGTTGGCCACGCACACGGCGCAGACATGGTTGCGCTCGGCGAAGAGCAGTTCCAACGTCATCCGCCGGTACTTTCGCAGCCGCTCGGTGTCGGTTTTGACGTCCATGCCCTCGGTGACCCGGGTGGTGCAGGCGGGCAGCAACTTCGGCGTGCCGGCCACCTCCACGAGGCACAGGCGGCAGGCGCCGACATCGTAAACGCCGTCGAGGTGGCAGAGCGTCGGCATGGTGATGCCGTGCTCCTCGGCGGCTTGCAGGATGGTCGCGCCTTCCTCGGCGCTGATTTCCTTGCCGTCAATCGTCAGTGTTTTTGCAGCCATGGCTCACTTGAAAACTCGGTTCAAAATCCGGGCCCTTTTTTCCGCCGGAAGGATCAGCGCGAAAACCGGCGCGCCGGGGGGGATGGTTAAAATTGTGGTGCGCAGGTCCGGCTTCATGGAGTAACGAGATGATTGGCCGGCGTGGCGCGGGCGCCGTTGGGCAGTTCCGGTTGCAGCAACGCTTCGTATTCCGAGCGGAAGAACCGCAGAGTGCTGAGGGTGGGATTCGGCGCCGTCTGGCCCAAACCGCACAGGCTGGTGTGTTTTACCAGGTCGCAGAGTTCCTCCAAGATTTGCAAATCGCGGGCGGTGGCCCGCCGTTCGATGATTTTGGTGAGCAGGGCGTACAACTGCGCCGTCCCCGCGCGGCAGGGCACGCATTTGCCGCAGGATTCATCCTTGCAGAATTCCATGAAGAACCGCGCGATCTCCACCATGTTGGTGGTTTGATCCATCACAATCATGCCGCCGGACCCCATGATGGAACCCAGTTGCCCCAGCGATTCGTAGTCCACGGGAACATCGAACGCTTCCGCCGGAATACAGCCGCCGGACGGCCCGCCCGTTTGCACGGCTTTGATCCGCCCGCCGTCCGGAGCGCCCCCGCCCATTTCCTCGACAATGGTGCGGAGCGAAGTGCCCATCGGCACTTCGATCAACCCGGTGTTGGTAATCTTGCCCGCCAACGCAAAGACTTTCGTTCCCTTGCTCTTCTCCGTGCCAATGCCCGCAAACCAATCGGCGCCGTGGCGGATGATGGCCGCGACGTTGGCAAAGGTTTCGACGTTGTTGATCAATGTGGGACATTCCCACAACCCGCTCTCCGCCGGGAAGGGCGGGCGGGGCCGCGGCGTGCCGCGCCGGCCTTCGATGGACATCATCAACGCCGTTTCTTCGCCGCAAACAAAGGCCCCGGCACCGATGCGGATATCCACGTTGAAATTAAAGGGAGACCCAAAGATGCCGCTGCCCAACACCCCGAGTTGTTTGGCCTGTTTGATGGCGAGTTGCAGCCGGCTGATGGCGAGCGGGTACTCGGCCCGCACGTAGATGAAACCCTGATCAGCGCCCACGGCGAACCCGGCGATGGCCATGCCTTCCAGGATGTTGTGCGGGTCGCTTTCCAACACGCACCGATCCATGAACGCGCCGGGATCGCCCTCGTCGGCATTGCAGATCACATACTTCTTCGTGCCCGGTGACTTGGCCACCGTTCCCCATTTCAAACCCGTCGGAAAACCCGCGCCGCCCCGCCCGCGCAACCCGCTGGCGTCAATGGCGTCGAGCACTTCTTTGGGGGTCATTTCGGTCAGCGCGTGATGCAGCGCGAGATACCCGTCGGCGGCGATGTACGAATCAATCCGTTCCGGATCCACCTGGCCGCTGTTGGCCAGGACAATGGCTTGTTGCCGTTCAAAGAACGGATGATGCGGATCGGCCTGGGAGAGATTGGCCTTGCCGCCTTTGAGGGAGCCGATGATGGCGGGCGCCGTGTCCGTCGTGACTTTTTCATACAACGGCCCCCGGGGATCCACCTGCACCAACGGCCCCTGGCAACACAGTTTCAGGCAACCCACGCCGCGGACTTCGACGTCATCGGCCATGCCCAAGTCGGCCACCGTTTTTTCGAGCTGGGCTTTGACCGCTTCGGCATTGGCGGAAATGCACCCGGCGGCCATGCAGCAGCGCAGCGTGAATTTCTTGCGGCGGGCGAGTTCCCGTTCTTTGATTTTAAGGAGATCCTGGCGGTCCATGGTTACATCCACTTCTTGAGTTGGGCGACGGCATCCGCCGGCGACTGCCGCGGCGTGACGGTGCCATCGTAAACCACCGCCGGGGCGATCCCGCACGCGCCGATGCAGCGGGCGGTCAACAGGGACACCTGTTTGTCCGGCGTGGTTTCGCCGGGTTTGATCCGGATGGCGTCCTGAATGGCGGCGATGACCTTGTCCGCACCCTTCACGTAACAGGCCGTGCCCATGCAAACCACGCAGGTGTGCGCGCCCTTCGGTTTCAGGGTGAAGAAATGATAAAACGTGGCGACCCCATACACGCGGCTGGGCGGCAGGGCGAGTTTGGCGGAGATGAAGAGCAACAGATCATCCTCCAGATAGCCGAAGAGTTCCTGCGCTTTGTGCAGCACCTCGATCAGCGCATCGTGCCGGTGTTGATGCTTCTTCATGTGGACTTCGAGGATTTTGAAACGTTTGTCCTTGCTGGCGTATTCCAGCACGGCGTCCACGCGTTTCAGCTTCTTGCTGGTGAGTGTCGCAATCATAGGCCAATTCCAACGCCCGGTTGCCCTGGCCACCCCCAACCCGGACTCCTGGTGGTCACGGCAACAATCCGTTCCGTCGAGGCACAATTTAGCCGGGGCGCCGGAACTGACTCTGCGGAAATTGCAAAAGACTGTACTTCTATTGCAGATGGCTGGTTCAAAATTTCCGTAAAGCAAGGCGGGAACGGCGGTCCATTCCCGCCCCGTAATCCTGTTAAAACCGCTTTCCCATCAACGAGTTGCTGGAATGGGACCGGCGATTGCTGGTTCAGAGTTGCCGCGCTCGGGAGCGAAGGGAATCAGGCTTGAACGCCCCCTCCGTTCGCGTAAGTTCAAACCGCGCGGACGCAGCCCGTCCAAGCTAGATCAATCATGAACCTGATCCATATCATGCCCTGCCTCGACATGAAGGAAGGCCGGGTGGTGAAAGGCGTTCACTTCGCCGGATTGCGCGACGCGGGGGATCCTGTCGCCAGCGCCGTGTTTTATCAAAACGAGGGCGCGGACGAGCTGGCGATGCTCGACATCGCCGCCACGGTGGAAAACCGCAAGACGCGCCTGGCCTGGGTCAAGCAAGTGGCGGCGGCCATCACGCTCCCGCTCACGATGGGCGGCGGGATTGGGTCCTTGGAGGACATCGAACTGGTGTTGGCGGCGGGCGCGCGCAAGGCGGCGATGAACAGCGCGGCGGTGAAACACCCCGAACTGGTGCGGGACGCGGCCCGGCGGTTTGGCGCGGACCGCATCGTCGCGGCCCTGGATGCCCGGCGCAATCCCGCCATGCCTTCCGGTTTTGAACTGGTCATCGCCGGCGGCACCCAACCGGTGGGACTCGACGCGGTGGAGTGGGCCAAACACTGCGAAGACCTGGGCGCGGGCGCGTTGTTGCCGACCAGCATGGATGGCGACGGCACGCGCGCCGGTTATGATCTCGAATTCACCCGGGCGATTGCCGACGCCGTACGCGTGCCGGTGATCGCCTCCGGCGGCGCGGGCAAGCTGGAGCATTTTTACGAGGCGGTTGCCCGGGGCGGTGCGCAAATTTTACTGGCCGCCTCGGTCTTTCACTTCCGCACATTAAGCATCCGCCAGGTGAAGGAATACCTGCGGAATCGCGGGGTGCCGGTCCGGCTCTGATCCGCCGCCCGCCGCGCTCGCGGATGCCCTCAGCGGGTGGGATCCACCACGCGCCCGAGGAAGAGCACGCTGCCGGACGATTTCTCGCGGATCAGGAAAATGAACGGATGATCCGCCCGAAAGACCCGGGGCGGCGGCGGCAAATCGGTCAGCGCGACCACCACGCCTGTGGCCGCGGCGGCTTCGGTTCCTTGCTCGTTCACCTCGACCACGGCTTGATGGATCACGGCGGAGATGAACAGATCACGGTTTCCGGTCATGCCGGAAAAATCCGCGCGGGCGTCAAACGCCACGCCCCGGCTCATGGCCGCCAGGGTGCGCGTGAGATTGGATTTCCATTCCAACTTGAATTTCGGGAGATACACCATCGCTTCTTCGGGTTGCGCCGCGTCCAATGCCGCCAGCCAGTCGTGGAGTTGGTTGGCCGTGAGCGTGGCTTCCAGTGCGGCCAGGCCGTCCCGGGCCTCCGGCAGCAGCACGATCATGGAAAGCGTTTCGCCTTGGTAGGGCAGTTCAAAGGCGCTGAAGCCATCAAATGATTGGCCGCGAATCTTTGTTTTAAATACATGAGCGGCGCTTTCACGGAGCGGGTCGGGGTCACAAAGAAATCCGCCGGCGCCGTGGCGGAGCGGTCAAAGGGCCGCGCCCAGTCGCCTTTGAAATAAATGGCGTTGCCCAACACTAGCCGGGTCGTTGGTCCCACCGCGCCCGGGGCCAGCAGGTTTTGGATCTTGGACCCGGTTTTCCGGGCGACCCAAGTGTTGATTTTTTGGCGGGCCCGTTCGGCCGCGCCGACGAAATCCACCAAGCCGATCTGCGCGCCGAAGTGTTGCCGGTTCACCGCCAGGAATTGATCGGTGAAATGCTGATCGCGCTGGCCCCAGAGCGAATTGGCGACGCTCAAGCGAACTTGTTTTTGTTTGCTGATTTCGCCCAACCGACGGTCCAACGCCCCGAATGCGCCCGGCACTTGGTCGGGCGGCAGCGTGAAATGCAGCAGGGCGGCCAGATCGCGTTCCGTTTCGCCGCGCGCCCCGGCATGGGTCATGGCCAGCGCCGTCGAAAGATTGTGCGGAGAGAAGAACAAATTGCCCTCCAAGACCGCGAGTCGGTGGTACAAGTCCAGGGCGAACGCTGTGTTGCCGGCCACCAAGTCCGGCGGCACGGCCATGAAGTCGTTGCCGGATTGATCTTTGGCACAGGCGGTGAGCATGACAGCGAGGGCGACAATCAACGATGCTGACTTCAGTTTCATGGGCATGGTTTGGGTCAAAAATTTCGCGTCGGCAACGGGAACAAATTCCCGCGTCGGACAAATCATGCGCCAAGCCCCGGGCGTCTTCAATTTCTTTCCGCACGACCCGCGCGCAAAAGAGCAGGGCGGTGCTTTCTGTGCGATTGGTCGTGCGCTCTCCGGTGCGGCGTGTCGGGGGGCGCGGACGGGCGGTAAATGGGCGCAAAAAAAGCGCAGGGCTTGAAGTGCCCTGCGCTGTGTTGAATCGTGTGAGTGCTGGATTACCGATTAGCCAAGCTTCCGGCGAACCACCGACAGCCCCGCCATGGCCGAGCCCAAGAGCAGGAGCGTGAAACCGCCATCGGGAACACCCCCGCCACCTCCGGTCGGGATTTGGCAGTAGAGAATATCTTGGGCCGGCTCCCACTTCTCGTCCAAAAGATGGAGAACATAAACGCCCCATGTGTTTGGGTCGGCATCTTTTTTGACTCCGTCTTTGTCATTCCCGAACTCGGCTAGAAGGACTTCCATAAATATATTGGAACTCAGTTCAAATTTGTGATCGTTATGAACCTGACCATCTATAATCTCATCCTCCAGCCACCAAATTGCTAACTGGAGGTCTATAGCTGATCGTTTACGCGCATCCTCAGTGCCTTCATAGGCGTAGCCATTCAGTTGGCCCTTTGCGAACTGGCTATAGAGCCAACTGGTGCCGATGGAAATGGGATCGCCCTTTGGGTCCTGCACTCCGCCTTTAATTGCGGCACTGGTGATCTCTGCATGATATTTCTTCGTTTCTGTAACAAACTCCCCTATTTCAAGGCAGAAGGACTGGAAGGTTTTGCGACCGTCGGCGCCAGGTCCTATGAGCTTATCGGCGTAGCCCGACAAATTCAGCCAGTCCACCGGTCCGCCATCCCCCGGTATCGGCGTCACCGTGAACTCGCCACCCCAACCGCCGCCAGGCTGATATTTGCCTTCCTCAAAATAAATTTGTCCCTTATCGCCGATTTCTACGGCCAGCAGCGTTGAGGCGGCCATCAGACCCGCCGCGTAAGTACGAATAACTTCTTCATAAGTATAACTCCTTATGTGTTTCTCCTGTTTTGATTTGATTAGTGGGTGTCCGCTCATTCGACCACCCAGCCGACCGCCAGACAACGCTCACCACCGATGAATTTCCACGCATAAATTGTGCCAACACGAAATAATGTGGCAATAATCAGTCTTAACCTGATAATCCACAACATATTAGAGTGTGGCCGGGTTGATTTCAGTAAAACCTCAAATCTGTAAGTTCAGCCTTACAGTTTTTCCCAAAGGAAGCGATTATTTTACCTCGTCACTCGTTTAACATGCTAAATACTAACAAGTTACACCACCGGAAAGACCGTTTTCCGCAGTCGTTAAAATCTGTAAACCTTGCCTTACACTTTTTGATTAGTAAATATAAGAGTCTCATAAGTGTTATTGCAACGTTATGAATGGTAAGAGGTTAGGCAGATTGAACCTTCATTATCTAACTGTCGGTAAAACTAACAGATTTTTGGCCACACTCCCATCGGTTTGTAAATCAGCGGTTTACGATCGCGCCGTCACCGCCTTCGGCCCGGTGCTCCGGCTTAGCCGGAAGCAAAGGGAAGTGATGCCCCCTCCTTAAACTCATCCCAGCCCCGGGAGCCGTGTTCACGTGACGTCCCGCCACCCCGCTCCGTCCCCGGTGGCTACTGCCGCAAAGCTCCCACCCCCACCGCTTCTGTGGGGAGGTGAGGCGACCAATCCTCATCATCCTGTCCATCCTGTCTCAAAAGTTCCCATCCGCGCCTCGCCCGTGCGGGCGAGGCGACCGGAATACAGGTCTCCGCAATCAACGATCAGCGAGTTTCAATCCGCGCCTCGCCCGTGCGGGCGAGGCGACGTTTGCGCCGTCCATCTTCAAGTCCGCAGCCCCTGCGTTTCAATCCGCGCCTCGCCCGTGCGGGCGAGGCGACCCTGGGCAAACTCTCCGCCGTCGCCGTGCGCGCGAGGCGACCAGCGCGGCATTGCGGGCGGTGGTCGTTTGGGGTTGTTTCAATCCGCGCCTCGCCCGTGCGGGCGAGGCGACGCGGACAAAGTGTTGACCGCGCGCGGGGTGAGCACGTTTCAATCCGCGCCTCGCCCGTGCGGGCGAGGCGACGGCTTAAACTAACAGAGAGAAAGGAACAGAGTTATGTTTCAATCCGCGCCTCGCCCGTGCGGGCGAGGCGACTAGTTGTCAATGATCCCAAGCAACCAGACCAATCGGTTTCAATCCGCGCCTCGCCCGTGCGGGCGAGGCGACGTTGCGGAGGATGAGATTACCGCGCGGTGTGGCGCGTTTCAATCCGCGCCTCGCCCGTGCGGGCGAGGCGACACATCATCAACGATGGACGTTCCACTTCCCGGCGTGTTTCAATCCGCGCCTCGCCCGTGCGGGCGAGGCGACCCGCTGCCCACAAAATTCGAAGCCGTCACCGAGCTGTTTCAATCCGCGCCTCGCCCGTGCGGGCGAGGCGACTTGCGCGGGGGGCGGACCAGGCGGCCCGATCTGGTTTCAATCCGCGCCTCGCCCGTGCGGGCGAGGCGACTGGTTCATACTGACGAGAAATCGCCGCCGGGTCCGTTTCAATCCGCGCCTCGCCCGTGCGGGCGAGGCGACTCGGGAAAACAAAATCGAAGGCCAGCCCCGGCACCGTTTCAATCCGCGCCTCGCCCGTGCGGGCGAGGCGACGTACGTGTCATAAACCTTTCCGTTAGTCGTCCCATGTTTCAATCCGCGCCTCGCCCGTGCGGGCGAGGCGACTGTCAATCAATAGTGAAGTTAGCAAGACCATGATGTTTCAATCCGCGCCTCGCCCGTGCGGGCGAGGCGACGCGCGGCTTCAAAAATGTTCAGGCAATGAAAGCATGTTTCAATCCGCGCCTCGCCCGTGCGGGCGAGGCGACTGCGGCCCTTCCAACTGGCCGGGCGGCAACGACTTTGTAGCAGGTTTCCGCCAACCCGCCAAGGGCGTAGCCGCAGAGACACTCTTAAATGTCAAAGAACGAGCGAAATGATGCATCTGTATTGCTTCCAGCCGCGAGCGCGGAACCTGCTGCTCCGGCCCGGCACTTGGGGTTCGCGCTATCCGTTTCATAAAATCAATGGTTCGGTCAAATCCAACGGTTTCTCCACGCCGTGATGTTCCGTGCGTTGGACGGCCGCTTGATCGAGGAAGTAAAAGCGCAGGGAGTCTTCGTTGTCCTTGATTTCCTTGAGCAGCCGGGCGCGCAATTGCACCCACTCCTTCTGGCCGACCTGACATTCAAAGACGCTCTTTTGCACCCGCACGCCGTAATCCTCGCAGACCCGGGCGACGCGGCGCAACCGGCGCTGACCGGCTTTTTCCACAGTGGAAACGTCGTAGGTCACGAGGATGAGCATGAGCGTTGCATCGTTGAATCAGTGAGCCGCCTGGAGGTCATGCCGTCAAGCCGTTCGGCGGGTCGCCGTCGCGGGTGGCGAGATTGGGGATTTGAAATGAGCTTCATTTGGGCACGAACGGGAGGTAGTCGGCCATATCGCCACGCAAGTGGCGGGCCAGCACGCGCGCTTGGACGAAAGGAAGCTGGGCAATGCGAAACGCCTGGTCCAGCAACGGATGCGTCAATTTTTCCTGTTTCCGTTCCTGATAAGCTTTGATGACGCGTTTGCGTCCCGCATCGGTGAATTCCACTGCGCCGCCTTCCCGCCGCTTGAAATCGCCCGGGCCGATCTGCTGGCGGTTGATGAGGGTGACGGCCAGCCGGTCGGCCAGCCAGGGGCGGAATTCCTCCATCAGGTCCAGCGCCAGGGCCGGACGGTTCGGCCGTTCCGCGTGCAGGAAGCCGACAAAGGGATCGAGGCCGATGCTGGTGAGGGCGGCGATACAATCGTGCCGCACCAGCGCATAAAGGAAGGAGAGCAGGCAGTTGATGCGGTCGCGCGGCGGGCGGCGGGTGCGGGTGGTGAACGAAAAATGTTCGTGCTGTTGTTTGAGCAAAAGGGCGAACACGCCAAAGTAGGTCGCGCTGCCCATGCCTTCGGCGCCGCGTAGTGCGTCCATTGGAGATTTCAGATTGGCGGTTTCAAATGCCGCGAGCGCTTGAATCTGGCGCGCGAGCGCGTCGGTGGCCGCGGTGATTCGTGCTTTGTGATCGGCACTTTCCGATTCTCTCGCGCCGCGCAGGAGACTGTTGCGGCTGTTCTGAAGTTTGCCGGCGATGATCTGCCGCGCAAGGGCGGCGCATTTGCCGGGGTCGTCCGCGGCGCGGAACTGGGTGCGGCGCAAAACCACACTGGTATCCGCCACGCCCGTCAGGCGCGCCTGCAAATAGCCGGACTCGCTCAGGTAATTGACCGCCACCCCATGTGCCCAGCATAAATCCAGCGCGGGCGGGCTGAGGGTGCTCGCGCCAAAGACGCAGATGGATTCGAGGTGATGGATGGGGATGGAAAGCCTGCGCCAGTCGGCGGCCTTGTCCCGGGTGCGCTCCTCCGGCGGCAAACCGGCGGGATACACCGGGACTTCGACCCGCAATGTGAGGTGATCGCGCGCCACGTAGCTGGCCGGGGTGGTCAGGTAGAGGGTGTTTTGGGCAATCTTGTCCACGCGACGCTGGATTTGAAATTTCAGATTGGTGATTTGAGATTGGTTTCGAGCGCGTCTGGCGTGCAAAACAGCTTCGCAAACAACGCTTCGGCCCGGCGCGCTCCTTCCGCTGACAGCAGGACCGACTTGGCTTTGCCGGCTGGGTTGCTGATATAACCCTTGGCGTGGAGACGGTCCAAGGCGTCCCAATCGTGGCCTTTCCATGCGCGTGGTGGTTCGCACCGGTGTTCGCGGAAGCTGGTCAGGTGCAACAGCGCCAGCACCGCGTCGTCAATCTTGTCCGGGTCGGGATTCATCGAAGTTTAAGTTTTGGAATTCGGGATCTGCGATTTCAGATTTTAGATCAGACCCTGCTCCTCCGCCTCCTTGCGTTTGGGATGCCAGGCGGGCAGGTGCCGCAACAGTGTCTTCTCGAATTCGGTGGCGCGCTTCTTTTGCTCCGCCGCCCGGCGCGTGCGCTCGGTGAGATGCCGCTGACCCTTAATGTCCGAGTTTTGCAAGGAATCCGCCCAACCGCGCAATTGGCGCGAGCAGGATTCAGCCGTTGATTTCAAATTTGAAATTTCAGATTTCAAATCCGCCGGCCAGCGCGATTTCTCTGCGCGGCGCAATTTCAACGTGAGCAGGGAGCGGACTTCACCCGCCGAGCCACGCGCGATGTAAAGGAACGCCAGCAATTCGTTCGTCGTCCCGCGTTCGAAGCCCTCGGCGATGTTGTTGGAGACGGAAAGCGCGGCGCGGTCGAGCTGGTCGCGAAAACCGCGCGTCGCTTTGAACGCGTCGTTCGCCAGCAGTGCCTCGGTCAGTTCGTACAGCTCGGCGGCCTTTTGCCAGACAGGCAGGTCTTCAAACGATTTATAGGTCATGGTGCCTGATGCGGTTGAGGGTGGGGAGTGAGGGGCCTTGGTCGGGGGTTGAATTTCAGATTTGAGGTTTCACATTGCCAATTTCAAACAGCGAAGCGGCGAGCCGTCGCGCGCGAATTTCGCTGCTGATCGCCCGGGGCAGGCAGAGGTCGAACAGGGAACACTCCGCGCAGGCCGGCCGCCAGACAGCCGGAGGCAGTGAGGGGACTTCAGGTTTCAGATTTTGAATTTCAGATTCGCGCAGCAACGAGCGCAATTCGGCGATGGCCGCTTCCGTGCGGACGCGCAACTCCGGCGTGAACACCACCTCGCGCCGCCGCTTGCTGTCGGCGTGGAAAATGGCGCCGCCGGGAATGGGCAGACCAAACATCTCCTCCAGGCAAAGCGCTTGCGCGCAAACCTGGGCGTCGTCGTTGTCCCATTGCCGCCGTTTGCCGACTTTGTATTCCACGGGCTTCAGGGCGGCAAGGTGGTCCGGTCTGAAATCTGAGATTTCAAATTTCCGATCCGGCGCCGGCGAACGGAGCTGGACTTCCACGATGTCGCACTTGCCGCTCAGCCCCAGCCGTGCGGACCACACCGGCAGCGCGCGCCACAGGATGATTTGTGATTTGAAATTCGAGTCCTCAGATTCCCGAAGGGTCTCATAGCCGGCGAGGTCGGCATGTTCATGGATGATCTCGCCGCGCGCGGTGTGCTGGTTCTCCTCACGCCAACCCTCGACGAGCTTCAACGCCGCCCGTCGCGGGCAGTAAAGATGGTCGTTGAGGAGCGAGAGCGGCAACGCCTCGCGGGCTTCTGCAATCGGCGATCTGGAATCTTGGGCTGGGGTCACGGGCTCATGGTGTGCGGTCTGCGATTTCGTCTGTTCGGTCGGGGTCACTTGGGCGTCTGGGATCTGAGATTGTCAATTTTCAATCCGTTTACAGTGGTTCAAAACCAACTTTCCCAGCTTTTAGCAATGGTAGCACGCCAGCCATGTAGCCGAGGAATGAGTCGTATTCCAGATTCCAGCGGAAAACGCCTGGCCAACCGCTCAATTCTGGCAGTGCCAACTCGCGCTCCTTCCCCACCCACAACTGCACGCTGCCCAGCATCAACTCCCGCCAGCCCGGCCATTGGCTGCGATCGGGATTTTCCAAACGCTGAATCAGCCCCGGTTCAACCACGACAGTTCGCGTTGCGGCGTCAATAATTCGGCACAATTTGGCGACTTGCGGATAATCCGCGTCCTTCTCCGCTTGGGCGATTTCCTCCATGCGCGAAACCTTTTCGCCGTGGTCTTGCCGGATTTCGCGTTGAAGTGCTTCTGTGCAATCATCCGGGCCGGGTTGACGATTCTTGCCCGCGCACTCGGCAAATAATTGTTCCAGGATGCGCCGTGAGAGTTTCGCTTGTGGGTGGAGCGAGAGACCGTTGTCCGCATCGTGCCGGAAATCCCAAACCGCCGCGTCGTCGTATTCGCCCGAACGGCTGGCGCGACCGGCGATTTGCAGCAGGTTCACCAATCCCCAGCTTTCGCGGAACGCGGTGCGGAAGGAAAAATCCACCCCCGCTTCCACACAACTGGTTGCCACCAATGTCCAGCCGGCCTCGTTTGTCGTGAGACGTTCTCTCACCCGTGTTACGGTCCGGGAACGGTCGCGCGGTGTCAGCGCGGTGGAAATGTGCTCCACATCCGCGCCGCGCTTGCAGGTCTCGCGGAGATAATCGGCAAACACCGCCGCCGATTGCACCGTGTTGAAAATCACCAGCCGCGGGCCGGGCTTGTTCTGCACAAAATCACCAAGACGTTTCATGGACATGGCCCGCGCCTTTGAGCAAATCGAGACACGTTTTTCTTCAAACGCCATGGTCGCGGCCCGGACTTCCGGCTTGATGAGGTCAGGAATTTCGCATTGCTCACCCTCTTGAAGAAAGCCGGGGCGATTCCAGAAACGCGGCAATGTGCCCGAGGCCAACACCAGTTGACAGCCCCAATCCTCGCAAAGCTCCCGCAACCACCGAAGCATTTGCGGCCAGAGCGCGGGTGGAACGGCGGCATGCGCCTCATCCACAAAAATGGCGCTGCCGGGGACTTGGTGGAATTTACGCAAGGAGGCCGTATCATGCGCGGCCAATGTTTCAAAAAACTGGACGGCAGTGGTTACGACGATAGGCGAGTCCCAACGCGCGGCCAGACAGCGCGACTCATAGTCGGCGAAATCAACGCGGTGATGATGCGCCGCCACGACTGATCCCATTTGTGCTTCGGATTCATCCGGCAATCGTAATGCACGACGGTAAACCGCCACAGATTGGTCAATGATGTTGGTGAACGGCAGGACAACAAAGAGGCGCCGCAGCTTGCGCTCGGCTGCCGCGCGCAACAGATGCGCCATGACGGCGGTGGTCTTACCTGTGCCAACCGGGCTATCGCAGGCAAGCATGCGCTCGTCGGATTTGACTTCCCGTTCACGGCAGGCGCGGTAAACATCCTGCCGCAATTTCATCCGCTGCTCTTCGCGACCATTTGCTGGCGGGTTCTTTACCGCCAACCCGGTCATGTATTCATCCAATCGCGCCAACCGCTCTCCGGCGCGCAAATCGGGAGCGGAAACTTCGCCTTCATTCCGATAATGCCGCGCCGTATCCGAGTGATCGGCATCCACAAGGCAGGATAGAGCGAGACGGCGAACCAAGCCCGAGAAGTGCGAGTTGGCGGCGGGGGCTGCCGGGGCAAAAAGCTGATGGTGCTGTTGCAGATAGCTTTCCAGAAGATCGTCGGTTCGTTGCCAGGCGGCTTGTCCCAATCCGTCCAATTCGTCAGTATCGCGAAAGACGAGGTTCTCACCATTGGCAAGCTTGGCCTTCTCTTTAGGGAACGACGGCAGCCCGATGTGATGCGCATAAACTGTGAAAGCCGCCTCGAATTGTTTCAGGCGCAGCAAATGCGCTGCGCCCGCCTCAACGTGATTAAACCCATGCCTGTTTTTCCGGTTGTGGCGCAAAATTTCCTGAAACAACTCGTCCAACTTGCCCAGGTCGTGATACGCCGCCGCCCGCTCGACTGCCGCAACAAAGGAACCACACCACTTGGGCGACCACGCTGCCGCCGCCCGCGCAAACCGCGACGCCTCACGGAAAACATTCTCCACATGGTCGCGATATGACTGTTCCGTCGCGCCATCGCGGGCGCTGTGAGCCAGCGGTTCAAATGTGGTTACGGGCTCGGTCACAAGGCGTAATCGTGGTATTCACCGCATTGCTCGAACGTCACTTTACTGTCAGGACGGACGGGCTGGCCTTTGATTGTCTCCCAGGTCGGGAGCGTGCCGTAGTCCGCTAACGACTCCGAAGGCTTGTCGAGTTTCTTGGGGGTGAGCGCGTCAATAAATGCGAAGTCAGAAACCGAACCCGCACGACTCTTGTGCGTGAGCGTGTGGGCATGGACGACTTCAACCATCGAGCGCACCACCGAACGGGTGCTGGCGTAGCTGTGTTTGAGCAGGTGCAACATCAAATCCACATCCTGCTTCGTGCATCCGGTTTTGTGTGCAAGGTTCGGGTTCACGAAAAATGGAACGGCATACAGTCCGTGCTTCACGACACGGAACGCCATCGGTGCCATGCCACGGTCTTTGCCGGCTTCGACACCGGACTTGCTGGTCCATGTCGAGAATTCGATGTCTATCGGAGCGATGGAAACACCGACGCCGAAATGGGCGACGCCCGCGCGAATCGTGTCCGCTCCGCCTTCTTCAAGGAACGTGTTGCCGAAAAGCCGTCCGTCCCAGTAAGCATCAATGAAACCCTGGCCGATTTTGCCGTCCTTCGGCTCCATCTTCTTTTTGATTTCACCACGGTTGCGTCCACGGCTCTCTAGGATTTGGAACCGGTCGTCAGCCAAATCAAGCGATGCCTTGATTTCGCTCCAGACCACACCTTCCTTTTCGAGAACGAGGTCGCGGAGCTTCCGTTTGACGGAGACAGGCGAGATTTCACCTTTGCCGTCCGGGCGCTGGCGGGGGGAACTTTCGCGTTCCGGGTCGCCATTGGGGTTGGACTTGCGGACTTCCAAAATCAGGAGTCCGGTAATGCGGGGAACATTGTTTTCGTATTTTTGTGTGCTCATAAATCGGGTCGTGTTGTCTTGGGTTATTGTTTCGGGGTTTCGGTTTTCGGGTGGTCAGCAAGGTAGCCGAGCAAGAGCTTCGCTTTGTCGGCATCGGTCATTCTTGCTGGCAATTTTTCGAGATCAATGCTTTGGCGTGCATCACCCATTTGCCGGTTTAGCCAATGGATCAGCCCAGCGTCTTCGCCGGAATAGGTATCCGCCCAGCCTTTGTATGGTTTAATTCGTTCGGCAAGCCGCGCCAAGGCCGACACCGGTTGGTCCAGTGCGGTGTTGAAAAGTGCGTTGCCGATGAGTTCGCTAGGCGCATCGACTTTGCCGATCTTCCGCTTCTCCTCGGAAGTGCGAACAAATTTGCAGTATTGGAAGTGTAGGCTGTCCGATAGGGCGAGCAGCCGTCCGATTTGAGTGATGGGTTCTTGCATAAAGTCCTCTTTTTGGTGTCCGAGTTGATGAAGTAGAATTCCGAAGAGAGCGATGGTTTTGACCGATTGCCAGCGAACAGGTTCGCTTAATGGATTCCGGGCGTAGTCCGTTTTCGCAGCACCGAGGGCAATCAGCACACTGCTCATACGCGATATGAGCAATTCCAAGGCGATGCGGGCCTTTTGTCGCGTAAGCGGCGCGTCCGCAAGGAATACATCGTAGGCATCGCTCACAGACAACGCGCGTTGGTAGGCGGAACTGAAACCGCTCTTGGCATCCGCGCTCCAGACGCGATTGACGACTGATGCCAATTCCAGTGGACATGGCACGGTGTGGGAGCGGAAAACAGATTGCTTCGTGTTCTTGTCGTGAAACCAAACCGACACTGGCGGCACATTACGCGCGCCGGCTTCCCATTCCCGAGCGGCCCGAATGACATCTTGCACGCGCAGGCTGCGGTTGAGGCTGATTTGCTTCTTTGCCTTGTCTATTGGGCAAAACGCCAACAAGCGGACATTGAGGTTTGGGTTGGCTGCCACTTTGCCCTCAAGCATCTCCAAAACCGGTTCAGCAATAGCTTCAAAATCGGCGTCCGAAAATGCGTTGGCTTCACCGCCGAACATTTCAGCCAGTTGCGCACGGCCTTCCGGCTCGCCTTCCAGATAGGCAACGAGCAAGTCGCGTTTGTCTGGCTGCGCGCTGGGTATCGCCCGGCAAGTGATGCCGCGCTTATCTTCGCTGGCGAGGTAAAGCAGCGCGTCACTCATCTTCTGAACCCGCGCCGAGGAAACCGGGAATGATTGAGAGCCTTTGAAGCCATACCGCTGCAACGCCTGCACCTCGTTGGTGTTCACCGAAAACAGTTTCACGTTGCCAAGCTCTGCCACTTTTGGCCCGGCGGGGAATTTGTCCTGCAACTCAGCCGTTTCTCCAAAAGCATCTTCTGCCTTGTCCCCTTGCTCAGACTTGCCTGCGGCGGTAATCGATTGCGTCTGAATGAGAGCCGCATTGATCGCAGCGCTCGTCGCTGAATGGGCAACTCTACAAAATGCGGGATCGGGCGACGCCAAATCGAGATAGACGGGTTGGTTGGCGTTCTTGTCCTGCTTCACCTTCTCTTTCCAGTAGTCAGGCGAGGCAATTTCCTGCGAGCGCTTTTTCCAATCCAGCGCCCCAAACAACACTTCCCGAAACAGCAGCAATTGCCTGCGGTCATACTCCGCGTTCTGATCCACCATCAAATTTGCCAGCGACTCAGCGAAGGCCGGCAGTGTCAGATTTGACTTTGCGACTGTTTCAACCAGCGTCGTGAAGTTTTTCAACCTGGCAATCTCAGCAGGTAACGCTCCCTTTAGCTCCGTAACCAATTCACGGCATGATCGCTGGAATTGCTCTGGATGCTTGGCGGGCTTTTCTGGTTTTTGGGGATTTTCCCTGAAGGTTCTAGCTTGGGATTCGGCAAGGAGCTGGCGCAATCCCTCTGTAAGTTCTGCCGCGCTGGAATGCTTGCTTTTCTCCAGTGCGACCAGTTTCTCAATGGCTGGCTTGAGTGAGCCTGCCGAAGCCTCAGCGAATCGGCGGAGTGGCGTCGGGATGTTGAATCCAGGGAAACTCGACCCGGCAGAGCCGTGTTCGACGCGGAACAGGTTTGCGGCTGTTTCGCCCGGCAGAACCTCAATGCGGGAAGGATTGCCAGCGTCGTCCAACGATACGACAAGCAAATCTCGGTTCTTCCCCATCGGGTTGATTCGGGGATGACGCGACGGGGCCACCGTCCCAAGCCGCTTCAGCGAGTCCGCCACTTGTGAAAGTTCGTTAAGCATAGGTGAGGACTCCTTTCTCGATGCGCAGGCCGGGATGATTGCGTTGGTTATAGAATGACGGCTTAATTTGGCCGTTTTGCATTTGATCAAACACCATTTTCAGCATGGTGGGCAGTTCGTGATTCTCGGTTTCGCAGACGCGTGTCTCCGGACGGAACGGGCCGATGTAGTCCGGCGCGAATTCTTTCCAGCCGAGGCACGGCGTGTAAAACCATTGTCCGCGATCCAAGGCACGATTGAAAACGTCATGATAGGCGTGGGGTGGCCAGGTGGTGCCGTCGTGATGCCCGGCAAACTCGGCCCGCGCGTAGAGCCGATAGCAAACGTTCACCAAGACCACCGCGTAAAACTGAAACGATGCACCCTTTTTCATCGCGTCGCTGGCTCGGAGCGGTCCGCCGTAATTCGTGGTGTAACGATGAAATTGCACCGGCGCGCAAATTTCAACTTTGGTAGGGCGCACATTCACTGATTTCCAGCGCAGCACGGACTCAAAAATGCCTTTCACCGCGCTGAACGTGGGGGCGACATACGATACGGGGGAGGAACCGGTGTCCGGCCGCGTCCACATGGCCGTTGGGCCGGAGATTTCCAATTGAATCGGATACGGTTTCATATCAGGGACTTTGAATAAAAGAATGGGGGAAATTGACGCCCGGTTGACCGTGGCACGCGCACGGCGGAATGGACACCTCAGGCCACCGCTCAGAATCGGGGGCGCTGTTCAGCCCGGGGGCAGTTGCTATCGGATCTCTCATGAAACCACCATTCGGCACGCTGCGAAAAGTTGGCGTGGAAAATGATAACGCGTCCGGTTTTGGCTCACAAGCTTGTATGCAAATCCTGTCATCATGGATTGGCTGCCGGGTCGGCCTTCGGGCAAACGGTTTGCTATGCCCGAGCAGCCAACCAGCCGAGCCTGCCCGTGTTTTCATGCTCGGATTATCAAGGATGGGGTGGGACATTTACAGGGGTAGGCTCCAAAAAATCGGCGGGTCTGTTGTGGGAAATAAGGGGTGATTTTTGAGTTTCCCGTCGAATATCAGGGTCCGCGTGACATCGCTGTATGCGGCTTCCCGATTCAGGGGACGGAAGGCAGTGCCGTTGCGAGACGATTGGGGGGGCGCGGCCCGGCTGGCGGGGAGTGGGTTAAAAACGGTTATTTCCGGATTCGACTTTTGTGCGGCGGGATTCCATACTGGGCCATGACATTCTCCAAACTGGGTCTTTCGTCCGCGATGCTCGAAGGCGTGAAGGCGATGGGTTACGTGGACCCGACGCCCATCCAATGGCGTGCCATCCCGCTCATCTTGGAGGGGCGCGACGTCATCGGCAGCGCCCAGACCGGCACCGGCAAAACCGCCGCCTTTGGCCTGCCGGTGCTCCAAAAGCTGGAACGCCACGCGCCCGGGCCGCGTTTTTTGATCCTGGAACCGACCCGCGAACTGGCTGCCCAAGTGGAAACCGCCCTCCGCGATTTTGCGCGGTTTACGGATCTGCGCGTGGCGGTGGTGTTCGGCGGCGTGGGATACGGCCGGCAGATGGACGCGCTGAAACACGGGGTGGACGTCCTGGTGGCCACGCCGGGCCGGTTGTTGGATCATTTGGAGCGCGGCACCTGCAAACTCAACTTGGTTCAGCACCTCGTGCTGGATGAAGCCGACCGGATGCTCGACATGGGGTTTCTGCCCGATGTGAAACGCATTGTGGACCGCTGTCCGCGCCGGCGGCAGACGCTGTTGTTTTCCGCCACCATTCCGCCCGAGATTGAAACGCTCATTCGTTGGGCGATGAAAACCCCGCAGACCATTGAAATCGGCGCGCGCCGCAGTCCGGCGGAAACCGTCAAGCACGTCATTTATCCGGTGTCCAGCGCGCAGAAAACCGATCTCCTGCTGGCGTTGCTGGAGCGGGTGAATTATGAATCGGTGATCGTTTTTTGCCGCACGAAACACGGGGCAGACCGCGTGGCGCAACTGCTCAAGCGCAACCAACACGCGGTGGCCGTGTTGCACTCCAACCGCACCCAGGGCGAACGCGAGCGGGCCTTGCGCGGTTTTCGCGACGGACGGTATGAGGTGCTGGTGGCCACGGATATCGCCAGTCGCGGGCTGGACATCGAGGACGTGAGCCACGTCATCAACTATGATGTGCCGCAACACGCCGAGGATTACGTGCATCGCATTGGCCGCACCGGCCGTGCCGAGGCCCGGGGTGACGCGTTTACGTTGATGATTGCCGAGGATGCGAAACACGTTCAGGCCATCGAACGGTTTATCAGCCAGAAAATTCCACGGGTGAAACTGGAGCACTTCGATTACCGCTACACAGCCCTGTTTGAAGAGGCCAAACCCGGCCAATCCAGCGGTTATACCGGGGGTGTGCGCGCGGTGCGGGTGCATGGGGGCTATCACTTCGCGCCCGGTCGGCGCCGGCGGCGTTGAGAGGCGCAACCTGCCCCCGGCGCTGCTTGATTGCCCGGCGCACGATGCGCTTTCCTTCCGTCCGCGCTTTGCTAGAGTCCCGGCATGATTTTGTCCCCGGATGAACTGCGGAGTCTGGTGGAGTTCCGCCACGCCACCCCCCACGAACTGTTGGGGATGCACCCCTTGGGCGACGGTTCGGGCGTCGTTGTGCGGGCGTTGGTGCCCGGGGCGACTCGAATAGCGATTCACCCGACGCATGAAAAGAAATTGCCGAGCTTCACCCTTGAGCGGGTGTCCGCAGCGGGTTTGTTCGAGGGAATCAGCCGCGCCGTTGCGCGTGTTTACGCCTACGATCTGGTGGTCACCGATGCCAACGGACAGACATCCCGGACGCGCGATCCTTATTCGTTTCTCCCCACGTTGGGGGAGCACGACCTCTTTCTTTTCGGCAAGGGCGACGAGCGGCGTATTTACGAGAAACTGGGCGCGCATTGCCGGGAACTGGACGGCGTGACGGGCGTGAGCTTCGCGGTGTGGGCGCCGAACGCGCAACGGGTGAGCGTGGTGGGCGATTTCAACGGCTGGGATGGCCGCCGGCATCCGCTGCGTCGTTTGGGCGCGTCCGGGGTGTGGGAAATTTTCATTCCCGGCATCCGGCCCGGTGCGCATTACAAATTTGAAATTCGGGATCTGTACGGCGCCCTGGCTTTGAAGACCGATCCGTATGGTTTCTTTTTTGAAACGGCGCCCAAGAACGCGGCGCTCGTTTGGTCCGCGCCGCCGTTTGCCTGGAGCGATGCGGCGTGGCTGGCGCAACGGCGCGCGCGCGATCCGTTGAAATCGCCCCTGAGCATCTACGAAGTGCATCTTGGATCGTGGCGCAAGCGATCGGTCGCGGAATCTTTTAGCTACCGCGAGCTGGCCGGACCGTTGATTGATTATGTGCGGAAGCTGGGTTTTACGCATGTGGAGTTTCTACCCGTGGCCGAGCACGCGTATTACCCGAGTTGGGGCTATCAGGTCACCGGCTTTTACGCGCCCACCAGCCGGTACGGAACACCGGAGGATTTTCAATACCTCGTCAATGAACTGCACACGGCGGGGATTGGCGTGATCGTGGACTGGGTGCCGGCGCATTTTCCGCGGGACGATTGGGCGCTGGCCCGGTTCGACGGCACCGCGCTTTACGAACATGAAGATCCGCGGCAGGGGGCGCACCCGGACTGGGGCACGTTGGTGTTTAATTTTGGCCGGCGGGAGGTGTGCAATTTCCTCATCGCCAACGCGCTTTTCTGGTGTGACCGTTTTCATGTGGACGGCCTGCGCGTGGACGCGGTGGCTTCCATGTTGTATCTGGATTATTCACGGCGGGAGGGGGAATGGGTGCCCAACCGGCATGGCGGCCGGGAAAATCTCGAAGCCATCGAGTTTCTCAAACAGTTCAATCATTTGGTGCATACGGAATTTCCGGGCGTCGTCACCATCGCCGAAGAATCCACTGCCTGGCCGCAGGTCACGCGTCCGCCGTATCTGGGCGGGCTGGGATTCTCGTTCAAGTGGAACATGGGCTGGATGCACGACACCTTGGGCTATTTCCAGCGGGATCCCATTTACCGCCAATACCATCAGAACGACCTGACCTTTGCCATGCTCTATCAATACCACGAGAACTTCATCCTGCCGCTTTCGCATGATGAAGTGGTGCATGGCAAGGGATCGCTCCTCGGCAAAATGCCGGGGGACGACTGGCAGCGTTTTGCCAATCTGCGCTGTCTGCTGGCGTATCAATGGCTTTTCCCCGGCAAACCGCTGCTCTTCATGGGCGGGGAGTTTGGCCAGCGCGGCGAATGGGACGCCAATGCGGCGTTGGATTGGGCGTTGTTGGACACCGACACTTATTCGCGCGGCACTCAGCAATTGGTGGCCGACCTCAACCGGCTTTACCGGGAGTCGCCCGCCCTTTGGGAAGGGGATTACGACAGCCGGGGATTTCAATGGATTGATTGCGCCGATAGCGAAAGCAGCGTGTTGTCGTTCGTGCGTCGGGCGCTTGATCCGGGCGGGGAACGGGTTGTCATTCTGAATCTGACTCCGGTGCCGCGTTCCTGCTATCGAATCGGATTGCCGCACGGAGGTTTTTGGCGGGAACGGTTGAATACGGACGCCACGGAATATGGTGGCAGCGGCGTGGGGAATCTCGGCGGAGTGGCGGCGGAGCCGGTGCCCTGGCATGGACAACCCTGTTCGGCGGAATTCACCTTGCCCCCCTTGGGCGTTCTGGTATTTCAACCCAGTCCCGGCGCGGATGGGTGATTGGTCAGTCCCCCGGCTCTCCGGGGTTCCGGATTGAAAAACTGGCGGCCGACTTTCGTCGGCCGCCAGCAACCAAACCCAAGTTCAGAAGAACGCCCAAGCAAGCTTGTGCGCATACCAGCGGAGTCAAGGTGGGACTTTGTGCCCGAATCTAAGAGTGACGCGGGCGGAGGGCAACGCCACCTCTTGGTCAGAAAGATGCGGTGTCGTTTGCATGGCTTCTCCTTAGCAGATCGTATGCCCGGATCGTCTGCGTCACCTCATCGCCGATTCTCCTGCCATTTGCATGCATGCGCATGGCCTCCACCTTTTGCTGCTGTCCCAGTCCAAGGCAGACTTGCCTTAGTGATGGACACGCGGCTTTGCGATTTGGGTTTGTCCCGTCGGCTGGGTGGTCGGCGTCAGCCGGTTATTGGGGTTGCCTTGGTGGTGGAGCAAATTTGCGGACATAGCGCAGTTTGAGCCGAGCTGCCTGGCGCCCGAGGGCCCGCAAACGGCGCCGCTCGCGTGTCAGCGTGGTCCGCAATGGAGTGGGGAAGTAAACGCGCAGAAAACGCAACCAGTCACGACGGGTCAGGCCGATATCCATCGCGGAGAAATACAAACCAGCCAGGTCTTTGTGGCGCCAGCGGGCTGGTGTCCGCCGGCGGATTTGGGCGCGGTGCAGGTCAATCAATGACACCCGCAGCGCGTCCGGCGTCGGAGGGGTATCGGTATGCAGCAGGAAATGGCCAAGATAAAAATCGCGATGATTCACGCCGCCTTCGTGCAGACGCCGCGCCATGTCGGCCACCCGCCGGATCAGGGCGTATTTGAGCGCGGGCGCCGGCGGGCATTGCGGCCACCTCTGGCAGTATTCTTCCAAGCTGATGCTGGGGGTAAGCGCTTCGGTGATGAGAAAGGAGTGTTGCCGGGCTGGATTCCAACCCCGCTTGCCGTAGGCCACGGCCCGCATGGTCGCCACCCCCAACTGGTTCAGGCGTTTGATGGCCGCCCATTCATTGCGCGCTCCGAGGACCGGCAGACGCAGCGTGAGCAGATTTTTGAAGATTTCCCGCCAGCCAATTCCGCGATAAATCTTGACGAAATAGGGACGGCCACAGACCTCCGTGCGCATCGTGCAACGCCCTTCGCGTTCGCGGAACACCTCGCCCCGCAAAGTTTCAACCGCAGCATGGGGATCGCGGTCCCGCCACAGGCTGCGAAAAGGTTCATCCAAGAATTGCCGGCTCATGTTGGTGGTCCCGCCGCGCAATGTTGCAAAATGAAATCTGCCGCGCGCTCGTGAAGACTATAAATATCGGCCCGGTCAGCGAAAGCCAAACCGTTGGCCCGCCAGCGTCGCCGCCCCGCGTCATCGGCAAGCATGTTCTGAAGCAGGGAATTCAAGCGCGCTTGCGCGAACGGTTCGGGCACCACCCAACCGGCATCGGCGTCTTCGATGTAGCGCGCATAACCGCACACCGCCGTGGTCAATACCGGCAGGCCCGCCACGATGGCTTCGAGCAGCACGGTGCCGGTGTTCTCACTGTAAGCGGGGTGGATCAACAGATCGGCGCCGAGCAGAAAGCGCGGGATGTCGTTGCGACCGCTGAAGAATTTAACCCGGTCCGCCAGTCCCAACCGGGCGGCCAGTCGAATAAAAGAGCGGGGGTTGTCCTGGCCGATCACCATCAGGCGGCAGCGTTGTTTGAGTGCATCCGGCAGGGCGGCCAGGGCCTTCAGACTGCGGTCCACGCCCTTGGTTTTGAACCCGGAACCGATTTGCACCAAAAGCCGGTCGTCCCCGGCCAATCCAAATTCGGAACGAAAGCCGGCGCGAATTTCGTCGGCGTTGTTGGGGGCCCGACGATCAGCCATGATCCCTGGGGGCAACAGGTGGAAACGTTCCGCCGGAGTTCCGTAGTATTGGACGAACTGAGGTTGTTGCGCCGGCGAGATTATGAGGATTTTGGTTTTTTGTTCGGGACCGAAGACGGCCCGTTCGTAGGCGGCAAAGTGGCGATAGCGCGCGGTCCAGCGATAGAGCGGGTTTTTCAGTCTGCGCGCTTTGTGTTCAAAGCAGGGATCGGCGGCGTAGTAGATGTCCAAGCCGGGCATCTTGTTGAAGCCGACGACCCCATTGACTGGCCGACGAACCAGGTCCGCTTGCACCCAGCGCGTGTATTTTGCGTAGCGACGAGGGTTGCTCCACGCGCGTACCGGCACCCGCACCACCGCTACACCCGCCGGCAACTCGCCCTGCCAATCCAGCGTATAGACCCGAATCGCGTGCCCCCGCGCCTGGCAGACCAGTGCGATGCGCAGAAAATCACGCTGCAGGCCGCCATAGGGAAAGTATTTGTACAGGCAAAAGGCCAGTTGCATCAGAATGATTATCGGACTCCCGGGATCGGTAATAATCCCGCCAGCTTGCGTAATCCGCCGCCTGATTTCTGGGTTAAGCGGGTTGCGGCACAGTGGCCGTCTCCCGGGACAAATGAAACAGCACCGATATTCTCCCGACGACGTAATCGGGATTTGCCATTGTGCTTATCGTTGTGCATTGTGCCCGGTAAAAGTGTGCATACAATCGCGACCGGGAAATCGCGATTCATCGAATCAAGCTGCACTGCAGGTAGAATGCCGTCATCTGAATCATTACCCATCACGCTCGAGATGCCGTTCATCAAGGACGGGATGGTGCGGTTTGATGTTAACATCCATCCGCGGCGGTTCACCCCATATTTTGCCTGCGAAACCATTCCCCTTCATCCGAACCTTGAGTCGGCGGTGCTGTTGGCGTTACTACCGGCCATGCGACAGAACCGGCGGCTTGAACTGGATCAGCCGGTCTCGGATAGTTTTATCAAAAACCTGGACGCGCTCTCAAAGATTTTTTCTTCGTGGTATCGGGAGTACCACCCGGCCCGCATCCACAGCCCAAACACCTATGCCGCCACGACGGCGGGTGTCGGGCGCGTTGGTTGTTTTTTTACCGGGGGCGTGGATTCATTTTATACCTTTCTCAAGCACCAGCGGGAGATCACGGATTTGATTTACGTGCATGGCTTTGATGTGGATCTCGATGATTGGCCCCGGCGACAAGCCATCAGCGCCATGGGTCAGTCCATCGCCACGCAGACGGGAATCCGCTTCATCGAAGTCGAGACGGACAGCCGGAAATTATTTCGTGCGTTTGGGCACTGGGGATTCCATGGTCATGGCTTCGCGTTGGGGACGGTGGGGCGGCTGCTCGTCGGCGTGCTGGATAAAATCTATATCCCCTCAAGTTTTGCACAGGCGGATTTGATGCCTTGGGGATCGCACCCGGCCACTGATCCGCTTTTTTCGGATGAAGCGCTGCAGTTCGTTCATGATGGTTGTGAGGCCACCCGGGTCCGGAAGATTCAAGCGATCAGCAGTCATCCCGTTGCCCGGGCTCACTTGCGGGTTTGCTGGGAGCGGGTCGAGGGGGCGTACAACTGTGGCCGCTGTGAAAAATGTCTCCGGACAATGACCAGTTTGTATGCGGTGGGCGCTCTCTCCGCAGTGACAACCTTTTCGGCGCCAATTGATCCCGAACGGATTCGGGCGCTGGTGCTTCGCCGGGAATCTTCCCGCAAATTCGCCCGGGAAAACATTGAATTGATGAATGAAAACGGCCTGCAATCAACCCCGGTTTACCAGGCGTGGAAGCATGCGCTGAATCGGTCTGATTTTGTCAACTGGGTGCTCGAGCGCACCCGGAAGACCGGAAGGAAATTACGACGGTCCTGGCAAAAACGGATTGGGAAAAACCCCGGTAAAGCCTGAGGCCCAAAACTGTATGGGATCACCCGTCTGTTCGATGGCATTGACCACCCTGCCGCAAGGAAGCGGCAACAGGATCGCCATCAGGGTAAGGATGGGGAACGTCGCTGAAACAAACCTGTGGGGAGCTTGGTTCGGGGGGGTGATGCGAAACCCACCGCTGCGTCAACCACGGTATATGGTGCGATGAAAAATCTGCTGGAATAACCGGAAAGGCTGCACAACCTGGATTCTGCGCTAACTTTGTTATCTATGCCCACATCGGAAACACCGGCCATCACCCCTGTGACGCCGTCGAAAAACGGGGATACCCTGTGGTTTGATCTAAGCGCGCCCACCCGGTGCGTCACGGCGTATTTCACCAGCCAAACCGTTTCCCTACAACCGAACCTTGAGTCGGCGCTGCTATTGAACGTGCTGCCGGCCATGCACCAAAACCAGCGGCTTACCCTGACGCAGCCAGTTTCCGCCACGTTGATCAAGAACCTGGAAGCGTTCTCAAAGGTTTTTACCACCTGGCATCCGGATTATCATCCGCTCCACATTGACTGCGCCCACACCGCTCAAGCCGGGACGAAGGGGACGGGACGGGTAGGTTGTTTTTTCACCGGGGGGGTGGATTCATTTTACACCTTCCTGAAGCATCAGCGGGAGATCACCGACTTGATCTATGTGCATGGCTATGATTTGGACTTGAACGATGGGCCGCGGCGGCAGGCCATCAGCGCCATGGGAGCGGCCATCGCCGCCCAGACAGGGGTTCGCTTTGTGGAAATCGAAACGGACAGCCGGGAATGGTTTCTCCCTTTTGGCGACTGGCGGTTGCACGGGCATGGTCTGGCCCTCGGCGCGGCGGGGCGGCTCCTCGCGGGGACCTTGGATAAAATTTATATCGCGGCCAGTCTGCCATGGGAGGAGATGAGACCTTGGGGATCGCATCCCGAACTGGATCCGCTTTTTTCGGATGAAGCCTTGCAGTTTATCCATGACGGGTGCGAAGCGTTTCGGACGCAGAAGGTCCAAGCGATCTGCGATCACCCGCTGGTGCAGGCGCATCTTCGAGTTTGTTGCGAGTGGGCTCTGGGGGCGTACAATTGCGGCCGGTGCGAAAAGTGCCTTCGCACCATGACCAGTCTGTATGCCCTTGGGGCGCTTTCCGCGATCAAGACTTTTCCGAGTTCGATTGATCCCCAAAACATTCGCGCCCTCTTGCTGCCCGACGGTCCCGAACGCCGGCGGGCCCGGGAAAACATCCGGTTGATGGATGAAAACAGATTGCAATCAACCCCGGTCTATCAAGCCTGGTCGCACGCTCTGAATCGGTCGGATTTTACCAACTGGCTGATCGGACGCGCCCGCAAGACCCGCAGAAAATTACGGCGATCCCTGCGCAAAAGGCTCTTTCGGGTGTTGGGAAAACGCTGAGGTTGCCCAATGTCCACCGTGGTCGAGCAACTGCAACGGGCGCGAACCCGGCACCGGAAAATTTACTTTCGCCCCAATGCGGGCAATGCCGGCGACGCCCTCATCAATGTGGGTTTTTATTCATTGGCCGCAAGAGTTGGCCTGCCCTACACGGAGATCGGCGACGACTTCGATTATGCCTCCATAAACCGGGAAGATCTCTTGATTCTGTCCGGCGGGGGAACCATCGTTCCCTATTGGCGCGCGGGGAGCGATCTGCTCCGGCATTTGACGCAATTCAATTTTCCGCTGATGCTGATGCCGCAATCCATTGCCGGGCGCCAGGAGATTCTCTCCTTATTGCGTCCCCAGGACGTGCTGTTTTTGCGGGAGTCATACAGTTATGACTATGCCCAGTCTCTCGGCCTCCAGTGCCGCGTGTTGCGAGATCACGACCTGGCTTTCGCCACCGATCCCGACCTGCTGAACCAGCCGCTCTCGCGTCCGCAGTTGAGCGTCAAGCATTCCCGAAAAATGCTTCAACTGGCGTATCATTATCTCCGCTCGCGGCTCACCTCCTCGCTGGTTGCCTTGCGAACGGATCGTGAATCGCGCCTCCCAGGCTGCGCAAAGCCAATCAATGACATATCCACCATCGCCCGATTCGGGACCCGCACGCGCGCGCTGAATCTATTTTCCGCCCGGTGGCTGCTGAAAGCCCTCTCCTGGTACAAGGTGGTGGAGACCGACCGGTTGCATGTTTGCCTGGGGTGCTTGCTGGTGGGCACCCAAGTTGTGTTGCGGGAAAACGCTTATCACAAGATCCGGGGGGTGTTTGAGTATTCGATCCAACCCCATCCCACTTATGCGCCGCTGGTCAATTTTTTGGAGGCTGACCGGAAGGCTGCAACCACAGACGCAACGCCTTGCGCGAATACGAAGTTTTGAAAAGCACCCGCCAATCCCGAGTGAACGCCTGCCGGAAGTAGGCGCGGGCCGCCGCCTTCTCCCCCGCCAAATAAGCGCTGCGGAACAGCGATAGACACCGTTGCACGTAGAAGGCGGATTTCAGCGGCTGGAAATTCGCGTCCAGCCGTTGGGGGGAAAACACTTCGTCCACCAACGCCAGTCCTCCGGCCTGGGCGTGGTCGAATTGATGTCGCAAACTATCGGGGTGCTTGTACATGAGCACCACCGAACGGGCGAGTTGGGTGCAGGGATAATTTGCGAGGACCTGGGTGAAAACCGGAATATCTTCCGCACTCCGGAACCGCTCCGGATAGAAACCGCGTGCAAACACCTGCCGGTGCAGGACACAGGCCCCGGGGACCAGTCGGATGCTTTTGTCCAGCAAGTAGGCTTTCACTCGGTCAAACGGGCGCGACGGCAGCGGGCCGGGCAAATAAGTGCGGCGCCGTCCACTCGGCTCGAGGGCGTCGTGGCCGCCAATGATCATTTTCGTCTCCGGCTGCGCCTGGATATGCGCCGCGAAAGCGGCCAGTGCGCCCGGTAGCAGGGCATCGTCGGCGTCAGGAAATATCAGGTAATCCCCCCGGGCTTCGGCAATCCCGAGATTCCGGACCAGCGATAAACCGCCATTGGCCTTGTGCAACGCCCGAAACCGGCCTGGGTGTTGGGCTTGCAAGGCGGTGATCACCTGCGGCGTTGCATCGGTTGATCCGTCGTCAATGACGGTGAGTTCCGCCCTGCCTTCGTCAAGTTGGGGAATCACGGAATTGACCGCCCGCGCGAGTGTCGCCGCGTAGTTATATGCGGGAATGACCACCGTGATCAACGGAGCGGGACCGGTGCCGGGAGCAGAGGACATACGATCGCCAATATCGTTGCTAACCCAACTGGAACAAAAGAATCGGCTGCGTCACCGCGGGCCAAGGTCGTGCGGTGTCGAAGCCATCACGCGTCAACCCGGTTAATCCTTTTTCTTCTTGAAAAGGTCGGTGATGCCTTTGGCGGCATCGCTGACGGCGCCGGCCGCCTTTTTGCCCACCTCTTTGGTGGCCGCCCCGATTGCGTCCTGTCCCAGGTTCTTCAAGGCACCGGAAACCGCCTGCATCGTGCTGTCGGTGAGCGCCTTCAGCACCTGCTGCATCAAGTCGGCGGGAGTGATCCCGTCCGGGCCGGTGCCGAGATTGTCCAGCCGAATGTCCGGCAGCGGGATCGGCGCCGTGCCTCCCAGGACCGTCGCGCCCACCCGTACTTTGGCGCCGGTGATGATGAATTCGTTCACCTGTAATTTCTTGCCGGTCCCGGCTTCGGAAGATGCGGGTTTATCGCCCGTTCCGCGGCCCCCGATGGCCGCTTCCACATTCGCCAGAATCTGGCTGAGATTGTTGCCGCCCGAGCCCAATTCATACGTGATCTCCGGCGCTTCCACCCGGATGGATTTGATGATCACTTTATCCGACAACAAAGAGCTGGGACTCAACGAAACGCTGGCCCGGCCCACGCTGATGGCGTTCGGGGTTTTGTAGCCCTCGGGATTCGCCACCACGAGACCTTTGATGCTGCCTGACCCGGACAACAACGACAGGTTCACCCCGTCCAGTTTCACGCCCACCCGCGTCACTTGCGGGCCGAGGGTTTCCACGCCTTTCTTGAGGGCGTTGTCCAGAAACAACGACACCGCCACGATCGCGCCGATAATCAGCACGACTCCGATGATCACAATTCCAATTAAAATCTTTTTCATAAGCATTCCGCAGGTTCGGCTAGGCATGAAATAGCACGCCCTGCCGGCCTGTGCAACGCCGGTTCCGGGTCAGGATCGGTCGCGGTCGCGGCTGAAGGATTGGGTGATGAGGCTTCCGGTCGAAGGGGCCCGCGCGCGGCGCAGCAACACAATCAACAAAACCGCGGCCACCCCCAGCAAGAGCAGGCCGAGAATCAGCAACGTGACGCCGCGCATCGGCGGCGGCGCCGGGGTCGCCACCGCGCTTTGTACCGGCAAATCAACCGAGGACGGAACTGCTTGGGTTGGCTCCTCTGGACCGGAAGGCGGAGGGACGGCAGGCGATTCGGGAGGCGGTTGGTCGGTTGTCGGAAGCGCGGTTTCCGTGTGAGCGGCAGGCGGTTTTGCCGGTGGGACGTTCAAGTCGGCTGTCGCGCCAACCGCCGGGATGCTTTCGATCTCGGGCGGACGCTGAATAACCGGTTGTGTTGCCGGCTGGGTTGTCGAGTCCGGCGGTTCCACTTTTACCGGTTCCAGCGCCACGGGGGGTGCTTCACGCGGGGGCGCGACATCGGCGGCGGCCGGTGAGGCCGGAGGTGGAACTGGCAATAAAGGAGGTACATCCCCAACCACCGGCGGCGGAGGGGTGACGGTGGGGGGGGGCTCGGTTGGTCGGGTTTCGGTAATGACAGCCGGAGGCTCCGCCGGAGGAGGGACCGACGAAGGACTTGCTTCCGGCTTTTGCGGGGCGGGCGTCACGGTGGCAACCGGCGCGGTTGGAGTGGCGGGTGTTTCCGGAGTAACCGTCGGCTTTGCTGGCGGTGGGGTGGCTGCGGATTCACGCGGTGCCAGTTGCTCTGGCGGTTTGGGTCGTTCCGGGGGTTCGACCGGTTCGGGCCGTTCGATCGGTTGGGCGACCGATTCGGTGGGCGGCGGATGCGGCGTGGAAGCGATCACCGGCTCGGTCGGGGAGGCCGGGATGGGTTGAGCCACTGCAGGGGCCGTCTTGGCGGGTGGTGTTGGGTGCGGTGCTGGTTGTGGCGACGGTGCTTCTGGCGTTGTTGCCGACGCCAATGCCGCTTCTTCCCGGGGCAGCAAAGGAATGGAAAAACGCCAAGGAGGTTGGCCGACAACATGATTGACGAAGTGCCCGTTTTCCGCGCGCAGGATGACGACGAACGGCATGCGGGCCCGGCGCTGTTCACGGCGCAATGTTTGAAAGCTGTTGTTGATGTTTTCATCAAACGGGGTGCCGTGCACCGGGGTGCTCCCGTCCGTCAACAGAATGATCGTGATCAACTCGGAATCCCGCACCAGCGGCAGCACGCGGGTTATCACTTGGTCCAGGTCCGCCTTGTTTTCGTACCGCTGCTCACGGATGAACTCCAGCACGCGCGCGGTCACGGCGTCGCGTTGCGCAGGCGACCAGGTCTGCAACGGGAAACGCCCGTGGTAAACCTGTTGGTTGAACGTCCACATCCCCATCGTATCGCCGGGGCGCAACCGGTCGTCGAGATCGGCGGCCAGCAGGGATTCGAGGGTTTGCGCGACGCCGTCCGCCCGGGCGCGCATGGAAAACGAAGTGTCCATGAGCAACAGAAACCGCCCTGGAGGCAGCGCGGTCGTAGGTGCGGGTGCGGCGGGCAACGACCCGCCCAACGTCAAACACAACCCCGCGAGCGTGAGGCGGCCCCATCCGAAATACCGGAGGAGGGCCATGATTTTTTTCTCCAATGAATCCATGGACAGTTTTCAGATTGACCGGTGACGATGATAACGATGGCGTTCCCGCCGATTGTGTCCGGCGACCGCTTCGGTTTGTTCCCTGCGGGCGGCGTTCACTTGATGAATGAAATCGCGGCACGGCGTGGCGAACCCGCCCAGCGCAATCACCGTGTCGCGTTCGGCGTAATCGTCTGTGACCGCCAGCACCTCTCCCCAGGCGGCGAACCGGTGCGCCGCGCGTTCGATCATCTGGTCCGCCGTTTGCCCGGCTCGCGAATATAGCACCTCGACCGTGGACGGGCCCTCGGGAGGCGACGCGGGCCCGCGCCGGCCCGTGCCATCGAAGAAAATCGTGATCGGCGTGCCGACCGCGTCCTGGTAATGGGTGAGTTGCTGGATGAGGGCGTCGCGCGCCGCCGCGGAATGGCGCGGTTGATCCGGCGCCAACTCCGGCCAGTTGTGGAGCAGGCTGTAACCGTCAACAAGGATTCGCACCAACGCCATGCCGGGACGATAGCGCGGTTACGCCCGAATGAGAACCGGAAAGTTGAGTTGCCCGCGCCTCCAATCCGGCCTGCCGATCCGATTCACCGTAAGCACACGGACGCGGTCCCCAGCGGCGAAGGCGTCACTTGTGGATTGTCTGCTTTCGCGCGCCCGTTATACTCCGGGCCATGAATCATCAAGGTCAGTATTTCATCAAGGAGGACCCGTGGCGCATCTTCCGCATTATGGCGGAGTTTGTGGATTCGTTTGAAATCATGTCGCGGGTGGGGCCGGCGGTGACGGTGTTTGGTTCGGCGCGCATGAAACGGAGCGATCCGTATTACCACGCTGCAGTGACGCTGGGCCGGGAGCTGGCCAAACACAAGTTCGCCGTGATCACCGGCGGCGGCCCGGGGATTATGGAAGCCGCCAACCAAGGCGCCGCCCAGGCCCGGGGCCGGTCGGTGGGGCTGAACATTGCCCTGCCGCATGAACAGGCGGGCAACCGCTATGCCAATGTCCCGTTGCACTTTCACTACTTCTTTTCGCGCAAGGTTTGCTTCGTGAAATACAGTTGCGGCTTCGTGTTCATGCCCGGGGGTTTTGGCACGTTGGACGAGTTTGCCGAGATTTCCACGCTGGTGCAGACCGAGCGCATCCCGCGGTTTCCGCTGATTCTTTTCGGCCGCAAATTCTGGCGCGGTTTGCTCGCGTGGTTGCGCCAACAGATGCAGGATCAAAACCAATTCATCAGTCCCGGCGACCTGGACCTGTTCACCGTCACGGACGACGTGGACGAGGCGATTCGTGTGATCCTGGATTACGAGCGTCGCGTCGGTCCGCCGGAGGTGGTCCCCAAAGCCTTCGCGTGAGCGAACGACATCCCTGCGCAGGACGCTGGCGAACGGTCTCCATTGATTTTTCCGGGATGATCCGGGGTGGTTTTTTCTTCCCATCCGCCCCGGCCTTTCTACCTTTCCCCGGTGCATTCGATCGCGCTCAAACTCGGCCCGCTGACCTTGCATTGGTATGGCGTCCTCGTGGCCCTCGGTTTCCTGCTCGGGTTGTGGAACGCCAGCCGGCGCGCGCCCCGGGTGGGTATTCCCGGCGAGAAGATCGCGGATTTGGGGCCGTGGCTCATCATTGGCGCCTTGCTCGGAGCCCGGACGCTTTACGTGATTTCCTACTGGCGCGAACAGTTCGCGGGACAACCACTGCGCGAGATTTTCATGATCCACCACGGCGGTCTGGTTTATTACGGCGGCTTGGTGGGGGCGGCGCTGGCCTGCTGGCTTTACACGCATTGGAAACGGCTGCCCCTCTGGCGCGTGGCGGACGTGCTCGCGCCCGGGATCGCACTGGGCTACGTCTTCGGCCGGCTCGGCTGTCTGATGAACGGTTGTTGTTACGGGCGCGCCTGTGATTTGCCCTGGGCGATCCGGTTTCCCGAAGACAACGCCGTGGGCGCGCCCACGTTTCCAGTGCATCCCACGCAGATTTACGATTCGCTGCTGAGTCTGGGGTTGTTCGCCGTGCTGGCGTGGTGGTTCAAACGCCGCAAGTTCGATGGCCAGATTTTTTCATTTTATCTCCTCGGCTACGCCTTGACGCGGTCGTTCGTGGAATTGTTCCGGGGCGATTATCCGGCGGAACATCTGCGCGCCGGACTCACCCCGGCGCATCTCGTAAGCATCGCGGCCTTTGCGGGAGGATGCGTGTTGTTCTTCCTCCTGCGCCCGCGCGGCACGGATGCGCCGCGGCGCTCGTGAACGGCGGATTGAAGATGGCCATGACGGGCGCAATCCATCCTCCCGGGGCCATCTGTCATCCCCGCCCCCTCTTGATCGCGGGCCCCACCGCCGTGGGCAAGTCCGCCGTTGCCCTCCGGCTCGCGGAAATCCTCGACGGCGAAATCATCTCGGTGGATTCGATGCAGGTTTATCGCGGGCTGGACATTGGCACGGCCAAACCCACGGCCGCCGAGCGCGCCCGCGTGCCGCATCATTTGACTGACGTGGTGGCGCTCACGACGCCGTTTGACGCCGCCCAATTCGTCAAGCGGGCCAACGCCGCCGTTGCCGCCATTCAAGCGCGCGGCAAAGTGCCGATTCTCTGCGGCGGCACGGGGCTTTACTTCCGCGCCTGGCTCGAAGGATTGGGCGAGGCGCCGCCCGCCGCAGCCACGCTCCGCGCCGAGTTGGCAGCCACGCCGCTGGCGGATTTGCTGCGCGAACTTGAGCGGGACGATCCCGTCACCTTCGCCCGCATTGACCGGCGGAATCCGCGCCGGGTCATCCGCGCCGTGGAGGTTATCCGGTTGACGGGCAAACCGTTTTCGGTCCAGCGCGCCGCGTGGCGCGCCCGATCGGATGGGTGTCCACCAGCGTTGGCGAAGGCTGTCCCCGAACCCGCGCGGGGGGCAGCGGCGTTTGGTTTGGCTCGCGCTCCGGATGATCTGCGGCAACGCATTGACGCGCGGGTGGACCAGATGTTTGCCGACGGTTTGGTGGAGGAAACCCGCCGCCTGCTGGCGCAGGGCCTGGCGCAAAATCCCACCGCGCGGCAGGCCATCGGGTATCGGCAGGTGCTCGAGCATCTGCGGGGCGAGCGCGCGTTGCCCGCCACAGTGGCGTTGGTGAAAACCCGCACGCGCCAATTCGCCAAGCGACAGATGACGTGGTTCCGGCGGCAGATGCAAATCCAATGGGTGGCCGTGGCTCCGGAGGAATCCCCGGAGCGGATTGCCCGGCAGGTGCTGGCCCTGCGAGCGGGGCCAACGGTTACAAACTCCGGCCTGAATTGTCATTGCCGATAGAATGCGATCGGTTAAGCTGCGGCCATGCCCAAGCGACGACTTAAACGGTGCGTCCGGATGCTCCTCGCGCTCGTTTTGCTGGGGGTGGCGTTCCTGTTGTTCGAGCGGTTTCGCGGACAAATCGCGCTGGCGAACTACAAAAAGGAACTCATCGCCCAAGGCGAAAAATTATCCCCGCAGGATTTTATTAATAACCGGCTGACTCCGGATACTGACGCCGCACCAATCATCGCTACGATTGGGAAAATTCAACCCGGAAAGGTGATAGTCCACAGCCTGCCGCCACTGATGAAACTGCTGGCATCGGGACGGGCCATTGTTGGGTTTCGCGAACCGGAATGGGTTGAAACTTGGTCCTTCAAGGATGGCGAGTGGGTGGAAGGCAAAGTCACCAATCGCTGGGAACAGGTTGCTGTTGATCTGGAATCGAACGCCTTGGTGTTGGCTGAAATTCGGACGGCGATGCAAAAACCAGTGTTCGTGAATGCCATTGATTATGCGGCGGGACCAAAAATAAAAATCCCCCACCTCGCCAAAGCCAAATCACTCGCCCAATGGTTGCAAGCCGAGATTGCGCTGGCATTGCACGAGGGTCGCCGCGCAGATGCGCTAGCGGCACTCCAGTGCCAGATTCGAATTCCCAAGCTCCTGGCGGAGGACAAAATTTGGATCAGCGAACTGGTTCGCGGTGCCATCGGTGCAATCGCCCGGGCAAATACTTGGGAAGCCTTGCAGAGAGACGATTGGCAGGATGAAGAACTTGCCGTAATTCAGCAGGCATGGGCCGACCAACATTTTGCCGACGGCATAACGGCTGCCTTGGAATGTGAACTCATGGCCATGACGATTACCTATCAGCAATTACGCAACTCCAATCAGGAAACGCATGTACCGCTTGAGGCGACAGATTCATTGGGTACGATATTTAGTTCGCTGGCAAACATTGATGATCCAGAAACCGAGGAAGACTCCATTTGGACCAAGATTCCATTTCATGAAGAACTGACGGAATTTTGGCAGAGCCAGATTTATTGCAGAATCTGGTTGTTTGCGTGGTCGCATCAGGCCGAATACAAAGCATTGACCGAAATATATTCGGCATCACTAGTGTCCGGTTAAATTTGAACCAATATTGATTTTACCTCGATAAAACGGGCCTGAAACGACGCTCATGACTTTTTTCGATTTCATTTTCCAACGGCTCCTTCGCACGGTTTTCCTCCGCTCA
>Ga0208694_1000436_pt1 | contig 62797 bp, 57 predicted proteins | sample AD_UKC078_MetaG_FD_184442 | JGI IMG/M metagenome (GOLD analysis project Ga0208694, IMG submission 184442) | Active sludge microbial communities of municipal wastewater-treating anaerobic digesters from USA - AD_UKC078_MetaG (SPAdes) (version 2) | ecosystem: Engineered > Bioreactor > Anaerobic >...
AATAAGAAAAAATCTGAAATTTGAGATAACAAAGAAGAATGTTCTTGGACTCATAAATGCTAAAAAGAAACTTAATAAGAAAAACCCAAAGGTAAATCTGGTTTTAGTTGAACTAGAGGAGAACAAGGGAGAAATAAAACAATTTTATAAATACTGGAAAGGGAAAGTAGATGGCATAAATATTATTAATATGAGGAACTGGGCTAATGAAATTCAAAAAGAAGGAACAAAGGAAAGTTTTCACTTTAATAAGAAAATAAGCAGGAAACCATGTGCATTAATCTGGTCAAAGATGGTTGTAGATTGGAATGGAGATGTTGTTTTATGTTGTGATGATTGGAATCACTCAACTGTTTTGGGTAATTTAAAAAATCAAACAATAGAAGAGATATGGAAAGGAGAAAAATTGAGGAAGATACGTGAAGCACATATTAAAGGGGAATTTTATAAAGTTCCGTTATGTTCTGGGTGCAATAAAAAATCTGTATGGTGGTGGTATTAAATATGCCAGACAAAAAAATAAAAATTTGTTTTATTGGGGCTAATCCTTATTTTAATGGGGGAATTGGATTATATCAAAAGAATTTAATTAAATATATAAAAAAGAACAAAAATGCAGAAATTGATGTAATTTACTTTGGTAAAAAAGCAGAAGTTATTGAAGACAAAGGAGTAAAATATATTCAAATAAAAAATAATTTTCCTTACCCTTTAGATCAAATAATAGATAATAGAAAGATAATTAATTATCTGAAAAATAATAATTATGACATAATTAATTCTCATGCTTTGTGGGGATTTTGGATGAACTTTTATAAAAAAAGAAAATATCAAAAATTAGTGCACACCTACCATGGAGTAACTTATAATTATTTTAAAGTGCATATAAGGAGATTCTCTATATTAAAGAAAATTCTTTTCTCACCTATGATTCTTTTTGGATATATTCTGGAAAAGCCACCTATTAAAAAAGCAGATGAGATAATTTCTGTTTCTCAAAAAGTAAAAAATCAACTTAATGAAGCTTATAATTGCAAAAGAAAAATAAATGTAATAAGAACAGGAGTTGATTTAAAAGAATTTAAACCAAGAGATAAAGAAAAAATAAGAAAAAAACTTAATTTGGAGAATGATAAATTATATGGATTGTATATTGGTAAAGGGGGTTATTGGATAAAAGGATTAGATAGAGCAATAAAAATATCTGAAGAGATTTACAAAAAAGATAGAAATTATAGAATGATTATTGTTGGTGCAGATTATAAAAAAATAAAAGATTTCATAAAAAAAGACTTCATAATCTATTTAGAAAAAGTAGATAGAGAGGAAATTAAATATTATTATAATGTTTCAGATTTTCTTTTTTATCTTTCAAGATATGATGGAGGAGCCCCAACATTAGTTGTATCTGAAGCTATGGCTTCTGGATGTCCGATAATATTTTCTAAAGATTCTCAACAAGAGATAATAAAAGATAAAGAGAATGGTATAATAATAGACAAATTTAATATTGAGAGTTCTGAAATTATAATGGAAATATTAAAAGACAGAAAATTAAAAGAGAAGATTATAAAAAATGAAATAAGAACAATAAAAGAACTTTCTTTAGATAATTGGGGGGAAGAATATATAAAAATCCTAAGAATAAACTAAAAGTAAAGGTATTCTTTATTACATAAAAATATTTAAAGATGTTGCAAAGTCGGGAATATATAAAATGTCAAATAAAAAAGAACTGGTAATTGAATTAATTCATCCCCCTCATCCTCAATCTATTGAAGATAGGCTTGATGCTCCTTTAGGTTTGTTATATATTGCATCTAACCTTGAAAAAGAAGGTTATCTTGTTAGAATAAATGATTTATCTGGGGTAGATGAAAAGGATTGGAAAATAGGTGAAGCGGATATCTATGGTACAACTATCTATGCTCCAACAGTAAATATCTCTGAAAAAATTGCAAAAGAATGTAAAAGAATAAACCCCTATTCAGTTGTTGTTGCTGGAGGAGCCCACCCTACTGCTGTTCCAGATAAAATTGGAAAATCTTTTGATGTAGTTGGGATAGGAGAAGGGGAGGAAATTATGCTAGACATAGCTAGAGAATATCCAAACAACAAAAGATTTTACAAAAAAGATCTTGAAAGGAATTTAGACAAATACCCTCACCCAGCATATCATCTTGTTGATCCATTCAGCTATAAGAGAAAATTTGAAGGCGAGCAAGCAATAACTCTATTGACTTCTAGAGGTTGCCCTTATAGATGTGCATTTTGTGGACTTGCTGAACAACATAAAACAATGAAATACCGTTCACCAGAAAATATATTAGAAGAGATTAAATTTATACAAAAAAAATATGGAATAAATAAATTTAATTTTCAAGATGATACATTTACTGTAAATAAAAAAAGATTATATAAAATGCTTGATTTATTTAAACCTCTTAATATAGGATTTAGAGCCCATGGAAGATCTGGATTAGATACTTTAGAGGATTACATATTATTAAAAGAAGCAGGATGTGATGTTATCGCATGGGGTATTGAAAGTGGTTCACAAAAGATTTTAGATTTAATGAACAAACAAACTACAGTAGAAAATAATGAAAATGTAATAAAATGGGCAAAAGAAGCAGGTTTAACAACTCGTGCTTTTTTTGTTATAGGTTTCCCTGGAGAAGATAAAGATACTTTAGAAGAAACAAAGAATTTTATAGAAAGAACAAATCCAGATCAATATTTTGTAAGTAATTTTGTTCCTTATCCTGGTACTGATGTTTGGAACAATCCCAAAAAATATGGGGTCAAAAAGATACATACAAATTTTGAGAAATATTATCAGGTAGATAAAGAGGGATTTGGGTCTAGAAATATAGAGGTAGAAAATATAGACATAGAAATGTTTAAAGAACTCGAAAAAGATTTTAGAGGATGGATAAACCAAAGAATGCAAAGAGGAAGTGTGCAGGAATATGAGGAAAAAATTATGAAAAAATTAAAATGGAAGGAAAATTTAAACTTGAAAGAAAAGTAGCAATAGTCATCTCTACATACAGTCAGAGTGATTTATTAAAAAAATGTATTAGCTCTTTAAAAAAAAATACAGATTATAAAAATTACAGAATTTATCTTGTTGATGATTCTGGTACTGGAAAGATAGGGGGTGAAATAAAAAAACTCTTTAGAGATATTAAAATAATTATAAATAAAGAAAATCTTGGGTGTAGTAAATCTTATAATGCTGGAATAAAAGAATCAATAAAAGATTATAATCCGGAATATATCATCATCTTGAATGATGACATAGAATTTGTGGATAAAAAGTGGTTAGAGTGTGTAGTGTCTTCTGGAGAAAAATATGAGAAGGTAGGAATATTGGGGTGTAGGATGCTTTATCCTGATAGAAGCCTACAATGGGTAGCTAAAAAGGGGAAGATTTTATCATTTATGAAACCGGGACATATGAAAGAATCAGAAGAGATACTAAAAAATCAGATAGTAAGAGACATCATAGGAGCATGTTTTGTAATAAAAAGAAAAGTGATAGAAGAGATAGGATTATGGGATGAAGGATTTTCTCCCTATTATGGTGAAGAAACAGATTATTGCTTTAGAGCCACAAAAAAAGGATTTTACCTTATGTATGTTGGTGAAACAGAAGTAATACACCATGGTGCTTCTTCAACAAAAAAACTTTTGAGTGAAAAAGTTTGGTTTATAAAAAAGAGAAATGCTATAAGATTAGAATGGTTAAATTATAATATCCCAGATATAATTAAATATACTTTTATACATATTGGCTCATCTATATTAAGCAAAAATCCATTTAAGAAATTAAAGTTATTAATGAATGCATACAAATACAATATAAAAAATTATAAAGAAATAAAACAAAAAAGAATAGAGAGAAACTCTTGGAGTAAAATATGAATAGGTTAAATATAGGATGTGGGAATAAAAAATTCAATGGATGGATTAATTTAGATTCATCTAAAGAAGTAAGACCAGATAAGGTACATGATTTAAACAAATATCCTTATCCATTCAAAGATAATGAAATAGATGAAGTGTATGCAGATAATGTTCTAGAACACCTTGATAGTATTATAAAACCCCTTGAAGAGATATGGAGGATATGTAAAAATAAATCAAAAGTAACAATATTGGTTCCATTAGCTCCGAGCTATTGGAGTTTTTTGGATCCAACCCATAAACAATTTTTTACATTCAACACTTTTGATTATTTTACAAAAGAGCATGTTTTAAATTATTACTCTAAAGCTAGATTTAAGATAGTGTATAGAAAAATACGCTTTCATCCTGTTCTTAAATTATTTGAGCCTATATTTAATATTCATGAAAGGGTTCAGAAGTTCTATTCAATATTCTTAGCAGGAATTATACCTCCATTTATGTTGAAAATAATTTTGGAGGTTGAAAAATGAATCCTAGAATAACTGTGTTAATGACTGTGTATAATGGAGAGAGATTTATAGCGCAAAGTATAGAGAGTGTTCTAAACCAATCATTTAAGAATTTTGAATTTATAATCGTTGATGATGGTTCTACAGATGGGACAAAAGACATTATCTTAAAATATGCGAATAAAGATAAAAGAATAATCTATTTGTATTATGGAAAAAATAAAGGTTACTATAATTTGCATAATGTAGTTAATATGGGATTAGAAAGAGCGAGAGGAAAATATATTGCTAGATTAGATGCAGATGACTTATGTTATCCTCGTAGATTAGAAATACAGTATAAATATTTGGAAAATAATCCAAGCATATTCCTTATTGGAAGCTCTGCAGATGTGATTGACCAATTTGGAAATAAGATAGATACTATAATAAAGAAGAGATATCCTCCTTTTATTTTAAAATATAGGATGGCTATTTCAAATCCATTTATACATTCTTCTATTATGTTCCGTAATAAAGGATATAAATATATTAGTTACAATGAACATTGCTTTTATTTCATATTGACATTTTTTAAAAAGAAAATGAAAAATATAAAAGGTGTTTTAATTAAATATAGAATAAATCCTTATGGGGTTATGAGTGCCGAAGCAGATTTGACTTCTAATAAATATAAACATTTATACTTAAAAAAATAAAAAAAGATATATTTTAATTAATCTGTTTAATGTTAAATAAACCCTTAATCAGTTTATAATCTTCTTTAGTCACTCCTTTGAACAATATCAAAAATATAAAATATATTCCTGCACCTAAAATAACCTCCAATATACCATACCAAATATTCATATCTACAAAATAATTAAAGGTGACTAAAAATAAAGACATTATTACTGTTGCAAATATTGGTGCTTTTAAACCTATACCTCTAACTCTAAAGTTAAATATTCTTTTAGCTTGAAATACAAGTATACCAAGTAAGAATACTCTGCTTAAAGATGTTGAAAATGCTACTGCATTAATTGTAAGTAAATCATTTTGTCTAAATATAAAAACAGATATTAGATTAAAGATTATATTTGCTACAAGTGCGATTATTATTGAGTTGCTTACTACTTTTGATTTTTCTTTTGATTGAAAAACTATAGAATAAAGCCCTATTAATGGAGAAGTTATTATTAAAGAAGAAAGCAAATAAATTACAGAAGTCCCCATTAAATAAGCATCTCCATAAAATACTTTGATTAAATAATTAGAAATAAAGACAACCCCTATTGTTGATGGTATTGAAATCATCAAAACATATCTTAGGGTTTTATGAAATCCACGATTAAATCTCTTTCCACTTATCTGTGTAAATATAGGTAAAAAGATAGATGATAAAGAAAGCAAAGAAGATATAGAAATAACTAAACTTAATGAAGCCCTGTAATAACCCAAATATTCTGGAGATACTGCTCTTCCAAGCATCAAAATATCTACTGAACCAAATACAGAAAGGGAAACTGTTGCTAATGCCATAAATTTCCAATAAGAATTAATCTTGGACTTTTCAAAAGATTTTTTTCTTCCATATAGGACTCCTTTATCTTTTTTAAGAAGTATAAAATATTCTAAAATTAAAGTTATAAAACTTGATATAAAAAATGCAAGAAATATTCCAGAGATGATTATTTTATCTGATAATATTAATATTGCAAACACTGAGAATAATATCTTTAATATTTGTGAAGAAATGTCAAAGAATAATATAGATTTCATATCCTTTCTTGCTACAAAAAACACCACAAAGAGAGTTCTAAAAGATTCTGCTATAATAAATAAACAAGAAAAAAGAATAGGATAAAACAAAAGAGGTTGTTTGTAAACATTGTATGAAAGATATTTTGCAAAAATAGACATAAATAACACTACTATAAATACAAGGGTTAATCTTATCCTAAAAAAATACCTTGTAAGGCTTCTGGATTTTTCTTTATTATTTTTACCAAAAAATTCAGAAAGATACCTCAAAAAAGTATTTTCCATTCCCCAGTCCGTGAAAGATAATGCGAGTGTTACTATTGAAAGTGCTAAGGCATATACTCCAAAAAGCTCTGGAAGTAACATCCTGGCTAGAATTATTGTAAAGATTAAACCTCCAAATTTCAGAACAAATAACGAGGCTAAATTATACATAGAACCTTTTGCTGCTAACCTTGAGAGGTTCTGAGAGGATGTACCGCTTTTTCTCATAAATATTTAAAAGTAACTAAGGTTTTTAAAAGAAATGGAATTAGAACATACTAAGATTAAAAAATTTAATTTAGGTTCTGGGTTAAAGGTTTTAAAAGGATATGTTAATGTTGATTTAACAAAAAAATATGGTGCAGAGATTGTCCATGATTTAGAAAAATTCCCCTATCCTTTCAAAAACAATGAATTTGATGAAATATTAATGGATAATGTTCTAGAACATTTAGATGATACAATTAAAGTAATGGAAGAGTTGCACAGAATATCTAAACCTGGTGCGATAATAAAAATAATTGTCCCCCACTATTCTGGAGCAATGGCATTTGGGCATATAACTCATAAAAAATACTTTGGCTCTGGGAGCTTCGATAATTTTCAACCAGGAAAATGGGAAAAATATAGCAATGCCGAATTTCAAATATTGGAAAAAAGATTAATTTGGCTTGATAGTAGAGACTGGTTTTGGATAAGACCTTTTAAAAAAATAATAGATCAACTAATAAATTTAAAACCATATATCTCTGAAAGATTTTTGTGTTACTCTCTTGGAGGTTTTGATCATGTTTATTTTAAACTAAAAACAATAAAATGAAGAAGATAAAGGTTCAATTAGATTTTAATATCACAAAAAAGACACATTCTTTATATCACTCTTTTTTCAATAATCCTCCTGAAGGAGTTGAATATGTTAAATCTGAATTTGTTGGAATAAATGATAGGAGTTATTCTACTTTAGGCAAAATATACAAAAATGCGGTGAAGATATTTCCGTTTGTGTCTAGATTTCATCAAAAATTTAATGATATTTTAAGAAAGGATTCTGGTTCAGACTTAATCCATTTCACATTTCATTTTGGAAACACCAAAAAAAGGTGTGTTGTAGATTACGAAACTGGATACAGCTTTATTAATATAAAGGACAAAGAAAACAAATTAGTTAAAAATAGAATGATTAGAAAACTCAATAAAAAAAATTTAAAGTATTTAATGCCAATACATAAGGAATCTCTAAAGTCATTTAAACTACTTTTTGGAAATAAAATAAAAAACCCCCAAGAAATAGTCTATCCCACTATATTTATCCCTGAAGAATTTAGGAAACCTATTAAAAGAAAAAATAGAATTGTTTTCATATCTACAACTAATATACTTGAAGATAAGATTTTTCTGATTAAAGGAGGACTTGAAACATTGATAGCATTTGAAAAATTGGCTCAAAAATATCCAAAGTGGAATTTTACGATACTGGGTAAGATACCCAGTATTATTAAAAAAGACTTGCCAAAAAATGTTATATTAATAGATTCTCTTCCTAGAGAAGAAATGTGGAAAATGTTTAATGAATCTAAGATATTTGTTCAGCCTTGCTATCAAGCTCCTGCAATGTCTTTCTTAGAAGCAATGTGGTTTAAATTACCAATAGTAACTTACAATTGTTGGGCAAATGATGAATATGTAGATGAAAAAAATGGCATCCTAATAAACCCAGAACCTCTCAACAGTTATATAGATGAATATAATGTCCCAAACTACACAAAAGACGTTTTGGAAAAAATAAAAGAAAATTCAAATAAAAATTCAAAAAAAATAGAAAAAGCAGTAGAAAAACTAATTAAGAATAATAAATTAAGAGAAAAACTTGGTGAAAATGGATTTAATAGGGTTTCGATAGGTAAATTTTCTATAGATAAGAAAAATGAAAAATTGAGGAAGATATATGAAACTGCGCTAAAAAATTAAATTAATTTTAATATACAAAAATAATTCATACCTGTAAAAATCTCTAACTTTTCACTATATCTATCTATTTTACATATGCCTTTATTAAACACCCGATATATTTCATAGTCCTTATTGAGTATATCCCAAAAATCTCTAAAAAAAGTTTTAGAATCTATATTCCTTATACCAAACTCAAATTGTATAGCATATATCTTTCTATTTTTTAACATTTCTCTTGCGCCCAACAAAATGTTAAATTCGTTTCCTTCCACATCCATTTTAAGAAAATCTATTTTATCTATATCATTCATCTTGCAAAAAGTATCTAATTTCATAATGTTTATTTCTTCCTTACCTTTAAGGTTAACCTTCCTATTATGAAGGGCGGATATTGATGACTGTTTATCGTCTATATACAAAATTCTTTTCTCATTCTTATCTCCAAGTCCAATATTAATTGGTTTAACTCCTCCAAATTCTTTAACATTCTCAACCAAACGATTAAATGTTTTTAGAGATGGTTCAAATGAATAAATTTTCGCTGTCTTAAAGCTGTTAAATAAAAAAAAGGAATATTCTCCTATATTTGCTCCAACATCAAAAAATATATTTCTAGGTTTTGGAAGATTCTTTTTTAAATAATCTATTACTTTAAGTTCTCCATTTGTTTTCATTCCTCCTCCATATCCATAACCCATTCCATTTAAAGAAAATCCGTATAGGTTCTCGTAGAAAGGTTGAAAAAAAACATGATTTAATTTCTTTTGTAAATACAATCCAGATTCTTTTGTTTTCATTTTAGATTCGATTATTGGTATTTTTAATACACTCTTTATAGTTCTCTTCAATATACTCCTTTAAACAAATCTGCCAAGGTCTCATAATGTTTAACTTCTTAAGTTCAAGCTTTCTATTTAGAAGTCTTTCTGCTGGAGGTCTTTTAGCATAATACTCCTCTTTAAAAAATTCTTCGCTTACTGGAACTACTTTTATTTCATCTTCTCTTCCTAATATTTTTACTAATTCATTTGTTACAGCCAATCGATTATCTGTATTCTCTCCCTTACAAACCATATTATATAGGCCTCTCTCCCCTCTTTCAATCAAAAGTTTAACATTTCTTGCAAAATCATAAGTGTAAGTTGGAATTCCTCCGCAACCATCAATAACATGAAGTTCTTTGCTTCCATTTTTAATCTGGTTCATTATCTTATTGATATATTTTTTATCTTTTTTTGGGCCTCCTCCAACCATCCAACCTGCCCTACAAATTAAATAATCATAAGCAGAAGATTGAATTATTTTTTCTCCTAAATATTTGGAACGTCCATAAACATTTACAGGATTTGGTTGATCCCAATCATCGTATCTTTCTTTTTGGCCATCAAATATTCCCGCAGTCCCAATATATAATATGGGTATCCTTAATCCATTGGCTATTCTTACTGCTTTTTCTACTGCAATGGTGTTGTTTAGATAAGCATCTTCAGGATTGTCAGAACAATACTCTAAATCTGTGTGTGCTCCAAGATGAAAGAGAAAATCTGGATTAAAATCTTTAACGTCTTTTTCATACCTCTCAAAATCTCTGAAATCTAAAAAAGAAATCCAATCTTCATTCACATCTTTATCAGTACATTTAAGTTGATAATTTTCTTTAAAAACTTTGTAAAATGCATCTCCAAGCATCCCTCCACACCCTGCAATATAAATCTTTTTCACTAATGAAGAAAAAATAAATAATTTATAAAGATTTATGGTTTAAATTTAATAATTTTATAGAATCTAAAATCTGAACATATTGTCTTAATGTTAGATTAAATTGTATTGTTCTTATATATAATAGCAAGCAGATATTCTTTTAAATTCCTAGAAAAGTATAAGAAGATGAGTAATGAGAAAACATACAAAAATCATTTTCAAAAGTAAAAGAAGACGTAACTTTTTAAAACGAGAAATAAATTCTTTTAACCAATCAATAATATTATAGGTTTTATTTATATATAATTTTATAAACCTCTCATTTTTAACATGATTATGAAGGAAAAATCCCTTGAAAAAAAGGCATTAGTCACAGGTATAACTGGTCAAGATGGTTCATATCTTGCAGAACTTTTAATAAATAAAGGATATGAAGTTTATGGTTTACATAGAAGAACAAGCATGGATGTTTTTGATAGAATTGGTAATTTAAGAAAGGAAATAAAATTAGTTGCGGGAGATGTAACTGATTTTGGTTCTATAATAAGGATGATAAAGGAGATTAATCCAGATGAAATATATAATCTTGCTGCACAGTCTTTTGTACCTGATTCTTGGACTCAGCCAATTTCAACAGTGCAAATAAATGCTCTCGGTGTAATTAATATCTTAGAAGCTATAAGAATATTAAATCCTAAGATAAAGTTCTATCAAGCTTCAACTTCTGAGATGTTTGGAAAAGTTAAAGAAACTCCACAGAATGAAAACACTCCATTTCATCCAAGAAGTCCTTATGCAGCTTCTAAAGCATTTAGTTATTACATAACCCAAAATTACAGAGAAAGCTACAATATTTTTGCTTGTAATGGAATTCTTTTTAACCATGAATCTCCAAAGAGAGGAAAACAATTTGTAACAAGAAAAATAACACATTCTGTTGCAAAAATAAAATTAGGATATCAAGATTTTTTTGAGATAGGAAACATGGATGCTAAAAGAGACTGGGGATATGCAGGAGATTATGTTGAAGCTATGTGGTTAATGATGCAAAAAGAAAAATCAGATAATTATGTTATAGGAACAGGTGAAACTCATTCTGTAAGAGAGTTTATAGAAGAATCATTTAAAGTAGCTGGAATGCCAATTAAATGGGAAGGTAAAGGGATAGATGAAGTTGGGAAATATCAAGATAAAGTTGTTGTAAAAGTTAGTCCAAAATTTTACAGGCCTGCAGAAGTAGATTTGCTCTTATCAGACCCCTCAAAAGCAAAAAAAGTCCTTGGCTGGAATCCTAAAGTAAAATTCAAAGAACTTGTAAAGATGATGGTTGAAAGTGATTTAAATAATCTATCAAAATATGGGATGTTAGAATCGGACAAATCAAGATTAGATAAATAAAAATATTTTATTATTTTTCCATTCTCTTCAACATTTCTCCAAATGCTGGTCTTGTTACAAGTATACCTATAGTTAATCCAATAATTGTTGTAGAAGCGAATCCTTTCAATAAACCACCTCCTACAATATAAAGGGGAATCATTGCTGCAACCAATGTTAAATAAGCTCCCATAATAATTTCAAATGCATTCTTTATTCTAGATTTTATACTTGAATCAGAAGTCTTTCTCCTAGCTTCATCAAGCATAACTATCTGATCATTAACTCCTGTACCTATTGCTGCTAAAATACCTGCTATAGCTGACAAATCAAGATTAATGTTTAAAAATGCAGCAACACCAAGAGTTATTATTATTTCAGATGTCCCTATTCCTAAAACTGCAAACGATTGCTTTACTTTCCTATATTTAAAGAATACAACCACTGCAACACAAAAAAGAGCTAAAAATCCTGCAAGAAAAATAGCTTTAGTGAAATTACTTCCTAAATTAGGAGATATTGTATCTAATTTCAAAATCTCTAATTTATATGGGAAGCTTCCTGTTATAAGTATTGTTTGTAAATTGTGCATATTTTCTTTTGCTGCATTGTATGCTTCTTCTTCTGTTGTTCCTGAAGCAGAACCTGAAATTGCTATTTGAGTTGTAACTTGTCCTTTAAGGTCTTTACTTATCAATAGAGTTTCAACAAGAGCATCATCTAAGTATAAATCAAGTGGTTTAGAGAGATATTCTGGATTTGATGCATTTACATTTATTTTACTTGTTATATCTGCGTGTCTTTTTGCTGCTTCTTCACTTAAATAAATAGAAAATACAAATCTACAAAAGTAAGTTCCAGAAGAATCTTTCTGACAAGATTCAATTCTTGCACAAGTAGCGTCATTCCTACATACTGAAGCAATATCTTTTTCTCCTCCAATAAATACTGTTTCATTTCCTATTTTAGCTTCAAATTTACCCTGACTCTCAATCATAGCAGACAAATCTTTAGGGGTTGCTCCTGCAATTTCTATTCTTATATAATTATTTCCAGATAAATCTGAAAATGGAGCAACTTGTATATCTTTAAGTCCATAATAATTTACTCTATTAGCAATTATTTCTGCTAAGTCTCTTGCTTCCTGGCTTGTTAGTTTTATTCCTTCTGCTCCTATGATAGCTCTTGCACCTCCTGATAAATCTAAACCTGTTTTTATGCTTGTTTTTGGTATTTTAGATACAGTTAATTCTGGTTCAGAACTTGTATACAAAATAAAATCTCCATCTTTTGTGGTTATAATTATTTTAGCTTCTTCTTCTAAAGGAAATTTTTTTTGTATGTAATTTGAAAATTCTTCAAGATTGTCTATTTTTTCTCCATCAATAGCAGTAATTATTTGACCTTGCCTCAAACCTGAATTAAATGTGCTGGAATTTTGTTCTACACTTGTTATTAAAACTCCTTTCTGGAAAAAGGTTATTTCTCCAGCATAGATAAAAATAGACATTATTGTTAATACTAAAACTATTATATACAGCCAAATTTTGAAACCTAATTTTTTCATTTTTTATTCTCCTTATTATGAATATGCCATTTAAGAACTGAAACATTTGTAATCCATGTATTAATCATATCAAAAAGTAAACCTATACAAATTATAAGGAATATTTGAGTTAAAATTGGTGAAAAAGATTTAACAACTAAAAGTGAAACTGAAATAGCAAATAAGGAAGTAAGAGTCATTGTTAGACCTGTTTTAAATGCTCCAAAAATCTTATGATTTGTTGTTCCATCTTTTCTTTTTAATAATCTATTTGTAAGCAAAATATCTGTATCAACAGAATAACCTATAATCATTAAGAATGCAATAATCCCTCCTGTGGATATCTTTATTCCTAATAAATTGACTACAGTTATTGTCATAATAATATTCATAAAAACACAAGAAACAATAGTAATTGAAGGTACAAAATCTCTAAATAAAATAAAAATAACAATTATCATAAGAAAAAATGCTAATAAAAGAGAAATCATTAATTGCCTGTATAAATCCTGTGTAAAAGAAGGTTCCGAATATTCAAAGCTACTGTTTTCTTCAGTTAATTTATAACCAAGATATCCTTCAAGAAAAGCTTTTGTTTCCTCTGTTCCTGCTCCCACATTTGCTATTGTCGCTAATTGTTCTCCTGTTACTAAATCTGAAATTATTCTGGTGTTTGCATCTCCAAATTCTTCAATTAATGCTTTTTCAAGCGAAGCAACGTCTAGTTGTCCGTTTATTGTTGCGGAAGTTCCTCCTGAAAGAGAAATATCTTTTAAAAAAATATCATGATGCTGAGAATAAAAAACTCCCAAATAAATTAAGCAAAATAAAAATAGTGTTGCTGGAATTATTAGTAATTTCTTGTAATTCTTATCATGCCATTCTGCAAAAGTTTTTTTCTGTTTTTTGGAATCTTCCATTTTTTATATCTATATATTATATGCGCGAGCCGGGATTCGAACCCGGGTCATCTGGTTGGAAGCCAGAGATTCTGCCGCTGAACTACCCACGCATATTATATTCTTATTTTAGAAGTATTTTAAAGGTTTTTGTTTTAGAAAAACGCGTCTGGAAGGATTTGAACCTTCGACTCCCTCCTTAGGACGGAGGTACTCTATCCGGGCTGAGTTACAGACGCATATTTATTGATAAGGATTATTCTTTAAAAAAACTACTATAGAAGATTATTTTCTTTTATTAATAGAAATAAAATAGTGAATTGTCTTTGATAATCCCTGATCTAGATTAATCAAAGGTTTCCAATTCAGAATTTCTTTGGCTAAATTTATATCGGGTTTTCTTTGGACAGGGTCATCTTGTGGAAGCTCTTTATAAATTATATTTGATTTAGAATTTGTTAATTCTAAAACTTTTTTTGCTAATTGATTTATAGTAAATTCTCCAGGATTACCAAGATTAATAGGTCCGATAGAAACATTTTGATTCATCAAGATATATAATGCTTTTATTAAATCGTCAACATAGCAAAAGCTTCTGGTTTGGTTTCCATCTCCATAAATTGTTATAGGTCTGTTTTCTAATGCTTGAATTATGAAATTGCTTACTACTCTACCGTCATTTTTATCCATATTAGGACCATAAGTGTTAAAGATTCTTGCTATTCTTATTGGAAGCCCATATGTTCTATGATAATCCATAAATAATGTTTCTGCTACTCTTTTGCCCTCATCATAACAAGATCTTGGTCCCAGAGTATTAACATTCCCTTTGTACGATTCTTTTTGGGGATGCTCCAGAGGATCTCCGTAAATCTCTGAAGTTGAAGCTTGAAGTACTCTAGCCCCATTTAATCTTGCAAATTCCAATATATTTATTACTCCTATTGTATTTGCTTTAATTGTTTCTATAGGATCAAACTGATAGTGTACTGGTGAAGCCGGGCAAGCTAGATTATAGATTTGGTCAACTCCATGGGGGATTTTTTGATCTAATCTTATTTGAGTATCTGTAATATCATGAGGAATTATATGGAATTTAGGGTTTTTCAATAAATGGAAAATATTTCTTTTTTTTCCTGTAAAAAAATTGTCTAAACAAATAACCTCATGACCTTGACTTAAAAGAAATTTACAAAGATGGCTTCCTATAAACCCTGCTCCTCCTGTTACAAGTATCCTCATACTTTTTACAAAAAATAGATTCTTTTAAAGTTATATCTTATCTAGAATATAATTGATGAATCAAAAAAATAATGCAAGGAACAGGATTCGAACCTGCGTAGACATAAGTCACGAGAGCCTTAATCTCGCCCGTTTGACCGCTCCGGCATCCCTGCAAATAAGACAAAAAATCAAAAGATTATGGATATAAAAAGGTTTATAAACCAAAAAAGAATTGAAATTTTGAGACGGCCATAGTAAGTTGGTAACACCTGTTCCCTTTCCGAACACAGAAGTTAAGCAACTTATGTTGTTATCAGTACTGTCCGGAAAGATGGGAAAATAACAAGCTGTCTTAACTTTTTTATTATAATCAATAAACAACTTGATATCCTTTAATCTTCAATATTTTTTCAACAGATTTGTCTATTCTATCTTGAGAAACTCTTCCTTTTAATACTGCTTTTTTTAATTCATTTCTTCGTTTTACTAAGGAGTTGTATTTAGAGTTTTTATGAGTATCTAAAATAATATCATTTCCTGCTAAAATCAAATCAGGATAAACTTTTTTAAAATTAAACAAGTAAGAAATTCTAAGGCCCATCATTGTAACAGCATCAGTTATTATTACACCATTAAATTTATTCTTTAGTTCTCCTATAACTTCTGGAGAAATAGAAGATTGCTTTCCTTCAGAATCTATTGCTCCATACACAATAGGATGTCCCACCATGATGAAATCAATACCTTGAGAAATTGCAAAATCAAAATAAGATAATTCCTCTAGAGAGATATTCGCTTTATATTTGATTAAATGTGGATTTTTGATTAAACTTCCTCCTGGATAATGTTTTGCTGTTGTAAGAATGTTTTCTGAATGTAATCCTTCTATATACCCTGAAATTTTTCCTTTAATTTCTTCTGGTGTTCCAGTAAATGTTCTATAAGGCCATACATTATTTTTTGTTTCAACTATTGGGGAAAAATCTAAATTAAATCCTAACTCATTTAAAATCTTCCCATGTTCTTTTCCCAGATTATAAGATTCTTCTCTGGAGTTTATATCTCCGAAAGAAGAAGAATTATAAAAATTATTAAAAGGATTCCAATATCCTTCCATATCTGTTGCAACAAAAAGTTTTATTTTTGAATTATTTTGATAAAAATATATAGAATCAATATAATTTTCTTTGGAATTGAGATTATTGAGAAAAATACCTCCCACATGAAGTTCTTTTAAATAATTAATATTTTTTCCAGAAGGTTTAACAAACATCAATTGCCCTATTTTTTCATCTAAACTTAATTCTGAAATATTTATTGTTTTTTGCATATTCTCTTCAGAAGAAAAAACAAAAGGAATTAATAAAATTATAGCCAAGGACAAAATAATATATAATAGTTTTTTATTCATTTAAGATTTCTTGAATTTAGCAACCAATTCTAAATGATCTTCTTGTCCAAGAAATATTGCTCTACAACAAAATCTTTCAAGTCCTAGCTCGTCAAGTACTTTTTTAGAGCTTTCTCCTTGAGCTACGCGTTTTTTATATTCTTCCCAGAGGTGACCAATTGGTTTACCACAGGAAAAACATCTAACTGGGATTATCATATAATTAATGCTGAAAGGATATTTTTAAAACTTACTATCTTGATTTTTCAAAGAAAATATTGTAAAAATCAAAAAAAGGGTATATGGAATTACACAAAAATTTAAAAACTAATTTTTATTAAGAAGATGATTAACTTAAAAAAAAAGGTGAAGAAATGGCGAAAAAGTGTATTTATTGTAAAGCAGACATTCATGACGATAGGGTTTTAGATGTATGTAATAGATGTGGAGTTGGGGTTTGGGGGGAAAAGATGTTCAATGCTATTCTAAGAAACATGGGAGAAGCAAATGATAAAGGTGATTTGTGTAATTCAAATATTTCTTCAAATGAACCACCTGCTAAATTGGGCAACTCTCGGATAAGTTTCATGTAAGAGATAGTTTTTTAAATAGAATTTTTCTGGGTAAGATATGGTAAAGAGAAAATTAGTGAGAACTAGAGGTAAGCTTCAGCTTAGTAGATACTTTCAAAGATTCAAACAAGGAGATTCTGTTAGTATTGTTATAGAAAAGTCATTAAATCCTTCAATTCCAAAAAGATTACAAGGAAGAACAGGTAAAATAGACAAAAAAATAGGAAGAAGTTATGCTGTAAAAATAAAATATCCGACAAAAGAGAAGACATTTATAATCTCTCCAATACACTTAAAAAAGATAAAGGATAAAGAATAGAATGATAAAGAATACAACTCCACTAAGTATGGCAGAATCTATGGAATATATTGAAAAGGAAAAGAAAGTTGAAAAGCCTGTTGCTGAATTTATAAAAAAATTTGTAAAAATAACTCCTAAAGAAGCTAAAGAACTTAGAAAAAAACTAGAAGCATTAAATATAATAAAACTTAATGATACGAACATCTCTAAAATCATAGATATCTTACCTGAAAAGGCAGAAGAAATAAATAAAATTTTTGTTGATATCAGTTTAGATGAGAATGAAACAAAAAGAATACTTGATACAGTTAAAGAATTCAAATAAAAAAAATGGCAAAAGAAGAATATGCAATAATCTTAGAATATCTCCCACATGGATATCCTTTAGAAAAGAAAATGATGCCTATAGCTCAAGCTATAGGGGAGAAAACATTAGTTTTACTTGAACTTGTCCCTAGAAGAGGAGTTGGTTTAAAAATAGGGGAAAAAGTATATATTGGCGAGGGTAAAAGAGATAAAGTATATTATATTCTTGGAAGATTACATAGAGAAAAACTTACTGAAAGTGCAAAGCACCAATTAGGAGAATTTATAAAGCAGGTTGTTAAAGAAAAAGAGAAGGAATTTGTTGAATTTTTCAACAAGTCTGATGCAATAAATAAAAGAATACATCAGATAGAATTACTCCCTGGATTAGGCAAGAAACATATGCAGGAAATATTGAAACAAAGAAAAGAAATGGAGTTTGAATCATTTCAGGACATGAAAAAAAGAATACAAAATCTTCCAGACCCAGAGAAGGTTGTTGAAAAAAGAATATTCCAAGAATTAACAAATATAGAAAGATACAATCTTTTCACAAACAAAACATAATAAAATGGCAGAAAATAAAAATCGTCACATGCATCAACAAGAAAAACGAGAAGAAAGATTAGTTAGAATTTTATCAAAAGACATTGAAGGTAAAATGAAAGTCTACCCTGGTTTAACTAAAATAAAGGGAGTTTCTTGGGCTTTCTCAAATGCTGTTTGTAAAACATTGAATATTGATAAAAACAGGACAATTGGATCTCTCACTGAAGAAGAAATACAAAAGATTTCTGATTTCATAAAAAATCCAAAATTACCAGAATACATTTTGAATAGAAGAAAGGATATTGAAACAGGAGACGATAGACATCTAACTGGAACTGATTTGGATTTAAGAAAAGACTTTGATATCAAGAAACTAAGGAAGATAAAGAGTTATAGAGGATTAAGACATAATACCAGATTACCTACTAGAGGTCAGAGAACAAAAGCCCATTTCAGATATAATAGGAAGAAAGGATCGGGAATTAAAAAGAAAGGTGGAGAGAGTGCAGTTAAAAAAACTTATGTGGGGGTGAAGAAATAAAATGAAGAGAAAACATAAAAGATATTCAAGACCAAAAAGACCATTTGATAAGGCAAGGATAGAAGAAGAAGGTGAAATTGTCAATGAATTTGGATTAAAAAATAAAAAAGAGATATGGAAAGCTGATGCAAAGATAAAGACAATAAGAGAAAAAGCAAAAAAATTGATATCTGCTAAACCTGAAGAACAGCAAGCATTATTTGATAAACTAAATAAAAGAGGGTTGAAAGTAGATTCAATTTCATCTGTTTTGTCTTTAGATAAAAAAGATTATTTGAAAAGAAGACTTCAAACAATTGTTGTTGAAAAGAAACTTGCATCTACATTTAAACAAGCAAGACAATTAATAGTTCATAAAAAAGTACTAGTAGATGGAAAAGTTGTAAACACTCCTTCATACATTGTTCCTGTTGAATTAGAAAATAAAATAACTTTAAAAGATAAGAAAGTATCAAAGAAAAAACAAGAAAAAGAAAAGGTAGAAGAATAAAATGTCTAAACAAGAAATAGAAGAAAAGCAAATAACTGAAGAAGAATCAGATAAAAAAATAGAAGAAAGTAAAGAAAAACAAGCAGTAAAGAAAAAAGATAAAGATGTAGAAGCTGTTTTAAACATCTATACTTCTTTTAATAATACAATTGCACATGTAACAGATGCTTCTGGAAGAACAATTACTAAAGTAACTGGGGGAATGGTGACTAAACATAGTAGACTTAAAGCAAATCCAACTATTGCTATGTTTATAGCAAAAAGAATATCTGAAAATATGAAAGACAAAGGAATAAAATCATTATATGTTAGAATAAGAGCTAAAACAGGAAGCACAGGACCTGGACCTGGTGCAAATGCAATAATAAAAAGTTTATCAAGAGAAGGATTTAAAATAATAAATATCTTAGATACAACAAGAGTTCCACATGGTGGTCCAAAGAAAAAGGGAGGAAGAAGAGGCCGTAGAGTTTAAAAACGGCAAAACAAATAAATTTGTTTAGAGGCCGTAGAGTTTAAAAACGGCAAAACAAATAAATTTGTTTAGAGGCCGTAGAGTTTAAAAACGGCAAAACAAATAAATTTGTTTAGAGGCCGTAGAGTTTAAAAACGGCAAAACAAATAAATTTGTTTAGAGGCCGTAGAGTTTAAAAACGGCAAAACAAATAAATTTGTTTAGAGGCCGTAGAGTTTAAAAATGGAAACAATAAACAAGACAAAAGACAAATACATTTTCAAAACAGAAATAGAAGATAGTTTGATTAATTCTATAAGAAGGTATGTTGGACAAATACAATTGGCTGCAATCGATGAAGTTGAGATAATCAAAAATGATTCCCCATTATATGATGAAACACTTGCACACAGATTAGGGCTGGTGCCTCTAAAACAAAGTTCAAAGAAAGAAGGAAAGTTGAAGTTAAGTTCTCAAGAAAAGGGAATGGTTTATTCTGGATCATTAAAAGGAGATTTTGAAGTAGTATATGACAAAATACCTCTTACAATACTTAGTGCAGGTCAAGAAATAGAACTTATTGCAAACGTAAAAATAGGAAAAGGTCAAGAACATGCTAAATTTTCTCCAGGTATATTAAATTATAGAGAAGTTTCTGAAATACACATGGATAAAGAAATTGCAGAGAAACTAAAAAATTCTAATCCAAATATAGAAATAAGGCAAAAAGGAGATAAATATATTGCAATAGATGATAAAGAAGAAGAGATAACAGATTTATGCGAGGGCTTTGCAGAAAAATACAGAAAAAAAATAGAAGTAAAAACAAACAAAGAGATGATAATCGCATTAGAATCCTTTGGGCAAATAGATGCTAAGAGTATATTCACTAAATCTATAGAAGCGTTGAAGAAGGACTTAGCTGAAGTTTCAAAGAAACTAAGCAAGTAGATAAAAAGATAATTGGAAGTTAGAGAGATATTTTTTGGTGTGTTATATATGAAATTATTTTCATATGTTTTAACAAAAAAAGACAAATCTTAACTTGTAAGAAATGTCTTTGTAGAATAATTATTAATAATCTCCTAGTATCACTTGTATAACCAATATGGCTATTAAGCATAGAGAAGATAATCCCATTATTAATAAAGGTATTAAAAGAACTGTTTTAATCCAAAGAGGAAACATGTAAATCTCCCCTTCATTTAAAATTAATGTAAAAAAGAATGAAAGAGATATTAGAAGCATTGTTCCAATACCTGCTAAATTCCAAAAAACACCAAATAAACTCTTTAATCTTTCTTTTATTTTCATAATATTGCCCTCCTATAAAATTTAATTATTAATATTAATTGATTATATCTTGTTCCACTCTGAATGTGGATTATTATTTTCAAAAGAAAAGCCCCTGAAGGGAAAAATATTCAATCAGGGGTTTTAAAAACATAAGAGAAATTATTCCAAAGGGTATTTTTCCTGGAAAGCAGACCTCTTCTTTTTTCCCCTATCTTGTTTTTTGTGGCGGACATTGTGATTATTCCTTCTATCCAACTTCTCTAAGAGGGGTGAAAAAATGCTGTCGTTTCTCAATTTTTCGAATCGGTTATGGAGTCTTTTCATTGTGATTCCTCCTAAAATTAAAAAATTAAACAAAAAATATAATAAAATTAACAAGCGCCTCTCTCTTATCTGCCTTGTTCTTGTCAACTTCACAAAATAGTTTAAAAAAGAAAAACCCCTGAAGGGAATTAATTCAATCAGGGGTTTCAGGTAAAGGTAAAAGAAAATTATTTACCCCAGTTCATCCGTAAAGGCATTTCATCTCCATTCTGATTGAGCACCCAAAATTCTCCATTGTTATTTTCAACAAGAAGGGTTGGGATATTCTTGAAAGGAGGGGTTCCTTTGGGAGATTCTTTTAAAATCCAAATTCTCTCTCCCGGTTCTCTGTGAAGAAAATACTCTTCAAGATTTATAACCTCAAGCTGAAAACTATCCCATTTCCAAATAACAGAAGGAAACATGTATTGTACAATGTACTTCTCTTCTGCAGGAATTATAAACTCCAATGGAAATAGAGAAACGTTGAGAGTAGATTCTCCAGAGATAACTTTTTCTTTGTCGATTGTGACTGATTTCACTTCTCCAGGACTAAGTTGAGGAACCATTGAAATAAGGCCCTTCATAAACTCCTGCTGAGTAACCTTCGCAATTGGTGGAGGCGGAGGGGGTGATACAACAGGTTCAACTTTTTTCTTACATCCTGCTATAATAGCAAGTGTAAAAACCGCAAATAAAACTACAAACTTTTTCATGATTGTAAAAATTAAAGGTTAAACAATAAAATTATTTTGATTCATTTCAATAGATGGGAGTTCAGCCCTTTTCTAAACAAATATGAGTTATTTTTTGGTTTTAAAAAATTAGTCAGAAAATAGGATATATTGTTTTGTTCAAAACAAGTTAGAAATTTAAAGGATATTATCTCTTAACATGTTACGTTTTTGCGCTTTTGTTCTTTTTGGCAAAAAATCTCCTATTAGAAGAGTGAAATTTAAATCTTCACTTACTAGTTCTTCATGAATGATTTTTTCTCTTTCTTCTTCGACTTTAAATGTTTCATCTTCTAAGAGAATATGTTTTATTTTCAATCCTTTTGTAATAACAGTCAATTTTCCTGAGACAACTGTAGTTCCATTGGTTGAGAATTTAATTTCATTGTCAAAACAATTAACAATCTTCCTTCGAATAATTCCAAGAACAAGAATATATCCTAACACTATACCTGCAATTGCAGAAACAGTGGCTAAAGTGATTGCGACTCTTCCTTCGTCTTTAATTTCTCCCTTATAGAATTCTGAGATTAAAAAGATTGAAGCAAAAGAGAATAATAACAATATAATTATCCTCAATACTTTGTATTCGTGAACAATTGTTTTCATTTTTTGTCCTCCAATATTTAATTATTAAATTATTACTGATAATTTGAGTATTCAAGTTTTTTTAGTATAAACTTACAAATAAATCCAAGAAGTAAAGATAGGAAAAATAACATAATAAAAACCTCTACTTGATCCACATTGTAATCTATATTCAAACTATCTAAAAGATAATTCACAAGATTAGCTAAAGTTTCCCAGAATTTAATTGGAGATTCTGGAGAATAATATGGATTTTCTGGGCCTCCTATTTCCAAAAAAGGAGAAAGAACAAAGGCCATAAAACTTGCTCCAAAAGAGCAATACATGACCACATTTAAAAATTTAATTAAGAAAGTTTTCATGGTATGGTAATTAATTGAAAGTTATATGTAATATGATTGAAATCATTTTTACCAAAAATGGTAAGAGCATCTCTGAAAAATATTTTTAATTTTCTTTTAAGAGATTGGGAAGAAACCAAATTAGTTGTGAGAATTACTAAATGTCCAATAATAAAATCTTTTGTTTTCATTTTTTGATATTTTAGTTAATACTATTATTTAAGCTATATCGACGTTATTTTGTGGTATTTCAGGGTATTTCAGGTAAGAAATATGGTTAAGATTACATTTAGTTTTAAGAATTGTGTTCTTCTTATGTCTTCTGTTTGGTTTTATACAGTGTCTAGTTCGACATTGTAGATATTTCACATTGTTTGAATCAACAAGGTGAAGTTCAAATCAAATATATACAAAATCTTTTAATTCAATCAGCATTAATTTCATTTTATTGAAATCTTTTATGCTGTTTGTGTGTTCGATTTTGAGTTTATTTGAAATGTTGTTTGTCTTGTTATTGGTTGATTTAATTGGTGAATATTATTTGTTTTTAATTTTAACTTAATTTAATTTGTGTTTAACCTAATTATCTTTCTCCATCCTTTATCATTTCTTTCTTCATATACTTTAATCATTCCTTTAGACAATAGCTTATTTTTAATAATATTTCCTTTTCTTGTAGAAAGATTAATAGTTTTGTATAATTCTACTATACTTAAATTATGGTTTGGATTTTTCTCTAGGAATTTCAAAAAAAGATATTCATCGTATGAATCTATCTTGCTATTTAAAGAGACACCACTTAATTCCTGTTTAAGATTAGAATTGTTGATTGGAGGTATTTGAAATTTTTTATTTAATTGCTCTTTATCTTCTCTAATTGAACTCAAATAATCTGGCTTTGTTATGGCCCTCTCTAAAAAATAATTTGTTGCTAAGAATATATCTGATTCCTTGTAAAGATTTTCAGGAAGCCCTTCTTCAAGCATCTTTTCTGCCTCTTTTATGGATTTTCCATTCTCTACTTGTTTTTGTATAAATTCGTAAAGAACTTTTTGAACACTAGTCAAATCTCCTGTTTTATTTCTATTCTGATTAGGAATTTTTGGCTTCTCTGATATTTTAATGACATCTCTTGATATTTTTGGTATTTCAGGTATTTCAAGGCTAATTTCTATAGGTTTTTCATTTCCAATAAGTGCTTTCTTGAATTCTGGATCGTCTTTTTCAACCTCTATTCCTTGTACTACACAATTCATTTTTGTTGAAATCTTTTCATCTGCAATCATAGAATTTCTTAAATTAACATATGGAACTTTAATTAAAAAGGGATTAGTATATCTCTCTGAAAGTTTTACAACGGCATATCCTACTGGAAGTTGGGTGAAAATATCTTTTCTTTCTGACATTTGCATTATAGAGCTTATATCATAAACATCTTGAGGTAATTGTTGTTGAAATGCGATGTGGCATGCACTATTTCCCTTTACAGTATCGCTTAGTTTTGAAAGGTGTTGATCTAAACAAATAAGGCAAGTTCCATACTCTCTCATTTCTCTATAAACCATATCTGTAACTGATTCTGAAACAAAAGAAGGTTTATTTTTCAGAAAAATATTGTGTGCTTCATCAACGATTATTGCATGCTTAAACCCTTCATCTACCTTAGTTTGATTAGCTTTTTTTAATTTGTAGATATAAGTTAAAAGATATTCTGCAAAGAATTTTTTCTCGACGCTTCCTAAAGAATTTAATTCAAAAATAACTTGTTTATCAAATAAATCTTCAACTGAAAGACTTTTCTTTCCGTCGTAATTTATAACTTTTCCAAAATCTCCAAAAGTAAGAACAGTAGCTATTCTAAGTGCACTTTCATACCAAGTTGCCTCTCTTCCTCTTGCTTCCCTTGCTTTTATTTCAAGCATTCTTTTAACATGTTGCCAATTAGGATAGTGTGATGAGCCCTTATAGACACCCCATCCCTCAAATACCTCATCAAGTGTCTCTAAAAGTATCTTATGAACTCCAAATGAAACACAGAAGCTCTCAGTTAATAAATCGCATAGAGTATTTATCCATTCTTTTGGAGAGACCCCTTTTGGAGGAATGTTTATATTTGTTTTGAAAAGATTACTAATAGAGTCATTTCCAACTGTAAAACACATTATTGAAGGATTTATGTTTAATAAAGGCCTAAAACTCTTTTTCCAATCAAATACTAAAAAAGGTTTATCTTTTTCTATAAACCTTTGAAGTATATTAAGTGCAAGAGTGGTTTTACCACTACCGCTCATACCACTTATGCAAACATGTCTTGGCCAATCTTTTTCTCTTAAAGCAAATGGAAATAATTCTTTATTAGCATAAACTACTTTAGAAATTTCATATTCTCCTGAAACTGCGCTTTGTTCTGGAGGCTCAAGTAAAACTTTTTTATCTAAAAATTGTCCCAAATATTTTTGATATAATACACTTAATATCTGAATTATTTGATTTCTTTCTTCTAAAGATTCTGACATAGAATATCTAAAATAAAGCTCATCTATTTTTCTTCCAAGTATAGGTTTTAATTTTGAACTTATTTCTTCTACAGAGATTGATTTAGGATATGCCATTTTATTTTATTAGTTCCTCCAAATTTCTTGGATATTCTGAAACATCTCCTCCAATCTCTTTTAAAAGAGATAGTTGAATTTGGTAATTTTCTTTAAGATATTTCAAAATATTTTCTTTATTATATCCAAAAATAGAACAAATTTGTTTACACCTAGGATCATTTTCATCTAAAAAATAAAAATCGTTGTAAAAGTCTATAGAATTTATCAGAAATTCTTCAACTATCTCTGATGTGTCTCTACAAATTAATTTATCCTGAAATTTATAACTTCTAAATGCATTATTTATTATATTTTGGTGCTCTGTAGAAATACTCATTTTAGTCCTCTCTTAAGATTTCATTTAATTCTTTGATTCTGCTTTCTTTTTCACTCAATTCCTTCTCATATATTCTAAGTTCTTTTCTTAAAAGAGCAATATCTTTCCAGCAATTAATCTTTTCATTTAACTGAAGTTCAGAGATTTCTATTTTTTTGTTTCTTAAAGCGTTTTTTTCTATAAGTGCTTCATTTTGTCCCAATGCTCTAAGAGTGCTTTCATTTTCCAAAATAAGATTACTAATCTCTGATTTTATATTTTCTCCTTCTTTTATAAATTCTAAACTCAATTTCTTTCTTTCATCAATAAGTTTATTTATTTCAGAGATTGCTTTCTTTAAAGAGGTGATTCTTTCTTGCCCAACTATATCTAGAATGCCTTCTTCTGAAAAACCAGATATTTCAGGTTTTTCGAGGCCTATTAAAGAGGTTTTATTTTTTATCCCTTTTAATTCCATTATTCTATAGTAGCGACAATATTTATAAACTTTTCTTTTTTATACCTACTTATTAGTTACATCAAATAAGAGATAAAAGTTTTTATAGAAATTAAATCTCTTAAAACATATAAAGCGGATATGCCGGAGTGGTCAAACGGGGCAGACTCAAGATCTGCTGGCTTATGCCTACAGAGGTTCGAACCCTCTTATCCGCATTCTGTAAACCGAATAATTTATAAATAGTTTAAAATTAAAAAATCTATCTGCGAGCGAAAAGGAGCTCACAGGTTCTGCGAGCGCAAGCGATAGTAGAGTTAGATTATTCTAAACTTTGCTTCTTACGCTTTAATCAGAATAAAGAAAATGAAATCAAAGACAAAGATATCAAAACAACTCAAAAAGAAAAGTAATTCAGTATTAGCAGAAACAATATTAGCTGGAAAGAAACAAGAAGCATGGGTTCAAATTGTAGGTATGCTTTCTGGACCTAGAAGAAAAAGGATTTGTTTGAACTTAGATGAAATTGATGCTAATTCAAAAGAAGGAGAAAATGTGTTAATACCTGGTAAGGTTCTCTCTCAAGGTAAGGTAAACAAAAAACTAAAAGTTATTGCTTTAGATTTTTCAGAAAAGGCAAAAGAAAAGTTATTAAGTGAAAAATGTCAAGTAACTTATATTATAGATGAAATTAAATCAAATGCTTCTGCAAAGGGGATAAAAATACTAAAATGAAAATAATCGATGGTGCAAATACTGTTATGGGAAGGTTGGCTAGTTTTGTAGCTAAAGAAGCATTAAAAGGGGAAGAAATTAAAGTAGTTAATTGTGAACAGGTTATAATAACTGGAAATAAGAAATTTATAGAAAAAGGATTGATACAAAAAAGAAGCAGGGTTGGAACAAGACAAATAGGTCCAAAAGTATCTAAAGCAAGTGAAAAGATAGTAAAGAGGGCGATTAGAGGTATGCTACCAGACCACAGGCAAGGAAGAGGGAGAGATGCGTTCAAAAGAATAATGTGCTACAATGGTATTCCATCTGAGTTTAAAAATTCAAAAATGATATCATTAAATAAAGAAGAAAAAAAGAAATACATTCAAGTTAAGGAGATTTCAAAATGAGTAAAATAATTACTTCGGGTAAAAGAAAAACTGCAATTGCAAAGGCAGAGATAAAAGAAGGAAATGGAAAAATAACTATTAATAAAATAGATTATAGGAATTTACATAAATTTGATTTTTTAAGAATAAAAGAACCTTTAATGATTACAGAAAAAGTTCTTGGCAAATTAAATTTTGATGTTAAGATAACTGTTGTAGGTGGAGGAGAAAAAGGACAGGTTGAAGCTGCAAGATTAGCATTATCTAGAGCAATTGTTAAATTTACTGGTTCAACTGAGTTAGAAGATGCATTTTTTGATTATGATAGAAATCTATTAGTTGCAGATGTAAGAAGAAAAGAGGCAAACAAACCTGGAGATTCTAAGGCAAGATCTAAGAGACAGACATCTTATCGTTAAGTTAATATCAGAAATAAGTGTCTTCGTATAGAGATGTATTTGATACAGAAAAATTTATAAAAAAATTTTTATTATCTCTACTATGACAAGGAAAAATAAAGGAGAGGTTTGGATGAGAATACCTGTATTTATAATATCTGGAATTATTTTATATGTTTGGGGTTTTTTCATATTTTGTTTTGCAATTGCTCAATTTGTGTTGATTCTTCTTAAAGGTAAAAGAGAAAAAGAATTGTTAAAAATGTCTAATATTTATCTTGTTCAACTTCATATATTTATAAGATATGTAACGTTTTTATCAGATAAAAGACCTTTTCCATTCGGAGAATTAGAAAAAGAAATTAAAAAAGAAAAATAATTACTTGTGTTTTCTCTTAGTTTTTTCTAGTTTATCCTGTACGTGATTAAACAAAATTGTAGATACTATTGGTTTATGTTTTCCTTCATGAATTTGTCCGTCAAATTTAACTTTTCCCACATATACAAAATTTCTTAATATTTTTTTTAATCCATTTACAGAAAGTTTGTGTTTTTGAGCTAAACTAGACAAACTTACATCTTCTTTTAAAAATTCTTCAAATATCTCTTCCACTTCTCTGGAGTTTTGAGCAGGGATTAACATCTTTGATTTTAAATCAAACTCATATCCAAAAGGAGCTCTTGATACGTGCCTTCCTTCAGAAAACTTTTTTATCATACCTTTTTTCTGAGATTCTCCTCTATCTTCGATTTTAAGATGATTCTTTTCTATTTCAAATTCGTGTCCGCATTTTGGACATTTCATTTCATTACCTCATCTATAGGAGATTTTATTTTTTTTAATTCTTCTCTTGAAATATGGGTATAAATCTGGGTTGTTGAAAGGTCGCTATGTCCTAACAATTCTTGTATCTTCCTTATATCTGTTCCATTTTCTAGAAGATGTGTTGCAAAACTGTGTCTTAGAGTATGACAATGCACATCTTTACTTAATCCTGCTCGTTTTGCTGCTTTAGAAATTATTTTTTGTAAATTCCTCTCAGATAATTTTCCTTTTGGTCCACTAAAAAGATATTCTTGGTTTAACTTAAGTTGATTATCTGTTTGTTTTTTAAGATCATCTAAAAGAAAATCAGGTAAGTTAAATATCCTATCTCTTTTTCCTTTTCCTTGACGAACATTTCCAATCTTTTCTTGAAAATTCAAATCCTTTACTTTAAGATTAACTATCTCAGAAACTCTAAATCCACAAGCATACATAAAAGAAACCATTAATCTTGATTTTTTTGTATCTATAACTTCAATTAATTTTTTTACTTCATCTTTTGTTAAAACAGTTGGAATTCTCTTTTCTTTTTTTGGACGTTTTATGTTTAAAGTAATGTCTTTATGTAACACATTAGAAAATGAATATCTTAATGCTGAAAGAAAAACTATCAAAGAAGATGAAGAAGCATCATTTAATTTTTCAACAAGGTATTGTTTTACATCGTCTTCGGTTATCTTATCTGGATCTTTTTGAATATAATCTAAAAATTTTTTATTGCAATCTATATAATTTCTAATTGTATATTCTGAATTTTTAGATATTTTCAATTCGATTTCAAGTTTTTTTAAAAAATCTTGTTTATTCATGCAAACCTCTTTAGATAATAAATAAAATTGTACGAACCTATTTAAATATATTTGTGGAATTATTTGTTTTTATGGGAATTTTTCAACAATTCTCTTTGATTATATAAAACAATTATTATAGATATCAAAATAAACCAAGGTGTATAAATAAATCCTAATAAAAGGAACAATAAAGCTAAAATTGAAAGTAAAAAAAGTTTTAAATTAAACATTGGTTTAAATTCCTGGTGCAGTTGTTGCACCGAATACAATGTTTCCTTCACATGTTCCTGCAACACCTAATGGAACATAAATTCTCCAATAAGTGGAATTAATTGCTTCATTGACTAAATCATTTTGCCTATATTCTAAATTGTACCTTCTTACAACAGGTGCAGAAGTTAGATTAGCATATCTGGTAAGGGTTTGGGTTAAATCCAAAACACCTGGATGACTTGTGGTTAAATTATATTTTTCGTGTTCTATTGAAATATTTTTTATTGAACCTAAAGTACAATTCATTGCATTTCCATCATTGTTGTAGAAACCATATCCATTTAAAGAAAGATTTATCTTAACATTACCGTAATTAATTACATCAGAAATATTCTCTAAAGACACTTCTGTTGCATTAACTTCCCCGTAATAGATATAATCTGGAAGACCCAATGCTAATAAACTAGATATATCTATTAAATCGCTTCCAAATCCTGCTTTATGATGTTTATCTTCTACTCTCATAGTACAATTCCAAGGTCCAGGGTTAGCATAATACCAAATATCAAAACTACAATTAATTAAAGCTCTGTATGGGTCACCATTGTATTGAGTTATGCTACAAGAATAATTTGTATAATGCAGATTATTATCATTTGAATCAGAATAAGAAGAATTAGCAGCATCAAAGAAAGTAGCAGTTGCATTTACCACATCTTCCCATGAATTATAATCTGTAGCAATGCCAGAACAATAGATTCTACGAGTCAAGCTTGGTGTTAAATCTAATGTAGAAGCATTATTTTCAATTGTCACGTTAGATAATTCTGGAAAAACGTTTCCAACAGTAAGATTAGTTTTAACTATAACATTTGGAGAACCAACTCCTGCAAAAACAAATTGTGGAAAAAATGAGAATAGGATAATTATGAAGGTAATTTCCAATAGAAAAATTATAAAGAATGTTTTTCTTTTTGTATTTAATTTCATTTTAATCTAACTCCACATATAAATAATATGCTGTTGCTCCTGTAAATCCAACTGAACCGTTTTCTGGAACTAACATTTGAAAATCATAAGATTGTCCATCGTAACCTACAAGATTATCTTCTAAGATTGTTGCATAAATTATACTTGTACCATCGTATAATGCCATTTCTTCAAAATCATCGTTTTGAGCAGCGTCGTTTATATAAGTGTTTAATGTAGGACAAGAATTTGGACTAATAAGATTCCCAGCAACATAAAATCCATCGTGGTCACCTGATTGAAAGGTCTTATTAATAGTATCTGGTCTTGATAAGAAATTATGGAACATGGCAGTATCTTCTGCTGAAAGAGTTGTAGCAAGATCGGCACATTGAATTGAATCCCATTCAATTGTAGAAGAATCTCTTGTTGCATAAACTCTTCCTGTATTAAATGTTCCACTCCAATCATAAATTGTAGAACCGGCTGAATCATCTAACGTAAATCCTCCATTAACCCAACCTACAAATGCTTTCCAGTGAGTATTTTGAACATTTGCAGATAAATTCAATGCTGCTATATATCCTCCAGAGATATTAAAAAAAGCAGCAGAAGTTGAGTTCATTGTTTCATTCCAAACAGAATCCATAATTGGACCAGTGGGTGTTGCAGATAAAAACATAGTGTATAAAAAAAGAATAGAAAGCAACAAACTCCCAAATAAAGCTAACACTAATTTTACTCTATTTTTACCTTTGATTTGAACTCTATTTTTTTCTGTGTTCATAATTTACCTTCAAACTTCTTTTATTAATTTAAAACAAAAAAATAAATTATTTTTTACTCTAACTCTACCCAGAAGTAATAAGTAGTAGTTGAAGTATCTGTCAAATGTCCGTTTTCTAGTACAAGCATCTCGAAGTCATGAGCTCTTCCATCAAAACCTAATGGGCTTTCTTCATCAAGTATTGATGTAAAAATAACACTGTATGTGGTTGTATCATATAATAAAACCTCTTGGAATGTGCTAGCTTCAGCTCTTTGATTAGCTGTAAATACGTGTGTACTTGCGCATTGTCCTGCAGTGAACTCTATGTTATTTGTATAAAATAAATCATGTATGAGTCCTCCTCCATTTTCATGAGATCCATCTACAGAGAAAGTTTCATTTACACCATCAACATCATCCCATTCTATTCCAAACATAGCTTCTAAACCTTCGAAATGATCGCCAAATTCATTCTCTAAGCACTTAATTGTACTCCAACTAATGGAATTGTTTGTAGATGCATAAATTTCACCCTCTGGAGAAGCCAGAGACCAATTGTACATCACATTGTCATTATTATCTGCTAGCATAATTGTACCTGAAACATTACCAAAATAACCTTGCCAAGACTGTGTTATTGTAAACCCTGTTACATTCAGCTCAGTCACATTTCCTGCAATAGCTTCTGCACTTGTAGGAGCATCTGCAGGTGCTCTGGTAGATGATATATTAGTTACATTCGCACCAAAAGGTTCAACTGCTAAAACTGTTGCAGACAAAAATACAACTAACAAAGTTGACAACAAGAACAACTTGTTAAATTTACTCATCCTCTTTTTTTATTCCTCCTTTCAATTTTTACAAACTAAAGTTGTCTTTTAAATTTATAAATCTTTCTAGAGTAGTAATAAATAATAAATTATTAAATTAATTTATATGTAATCCTAAAAAGCATTATTTTTAAGAAAGTTCAACATAAAACACAGCTGTTTTAGAATCTGTTGTATAATATTCTCTTAATTTTGCAGGTACCCTAATTTCATAATCATATACTCCATAAGTACCCTCTGTTTGTTTTCTTATTGGAGCAACAAATACAACATCTTCCTTATCTAAAGAATCGAATTCTCCATTTAGATTATCATCAGACATATCCCAAAGTATTCCAGTAATAAAATTGGAATTATTTGTAGAATTAATGACTGGAACTTCTTGAATCAACTTTCCAAATGAATAAATATCTGATTTATATTTGGGAATACCTAAATTTGTGTAAACTGAATAAATAGAATCACTATAGCCACTTGAATTTAATGCAAAATCCAATTCTGAAAAATCTGAAGAACTAATAGAATTAGAAATTGTTTTTCCAAGAGATTGTAAACTTGTCCAAGAAACAGAAGAATCATAATCTGTTACATAAATATTCCCGTTTTCAAATCCACTTGCACTCCAGTTCACAAGTTTAGTAGAATTTTGGTTTGCTAAAACAAGATTACTAAAAGAAAGAACATCTCCATAAAAGTAATGCCAAGAACCTACATTAATTGTTTTGTATGCTTTGTTGTTTGATTCATTTAACTCAATATAACTACCATTAGTTGAAAGAGGAGGGTCCACGATTACAAAAATGTCTGAAGAACCCATTTCAGTGAAAAATTCTCTTGTAACATTTACTTTTTCAAATCCAGAAATACTGAGATATATATCTCCTCCTATTTTAACCCCTCCTGAATCTGGATCTCCTTTATAAAAACTTACAGTAACGTTAGAGATACTGACTCCTCCAAGATTAGTAACAGTTGCTGTTATTTCTAGAGATTGATTTTCTTTAGGAGAAGTTTCATTTAAAAATATTTCAGAGGAATTTACAGCCAAATCTGGATAAGTTAAATTAAATTTTCTTGATTCTGATGTATTAACATTTCTCACCCTATCCCAACAAGTTATATTCCAAATGTGTTCTCCTTGTCCTAAAACAGAAGTTAAGACATATTCTCTTTTAGAAAGATTACTTGTAACTAAAACATTTGGTCTCCTTACAATACCATCAACAGTTAGATTACACTGTAAAGCACTATCTAAAGCATCAATTGCTGTCCAATTAAAATAAACTCTGTCTTCATTATAGTCTATAGCTAAATTATTCTCAGGGGAGTTTAAAATTATTGAAGGAGGGGAAATATCTCTGTAAAAAATTCTTTCTAAAGACCAATTCCAATTATCATCTGAATCACTACAATTAACTGTCCAATTATGAACCCCTTCTGATATTCCTTGTATTGTGAAATTGTTAAGCACATTCTCTGCAATTAAATTATTACTTGAATTGTAAACTCCATCTAAATAAAAGTTACAAACAGGGATATCAATTAAGTCATATGGTATATATGAGAAAGTCATTGTTGAATTTCTTGTAAAGAAATTATTTACGGGTGAAACCAATTCTACTATTGGGGGAGCCTCTACTGTAAAATAAACTGTGCTACTTGAATTAATGTTTGAAGCATTATCTACACAGTCAATTTTCCAAGAATGATTTCCATCTCTAATAACAGAATATCTTAAGATATTTGAGTTATTTAAGTAATCTCCAGAAAATTCTAATTCTCCGTCTAATGTAAAATTACAAGTGGGATATAAATCTAAATTATCCCATACTGAAAAATTAAAGGTTACATTATTTGTAGATATTATAGAAGACTGGGCTGGAGAATTAAGAGTTATTTGTGGAGGACTAGAATCTACATATAATTTCCTAGGCTCATCAATTCCGGTTAATCCTGTTGGGTCTGTAACATTTATGTTCCAAAAATATATTCCATCTGAAAATCCGTTTATTGAAAAGGTGTTATATGCCCTATTAATTACAGGAGATGAATTACTCCTATTATAAACACCATTTATATACAACGAAGCATTAACAATTCCACTATCATCTTCAGGCAAATATTCTAAAATAAAAGATCCTGAATTGAACCAAGTATTGTTTTCTGGAGAGATTAAAGTTACTGTAGGATTGGTATATCTTATAAAATCAAAGGTTTCGCTTGTATTTATATTTCCTGCACTATCCCAACAAGTTAAATTCCATAAATTATATCCATCTCCTATTCCAGAGATTGTTCTACTAGTAATAGTTCCATTACTTGCTGAGAAATTAATATCCATAACAGAAGAATTTACAGTTAGATTACATCGTATATTTGAATCAGTATAATCTATGGTAGTAAAGTTAAAGGTAATATTTGAAGCATATACGTCCTCTCCTCTTGGATAAATTACATTTATTTGGGGAGCTGTCCTGTCAACATAAAATATTCTGGTCTCAGAAGAGTTAACTAATCCAATATAATCTACACAAGAAACATGCCAACTATAAACACCCTCTATTGGATTATTAATCAAGAAATAATTAATTTTATTGTTTAAGACAGGGGTTGAATTTGTTTGATTTAATGCTCCATTTAAGTAAAGGCTACAAGAACTTAAATTAGTATTGTCTGACGGAGTATAAGATAAATTAATTAAAGATTGATTAAAACGAGAATTGTTTGCAGTGTTTAAAATAACTGAAGGATATTCTGTTATATTAACTGTCCAAGTTGAACTTGTATTTGAATTAAGGGTATCGTCTACACAAGTAACATTCCAATATTTTAAACCATCTGTAAGATTAGAAATTAATCTTGAAGTTAAATTTCCTGAATTAGCTACAAACATATCCATTACAACTCCATTGATAGTTAGATTACAATTTAATGAAGAATCAAAAGTATCAGTAACTGTGAAGTTAAATAGAACATCTGAGAAAAGAGAAGTTCCTGAATTAGATGGAGCTTGTAAGACTATTGAAGGTTTATATAAATCTACACTGAAATTTCTAGGTAGAGGTTTACTTGAGCTCATACTTAAATCAAAACATTCCACTGTCCAATTATAATTTCCTTCACTTATTCCTTCCACATCAAATGCATTATTCTGATAATTCAATATAGGAGAACTATTGCTTTGATTTATGACTCCATTTAAATATAAATAACAACCAGTTAATCCTGTGTTATCTGTTACATTATAAATGAAAGATATAACTCCATCATTATCTAAATGATTTTCATTAGGATAAACTAAAGTTACATTAGGGGGAGTATCAGAGATGTTAAAACTAAAAGTTGGACTAGTAGAATATCTAAGAGCATTATCTGTACATGTGACATTCCAATAGTGAATCCCTCCAGTCAATAATCCTGAAGAAACATTTGTTATGGCGTGATTAATTACGTTTATCCCAGAGTGAATGGTGTTTCCATCTAAAACAACACTACAAGTTAAATTAGGGCTCATATTATCTGTAGCATTGAAGCTTAGATTTAATTCACTGGCTTCAAAAGAATCTCCTTCTTCTGGATAAATTAAAGATATGTTTGGATTAATTAAATCAATATAAAATCTTCTTTGAGAATCTGTAGCTTTGTATCCTGACTTATCTGTTACATTAACTGTCCAATTATATTCTCCACTTGTAAAATTTATTGTAAAATTATTATAAGCATTATTAATTATAGGGGATGAATTTGTTAAATTAGATAAACCGTTTATAATCAATTCTGAAAAGATTATATCATTATTTAAGTCAGAAACATTATAAATAAGATTTATTTCTCCCTGTGAGAACCATTGATTATTAGAAGGAGAGATTAAAAATACATTTGGAGGGATACCTGCTTGAACAAAAAATTGAGATGAATTCTCAATTAGAATTGTATTGAAACTGGTATTAACAGAAATATTATGATTACCAAATTCAGAAGGAGAAGTGAAATTATATCTATAATTTCCATTTGAATCAGTAGTTAATCCAGTGTAATTAACTGTCAAATCTTTTAATACTGGAGATAGTGAAGGAGTGGTTGATGTAAACTCTATTCTATACTCTAAATATCTACTATAAATATTTGAATCATTAATTGTTCCCCCATTAGACATTTCTTTCCAATTAGTCCAAGTTAATTTATCATTAGATGTTCTTATGTAAACTCTAATATTTGTACATTCACTTGATTGATAATCTACTGTTAAAATAGGTCTTTCTGAAATTACACTATGTTCGTTGCTTAGGATATTAATCCCATTACTTGTAGGCATGTTAAATATCCACCCGTAATTTCCAGAACCAGAAACCCAATCTTTCAAAGAGTTTGTAACATTTATTGTATATTTTCCAATTGAAGAAGCTGTAAAGGAATCAGATATAATTATAGAACGTGAAGGACTGCCACTACACCCTGTAGAACTCCAAGGAGTTCCAGATAATCTGTTATTATATGTTACTTGATTTTCTGTCCAATTTTCTAAGATTTGATAAACATCTACCTGATCTCCTGTATCTGAAACATAAAAAGTTAGATTTGCGTTCTTTATTATTGAATTCTCTGGAACTTGATTGAATCCTCTTCCTATAATGTCTTTAAATAAGATTAACCCTCTTTCTGATGTTGGAGAACCATCAATTATTATTTGAGTTTCTGACCCATAATTGACTGTTGTGTGTCCACTACTAATATAGCTATCTTCTCCTCCAATATATGAGTTGGAATCTCCATTTTGATAAGAAGATATTCCTGAACAAGAAGCTCCTTGGAAATTCCAATATAAATTATTCCAAGAAACCATTGCTCCAGCATCTAAAATCTTTGTGAAATTCCCATAAGTTGCTCCATCAGATAAAGTTAGATTTTGATTATTTTCAATTTCTACTTGATAAAATGTTCCTTTAGAAAATTCATTATTAGATGTTTCTATAAACTCTTTATAAAAATCATAACTTCCTTCAGGAGTTAAGTTTTGTAAAAATAATAGCTGTCCATCTAACCAAAGATTTATTGGATAATTTGAAAGAAGAGTGGAATTAGACAAAGTAATATTCCCATAAACTGATATATTTGCTGGAGGTTCAACATAAATCTTGCTAATGTTTATTGTAGCATTACCTCCCAAAACAGTGAAATTAGAAGAATAATTTCTTTGAGAACCTAATGTGTCATTTGCATAGATAGTGTAATTATAAAATCCTCCCCAAGATTGATTTGTAGGAATCTCTGCTTTCCATAAAAAATTTCCTAGGTTGGTAAAAAACACCTTTACTTTTTCTACTCCTCCAACAACTGATTGCCAGACTACTGCCCAAACTTTATCTGTATTTATATCAGAGACATTAACAAAAATTGATAGGATTTCTCCTCTGTTTAACCAGTTAGTATTGTTTATTCTTCTATTATCTTCTCCTGTTTGATTAATGAATGTAATTTCTGGAGCAGATAAATCATAATAAAATACTCTTGTTTCACTCCAAGAAGAATTTCCAATTAAATCTGTTGCAAGAACTCTCCAATAATAAGTTCCTTCTTGAGTTATTCCTGTTGGAGTTATTCCTGTTGGTGAAGAGGTTTCTGGAATATTGTAATTTGCAAAAACCAATGAAGAAAAATCAGATACATTGCTTACTTGTAAAATGTAATAAATATTATCTCCATTTTGATCTGTTGAATTTGTCCAATTTAAACGGGGTATAGACGAATAAGCTGTTGCGTTTAATGGACGATAGAGTTGAGGAACAGAAGGAGGAACCTGACTTGCAATTGTAATATCTATTCTTTGAGATTCTGAACTAGCGTTATGGTATGTCTGGTGATTTAGGTTGTTTGCTAATACAAAAAACTCCCAAATTGAATTTAATTCTCCTGTTGCATTAACATTCCAACTCACCTCACAAGAACCTCCTGAAGATTTCATATTATCTAAGCAACTAAAAGTTGTGGAATTAAGAGGATTTGGAGTTGTTGTGTAAAAAGGAGTTGCTCCAATTACTGTAGAGATAATTCCCTTTGTTTTTTCTTCTTTAATTCCAAATGAAACAAGATTATCCTGATTGTTTACTATTTGATAAGATTGATTTATCCAATTAGCGCTTCTCGAAATATTAGAGATACGAATTTCATCCATAGAACCATTGAAAAATCCGCCTGTAGCGTCCACTACTCCTTCACCTATTTTTACAGGATAAGTTGAAACACCATAATTATTAGTTGATGTTCCTCCAGAAGCTACCTGAACTCCATCAAAATAAAGTAAAAGATTTGAACCTGTTCCAACTGCAGTAATATAATGCCAGGTATCTAAACTATAAGGATAAGCAACAGATATGCTTCCTCCTCTATCAGTCCAAATCATTATTGTATTTGAACCATCCATAAAAAATTCCACTACATCGTTCTGTCCTATTAAACTGATTCTTGACCCCCATGCACGAGGTTTAATCCAACCTTCAATGGTAAATGAGCCTAAATTACTCAAAAAATTTGCTGTTGAATTAAGAGCATCATTATTACCATCGAACAAATCTGCTCCATCTATTTTACCCATAGTTTTTTCATCATTATCATATCCGCTTGTGGTAAAGTTTCTTCTGTATTTACTATCATATCTTGTTCCTGTTCCTGCTTCTTCTAAATGTTGGACAGTCAAATAATTATTATCCCATACATTAATTGAATTTTGTCCTGAAGAAGAAGATGGATTGTCATAATAAATACAAATCTGGTTTACTCCTGGAACAAATGAAGGAATATTTATCCAGACATCTGCCTTAGAAGAAGTGTAATTTTCAATTTCATAATTTAATGGTAAATATATTCCAGTTGAACCACAGGAACCATTAATGAATCTTATATCCTTGAAATCATCTTGCATTTCAACTTCTTTAGGTAAATTAAGATAAATTGGAAAATTAGATAGTAAAGTAGAACTAGGATTAGTTATATTTATTGTCTTCCTGTAATTCCAAGATTCATTCCACCAGTTTGGAGGGTCTAAAGTAACATTTGCGTTTCCACATTCTCCTCCTACACAACTTATTCTTGAGCTAAATGTGAAAAAAGAATTTTTCATTACACTTGTATCTGAATTTGGATTAAGTAAATCTATTAAGAAAGAACCCCAAGGAACTTCCCATGCGGAATAATTTGTTCTTGAAAGAGATTCATCATCATAGCAAGTAGCCATTATTATAAATTGTCCTGAATCATTAATCACTAAATCTGGATTATCAAATATCCAATAACCATCTGAATCTTGGTCAAAAGTGAAATTATTGAAAAATGTATAAGAATCTGGGATATTAGTTAAATTGATAGATGCGTTAGTTACTCCTTCTTCTGGGTCTGTACAAAGAACCCTGACTCTTGTAATGGTATCTCCAAAGGCTATTGAACTGCAATTATGCCACTCTCCATTCTTTTCACAATTTATTTGCCTTGCACTAGGAGGATTATTAGAAACACTTACATTCAAAAATCTAATTTCAGAATCTCCTACTCTCCCTGCAGAATCAGTACAGTTTACTTTCCAAGAATAAAATGAATTAGGAAGAATAAAGGAAAATGTCATATTAACACCTTTATGTAAATTAAAGGCAGTATCTTCTATTGAATTATTGATTACAAGATTACAACTCTGTATATCTGATAAATCATAAACATTAAATATAAAATCAATTGCATTTGAATAAGTTATAGTAGTAGAATTTTGTGGAGAAACTAAGGCAACTATAGGGGGAGAAGAATCATAATAAAATAATCTTGTTTCACTCCAAGAAGAGTTTGATTTTAAATCTGTTGCAAGAACTCTCCAATAATATCTTCCTTCTTGGGTTATTCCTGTGGGTGTTACTCCTGTTATTGTTTCTTGTTCAGATACATGATAATTAGCATAAACTAGAAAATTAAAATCAGATGAATTACTTATTTGAATAGCATAATAAACTGTATCTCCTGTTGGGTCTCTAGAATTACTCCAATTAAATTCACCTATTGATGTTAATGCGCTATTATTTGCAGGGAAATTTAATTCTGGAACTTCTGGTGGAAGATTTCCAATTGTTATATTTATTGAAGAGGAAACATCACTTGAATTAAAATAATTTAAATAATTTGTATTATTTGCATAGACAAAAAATTCCCAGACCGAACCAATTCTTCCTGTTGAATTTACTTGCCAAGTTACATTACAAGTTGTTCCTCCCTTCATGTTTGATAAACAGCTTGTACCTAAATAATCCATAGGATTTCTGGATATTGTATAAAAAGGGATATCTCCTACTATTGTTGAAAGTAATCCTTTTGAAGGTTTTTCTGGGTTTCCTAAAGAGTATGTTGGTTCAACATCAATTAATTTTCTTAACCAAACATCGTCAAACTCAGAAACATCCCATGAATGAAGGAGCATTGTACCTGAAGAAACTGCTGTACTAGTTACATTAAATATTACTGCTCCATCTTTGTATGCAACTATTCTATCTCCAACAGCATTTATCTCTAGTTCATATGGGACTCCGGCCATTGTTGAAATGGGCGTTGTTCCAAGATTAGCAGTATTATGATTTCCTGTTGTTAATTCTAATTCTCCATTTTGGTAACCGAAAGTATATCCTCTTGTTGGATAGAAAGAAGAACGTATTGAAACTTTTAAATCTGCATTAATTACAACTTGATTTGCTAATGCTCTTAAAGAATGGTTATTTGTTTGAGTTGTCCTTGTTAAATCACTATCTCCATCCAGAGTATTTCTCACCCATCCATTAATTATCTCCCAGGTTCCTGTTCTTTCTGTCCAACCATTTCCAACTGTTCCACTATTTGGCCTATTAAAATCATCAAAGAACTCAAAGACTTTACTTCCATTATTTGGAGGATTAGTTGCATCTGGATTATTATAATACATATAGTAATTATCATCATAACCTCCTGGAGAAATATCTGATTGAATTCTAAACCAAAGATTTGTTGTTGTAATATTGAAAAAACTATCATTAAATCTATCAAGTTCAATATTCTTAGAGCCGTTCCAATAAACAATTCTTAAATCATCTCCATCATCTTGAAAATCTATTCCTGTTGTGTCAACAACTAAAAGCATACTGTAATTTTCAACAAGAATAGAAGAACTTGGATTTGATATGTTAATCAATCTCCTATTTTCATAATTCATATCCCACCAAGAATCAGTAGGATCTAATGTTGCATTTACATTACCACATTCTCCTTCTCTACAAGTTACACTTGCAGTAAAATTAAAAAATTCATTGGGATTTACATTTATGTTTGAATTAGGATTAACTAAGTTAACCTCTAAATTTCCCCAAGGAACAGTCCAATTTACAAAACCTGATGTTTTGGAAGCGGGGCCATAACATATTCCTGTTAAATTAAATTCTCCTGAATCAGTTATAGTTAAATCAGGGTTATCATATATCCACCAACTTGCTTCATTTGAAGATGCATTTGAATTAAAAAAGGTGTAAGAATCTGGGATGTTTGTTAAATTAAAACTAGCATTAGATACAACTCCTGTACAATTAACCCTAACTCTGGTTAATATATTTGAAAAACCTAATTCATCACAATCTTTCCAGGAACCTGATTCTTCACACTGAATTTGAGATGTAGAGGGAGGATAATCTGAAGTTGTTAAAACATAAACTGGAGTTGAAACTCTATTTCCTGCAGTGTCATTAAAAAACCATCTATATCCAACAGGGATACGAGCTGTTGAAGAAAGAACTTTAGTTACATTTGCCCAAGAAGGAGTTGAAGAAAAAGAAACAAAAGAATCATTTACCCAGCTTCCAGAATTGTTTGTTGAAAATATGTATCCTCCTTTTGGATTAAGAGCATAATTATCTGAAACATTTATTGAAAATCTTGTGAGTTTACCTGGAGTGGTATTATTTACAGAAACTCTGTTGTAAATCGGAGGAGTTATTTCTTCTGTATATTGTACAACAACTTCAACATAATCAATATAGATATAATCAATAGAGGGTGTTCTATCAAACCTATCACCTTCAACAACTACAACTAATTGATTATTACTGTCTATATAACTACCAATATCACTTGTTATATTTCTAGTTATATTTGAATTCCAATCAGATGTTGTACCTATTGAGACCCAAGTTGAATCTGCAAATCTCCAGACATAAACTGTTGCTGTTTCCCGGGCATTATCATAACCCACAAATCTGATAAAAATAGAAGAAATAAAATCAGGATTTTCGTTTATTGTAAAATTAAATCTATAAAAAGGATAATCATTTCCATTACCGGTTGTTGGCCCAACCCTTGCATAAATTCCATCTTCTCTTGAAAGAGCACCATAATCAGATAAAGAAGCGTTTGTACCAGAATCCCATCTATTTGAAGAGGTTGGCACAGCATAAACAGAATCCATAGTTGAATTAACATTATAAACTACTCGAGGGTCAACAATATAATCAAACTGTAAGCTTCCTCCAGTAATTTTTAAATCAAATGTATCTTGAGTTCCTTGTAAATTTGTCAATAATACTTTATTATATTCGTTTGAGATTAAAGAAGGAAATTCTGCTATTTTTTCGGATGAATTAAATTCATAAACTTCAACTATTGGATTTCCTGAGATAATTCTTGGAAAGAGGGTTATATCTCTTGTATTATCTAAAGGAGTTTCAAATGTAACTCTTACATATTCTTCATCGTTTATTGTTTCTGACCAAATGTCATCCAATGACTTGACTTCTTCATAGATATTAGAAATAAATGCTCTATCTGAAGATAAATGCTCTGCTTTTGTAATAAGAATTATATCAAAGGTTTGTGTAGACAAATGAGGTATAGTCCACTCCACATAATCTAAAAAACCATTATTATTTGTGTCCTTTGCCTGGAAATCTAAATAAGTATCATTTTCTCTCCAATACACTTTAATTAGATACTCTTGACCTAAAGAAAGTTTTTCTGGTATAGAAATGTGTGAAAGAACATTTGTATAATGTAAATCCTCCTCTGAAGAAATGGTAACTTGTTTTTTGTTTTCAGAAATAGTTTTTTCTGTTATTGAAGGAGATTCTGTAAAATAATCAAGATAAATTGTTTCTGAGAGATTTTCATTAAATAGAAGGTAATTTTGGTTATCTATCTCCAACAAATTATAATCGCTAAAAATCTCCCCACTTTCTTTTTTAATATTAAAATCTAATAGAGAAGGTAATTTTATTAAATTTCCTTCTTGAATAATATCTATTTTCTTACTCCAAGAAACAGGTTTACCTATCTCTGCTTTTCCTTGAATTGGGTTTAAAGGATTATTAAAAATTGATTTTAAATTATACTTTGTTTTACCATTTCCTCTTATTAGTTCAAGAGAATACTCTCCTTCTTCTAATAGCTCAAAGAAGAATATGTCATTAGAACCAAGTCTAGATGTTCTTTTACCTGAAGGAGAAAAAATAATTAATTCGTAATTCCCTAATCTGGTAAAATCAAATTTTAATTTGGTTTCAATGAAATACATATTATTATCTTGAAAATCAAATACAGAATCTTTTCTTATTTCTGTAGTCAGTTCTTCTTCCATAGGGATAGAATCAGATGGAGATTCGTAAATTACTTCTTCTAGATTTTCATTAGTATTTTTATCTGAAACTACTATTTTTATTCTTTCAAAATATTCTTGTGATTTGATATCAACTGTATATGTTCCTACTTCACTAAAGATAAAAGAGAATTTTTCAGTACATGGGGTTTGAATCTTTTCTGAGGGAGTTTTTATGTCAATAGTACATGAACCATAATCTGTTAAATCTAATCTTAATTCTTCTCCAACAAAATAATGAATTTCAGAGGAAGCAGAGCTAAATAAAGTTGAAAAAATTAAAATTAAAATTAAAGCAATTACTAAAGATACTGCTCCAATTCTAATTACTCCTCTTTTATCCATTTTATTTCTTTATTTGCCAGAGATTTATTCTTCCAACCCTGAACCCTGTAATTTTGTTATTTAATTGTAACCTCAAACAACGTGTTTGAATAGAATGCCAAGGGCGATTAACCTCATCTGCTAGTTCCTGTGTTGACTTTGGATTGATAGAACTAGCTAAATTTTTTATAATTTCTCCCTCAAGTTTGTCCTCTTTTTTGCGATTAACCGTACGGTTAATCTTACTTTTAATCATACTATATAACGCAAGAATTATCTGTTTAAATACCTTTTGTATACTTATTAATTAAAACTATATTAGTATATTAGGATATTAAACGGGCCTTTATTTGTTGTGTAAACTGAATAATATTCATAATTTGCGTCTTCATTCATAAAATCTAATTCCAACTCTTTTTCTGGGTCGGATAGGGTAATATTTTTACCTTTTTCCACTTTGAAAACAATAAAAATATTTTCTAAATCTTTCTCTTGTATTGTTGTAAAAATCTCAAAAAATATTGTCTTTCTACCTTTCTTTATTTTTTCACTATACTTTAAAGTAGAATATGATTCTGGAATGTCTTTATTTGGAAATAGTGCAATAGTTTTTATGAAATCGTATTCTAAATTTAAAACTGCAGGATATTTGGGAGAGATGCTTTTTCTTAATACATTATTTTGATAATTTTCTTGCATTTTATTACTTTTGTGAAAGGGTATCCAACTGTACTTAAAAGACCTTAATTTATTTGAAGAATTATAATCTCCTAGTTGTTGATAAAGAAAATAATCTTGTTTAAGTGTATGTTTAGGAAGTTTAAATGAGTAATTCACATAAAATTCTTTTTTATCAGAAATAATATTTTTTATAGCTTTATGTGATAAACTAATATCAAATATATCTGAATAATTTATCAATTCCCAATCTCTTGGAAAAGAAATTAAAAAATCTCCAGAAACATTGTGAGAAGAGTTAAAACCAAACATAAGTGTGACAATCTGTTTAGAATCAATATAAAAAAAGTTTTTCTTTTTCTTGCAATTTTTACAAAAAGGTTCAATATTAAAATTAAAATAATCCAGGTTATAAAAAGAGAATTGATTATATACTTCATTTGTTTTTTCTGAATAAATTATTAGTTGATTTTTTCCTTTTTGTATTGGAATTTTAAAATCAGATATATTTGAGTTGTCTTGAAGTTTTCCTTTAAATTCTCCTTCTGAAGAAGATAAAATATAATTTAATTCTTTGGGGGATTGAGGATTATCTATATTTAGATTTATATACGATTTATCTAAAAATATTCTTTCTTTTTGAAGCGAGGAATTAACCATTTTTTTTATTACCATATCTGGAAATATATCATATCCTTTATCTGTAAGAAATAAATAAACTGGTCCACCTATTATCCCTTTTTCTAAGTCAAATACTTCTGCAAAAACCTTTTTACCAACTGAAAAATTTACTGAAGAGATATTCTCTAAATCACAACAAAACTTTTTTTCTGGATTTACTCTACATTCTGTTAAATCAGATTTATTTTCTTCAAAATAAACAACCACTCTTGACCAATCAGAAGAAATATCCTTTGAATCATCCACTACTCCACATACAAAACTAGGAGATACAAAGGATAAACTAAATAAGATAATAAAAAAAGGTATAAAGGCTAAGTAAAATATCTTCATAAAACAAGAATTCCAACAAACTATAAAAGATTTTCTAAGGTAATTATAAATGAATAAACTCTTCTTCAGTTGTTCTTGATTTTGCGAGTATCCCTATTGCTAAAAGTACTATAGCTCCTCCAAATATAGAAAAGAAAGTAGATACATTTTGAGAAAATCCTAAATCTATAAAATCTTTGTATGAAATTAATATATCAAAACCTATGATTAAAAGAGAAATCTCTTTCATAAAGGTCCCCCCTCCAAAAAACATCAACAATGCAACCAATAAAGGTAAAAGAATTCCACCAAAAATAACTAAATTTGTTGAAACATCTGAATTAGCACATAATATCTCTGTATGAGGTAACCCTCCTTCATACACTATTCTTTCTAAACCACAATTTGGGCTTAGTTTAGAGGCAATAAAATGGCCTCCCTCATGAATAGAAAGAACTCCAACAAAAATAAAATTAGTTAAAATAATTATAAACACAAAATATCTTAAGAAATCAAAAACATAATTGTTGTGTTTTAATTTTAAATTCTTTTTTTCAAAAAAGTCGAGAGGAAGCTTGTTTAAGTCTATTAAAAAGAAGAAGAAAAATGCAAGAAAAAATGAATTAGAGATTACACATATGACTGGAGAAAATTCACCTTGAAAAAGCAATATAGAATGTAGAAACAAAGAGATTGAAGCGTAAAAGATAGCAAATCTAGAAGAATTGGAAAAAGCTGGAGAAGATATAAGAAGTATAAATAAAATAATTATTAGCAAAAAAGACGAAATCAATAAAAGATTAGAAAAACTTAATTCTAAAAATAAAGATAATGCTGGTATGAGATATATGCTCAAAAGGTAAAATAACTTCTTGCTTTTTCTTATATAAAAGACGATAATCAATAATAGAATAGTTTGAAAAAATATAATTAGTGAATAAATAAAAAGAAGGTCAAATGGAGCATACTCTATAAAGTTCAGAGACCAAAGGAGAAGAATTAGAAAAAAGATAAAAAATTCTAATCCAATTAAGAAAATAAAAAGAGATATTTTTTTGTATGTATCTTTGCGATTGAATTTAAATGCTACATACACTAAAAGTATTGATATTGCTAGAGATATAATAATATTTAGAAGAATTAGGATATTTAACATTTTTTAAAAATATCCTCCTGATAAAAATTAAGCGACGCCATATAAAATTTTATATATGGAGTTATTTAAATGTTTTTTAATAAAATAAAATTATTCTAACTCCACATATAAATAATATGCTGTTGCTCCTGTAAATCCAGCTGAACCATTTTCTGGAACTAACATCTGGAAATCATAAGATTGTCCATCATAACCTACACGGTTATCTTCTAAGATTGTTGCATAAATTATACTTGTACTGTCATATAAAGCTACTTCTTGAAAGTATACATCTTGAGCAGCATCATTTACAAATGTATTAAGAGTAGGGCAAGTATTAGGACCAATAGGTCTTCCAGCAACATTAAATCCAGAATGAGTGCCAGGAAATTGAAAGGTCTTATTAATAGTATCTGGTCTTGCTGAGAAATTATGGAATAAGGCAGCATCTTCTGCTGAAAGAGATGTAGCAAGGTTAGCACATTGAATTAAATTCCATTCTATTGTAGAAGAATCTCTTGTTGCATAAACTCTTCCAGAACTAACTGCTCCACTCCAATCATAGATTGTAGAACCTGATGCATCATCCAAAGTAAATCCTCCATTAACCCAACCTACAAAAGCTTTCCAGTGGGTGTTTTGTGCGTTTGCAGATAAATTAATTGCTCCTATATACCCTCCAGATATATTAAACATACCTGCTGTGGTAGATGTCATTGTTTCATTCCAAACAGACTCTATGTTTGTTGGACCAGATGGATCTGCAGATATTAAAATAATCTGGAGAATACAAATAGAAAAAATTATTATTGAAAATACAAAAATGGTTTTCAATAAACTTTTTTCTCTACTTCTTTTTAAATTTATTTCTTGTTTCATCTTTATCATTTCTCCTTTTTAACTAAAATATAAGGGCGTAAAAAACAATAAAATGCCCTTATTCTAGTTCTACCCAAAAGTAATAGGTAGTAGTTGCTATGTCTGTACCATGTCCATTTTCTAACACTATCATTTCAAAATCATGAGGGACATTATCAAACCCATTAGCATCTTCTAATAAAAGAGATGTGAATATCAGATTTGAACCATCTGTTAACAAAACCTCGTCGAATGTTCCAACGCCATTACTGTCAAACAATTTAGTGTTATCACAAGATCCAGCTGTAAACAAAATACTATTTGTAACAAATTCTGGATGATCGTTTAAATTAAATGTTTCGTTGATACCGTCCACATCGTCAGGTTTAATTCCAAACATATTTTCAAAAAAGGTCATGTTATTTGCTTCATCATAACACTGAATTCCCTGCCATTCTACACTTGAAGAATTTGTAGCATAGATTTCACCTTCTGGAGAAGCCAGAGACCAATTATACATCACATTATCATTACCATCTGCTAACATGATTGTACCTGAAACATTACCAAAATAACCTTGCCAAGATTGAGTTAGTGAATAACCAAAGATACTCAATTCGGTTACATTTCCTGCAATAGCTTCTGCACTTGTAGGATCATCTGCAGGCGCTCTAGTAGATGATAAATTAGTCACATTTGCCCCTGTTGGTAATGCTGATACAAATGATGAAAAAACGAACACCATTAATAGCAATACAATAATATTACCTATCTTCTTCATATTTTCTACCTCCTTTCATTTCTATATTTTTTTTAAAAAAAACAGAACTTTGGTAAATAGGACAAAAAACAGACAAATTAAGATTAGCTATATCGTCTAAATTATAAACCTCTAATTTTATTTTGTTATCATATTTTTTAATAGCAGAATCAAAAATTTGCTGTAATTTTTTATCTTCTGAAAATAAGATAATTGAAGGATTTTGTTTTCTGGAATCAACAAAAATAGCTTCAACATCTTTTAGATTATCTTTTATTTTAATGAGAAATTCTTCTAAAAAAGTTTGTAAGTGTTTATCTTCTAAAAACCATGTTCTTAGAATAGATTTCTGATATGATTCTAATGCTAAAGATTTTTTCTCTCCAAATCCTTTAGTAAGCATAGTCAAATATACTACATCTTTTGAAATTGAAAACAAATTTCTGGGTTTTCCTTTTTCAAATGCCCCTGTTTTCTCTTTTGAAACTATTCGTGCTGCCTCTAATAATTTCAATTGTTGGCTTATGAAAGAAACAGTAGTTTTAGTTTTCTCTGCTATCTCAATTGGGGAAGAGGGCTTTTCTGAGATTATTTTTAAAATTTCCCATCTAGGCGAGGCCAGAAATGAATCGAGTTCCATTAGATGATAAATATATAAAAAGCTATTTAAATGTTTTGTTTAATTAATTAACTTAAATTTATTACTTATAAAGCTTATAAATAACATAGTGTTATTACTTTAATTAATTTAATACTTAAATAGTATGTGTAAAAGTAGAAAAATATGAATAAAAAACAGAAAAACAGATGTAAAAACAGAAAAGCTGATTTATTCTAACTCTACCCAGAAATAATAAGTGGTTGTTGAAGTATCTGTTAAATGGCCATTTTCAAGAACAAGCATTTCAAAATCATGGGGATTGTTATCAAAACCAAGTACATCTTCATTCAATAAAGAAGCAAAAATTACACTACGTGTTGTAGGTTCATATAAAAGAACTTCTTCAAATTTGTTGTCTTCTCCTTGTCCTGCATTACTAAACACCTGTGTACTCCTACATTCTCCCTCTGAAAATTCTAAATTATTTGTATAAAAAGTATTGTGCCCTCCTGCTCCAAGTAAGGTAAATGTCTCATTAACTCCGTCAACATCATCCCAATCTATTCCAAACATAGATTCAAGTATAGATAAATTAGTACCATACATGCTTGTTCCACCTGCATTTAGAGTATCATCTGCATAAGTTCCATCTGCATCAAAATTAAAACATTGAACATAGTTCCATGCAATTGAATTATTTGTAGATGCATAGATTTCACCTTCTGGAGAAGCCAGAGACCAATTGTACATCACATTGTCATTATTATCTGCCAGCATAATTGTACCTGAAACATTACCAAAATAACCTTGCCAAGATTGGGTTAGTGAATAACCAAATATACTCAATTCAGTTACATTTCCTGCAATAGCAGGAATTCCCATAGGATCGTCGGGTATAGCTCTTGTGGATGATAAATTAGTTACATTTGCTCCAAAAGGTTCTACAGCTAAAGCCAAAGAAATGTTCATTAAAAGACCAAAAAATATTATCGGTAAAAGCTTGAGCCTCATCCTCTTCTTCCTCGATGAATTAAGTTAAAATAAGTTTATAATTCTTTCTTTTTAATTAATCTCATTTAAAAGAGTTTTAAGTCTCTCGATATCTCTTGAAAGAGGAGTCTTTTTTTGTAATTCTTTTAAAGAATCTGAGTATTTTTGAACTTTTTCCAAAATCTTATCTACTTCTTCTTTCTCAGCAAAGTTGATTATCTTTGTTTTTAAGATATCTAGTTCCTTTGAGTTTTGTTCTATATTTGCTTTTGATTCTTGAAGTTGAGAATTAAATGTATCTAAATCTTGTATCTTTTTTCTCATTTCACTGTAAATTGTTTGAACTTTATCTGTTTGTATATTTATTGTCCCTTCAATTTTCTTTATTCCAATTAGTCCTTTTTTTATCTCCTCGCTTAATTTGATTATCTCCTCTATACCTCTAAAAAAACTTATTTTACGCCTTGTTTCTTTTAGTTCTTCCATAACTTGGTCTAAAATTGCTTCGTTCCCTTCTAAATTTGCTTTAAGTGCTTCAATCTTTACATTTTGTCTTTCTAAATCCATCATAAATTTATCTGGCTTTATTGATTCAACCAAATCTATTGCCTTTACAGATTTTAACTCTAAGGTCTGGATTGTTCTATCTCTCTCTAAAATCATAGACCTTAATTCTCCTATTTGCTCGCTTATGTGAGTAAATCTTTCTGTAAAGGATTTTCTAACTTCTTGGAATGCTTCTTGACTTGCCTTTAATCTGTCTACTTCTGTAGAAAGTTTTAGTAATGAAGGTGCTTCTGATGAAGAATCAGAAGACAGATTAGAATCTTTTTGATTTGTTTCCTCTTTTTCTACTTCGTTTTCTTCAAACTCCTCTTCTTGATTTTCTTCCTCTTTTTTCTTTGATTTTAAAAACTTAAACATCATTCACCTCCTTTTCTAATATAAGTATTAAAGAATTTATTTTTTTAAAATCTTTCTCATTAAAGTCTAAACTCAATAACCTTATTTTTGGAGAGATTAGACCAGATTTCAAGTCAAAAAAGTTTCTTTTTTTCTTATCTTTGATGTTTTTTATCTTAATATCCAACTCAATATGCTTTAATCTTAGTTCTGAGATTAAAGAGTTTTTAATTATCTCTAATCTCTCACGTTTGTTCTTTATTTTGTGTATCTTTTTATATTTGTCTTTAGGTAAAAAGGATTTAGAAATTTTTTCAACCATCTTCAACTCTTTCATGTTTCTTTAAATACAATCTGGTTTTTATCTCTTTTGATATCTTAAAATGTTTAAGAAGAAGGACTACTACTGTTTTCTGTTTCTACTTTCTTTTCTTCTATTTTCTTTTTCTTTAATTCTTCTTTTTCATATATCTCCCTAGCTTTCTTTGCTTCTTCTACAGATTTCTGAATTTCTGAAGCATCTAAAAGTTTCTTTTCTGCTTTCTTAGGTTTCTTTCCTATTTTTTCCCACTGTTTTTGTAATCTTGGGCCTAAACCTTCTACATATATATCTACTACTGAAAAATTACCTGTCATAAGTTTATCTTTAATTAACTTTAATTCCATCTTTAAATCAAAAATATCCACCTTTTCTTTTTCCAACTGATTTATTTGATTCTCAAAATCATCTATTATCTCGTTATATTTATTATACTTTCCAAGTTCTTCATCTGAAAGTCTTCTTGTGTTGTGTAAAATAGGTCTAAAATTAACAAAGTAGGGCTTACCTTTATTATATTCTGCATTTTGAAACATAGCTACTCCAACTTCTGCTCTAACAAGAGATTTCAAAAATTCTTCTCCATATTTTGTTTTAATTCTTTCTAAATCAGATTCTTCAATTGTTCTTGTTTGGATTTCTGTGTTTATGTTTGCTTTAACTTCTCCTACAAAGTCGCTTAAAACCTGAGAGATTAGAATAACGCCCATCCCCCATTTTCTAAATTCTCTACATGCTCTTTCTATTTGTAAAAATCCTTCTCCACTACCTCCAAATTTTGAAAGTAATCTGTGTACTTCGTCAAATACCAATAAAACCTTAAGCTCCTGTGCTTCTTTAGGATCTGACTTAAATATTTGTCTTATAACACTTGCAATAAATATATCAATATCTTTAGGATCTAATTTATTTAATGCGAGTATCTGTATTTGTCCTGGATTAATGTATTTTTCTACCTCTATTATTTCTCTTGCGTGATTTATTTGTCGTATATTTCCTGGAAAACCTCTAGCATCACTAGGTTTTAGTCCGAACTTAGGGTAGAATGACATCATTCTTTTATCTTCACATTTTCTAAGCATACCTGACCACTGAGCTGTTGGGTCAAATACAATTACTGCAACATTTTTCATTAAAGCTTCTTCAACTAAAACTTGTGCAGAAATACTCTTACCCATACCTGTAGCTCCTGCAACTATTGCGTGTGTTTTTAATTTTTCTGGTTCTAAGTACACAAAAGTTTTTGATTCTGCAATTAATCCCAATTTAAAGAATTTTTTATCTGCTTTTGGAAGAGTAGATAAATCTAAGGAAATTCTGTACCTCTTTCTTTTTTCTTTGTATCTTTTGTACAAAAATAAATTCAAAAAAATGAAACTAATAAAGAAGAGTGCTGCAAAGAAAATCCAAAGAGGAATTCCTAAAAAAGAATATAAATAAATTGGCTTACGGACAGAAAAGGGAGCTGTAACACTAGAAGAGAATCCTAAATACTTTGCTCTAACAATAAATAGATAATCTCCTTCAGAAAAATTAGAGGGTATTTTTATTTGATCAACTATTGACAGAGATTTTTTTATTTCTACTTCTTGGGTTTCACTAAAATATATTGTGGAATCTTTTTCCCCCATAATTAATTTTTCTAAAGTAACCTTGTATTCTTGATTCACCAACAAATTTTGAAGGGTCAATTTGTAGTTTAAATTTTCTCCAGGATTAACTACTTCTCTAAATAAATCTAAGGTTATCAACAATGTTTCTATAGGAACCTTTTTTTCTATGACCTTAACTGTAATAGGTATTTCTTTTTCAATATCTCCAGATATTTTTAAAGAACCCTCATAAGTTCCAATAGGTTTAGTACCATAAAAAGTCAAAATCAATTCATCTCCTTTTCCAGGTTCAATAAGCATAGCATCTCTATTTAATTTTACAAAATCCGATAGTTCTGGTGATAGAGTAAACAACATATTCATATTTTCTAGTTTGAAGTTATAAACACCTATTGTGTCTTCTACAAATGTATTTTGTCTTATCTCTTTGAATATCTCTTTTGTGCTAACCCAATAATCTTCTCCTGTCCTTTGTACCTCTTCTATAATCTGTTGCATATCTTCTCCTGGCTCTTCATCATATGGTCCAGTTGGAAATTGATTATTTGTTGTACCTAGATTAACCAAAGTCATTGTTATATTATGATTTAAAGAAGTAGTATTTGAAGAAAAGTTTAATATGCTATAATAATTATTAAATCCAGGACTTGTTGAGATAATTGGATGCTGTTGCGGAGTTATCTCAGATACTAAAGAATAAAAACCATTAGCATCTGTATGAGTAGTTTCTCCTCCAAGGTAAACTGTTGCAGAATCTATTGGATTACCTGCTTCATCTAAAACATAACCCCAAACAGTTGGATAAATTGTGATGCTAATGCTTGGTGTGTGTGGATTCATAGTTATATTTTTATTGAAGATATAATCTGTGAAATTAACTGTTATATTTGAAAAGTATTCGTCATACCCCTCTCCATAAGCAATAAGATTGTGAGTTCCTTTTAGAAGATCAACTGAAAGATTATAAAATCCTGTTGAATCTGTAACTACACTAATCCCTGCTATAACAACAGTTATATTCTCGATAGGCATTCCACTAAGATTAGTCACATGGCCATAAATATTAGTAGAAATTACCTCTCCCATTCCACCCTCAGGACATATGTCATATGGGTCTGTAAAAAAATAATATCTTTCTGTTGAAAGTTCTCTTGTTGGGAGAAGCATCTGAAAATTAACTATACTCTCTTCCTTATATCCTTTTTGTAAATCTTCTACATGTGTTACATAAACTAAGTTTTCTGAGTCATTTAATACTCCTATATCAAATATTCCCTTTTGACCATCCCACCTATAAGTATGTGTAGAAGGTATATTCGTTATATTTCTTGATCCTACCATTACCCACATATTGTCTGTAAATGTTTTGGATGCATAGGTACCATCATCACATCCTGTCCAAGCGTCTATTTGAGATATTGTGGCTGGCATTAAAGAATCAAAATCTATTGTTGGAGAAGTTGAAGCATAAATTTCTCTTCCTCCTACTGCATCTTGTTGCATACAATCAAAAAATAATGCTATATCTGAAATCTCTCCCCCCTTTAATTCTTTGGAAGGAGCTTCAGAATAACCTGGAACTCTTATAGCTAACCCATACAAACCATGCCAAAATCGTGTTTGAAATTTTAAGGTAACATTCAATTCGCTTATATATCCTGCTTCTGAAGGAATATATGTTGAAAAACCTGTCGAGATTAAATTTGTTGCAAATAAAATTATTACAACTAAAGTAGAAAAAAGTGCAAACAGTAACAAGAAAAATTCTAAAACCTCCTCATTTTTCCTGTTTTTTAATTCTTTCTTTACTATTTTTAAAGCACTATTAGAAGATATATTACCTCTCTTACTCATTTAATAATCGTGTAAAGAAAATTAATAAAGTTTCCTATACAAAAACAAACATAAGTTTACCAAAAAGTATTTAAAGAATTTCCGGTTTTTCATGAAATAAAAGAAGTGAAAAATGGCCATAACAAAAATTTTTAAAAAAGGTAAAGTGCCAGATGAATTGCCAGACCTTGCAATAGATGAATTAAAAAAAGAATTAAAAAAAGATTATTCTGAAAAAGAAGAAAAATTAGAGGAAGTTCCTGAAAAGAAGGAAGAAACACAACAGGAAGAAAAAGAAGAAATTCAACAAGTTGAAGAAAAAGATAGTCAAGAAGAGAGTGAAAATGAAGTAGAAGAATCTGAAGAAAGTCAAGAAGATGTTCAGCAGGATGAAGAATCTGAAGAGAGTGAAGTAGAAAAAGAGATAGAAGAGGAAGAATCTGAAGAGAGTGAAGTAGAAAAAGAGATAGAAGAGGAAGAATCTGAAGAACCAGAGAGAGAAATTAAACTAGAAAAAAGTTTTTTTGCTCCTCTTTTAATTGAGTTAAAAAAAGAGAATTTTGACCCAGAAAAAATTAATAGTTGGTATGAGAAAAAGTCTTCAGAAAAGAATACGATAGATGGTATGAGAGAATATTGGGAAAAGCAAAAAGATAATTTTATTACAGAGAGTGTAAAAAAAGAGTTCAAAAACAGGATTTATAAGAGTATGGAACATCTTCAAAAATTAGAATCAGAATGGCAAGTTTTAGAAACAAAAAGGCAAGAAATTCAATTAAATTTAACTAAAAAAGAGGAAGAGATTAAAAAAGAGGAAGAAAAAATAAAATTAACAATAAGGGAATTTTCAAAAATATCAAAGGAAAAGGTTAATGTCAAAAAAGAAAATAAAAAAAGACCAAAAAACACTAGTAAAGGTTCAGAGAAAAAAGGAAATCTTAAAAAAGAGCGTAAATCTAAATAGTTAATGAAGAAAAAAAGAAAGGCGAATAAACTTTTAACTATAATCTATATTTTAGTTGCTATTTTAGTAATTCTATTAATTATTGATTTTAAAGTCTGGAAATACTTAGAAAAAAAAGAAGTGAAAGTAATAGATATCCAAGACAAATGTACTCCTTTTTTAAATAATTTAATTCATACTATAAAAGACGAATCAATCTGTGAGAATTCTTGTAGGGCAGAGTGTGTTATGAGAGATATGAATCTCTATAAATCAGAATTTGTGCTTAATCTAGAAACATGTAATAGTTGTAAGTGTTATTGTAAATAAAATGAGAGACTTAGAAGAGGAATATGCTGAGAGAATTGAAGAAGAAGGAGAAATATTATTAGAGGGGTTAAGAAATCAGAAAAGTCTTGCTGAATTAGAAAAAGAGTATTCTAAACGTGTAAAGGAAATAAGGAGAGTATATGAAAAATCAGTAAAAAAGGAGATGTTAAAAAAAGAAGTATTTCAGAAGAGTGAAAAGAAAGAGGAGAGTAAAAAGAAAGAAGAAGTATTTGAAGTTGAAGGTGTAGAACTTGAAAAGAATTGGTTAGAAAAAAAGCACCTTAAGCTAAAACTAACAACTTACAAGATTAAAAGAAATTTAGTAAATTTTATTTATAAGATAACTCCAAAATTTATAATTTATAGATATTATAGGAACAAAAGAGTAATTTCTGATTTTAAAAAAGAGGTTAAAGGTTTTTTTAGAAGAAGAAAGGAAAAAATATCTGACTTTGTTACTAAATTATTAACCCACATCAAAAAAGGAGGATCATCAATAAAGAATAATTTAAAAAAGATTATGGGAGTGTTTAAATTTAGTAAAAAAAGTAAACAATCCACTAAAACAAATGAAAATGGAACAAAAAATGCAGAAAATAAAGACAAAGGCGAATAAAGAGGATTATCTGGATAAAGTAAAAAATCCAAAATTAAAAGAAATGGCATTAATCCTAGAATCTAAAGGGATAATGAAGGTGAAAAAAATAAATTCAGAAGCTGATGCAGAAGAAATTATAAAACAAGAGATGAAAGATTCTCTACAAAATAAAATACAAGACCTCAATGAGACATTTTCTGAATTAAGAAAAAGAGGAATTGACCTAAGCATATTCAATTTCAAATTAGTTATTTTGCCACTAAAGTTAAAAGTTTTTTTAGCTACTTATGAAAAAAAAGATTTAGAAAATATTTTAAAGAGAATAGATGAAATTGATAAAGAAATAAAAAAATACAAATAAACTCAATCATCTTCTTTTTCTCTTCTTCTAGCTATAATAAATAATATTATGAAGAATATTATTATGAAAATCAACATAAAGATTATATAAGTTAATAGCTTAAATCTTTGATACTTTAATTCGAAGGTCTTACTAAATATATTAACCAATGAATCTTTTCTTTCTCCATAATATGCAATAACATTAACAAAGGGGTTATTTTCTAAATCTGATTCTGTAAGTCTTTCATATACAAATATCTTTTTAGAGCGTTTTGGGAATATCTTTTCTGGAGCATCGCTTCCTAGGGTTTGTTTTAATCTATTTATTTTTATATCTTTTAATTCGATACTTACCCAGCACTCAACATCTCCTATGTTTTTTACCTTAACTATAAATGCTTTATCCTGTAGATTGTACCTTAACTTTTTTATGTCTAATTCGCACCTGTCTAAAATATTAACTATTTGAACATCATAAGTTCCTTGAAAAACCCTATCTAAAGAAGTAGGGGTTTCTCCATATAACACATAAACCTGAGCTGAAAGATTCTCATCTGGAACATTTACACCTTCGTAAATAACTGTTTTAAAATCTCCTGGGGCTATAAATATTTCTTCTAAGTCTCCTACACGAATATTTCCAGAAGAAGTGATAAGAGTTATTGTTCCTTTGAAATAAGCAGGCATGTTTGAGTTACTTATATATGTTACTTCTAAAGTTGAAGTAGCTTTATTATATTTTATAGAATGAATAGAAAGATTTAGATTTGGAACAGGTATGTAAAATAAATCAAGGCCTTCAACAGGGGATACTCCAGATGTCTTTTCACGCGCGCTTCTGGCAAATTTAACCATAACATTAATACCTGTAGATTGTCTTATATTTGTAGCAGCCCCTATCAGTTCATTTCCGATTAAAACTCCTATTTCTATATCTGAAGATTTGATGTAATCTGCAATTTTGGTTGGAACATTTTCACTTCCTGTAAAAAGCAAAGTGTTTTTTCCCTGCATTATCTCCTTTTCAATAAATTCTCCGTTACTTAAAATAATTTGAGATATTGAACCTACTTCAGAATATTTTTTTACCATATTTATATTATCTTGGAATCTGTCTCCACTGTTTATTATTTCTGGATTGTATTTAGCTAATGTTTCTGTAACTTCTGAATCAACATATCCATATAAAACCAAATTATTGACACCTCTAATTTCAAGTATTGCGTCTATATCATCTATATTTACTCTATTTGCCAAAAACACCCATGAATCAGTTGCAAGGGCATAAGCTACAACAGCCATAGAATTATATCCAAAAGAATCTCCAACAACTATAAAATTTTTTATTTCTGGTAATTTATCTATTAGTTCCAAATTAGCTGAAGAAACCTCAATTTCTTCTACAGGGTCAAATCCTTTGGATTTTGCCAAACTAGGGTAATTAAATACTAAAGGATTATTTTTTGAAGATACTATCAACAAGTTATAATCTTTGTTTATCCCATTAAGTAAGATAGGTCCATGAGCAGTACTTACTAAAAAGTCTGATTCTATTCCTTTAAGATTTGCGTACATTATGCTTGAATAAACATCTTGCCAATTTTCAGAATTAGAAATAACATAATTTGGAGCAGCAAAAACAAAAGGTACTAAAAAAAAGCAAAAAACAACTGCAATAGATAATCTCTTTTTCATATTAGTAGTTTTAAAAGAATATATTTAAAACTTTCTAGGATTGAGTATATAATGAATCTTGTGTAACTGAAACTTCGTACCCTTTTTCTGGTTCAAGTACAAAATTTAATCCAAAATATGGGGGCATTGAAGAATAATTATTTTTTATATATCCTTCAGAAATTTGACTAAATTCGTTCCAATTAGTTACCGAGTCTGCATAAGAAATGTTATTAATTAAATCAAATGCATCTTCTAATGAAGAATTTGCATATAATGAAATCCAATTTTTACCATAAAAAGTACTTGAAGATAAGTTTGTAAAAAGCATAATATTTACTTTATCTTTTACTGTTCCAACTAGGCTCCAATTAGTGAATTCTGAAGAATGAGGGTTAAGATTAACTTCATAACCTGCCCCTTCTTGTAGATTAAAATTACAATTTGTTTCGGTACAGCTTGGAAAATTTGGACAAGAAAATTCGTTGCAAGTAACTTTTCTTTGTAGAGTACTATTCCACATTGTAAATGCTGTAATATTATTTATGAAATTAAGAGAATTATTTGCATCATCTAAATTACTATTATTCAAATAAAACCCAAGCCAATTTTTATTATTTATTTCATCTTTTCTCTTTAAATAGTAAACTGTTTTACCCAGAGCGATATTACTGAAATTTTCTCCTGTTGGATTCCAATTAGATAATTTATAAAATCTTCTTCTTGTAGAATTAGCAAAATTATCAACATAATTAGTTTTGTTTGTTTGTGCTAAAAAAGAGAATTCTTCTTTCAAATCATCTGTATAATATATTTTATAATAGTCTGAATGATTTGCAGGTTCCCAATCTATAATTACTTCTCCTGTTCCATCGTCATTAGTTTGGGAGATGGTTATTAAAGAGGAATTTGGAGATTCTGGAAAGAAAAATGCTGCAAAAGTAAAGTTAGTAGAATTAAATGCAAAATTTCCAGAATTATCATAGCATAAAACATTCCAAAGATAATGCCCTTCTCCAACCATCTCTTTATTGTAAAAGCTTAATGAAGTTTTCTTTTGAGGATTTAAAAATGTCTCATTAATATGCCAACCCCCTGCCCAATCTCCATATAATGTGCAATTAGATATTTCGTTTAAATCATCTACAGAGAAATTTAAAAAAGGTATTAGTGTCCCTGAAAAATTTAAGTAATTACCTGATAATAAATTTACTTCTGGAGGAATTGTATCTAAATTTATTCTTCTTGTTTCTGTAAAATTATAGTTTCCTACAATATCAAAAATAGTTACATTGAAAAGATAAGAGTTATCCTCTAAAGAAGTTAAATTAATACTTCTGCTAGAATCTGTAAAGGTTGTTGAATTTTTTAGAGTGTTATTTATGTAATATAGATTAAATGTAATATTTTTAAGATTCTTTTCAACTACTGAGACATTTAGATAAATCCAATTTTGAGAACTATTTGAATTATTTTCTGGAGTTGGAAAAACATAATCTATTAAGGGAGATACAGAATCTGTTATAACCATCTCTGTTTCATTATAATAAGCAGTGTAGTTTTGTGTATCTGTTCTCAGCATTGAAAAATTATAAACTCCATAAACTAAGGATTGTTCTGAATTATTTGGAATTAGGGTTCCGTTTCTGTATAAATTAAAAGAAGAAGTACAATTAGCCCATACTCTAAATGTTTCTGTAGAATCTATAGGAGAACTTACATTAAACAAAACTTGACAAATTTCTGGATTTTTATTTATTGTAAAAAAGGAATCTGTATAAGAAAAAGAATAATTCAGTGTATCTGTTCTGTATGCAGAAAAGTTATAAGATCCAACACCTAACTTTTGTTCTGAATTGTTTGAAATTATTATTCCGTCTCTATATAATCTAAAAGGAGATGTTGAATTAGTATAAACTCTAAATGTCTCTGGGTAAGTTATTGGAGAAGATGTATTAAATTGTACTTTAAATTGTTCTGTATTTTTTTGAATTATTAAATTCTCTGTATCTAAATTTGAATGAGAAGTGTAATTTGCACCTCCTGTTGTGTTAAGAATATAATTATAAAATCCTGCTCCCAATGTAATTGTTTCTCCAGTATTAATATTTGTATTATTTCTATATATTCTATAAATTAAATCAGAATCTCCTTGGAGATGATTTGTTGAAGAAATTGTTGTGCTTGTAGGATAAGTTAATTCCCATCCTGCAGAACTTGAAAGAGTTGCTGTAGGAGTTCCCTTATTTACTATGAAAAATTCTGAGGAAAAGAAATTTGTATAGTTTTGTGTATCTGTTCTTTGTACAGTTATGTTGTAATATCCAGCTCCAGAATTTATTATTGAATTATTTGGGATTGAAGTTCCATTTCTATAAATTGTGTAAGCTGAAGAACAGTTTGTATAAACAATGAAAGTTTCTGGATATGTTATTGGGCTTAAAGTATTGAAATAAACTCCGCAATCATAAAAAGTTGATTTGTTTACTTGAACTGTGTAGATTGTCCAATTAATGTTGTTTGAAGAATCATTTATTGAAACATTAATCGCATAATTTCCTGCTGCGAGCGAGGTTGAGTTTGAAAGATATCCTGTTTGATTTATTGAAAACCTGGTATCGTTAATTTTGTAAAATCCAAAATTGATATTATCTGTTGCATCAAAGTTAACTCCTAAAGATTGATTTTTATAAAACAAAGAGGCATTGTTTGGAATTTGTGTAAAATAAGGGGGAGTTACATCTAACAATTCATCGATTGTAAAATAGCTATAATCGTAAGTATATGAAAAATTCTGTGAATCTAATCTAAACATTGAAAAATTGTAAGTTCCTGCAGCCAATTTTTGTTCAGAATTGTTTAAAATCTCTGTACCATTCCTATACAATGTAAATGGAGAGGTACAGTTTGCCCAAACTTGAAATGTTGCTGGATAATTTATTGGAGAAGTTTCATTGAAAAATATCTCGCAAATCTCTGGATTTTTTAAAACAATAAATTCTCTTTGATGAAATATATAAGTATAATTTTCATTCTCTTGTCTTTCAGAAGTAAAATTATAATATCCTGCTCCTGAATCTATTATTGAATTATTTAGTATTTGTGTTCCATTCATAAATAAGTTATGATTTGAACTACAATTTGTATATACTCTAAATGTTTCCGGATAAGTTACTGGAGAAGATGTATTAAAATAAACAAAACAATCCTCATTTGATTTAAGAACATTAACATTGTAAAGAATCCAATTAATGTTGTTTGATGTGTCGTTAATAGAGATATTCAATAAATAATTTCCTCCTGATAAACTTGTGGAATTGGTTAAAAATCCTGATTGATTTATTGAAAATCTAGTGTCATTAACAGAATAATATCCAAAATTTACATTATCTGTTGCATCAAAGTCAACTCCTAAAGATTCATTTCCGTAGAAGATTGAAGCATTTAATGGTATAAATATAAACTCGGGAGGAGTTGTGTCCAATAAAAACTCTCCTGCTGAAATTGCTATCCAATTGAATTCTCTTCCATTACAATTATTTGTGGTGTCATCATCTTCTGCTGTTACAGTGAAAGAGGTTGTTGTTTTTCCAGAGACTTCTATTTCACAAGGGTCTGCTGTGCCTGTTCTTGATGCTGTTGTTACAACCACGTAATTTGTATCTGGAAAAGAACTTCCCAACGGAATAACTTTTGAAGTTGCTCCAGAAGCAGTATTGCTACCTGCTTTAATTGTTATTCCACCTACTGTTTCTGTACCATAAGAAACAGCACACCAATCTATACTGCTAACATCTTCTAATGCTCCACCATCATCTAAAATAACTGAATTCCAGCTTCCTGTGGATTTTGAAGAATAACTTACTCTTGGAGAATCAGAATCCCAAGGTGTATAAGCTACAACAGCATAATTTGTATCTGGGAAACTTGATTCAAAATTTATTACAGATGTGCTTGAACCTGAACCTGAATTACATTTAACTGAAATATTCTGAAAATCAAATTC
>Ga0208694_1000442_pt1 | contig 62282 bp, 68 predicted proteins | sample AD_UKC078_MetaG_FD_184442 | JGI IMG/M metagenome (GOLD analysis project Ga0208694, IMG submission 184442) | Active sludge microbial communities of municipal wastewater-treating anaerobic digesters from USA - AD_UKC078_MetaG (SPAdes) (version 2) | ecosystem: Engineered > Bioreactor > Anaerobic >...
AATTCTTCTTGGGCGTCCTTAATTAAATAAGAGCTTTTTTGTGAAGATAAATTTAGTTTTAAAAGTAAAAGTTTAATAAGAATTGTTGTGAGAATTATAGCTACACCAATATCATGACTAGGAAAAAGATTAAGAAAAAAAACGACAATATTATAGACCGGCGCCAAGAAAAATGTATTAAACATATTTATTATTTATTATTTATTAAGTATTTTATTAAAAGCATTATACAATTCTTTTTCTAAATCGAGAAACTTTAAACTTTTTAAATCTTTTTTTGGATAAATCAAAACCGCTAATTTTTCTTCTGTTTTTGTTTCTTTTTCTTTTAAATATTTATCCAGTATACTAAATATTCGTCTTCGAATTTTATTTCTTTCTACCGCTTTTTTAAAGACCTTTCCTGAAAGGATTACAGCAAAAGAAAAATCTTTTCTTTTATTTGTTTCAGACAAAACATACTTTATATCAAAAAATACACCTCTAACTATCTTAATAGGTGTATCTTTTTTAAAAAGACTTTTTATCTCTAAAGATGTCAATTTATAAGCTTTCTTTAACATTTAATATGTTATTTCTTTTTATTTAACCTTTTGAGAACTTTAGCTTTACTAGACTTAACAGTCTCCATTCTTTTAACTAAAGATTTTTTCTCATCTGAAACTGAAAGTTTTACCCTTCCTTTCCTTCTTCTGTTTTGTATTATCTTCTTTCCTCCTTCAGTTTCCATTCTCGAAAGAAAACCGTGAGTTGTATATCTCTTTTTGTTTTTTGGTTTATAAGTTACTCCGCCTGATGCCATAAATTTGTTTAATTAATTTTGTATTAATATACAATAAAATTCTCAAAAAAACAAGTATTTTATCCTTTGTTTGTTTATTTTTTCAAACTTTTGTATAATAGAAAAAATCATTCTTAATTATACTAATTCTAAACTTATGGACTACAAACAAATCTGGGATATGGCCTTATCAAGAATAGAGTTAGAATTGTCTCGGGTTAATTTTAATACTTGGTTTAGAAATACTCAAATTATTAACTATAAAGATGGTGTTGTGATTATTGGAGTTCCAAATGACTTTGTAAAAGAATGGCTTATTCAAAAACATCAAAAATTTATTTTAAGAATTTTAAGAGAAATACATGAAGATGTTAGAGGTGTAGATTTTCACACAGTTAAACTTGAAACTTTACAAAAAAAGGCAGTGCAAGCTAAAAATAAAATCATGGAACCTACCAGTTCTCTCCCACTTCAAGATTTATATATAAACAAAGACGATGGGTTAAACCAAAAATACACCTTTAATAATTTTGTGGTGGGAAGCTTTAATGAGCTAGCTCATGCAGCTTCTCAAGCTATTATTAAAAGTCCGGGAATAGTTTATAATCCTTTATTTATTTATGGAAATACCGGTTTAGGAAAAACTCATCTTATACAAGCTATCGGCAACACCATTAAAAACACTTATTCTGACAAAAAAGTTTTTTACACTTCTTTAGAAAAATACTATTTAGAGTTTGTTTCTGCTATTAATAGTCAAAAAATTAATAATTTTAAGGAAAAATATAAAAAATACGATGTTTTTATAATGGATGATATTCAATTCATAAATGGAAAAGAAAAAACTCAAGATGAACTCTTTCATCTTTTTAACAGTCTCCATAATGACAATAAACAAATAATTTTTTCTTCAGATAAACACCCTAATTTTATAGTAGGCTTGGAAGATCGATTAAAATCTCGTTTCAATCAAGGTATGATTGTAGATATTGGAGTCCCTGATTACGAATCTAGAATCAATATCTTAAGATCAAAAATTAAAAATAGAGAAAAAGTAGAAGAGGGGGTAATTGAATACGTAGCGGAAAATATTAATGGAAATATTCGAGAACTAGAAGGTGTTATTAATTTCATTCAAGCTCAAATTGAACTTTTTGACCAAAAAGTTACCTTACAAAGTATTAAAAATCTTATTAAAAATAATGTTCGCTCTAAAAAATCGGTCTCTATTTCTGAAGTAGTTAAAATTGTGTCTGAATATTATAATATTCACCCTTCTTTTATTTACAATAAAACTCGTAGAAAAGACATAGTTAAACCAAGACAGATCATTATGTATATTTTAAGAGAATACTTTGATGTTTCTTATCCAACCATAGGGGAAAAGTTGGGAGGAAAAGATCATACAACAGTAATTCACTCTTACGAGAAAATTAAAAAAGAGAGAAAGGAAGATCCTTATTTGAATAAAGAAATAGAAGAGCTTTATAATATTTTAAAATAAGATTTAATGTTTATAACCTGTGAATTATATTCTGGATTACTCTTTTTATTACAAGAATATCTGTGCATAACTTTCGTATAACTTTCTTAAGTTTCTATTATTTGAAAACATTTTTAAATAATTGTAAATCTTAATTCAATTTTTCTTTTTCTGAATCACACCTTTTCTTTTTTAAAGACATCTTAACAGCCTTATTCAACAACACCTTTTTGAGTTTTTAACTTTATCAACAGACATATCTATTATAAGTATTATTAAAATAATAATAATTTAAAACCTGTATAATTTTTTAAGTTTTGATATTTTAAAATATTCTATATAATAGATATTATAAAACTATGAAATTCGAGATCAATTCTATTAAGTTATTTAAAATTATTAATCAAGTAGGAAAAGCTAGAAATAAAAATACTTTAAATTCTTATTTAAATAATATTTATATTAAAAGTGAAAATAATAGTCTCACTATGAGAGCTACTAATCTCGAATTGACTTGCGAAAAAACAATTTCCATGAAAGGAATTGTTAATGGAGAATGTTTGATAAATGGAGACGTTTTAACCAAGATTTCAAATTATTTTTCTAATATAGACACAAACATAACTTGTGAAGTAATAGATGATGTTTTCAATATTTTATATTTAAAAAATAAAGTTCAGTTAAAAACTACGAAATTAGAAGACTTTCCTAAGATGCCAAATTCTGGGAATTATTTAACTAATATAAATTTAAAAACTTATATTGATCTTATAAAATCAGTATCTTTTTGTGCTTCAACTTCAGAGATTAAGCCAGAAATTTCTTCAGTTTATTTATATTCCAAGAATGAGCAATTATTTTCTGTTGCCACAGATTCATTTCGTTTAGCTGAGAAGAAAATAGTTTTTAATAATAATACAGAAGATATTAATATTTTAATTTCGCAAAAAAATATCAATGAAAAAATTTCCATTCTTGAAAATTTAAAAGAAGAGGAAGGGGAGGAAAGTGAAGTTGAAATTTATAGTAGTGAAAACATTCTAACTATTCAGAATAGTAATACAACCCTCTCTATAAGATCTATAAATGGAAATTTCCCAGATTATAGACAACTTTTTCCAAAAGAATGGACTACAAAAATCAGAGTAAATAAAAACGATCTTAAAAACACCCTTAATTTATCAACAATTTTTGTAAATAACTACTCTTATATAGATTTAGACGTTGATATTGAAGAAAAAACAATAAAAATAAAATCTAAAAATGATAAAATTGGAGCTTTGGATAAAGATATTTTCTCAGAAGATATTAAAGGAGAAAATGTCTCGGCTAGTTATAATAGTAATTACTTTTTAGATGGAATATCTCATATTTTAAGTGAAAATGTAGAACTTCTTTTTACTCAAAATAATAGACCAATGTTTATTAAGGATGCAAAAGATGAAAGTTTTACTTATCTTTTAATGCCTCTTAATAAATAGTAGTTAATAATTATGATTAATAATATTCATAGTTTGTTTTCTAAGTATAAAGAAAGTATAATTTCAAAAAAAAATATTGAAGATCAGGTTATTTTTATAATAAAAGAAAAAACTAATTTAAAATTAGAATCTAAAAATTTAAAAATAAACACAAAAAACAAAACTGTAAAAATAGTAAATTTAAAATCAAGTTTAAGGTTTGCTTTACAAAATAAACTTGTTGAAGATAAAATTTCTACTATTATTAAAGATCGTACCGGTTTTATTTTAAATTAGTTAAAAGAATTGAGAACTGGGTTTGGTGGAACAATAATATGATTATCTGGATTAATAATAAGAGGTGTGGTAACACTATTTGTTCCTACTGAGGAAGAGGAAGCATTTGTGCTAGTACCGTTCATTGTGTTGGTGAAAGGACAAAAAGTGTTTTGCATCCATAAATCAGAAGGTATTTTCCAGAGGGTGTATTGAGAATCGTTTTCATCTAAAATAGAAAAACTATAATTTATACCATCTACTGTATAGCAATAAAGTCCATTTACTGGAGGTCTAGTGTTTTTAATTATTAAATCAGAAGGCTGATAGCCATCTTTAAAAGAGGAGGCAGTTTCATCTTTAATAGCATAGCTCATAAATTCATTCCACATAGGAACAGCCACCATGCCAGACATGCCTCTATTAATTCTACTGTTGTCATTATTTCCCGCCCAAACACCTACAACCACAGAAGGGGAATAACCAATAGTCCAAGTATCTCTGTATTCATTAGTGGTACCTGTTTTGGCTGCTACAGCTTTTCCAGGAAAATAAAGACCAGAACTATAGCCGTATAAAGGTGCTCGTGCATTGTTGTCAGAAAGAATGCTGTTTATGTAACCAGCCACAAAACTAGGAATGACACTAGTATTATTTTGTTTATACTCTTCTAAAACATTTCCTTCTATATCAGTAATAGATAAAATAAATGCTGGAGGATTATATATTCCACCATTAGCAAAAACTCCATAAGCATTGGTTAATTGAAGTAGAGAAGTTTCTCCAGAACCTAACACTAAAGATAAACCATAATTACCATTTATATCTAAAGTTGTAATACCTAATTTTTGAGCGGTAGAAATAGCGTTTTTAACACCTACTAAATATAGTGTTTTAACAGCTGGAATATTTAAAGATTGAGCTAACGCCTCCCTGATTGTGACAGGACCTCTAAAATCTCCATCGTAATTACTTGGAAAATAACAACTGTCTGCGCTGTATCCTGGTAGGGGGGTGCCATCATAATAACAAGTAGTACTAAATTGAGTTGGAACGTCAAAAAGAACTGTTTCAGGAGTGTAGCCTTCCATAAAAGCTGTAGCATATACAATAGGCTTAAAAGCTGAACCTGGTTGTCGAGGAGCTGTAGCCACATTAAAGTTTCCAGGTATAGCTTCAACTTCAAAATAATCTCTAGAACCCACCATGGTTAAAATTTGCCCAGTTCTAGGGTCTATAGCTACCAAGGCAGCATTTGTAGCTTGATATTTTTTAGCGTTCTCTAGAGCATATTTATTGACTATATTTTCTCCTTCGGATTGTAGATCATAATCTAGGGTGGTTATAACTTTTAATCCTCCTTTATCTACTACATCTTTTCCGTATTTTTGTTCAAGATAATCTCTTACGTAAAAAACAAAATGCATAGCTTTTCCATTTTCACTGTTTTTTTGCCAAACAACCTTTTCTACTTTCGCTTCTGTATACTGTTCAGGACTAATTTTTTCTTGCTCAAGCATTAGTTTTAAAATTAAGTTTTTTCTTTCTTCCAATTCATCTATGTGAGTCCCGTAAGGAGAATAATACGATGGAGCATTAGGTAGGGCAGCTAAATAAGCAGCTTCTGCTAAAGTGAGATCCGCAGCATCTTTGTTGAAAAAAAATTTAGAAGCAGTTTGAATACCATAAATAGTTCCACCAAAAGCGGCATCATTTAAATAAATAGTTAGGATGTCTTCTTTGGAGACTTGAGAATCTAATTTAATAGCCATAGCCCATTCAGTGATTTTACGAATAATACTCTTCTCTCTAGTTAAAAGGGCATTTTTAATAACTTGTTGATCAATAGTTGAGCCTCCTTGAACAAAAGATCCAGCTTTTAGATTTGCTATCATAGCTCTAACGATAGAAGTCGGGCGAATACCTCTGTGTTCATAAAAGTATCTGTCTTCAATAGCTATTGTGGCATCTTTGGAAAATTGAGAAATTTCGTTAGAAGAAACTTGTGTTCTTTTTACTTCGCCATGCACATCGTAAAGTAAAATTTTTCCAGTTCTGTCATAAATTTGGGTAGAGTTATCAATTTTTCTGTTAGCAAAATTAGAAAAGTCTGGAATATTTACAGTGGAAATGTAAATAGCTATAGCTGTTACAAAAATTAAAAATAAAGAAGCTAATACAAAAAATATGGTTCGTAGCCATTTACGGATCATTTTTTTTCTCCGTCTAGAATTTGGATCTTGTTTTGTTTTTTTATTTTTTTTCATACTTATATTAGCTTGTGATAAATAAATTAAGTAATTACATTTTATCACAGAGATAAAAAATAACCGTTTTTTAAAAAGGTCCTTTATGCTATACTTTATAAATAATTGTAATTTTATGGCTATAAAAAAGACAAAAGTTATTGTGGATGAAGAGAAAATTAACGATATCTTAACTCGGGGTGTAGAGGATATTATTGATAAGGAAGAATTGAAAAAAGACTTAATGAGTGGAGTGGAGTTAAGAATAAAGCTTGGTATAGACCCAACTGGTCCAAAACTTCACTTGGGAAGAGCTATTCCTTTAAGAAAATTAAGAGAGTTTCAGAGACTAGGTCATCAGATTGTTTTGATTGTGGGCGATTTTACTGCTCAAATTGGAGATGCTTCAGATAAAAACGAAAAAAGACCAATGCTTACTAGACAACAAATCGATGAAAATCTTAAAGACTATAAAAGTCAAATTGGTAAGATTTTAGATCTTTCTAAAACTGAGTTTGTTTATAATAATGATTGGCTTTCCAAACTTACTTTTTCTGAGCTTATAAAATTATCCGAATGCTTTTCTGTGCAACAAATGCTAGCTAGAAGAAATTTTAAAGAAAGGTTTGAAGAAGGGAAAGAGATTTCTTTGCGTGAATTTTTATACCCAATGATGCAAGGATATGATTCTGTTGAAATAAAAGCTGATGTGGAAATTGGAGGTTTTGATCAACTTTTTAATTTGAAGGCAGGGAGAATCATTCAAGATTATTACGGTATGAAAAAACAACACCTTCTTACTTGCGAAATGCTTGAAGGTACCAATGGAGCAAAAATGAGTACCTCACAGGGAAATATTATTTCCATTGTTGATGAACCAGATGATATGTTTGGAAAAATAATGGCCATGAAAGATGGTTTGATAGTTAAATATATGAAGCTCTGCACTGATGCAAAAGAAGAAGAATTGGAAGAAGCTGAGAATTTTTTAGCTGATAAAAATAATAATCCAAGAGATTTGAAGCTAAAATTAGCTAAAGCTATAGTAGGTATATATCACAACGAAAAAGTAGCCACCAAAGCAGAAAATAATTTTATAGAGACTTTTCAAAAAGGTGGTATACCAGACAATATTTCTCAAATTTTTGTGAAGGAAGAAGAGAAAGATTTAGACATGGGAGATCTTATAGTAAAAAATGGTTTTGTAAAATCCAAATCTGAATGGAAAAGATTAATCGAAACTAATTCTGTAAAAGAGATTCTTGAAGAAGGGGAGAACATAAAAGAAAAAACCTTAACCGACTATAAGGTTAAAGTTTTTCCAGCGAGTCTAAAAATTGGAAAAAAGAAATTTGTACAAATTATTTTATAATTTCCAGAAAGCGTTATCTTCTTCGTCTTCATAAAGACCGTCTCCATCTTCATTTACGTCCACTCCTTCTTCTTCTGGATCTAATTCTTTTTCATCGTCTTCTAAATCCTCTTCATCTTCAGTATCTTCTTCATCTATGGCATCCTCTAAAGAATCTGGATTAAAACCCTTTTCATCTTGTTCATTTTCATCAATTTCTTCCATCTCATCATCATCTCTTTTGTCAAAAGAATCATTTTTTGAAATATGTTTTTTTGGCATAATTGGCATAATTTTTATTTATTTTTTTATGATGTGTATTATAAGAAATTATGATTTTTTTTCAAGAGATTTTTTAAGAAAGCTGTGAATAACTATTTCACACTTATCCCGTGTGTATAGGCTACAGCTATAGCGTCATATTCATCATCTAATTTTTTAGCTTTATTTACTTTGATTTTTAGAATTTTCTGCAACATAAAGTAAACTTGGTTTTTATCAGCTTTTCCATAACCAGTCATGGCAATTTTTATTTGTAAGGGAGTATATTCAAAAATTTTTAAGTTTAAAACTTGAGCTAAAAAAATAATGGCCCCTCTCGCCTCAGAGACTCCCATAACAGTTTTTTGGTTGTTAGTAAAAAAAAGTTTTTCTATAGCCAATTCGCTTGGTTTGTATTTTCCTATAATTTTTTTCAATTCTTTTCCAAAAATAAAAATTCTCTCACTAATTTCTTTTTTTCTGTCAGATTCTAAACAGTCTGAATAAATTACCTCATATTCAGTGTTTGACTTTTTTTCTAAAATAGCAAGACCTAATCTGTCATAACCCGGATCAATTCCTAGGATTCTTTTCATAAATTATCTTCTAGCTTCTTAATATGTTCTTTGGCTTTTTCCGTAGCCACTCTTCCTCTAGTTGTCCTTTCAATAAACCCAATCTGTAAAAGATAAGGTTCTACTACGTCTTCAAGAGTACTCTCTTCTTCACCTATGGAAGCGGAAAGAGTATTTAATCCAACAGGCTTGTCTGGAAAAATATTTACTAAAGTGTTTAAAAGCATTCTTTCGGCCACACCGAGACCCATATTATCTATTTCTAATAAAGCAAGAGTGTTGTTTACTACCTCAATATCTATAATAGCTTTATTGACCTGAGCATAATCTCGACACCTCTTTAAAAGATAATTGGCCGTTCTTGGGGTAAAACGAGATCTTTTAGCAATCTCTAAAGCTGCTTCGTCAGTGATTTGAATATTTAAAATTTTGGCAGAATTTTTTACAATTTGAGTAATTTCGTTTTCATTATAATATTGCAATCTGTGCACTCCTCCAGAAAATCTAGAACGAAGAGGGGAAGAGAGTAAGGAAACTCGGGTAGTTGCCCCAATTAAAGTAAACTTTGGCAGATCTAGTTGAATAGTTCTAGCACTTGGCCCTTTTCCTATGATAATATCCAATTTACCAGACTCCATAGCTGGATAAAGCACTTCTTCTATTAATTTATTTAGTCTGTGAATTTCGTCTATAAAAAGTACATCTCCATCTGAAAGATTAGTTAAAATTGCTGCCAAATCTCCAACTTTCATAATGGCTGGACCAGAAGTGATTCGTATATTTGTATTTAATTCTTTAGCTACTAAATTAGCTAAAGTAGTTTTTCCAAGTCCAGGAGGGCCATAAAATAAAATATGCTCCGGAGCAGACCGTCTTTCTTTGGCGGCTCGAATTAAGATTTCTAAATTGTCTTTAATAGTTTTTTGTCCAATATAATCTTTCCAAAGTGAAGGACGTAAAGCTTGATCGAGATAGTCTTTTTCCTCTTCAACAAGCTCTTCCAACTCTTCTTTTAAGTCATTTCCAATATTTTTTTCGTTAAATTCTTTTTCTTCCATAGTTGTAGTTATTTTACCATATAAAAGACGCCTCTTGACAAAAGCCTTGATTGTATGATATCATTGTAAATGGATGATAAGGAATTTGTCATTCTTTGTTTTTTAAAAACCGCATAGATCTCTAAACAATTGAGACTTCGTCTCATACTTTTATAGGTGAAGGACGGCTTTGGTTAGATTTATTCTAAACTGAACCTATCCTTACACGAAAGTTTTCTTCACCAAGAGGTTGTTTAGAGATCTGTGTGGTTTTTAATTTTCGTAAAGATCGACGACGGTTAGAAGTTCCTCGTAACTAGTTTCCCCTCGTAACACTTTTATTATACCATCTTCTCGCATAGTAAGAATTCCTTGTTTGTTAGCCAAATCTTTAATTTTTCTTTCGTTGATTATTTTTTCTGTAACGATTAAATCAGAAATTTCTCTATCCATTTCTATAGCTTCAAAAACTCCTGTTCTACCTTTATATCCTTCAAAACATTTTTCACAACCAGCAGAATTAGCTTTGTATATTTTGTAAGTATTTGCTGGGCGAATATCACCCATAGAATCTTCTTTATGGGATGAAATCATGCCGCCTAAAATATTAGTAATTTGTTTAGTTTGTTTTTCTGAAGCTTCTATTTCTTCTTTACAATAAGGGCAAAGCTTTCTAACGAGTCTTTGAGCTAAAGATAAAGAAAGAGCCGAAGCTAAAGTCCCAGGATTAGCACCCAGTTCTAATAAACGAGGAATTGTTCCTGCGGCGTTGTTGGTGTGTAAGGTTGAAAAGACTAAGTGCCCGGTGAGAGCAGCGTTAATCGCTACTTTGGCCGTATCTTCATCACGAATTTCACCTACCATTATAATGTCAGGATCTTGACGCATAGCTGCACGAAGTCCAGAAAGAAAAGAATAACCTTTATCCTCTTCAACTTGAGTCTGAACAATGCCAGTCAAATGATATTCTACAGGGTCTTCAATAGTAATAATTTTTACGCCTGGATTATAAAGTTTGTTGATAAAAGCATACAGAGTGGTAGTTTTACCAGAACCGGTTGGCCCAGTGTTCAAGATAATTCCGCTTGGTTTTTCAATGTGTCTTTCCACCACTTCAAAAAGTTGAGGAGAAAATCCTAAAACTTCCAGGTCGGCCATGATATTTCTTGGATCTAAAATTCTCATCACAAAACTTTCTCCATAATTTCCAGGAACTACTGAGAGACGAACTTCAATTTCTACATTTTGATCGATGATAGAAAATCTTCCGTCTTGAGCATTCTTGGTGATACTTAATTTTATTCCAGATAAAAGTTTGAGGCGAGAATTAATTAATTTCATTGTTGGATAATCTAAGTAACAAATATCTATAAGTTCGCCGTCAATTCTATATCTTACACGCACTTTTTCTTTTTCTGGTTCAATGTGAATGTCGGAAGATTTAAAATGTAAAGCTCCCGAAATAATTAATTCTATAATTCTAGAAATTCTAAAATTTTTAGACTGATTAGCAATAGCGATAATAGAGCTTCGTAAATCATCTAGGGTTTTTATGTTTTCAAAAAGATCTTTTAAGGTTTTAGAGTTTATATCTAAAATACCTGAAGTTACAGGTTTTGCGACAGAAATATCAGAATATCTTGTCCAGGCATGCTCTAAAGAAGCGTTGGAAGCCATGAATTTTATAAGTTCTAAACCACGTCTTTCTAAATTTTCTAAAATTTCTCTTACACCTTCTTTTTCTGGCGAAAACATTGCCACATAAAGCTTGTTCCCAACCTGTTTGAAGGCGGCTATTTTAGATTTTTTAGCATCTTCCTCTTTGATTTGTTTTAAAGCGTCTGGTTCGGGAGCAATACCTTTTAAGTTGATATAAGGCAAACCAAACTTGTCAGATTCTCTTTTTATAAAATTTTCTTCTCCTTCTTTTCTGGCGACCCCTAAAATATCGTCAACACTTTCTACTGTCTCAGTATCTTGAAATTGTAAATCGTATTTTATTTCTTTTTTTTCTTCTTTTTCATCCATACTATGAAAATATTATAGCATTTAATATTTCTAAGTATTGTTTATAACTTACTTGATTTCCAAAAATTTGTTATATAATTTATATATAAAGAAACCAAATAAAAATATGAATAAGAACCTTAAAAGGAATTTGGGCGAACTTCATAATACTCATCAAATCACTCACAAGGTTGCTGCTCTTTTACTTTTTTCAATCTTAGTTATACTTGCGGTATATGGATTATCTAGAGTGAAAGCACTTCAAAATGTTTATTTTGCGGTTCCTAATGCTAATCAAGGGATCTGTTATAAAGAGGGGGATAATTTTAATAATCCAAACACTCATGTTTCTTGTAAATCTTATAAACCAGTTTGTCAGACAGGGCTAGGAACATTGGTAGAATGTAGCACAGGAAGAGTGATTAATTAATCAATTTAATCTTTAAGATTTGATCTAATACTTTTAAAGCTTTGTTTTTAAAGAGTTTTTCAGATTATTTTTTAAGTGAAATCTAAAAGAAAAACCTTGACAAATTCTTTTAGTTTGTTATACTATTGTCAGATAAAAAGTCCTTTGATAAATAAGATAAAAACAATATAAACTTAAAAATCGATAGAAATGAACGCAAAAACAGCAGCATTTTTAAGAACCTGGGGATGGCTTATAGGAGCACTTCTCATACTTTTGTTGGTTTTAGGAAACCGCTCTGGATGTACAAGAACTGTGCAAACAGAAGAACCGCAAGATTTAGACCTTTATGAGAGCGCTTATCAGGATCTAAATTCGGCTTACAAAAAACAGCAACGCGCTGAAAGGAGTAGACAGAAATATCTGGATGCTACAGAAACTTTTTGCAGTAATCAGGATTCAGAAGCTCTTGGGAGCAATTCTTCTTCTAAAGATTGTAATTGCCAGAAGTGCACAGCTGAAAATGAGAAGCTGGGGGATGGAAATCAGATTGTCACCATTAACATCGGTGACGAAACGTCCAAAAAAAAAACTGAATCCACGCCTACAACTCCGGTAAAAAAGTCTACGACACCTACAGTTAAAAAAACTGAAAAGGCTGTAGAAAAACCTTGTACAACCGTTATAAATAACTACTACGGTTATGACAAAAAGGAAAGCCAAAAAACTGTAAAAGAAGCCGTTCAACCAAAAGTTTCTTCTTCAACCTCAAGCTTTCGTAAAGAAGTTAAAACTTCTGAAGGAATGAGACTTTTTGAAGGAGAAAAAGGAAGAATGGAATATGAAGAATGGTTAAATACTTTTGAAAAATCTGGCGGAAATACTGAAGATTGTGAAGAGACGCAGATTTCTCACAAAGTCGGAGACTTTTATAAAGAAGCTCCTTATAAAGGAGGAATAAGAGTTTTCCGGGGAGAAGAAGGTAGAATAGAGTATGAAGAATACTTAAATGGTGAAGAATCTACAAAATCTTACTCTTCAAATTCAGAATCTTCTGACACAGGATTTCGTAAAGAAGTTAAAACTTCTGAAGGAAATAGGGTATTCACTTCTGAATCCGAATATAATGCTTGGGTTCGAAAGGTGAGAGGCGGTAGATAAATTGTTTTTAATTTTAAAATTTAAAAGCTCCCAGATTTGGGGGCTTTTTTAACATATTGACAGAGTGATTAAATTATGCTATATTTTATTTAGTAATGAATATTCACAACTAAATAAAAATATTTAAAAATGAAGGCAAAAAAGTTCTTTTTATTGCTAATAGTGGCACTGGGTTTGCTTTTTGCAAGTTGTGCCACTCAAATGGTGCCGGTATATAATGCCGAAGGTCAGCAAATTGGATATACAGAACGGCCTAGAAGAGTGTCTGTGTCGGTTTATGGTTATGGGGGACAGATGTACAACAGAGGGTACTATAATCAATATCAGTACCAATATCAACAAAGACCTGTTTATCAATATTATCCGCAACAACAGCCATATTATTATCCACAACAAAGACCTATTTATAGATATTATTAAATAGTAAACAACCCTTAAAAGGGTTGTTTTTATATGATATAATTTTTATATAAACTTATAAATATTCACACTTAAAACTATGGAAAAATCTCCAAAAACAAATAAGCCAATAGAGCAAAAATCAGAAGCAGATCCAAAAAAAATAAATGCTGCCAAAGCAGCCTTCAAATGGTTGAAAGACAATTGGAAGAAATCGACCATATTAGGAGTTGGGGCTATGATGGCAGCGCCTAGCATTGCTCAAAATGAAGCAGATGTTAATAAGCAAGTTGGAGAAGAGATTGCAAGTAGTGAAAAAAATAAAAACTCTTACACAATTGCAGGGGGGCATGTTTTAGAAAAAAAACAAAAGAAAGGTGAAATAAAAGAAGATTATCAAGCTACGGTAGAGGATTTTATAGAAAAAGAAAAAGTGGAAGAAAAAAAGAATAATCCTTTACCGGGAATTCTGATAGAAGGTTCTGGAGAAAGTTTTAGGGTGGAGATTCCTACAAAAGAAGGGAATAGATTGTTCGCTGGAATAAAAGGAGAAAAAGAATATAAAGAATGGTTGAGTAATTTTGAAAAGAGTGGAGGTAAAATAAACACAGAAAAAAATAAGGAAGAAAATATTCAAGAAAAAGTAGAAGTAGTTGAGCAAGTTAAAAACAATAAAGAACAAGCTGTGGTGAAAAATTCGGAAAAAGATAAAGATTTTTATGCTGAAATTCCTACGAGCCAAGGAATTAGAACTTTTAAAGGAGCGAAAGGTAAAAAAGATTTTGAAGCTTTTAATGCTAGGAGAAATAATAATATGAGAATGAAATAATTTATTCACACTTAAAACTATGGAAAAATCTCCAAAAACAAATAAGCCTATAGAGCAAAAATCAGAAGCAGATCCAAAAAAAATAAATGCTGCCAAAGCAGCCTTCAAATGGTTGAAAGACAATTGGAAGAAATCGACCATATTAGGAGTTGGGGCTATGATGGCAGCGCCTAGCATTGCTCAAAATGAAGCAGATGTTAATAAGCAAGTTGGAGAAGAGATTGCGAGGGTTTGACAATAAGACAGAAATAAAAATAGACACTATACAAGAGAATGGGCAGACTTATATACTAAAAAAACAAGAATTTTATGGAGAAAAGATTAATGATAAGGAGTTGGAAAATTCAACTACTTCTTTAGAAGAAATTAAAGAAAAATATATTAAAAGAGAGATTCGGGCTTACGAACCAGTAATTATTAACTCAAGATTTAAAGAATTAAGAGAAAAAGATTTTGCTGATTTTACAACAGAAGAGTTTGTCCAATATGGGGAGAAGATTATAAAAGTAAGACTTTTTAAGGAAGGGAAAGGAAAAGCGTTGATCAAATATATTAAAAAAGCTTTTGGGTCAGAAGCTGAAAGAATTATAAAAGAATGGGGAATAGATGAGAATTCTTATGAAATGCTAGGAAATTTGAAAAGAGATCAATTTGTGAGGGGAATAGTTCATGGACAAGACAAAGAACATTCTCGTTGGGTGTATTTAGCAGGAGGTCCGGAAAGCTCCGGTACTCCATTTATTGGAGTAGTTACAGAGCAAGATATTTTTATGGAAGGTCTTGCTGAATGCTCAGGCAACCCTGTTTTTGAAAGGGTTTCTGTGGATTGTGAAGACACAAAAGTGCACAACTCTAATACAAAATGAGAGTTGGTTAGGTCTTGACAGAGTGTTGTTTATACAATATAATTGCGATGTTATTAGTTGATAGGATAATTAACAAATTTATGAAAATTTTAAATATTATAAAAACTTTTGGAATAGTTTTTGTTTTGGTTTTTGCTTTTATAACTATCGGGACTAATGTGGTAAAGGCTCAATCTTGGAATGAACCTTGTTATGATTGTGCTTACTATTGTCCAGACGGATCTCTTCCGGATTGGAATGGTAATTGTCCAACAAACTATCAGACTTACTATTGTCCAGACGGATCTCTTCCAGATTGGAATGGTAATTGTCCAACAAACTATCAGACTTACTATTGTCCAGACGGATCTCTTCCGGATTGGAATGGTAATTGTCCAACAAACTATCAGACTTACTATTGTCCAGACGGATCTCTTCCAGATTGGAATGGTAATTGTCCAACAGGATCTACCTATTATCCTAATTATTATCCTAATTATTATACCCCTTCAATAATTTGTCCAGATGGGTCTGTGGTTGATTATCAGTGGCAATGTCCAGTTGGTTATTTACAACCTAATTTTAATTATCCTATTTATCAATCTCCTATTGTTTATCCTCCTACCATTATAGATCCAATGCCTCCTATAACACCGGTTAATCCAACTTATCAATGTTGGGATGGGAGTGTAGTTTATAATTTATCTTTATGTCCAGCTCAATATCAAACTTGCTGGGACGGATCAAAGATTCCTGTAAATCAAACTTGTCCTTCACAATACAAAAATTGTCCAGACGGAAGTGTTGTTTTAACTACACAACAATGTCCGTCTTTACCTCAAATTACTTGTTGGGATGGATCAAAAGTTTATAATATTGCTTATTGTCCTGTTCAGTATAAAACTTGCTGGGACGGATCAAAAGTTACAGACCTTTCACAATGTCCTACTCAATATAAGACTTGTCCTGACGGATCAAAAGTTTTAATTTCTCAAGAATGCCCTCAATATCAAACTTGCTGGGATGGATCAAAGGTTTTGGTTGGTCAAGTTTGTCCAACCCAATATCAAACTTGCTGGGACGGTTCAAAGATTCCTGTGAATCAAACTTGTCCAGCTCAATATCAAACTTGCTGGGACGGATCAAAGATTCCTGTAAATCAAACTTGTCCTTCACAATACAAAAATTGTCCAGACGGAAGTGTTGTTTTAACTACACAACAATGTCCAACTCCAAAATTAGTTAATTGCTGGGACGGAACAAGAGCAATCGATATTTCTTATTGTCCTCCACAATACAAAACTTGCCCAGATGGCACTAAAGTTCTTGTAAATCAAGAATGTACAACTTATAAAATCTGTTGGGATGGATCAAGGGTGACAGATATGACATATTGTCCTCCACAATACAAAACTTGTCCAGATGGAGCAAGGATTCCCGTGAATCAAGAATGTACAATTTATCAAACTTGCTGGGACGGTTCAAAGATTCCTATGAATCAAGTCTGCCCAATACGAACCCAAACCTGTCCAAATGGTCAAGTGATTCCAATCACTCAAACTTGTCCAACACAAACTCAAACTTGTTGGAATGGTCTTGTGATTCCAGTATCTCAAACTTGTCCAGCTCAATATCAAACCTGTTGGGATGGATCTATTGTTCCCGTAAATCAGTCTTGTCCAACCAAAACCCAAACTACAGTCATAGTCAAAAAAGTAGAAGTTAGAGAGCATACAGTGATTACAAATCTTGCTACAAAAGTTACAAAAAATTCTGCACAATGTAATGCTGTAGGACTTATAGTTGATGGTGTCAGCTCTGTGGGATGGTTTGAATATGGAGAGACTGTGGATGTAAATAAAAACACAAACTCCGCTTCTATTGGTGGCGCTCCAGAAGCCTCTTTCTCAAATATAATTACTGGTCTTAAACCAGACACCACCTATTATTGTAGAGCAGTAATGGCCAATAAAGACGGAACTTATAAAGGAAAAGTTGTTTCTTTCAAAACTTTAGGAGACACAAAGATTACTTATCCAGCACCTAAAGCTCCTACTAAACAAGCTCCAAAAACTAAAACAGAATTTGTTTGTGCTGACGGTTCAATTGCTGTAGCAAGGACAGTGCTTGTTGGAGAAACTATTAATGCCGGAGGAAAACTTCTTAAGGTTAATATAGAAAGAAATGTGCCAGAATTAATCCAGGGAAATGTTCTTAATTACAGAGTAACTGTTGAAAATATTTCAGACATAGCTGTTTCGGGAGTAGAGATAAAGATTGTTCTCCCAGGAGAAATGTCTTTTGTGGATGTCGTTACTACTGGAGGTGTGATGGTTCAAGACAATATTATGACTATTCCACTAAACTCTATTAATGCAGAAGAAGTTAAAACACTTATTATTCCAGTCAAAGTTTCCTCAGAAGCTTTAGTTGGAAAAACTGTCGTTTCTACAGTGTATGTTTCTTATAATCTTCCAGTTGAAGGATCACAAATAGTGAGAGACGAAGTTTCAGCTTATATGATAGCTAATATTGTTGGAGTTGATGGAAAAGATGTTTCTTCTTCAAAATCTTTTATTTCAAAGATATTTCCACAGACTCTTCTTGGGTGGCTAGTTTTCTTTGCTGTTGTTCTTATTTTGGTAGTCCTAATTATGAATATCTTAAAATGGATTGCTGACAGAAAAAAAGAAAAAGAGGAAGAAGTTATTCATCATCATATTTCTTAAAAAATTAAAAATAAAAACTCCTGGTTTCAGGAGTTTTTATTTTTATGAATTAATGATATTATTTTCAATATTAATTATGAATAAAGAGTATTTAAAAGTAAAAGAAAATGATTTGGAAAATGTGACAAGAGATTTTTCTAAGCTTTTGAAAAATTTTTCGAATCAAAATGAAAGGTCTTGTATAGTTTTTTTGCAAGGGGATCTTGGGGCAGGTAAAACGACTTTTGTTAAAAAATTAGCTAAGGTTTTAGAAATAAAAGAAAATGTTATTTCTCCAACTTTTGTTCTAAGAAAAGATTATGGAAATATTATTCATGTAGATGGATACAGATTTGAAAAAGAAGAAGAAGGTAAAATTTTGTCTCTAGATAAAGAGTTGCAAGACAAAGGAAAGATTATTTTGATTGAGTGGCCAGAAAGATTTGTTAAAGCTATAAATTTGAAGCCAGATTTTATTCTTGAGTTTACTTATCTTAATCACGAAGAAAGAAATATATCTATTAAAAGTACTTAAAAAATGCTAAAATCAAGACAAGAGATATGAAAAAACGACTTGTCTTACTAGATTCTCACGCTTTACTTCATAGAGCTTATCACGCTCTTCCTGGATTTGCTACGTATGACGGTCGTCCCACGGGAGCTTTATTTGGTTTTGTGAAAATGATTATTAAAATCAAGGATGAATTAAAACCAGATTATGTAATAGCTTGTTTTGATAGAAAAGAAGCAACTTTTCGACACGAAAGTTACGAAAATTATAAAGCACATAGAGCAAAATCTGATGAAGAATTGGTTTCCCAACTAGAAGAAGCTCCAAAAATTTGCCAAGCTTTGAATATCCCAGTTTATTCTTTAGCTGGTTTTGAGGCGGACGATCTTTTGGGGACTATAGTTGAAGATTTTCAAAAAAAAGATTTTCGAATTGGTGAAAATCTTTTTGAAGTTTTTATTGCTTCAGGAGATTTGGATACTATGCAACTTTTAGACAAAGAAGAAAATGTAAAGGTTTATACTTTAAAAAAGGGTTTAGGAGAAACCATAATCTATAAACATCCTGATGTTATTAAAAGATTTTCTTTTACCCCAGAACAAATTCCAGACTTTAAAGGTCTTCGCGGGGATCCTTCAGACAACATTATTGGTATCAAGGGGGTGGGTGAAAAGACTGCCGCTACTCTTATAAAACTTTTTGGAAGTATAGAAAATATGTATGATTTAGTACATGCAGATTTAGAGAAATTTAAAAGTTTTTGTAAAGAGAAAAAAGAAAATAAACTTACAGACAGAATTATTAATTTAATCATTGAAGGAGAAGAGGAGGCTTTATTTTCTAAGACTTTAGCTACTATCAAAAAAGATGTGCCAATTGACTTCTCTGTTCCAGAAAAAGAGTGGTTGGAAGGTTTTGACGATGAAGAGTTTCAAAAGATCTGCAAGGAGTTTGAGTTTCGTAGTTTTAAAAACGCTTTCAATAAAAACAGTTTCAAAGATACTAAAAAAAATACTATCGAAAAAGAATTAGAGATTGGTGGCCTTGGGCATGAATCTTTAGAAAAGTATTCTGAAGAAGAAAAAAGTTTGTCCGAGTTAAAAGTTTTAATGAATTTATGGAATAGTGAAATCACTAATCCTGATTTAGAAACAATTTTAGAAGAAACTTCCGCGGATTCCAAAGAAGAAGCCAGAGAATTTTTAGAAGAAAAATTAAAAGCAGAAAATCTTTGGGAAATTTATAATTTAATAGAAAAACCAGTCATTCCAATTTTAGAAAAAATGAAGAAAAACGGTATTCTTCTTGATAAAAATATTTTACAAGAGCAAAGCAAAGTTTTACATGCGAGGTTGAAAGAAATAGAAAAAGAGATTTTTAAAGAAGCAGAAGAAGAATTTAATATTTCTTCCCCAAAACAGCTTGGCTATATTCTTTATGAAAAATTAAAAATAGGGGAGAAAATCAAAAAGACAGCTGGCGGAGCTCCCACTACCAATGCTGCCCAATTGGAAAAATTAAAAGAGAATAATAAAATTGTAGCCAATGTCTTGGATCATAGAGAGCTTAGTAAATTACTTTCGACTTATATCGATACTTTACCAAATCATGTGGAAGAAGATGGTAGAATACGTTCCAGTTTCATACAGTCTGGGACTTCTACAGGAAGATTTTCTTCTGAAAATCCTAATCTTCAAAATCTTCCCGTGAAAAGTGAAGAAGGATTAAATGTGCGAAAAGCTTTTATAGCAGAAAAAGGATTTAGTTTTTTGTCTGTAGATTATTCTCAGATTGATCTGCGAAGTGTGGCTATTTTATCTAAAGACCCAAACCTTTTAGAAATTTTTCAAAAAGGGACAGATGTGCACGCTGGAGTGGCGGCTAAAGTTTTTAATATTGATCAAAGTGAGGTGAGCAGTGATATGCGTCGCAAAGCTAAGACTATAAACTTTGGCATACTTTATGGTATGGGGGTGACAGCCTTAAAAGATTCTATGCAAGTTGACAGAAAAGAAGCTCAAGATTTTTACGATGAATACAAAAAAACTTTTCATGTCATGATAGATTATTTAGAGAGGGTAAAAATTGATGCCAAAAGAGATGGTTATACCGAAACTCTTTTTAAAAGAAGAAGACAAATTCCCTTACTTAACTCCAAGCTACCTTTTCTAAAGGCTCAAGGAGAAAGGATTGCTATCAATGCTCCAGTGCAAGGGACTACAGCAGACATTTTGAAATTAGCCATGATTGATGTTGATGAATATATACAAAAAAATAATTTGGAAAACGATGTAAAAATTTTACTTCAAATACATGATGAATTAATTTTGGAGATCAGAGAAGATTTGATTGATAAAATCTCTGAAGATGTAAAAGAAATTATGGAAAAAGTTTTAGAAAAAAGAATAAAAAATATTGAGTGGCAAAATATTATGCTTCAAAATACAGCTGTGACAGAAGTTTCTCTTAAAGTCGATAAGGAAATAGGTAAAAATTTGTTTGAAGTAAAATAGAGTTTATGTTTTATATTATTTTTGGTACCAACTTTAAAAAAAGAGAAGCTTCTCGAGAAAAAATTCATCAAGCTTTAAAAACTAAAAAAATCGATTTCGATAGTCTTTTAGAAGTTCCTAAAATCAGTAAAGAAAATTTTTCTCTTTTAGCAAACTATTATGGTGGAGCTTCTCTTTTTGGGGAAAAGGTTTTAATAAACGCTGAAGATTTGTTGACCAAAGAAGAGTCTAGAGAATATGTTTATAAACATTTGGAAGACATGACAAAAAGTGACAATATTTTTATTCTAGATGAACCTTTTGCTTTGGCGGCCACTTTTCAAAAATTAGAAAGGGAGTTAGATAAATTAGATATCAAAGAAAATATTTTTGATTGTAGGGAGACATTAGTCAAAAAAGATGTGGAACCATTTTATTTATGTGAATTGATAGAAAAAAGAGATAAAAAAAATGCCTGGCAAGAATGGAAGAAACTTTATTTGGAGTGGGAGGATTCTGAAGCTCAAGCAATACACGGAGCTCTTTGGTGGAAATGGAAAATGATGTGGTCTGCCTATTTAGATGGAGATAGAAATAATTTTTTTAGAGTCTATAGACTCTCTTCCAAAGAGATAAGATATTCAAAAAGAGAGTTGGAAGAATTTGGAAAAGAAATTTCTTTGATGGCCATGAAGGCTAATAACGGAGAGCTAGATTTGATGAGAAGTTTGGAAAAATTTATAATTAAAATTTAGTTAGGGGAGGAAAATAGACCTTGACAAAAGTTCTTTTAAAGTGTACACTTTTATTTGTAGGTGGTTTATAAGAATTATTAAAGAATAGTAAAATTATGAAAAAGTCTTTATTTATAGTATTTGTTTTAGCATTCGCGGTAGTTGGGGTTTTGTCTTTTGATAAAACCGAGACAGCAGAAGCTGGATATTATTATACCTCTCCTGCTCCATATACCCATCCTTGGTCAAGTACACCATTAGGTTTTAGTTTGGGTGGTAATTATTACAACAACAATAGTAATTATTACAATGGATACAATTCATATTATCCATCATATTCATACGGTTCTTATTATCCCTCATACTCAAGCTATTCTTCATATCCATACTATGGCAGTTCTTATTATGGTAATAGCTATTACTCATATAGTAGTGGATACGGATACGGATACGGGTATGGAAGTGGATATGGGTACGGATATGGCAGCAGTTATGGAAACTATGGATACAATCCGGGCGGATGGTATGGAGGAGTCACTTTTAGTTGGTAATATTTAAATACAAAAACAAAATCACTCACAATGAGTGATTTTGTTTTTGTTTCTAGACTTTTAGTTCAAAATTTGGTATTATTACAAAATAATTTTGCCCCTATAGCTCAGCCGGTAGAGCAGCTGCCTTTTAAGCAGAAGGTCGTAGGTTCGATTCCTACTGGGGGCACCAGAAAAAACTACATTAAATTCTCACATGATATAATTTACTTATAATAGATTATGTCTACTTTTTGGAAAATATTTATAGGATTTTGGGTGATTTGGTTGATTTGGTATTGGACAGGCGGTCCACAAAGGACTACAGGTGTAAAGCCTTATTTAAAATATAACTACGATACTACACAGATTCAGCGCTCTGATGTGGATTTAGAAACTGGAGTTAGAGAAATGCTTCCAAGGGAATCACAAATTAATTCTGGAGTTGAAATTATTGAAAACAATTTAGCCAACCCTTCTTTTACCCAACCAATTTATTAATTATTTTTGACAGTGTGGGCAAAAGACAGTGGTACGTCCAGCCACAATTTTCTTCTGAAGAATGTTTTTACAAACTAAACATTTTTGTCCGGCTTTTCCGTAGACTTTGTGTAGCTTGGCATAGTTGCCTCGACTCCCGTCCGCTAAAAGATAATTAGAAACAGATGAACCTCCATGTTCTATAGCTAGAGCTAAAATGTTTTTTATATTTTTATACAAGAGAGTAATTTCTTTATCGGTTAGATTTTTACAAATTCTTTCTCCTAAAATTTTGGAAGCAAAACAGATTTCGTCTGTGTAAATATTCCCACAGCCTGTAACAACACTTTGTTCCAAAAGCACAGTTTTAATATTTTTATTTTTCTCTTTAATTTCATTTTTGAAGTAAGAAAGAGTGAACTCTTTCTGAAATGGATCAAGACCAATATTTTTAAAATGTCCTTTTTCGCGAGCTTCCAAAATATTTTTATAATGAAGCATATAGCCAAACATGCGCACATCGTTATAAAATAATTTTCCGTTATTTAATTCGAAAACGAGGCAAGTGTGTTTGTTGGGCAAATCATTGATATAGCTTTCAGTAATAGGATGCCCCCCTAAAGTTTTTTCTCTCTTTTGGTCAACAAAAACAAGTTGGCCAGTCATTTTTAAATGTGTAAGTAAAATACTTTTATCATCCAATTCAAAAATTAAATTTTTGGCAATTCTTTGAACGTTTTTAATTTTTTTATTTTTTAAACCTTCTTTAAATTTTTTAGTCTTGGCTTCTGAAGCTATTCTTTTTATATCATTTCCAGCAATAATTTTAGGTTTTAAAACTTGTACTGAAAGTATTTTTTTGTCTAAAATCTTTTTATTTAATCCGAGACGAAGAGCTTCTACTTCTGGCAATTCTGGCATATTATCTCAAATCTTTTAATATCTCTTTAATGATTTCACTGGCTTGCATATTGTTGAAAGCTTGTGGATTATCTTGCTTTATCTTGTTAATTATATTATTCACATCTTTTTCGCTGTAACCAAGAGAAATGAGTGCAAGGTGAGCGTCTTTTTCTTCGGATAAGTTTCTGTCCACTTTTTCCACTTTTATGAAATGAGAGAGTTTGCCTTTTAATTCAATAATAATCTTCTCGCAACTTCTTTTCCCGAGGCCGGGTATCCCAGAAAGAAGAGAGACATCATCGTTTTCCACAGCCAAAGCGACGTTGTTCACATTGGAAACAGAAAGTATGTTTAGGGCTGAACGGGGGCCAATTCCGGAAACAGTGATAAGTCTTTCAAACATTTGCAACTCTTCTTTTTCCGCAAACCCATACAAATCTATAGCATCGTCTTTGACTACGGTATAAATAAAAAATTCCATATTTTCTCCTTCATTTTTTGAAAGTAAAATATTAACTGTAGAGAAAATTTTATAACCTACTCCCGAACCAGTTAAAAGCGTTAAAGACTTCTCGTTAATTTCTTGAATTGTGCCAATTAAGTAGCTAATCATATATAGTTAATTCTAACATTTTTCAAAAAAAGTGTATAATATAATTATTAAACAACAAAAATTATGCATTATTTTATTGAAGCTATTACTACAAAATATTTTGATTTCAAGTCTCGAGCCAGAAGATCAGAATTTTGGTCCGTGTGTTTATTTAGTTTTCTTATAAGTTTGGTTTTTATGTTTTTAATACTTCTTTCATTTCGTTTTGATTGGGCATTTTTGGGAGGAGTTTTGATAGGTCTTTATATAATTTGGTATTTCTTTATGATCATACCAAGTTTAGCGGTCGCTTTCCGAAGACTTCATGACGCAGGATTTAGTGGTTGGTGGTTTTTACTCGGTTTAATACCATTTTTTGGAAGTGTAACCCTTTTAGTATTTTACTTTTTAGATAGCCAAAAAGGAATAAATAAGTGGGGGATTAATCCAAAAGGTTTATAAAATCTGTATAAAATAAAACTCCCAGAAATGGGAGTTTTATTTTATTAAAAACTAGAAATATTGTTTTTAGTGTTCGTGAGAATCATGATCGTGATCATGGTCAGAGTCTTCAAAATCTTTAATATTTTCTGGTCTAGTCTTTCCGCAAACACAGGTTCCGTTTTCACAAATACAAACTTCTTCTAAATCTTGGCAACAAGGACAACATCTTTTTACTGCAAAATAATAAATCACAGCTCCGAAAATATTAGCAAACCAGAGAACCAAAATCCAGACTGGTTTATAGTCGATATCGTGTTTGATAGCATGTACCATCATCCAAACCCAAAAAGCTAATAATGAAATAGCAAGAAGCGCAAAGATCAAGCTTAGACCAACAAAAGCTCCTGCGAAAGCAGGGAATTTGTTTTCGAGAAGATTTTTTTGCCAGTCCAAACGATCTATATTTTGGTCAAACCTTTGGAAATTTTGGAAATCCTGATTAAATCTATTCCCGTACATATTCCCTATTCCCCACATCCCCCAGTTAAAATCTTCGGAGAGAGAAGTGTTTGCTGGAATAGGTTCATCTATGATTACTTGTTGAGCATTTACCAAAGAAGCTCCTCCAATAAAAATAGCAACCGCAACCACTAAAACGCTAATTTTTGATAATATATTTTTCATAATATTTTGTTTGTAACTTTTGATTAATACAAACATATTATAAACCAAAAACTGAATTAGTAAGTCTTGACAAGCACACTTCCAAATAGAGCTTTATTTTTTTGTGAAAATGTAGTATCATATATCTTAATTTAGAATATAAATAAAACAATTATTAAAACAATATGGCAGTAACCAAAACAGCAAAAAGAGCTATCCGTTCCGCAACAAATAGAAGGGTTGTGAATGATCAAAGAAAAAAAATTATGAAAGAGTCTGTAAAAACAACTCGATCTTTGATTTCCAAAAATGATAAAAAAGAAGCCGAAAAGAATCTTCCTTCCACTTTTGCCGCCTTAGATAAAGCAGCAAAAAGAGGAATCATTAAAAAAGGTGCCGCAAGTAGAAAAAAATCTAGACTTGCAAAAGCGGTAGCGAAAATTTAAATCGCGAGCCCTTCCTCAATAGAGGGAGGGTTTTGCTCTCGTAGTTCAACGGATAGAATACAGGTTTGCGGTACCTGCGATTGAGGTTCGATTCCTCACGAGAGCACAAATTATTTATCCCAGATTTTATAAGCTAAAATTGCAAAGGCGATAGTCACATTTAAAGATTCTTTTAATCCAAGCATTGGGATCTCTGTAATTTTATCTGAAAGATTTAAGACTTCTTTTTGTACACCAAGAGTCTCGCTACCAAGAATTAGAGCAATATTTTCATTTTCTATTTTTAAATCTTTATAATCAACAGATTTTTCATCTTGCTCTAAAGTAAGAATTTCAAATTTTTTTTCTTTCAATTCTTCTATAACTTCTAAAATATTTTCTCTATATTCCCAAGAGATTTCGTCTTCTGAGCCGAGAGAAGTTTTTACAAAGTCTTTTCGTTTTTTATTTTGGTTTTCAAATTTTTTAGCTGTCTCAAAAGGGGTAGGGGTAATTCCACAAAGAAAAATTTTATCAACTCCAATACCTGAACTGGTTCTAAAAATTGAGCCCACATTTAAGGATGAACGAATATTGTCTAAAATTACTATTCTCATAAGAAGTTGATTCTAATATAGAAAAGAAAAAAATAAAAGCGAAATCTCTCCGCTTTTATTTTTAAATTTAATTTATAGATTCTTCTATTTTTTCTTTAATCTCTTCTACTTCTTCTTTTATGTCTTCTTTCAAATCTTCTACTTTTTCTTGAATATTTTCTTTTATATCCTCAATTGTGGCTTCTATTTTTTCTGAAGTGTTTTTAGCTTCCTTTTTTGTCTTTTTAAATAATTTTTTGATTTTATTTACTAAACTCATATATTTTCATTATAATTCTTTATTGATAAGATTTCATTAGTAGAATTTAAGTATAGCATTTTAAAGCTGATTATGCTATACTTTTTAAGCTTTAAATAGGGAAGTGTGGCCGAGTGGTTGAAGGCACCGGTCTTGAAAACCGGCATGGGGCAACTCATCGTGAGTTCGAATCTCACCACTTCCGCCAAAGATTAATTTAAAATAATATAAAAATATTATTCATCTTGTTATTTATTTGTTGAATTTCTTTTTTTGAAATATCTCCAAATTAAAATAATAGTTACTGCCGAAAGAATTATTAAAACTATATTCTTATATTCGTCTACAAGAGTCACAACATTTCTCCAGTTTTCTCCAAGAAAAGCTCCAGCTGAAATTAAAAGTGTATTCCAAATCAAAGATCCAAAAGCGGTGTAGAGGGTAAATTTTAGTAAATTCATTTTTACCATGCCGGCTGGTATTGAGATCAAACTACGAACAATCGGCACACACCTTCCAAAGAATACCGCCACCCCTTCCCATTTTTCAAAAAATTTTACCGTTTTTTCAACTTCATTTTTTTTGAAACCTAATCTTTTGATCCATTTTTTTTCTAACCAAGTTTCTAACTTGTTTACATTGAGAAGCGTTCCAATCCAATAAAGAATAAAAGCTCCAAATATTGAACCTAGGGTAGCAAAGATTATTAATCCAAAAACAGTGACTTTAGACTTTTCTAAAGTCGTCACAAATCCGCCGAGAGGAAGAATGATTTCTGAAGGAATTGGAGGAAATATATTTTCTATAAATATTAAAAATAACATCCCCCAATAACCAAATTGATTCATTATGTTAGTGATAAATATTTCCATAAAGAGTTATTCATATTCTATCAGAAAAACGGTATAATAATCTAAATATTTATGATAGACGCATTTCTTCAAAGCGCAGCCTCTTTTTTAGCTTCCTATAAATACTTATTTTTGGTTGTAGCGGCTTTATTGGAGGGGAGGATTTTAGGGATTCTGGCTGGATTTTTAATAAATATTAAAGAATTATCTTTTTGGCCAACTTACTTAATTTTGGTTTTTGGAAATTTAATACCAGATACCTTGTATTATTTTTTAGGAAAGCTCGGATTAAATTTAAAATTTGTAAAAAAGTATGAGGAAAAGATTCAGTCTTTGGAGAAATTTTGGGGAGAACATCCTGGCAAAATGATTATTTTTGGTAAAGTTACCATGGTTTTTATAGTGCCAATATTAATTTTGTCAGGACTTGTTAAATATCCTTTAGTTAAAGTTTTAAAATATTCTATAGGGACGGACTTGGTGCTCGTTCTACTACTTTTGGGTATAGGATATTTTTTTGGAAATGTCTTTGGAGATAATTATAGATATTTTTTCTTTATCTTTACTCTATTAATTATAGTTTCACTTTTTATCTTTTTTGTACTAAAATATTCTAGTAGGAATAAAAAGAATAAAAATTAATCTTTTCTAAAGACTAAAAAAACAATAATAAATATATGAAAAATATAGAACAAAAGGACTTAGTGGATGAAAAAAATAAAGACAAAAGAACTAAAATGTTGATCGCTCTAATTTTAATAGTAATTTTAGCTACTTTTATAACTCGTTTTTATACAAAAGATAGACCAGCGGAGACTTCAACAACCAGCTCCAGCACTGAAATATTCGTACCTGAAAGTTGGCTCGCTGGAGAAGATGGCGGTTTTTCTTTTAAATTTCCAGAAAGTTTTGGAACTAAGTATATTAGTCCAGTTGATTGGCCAATCAAAATAAATCTTTACGAACAAGAATTTTCTTGTCTAGAGGCTGGAGAAGAAGTTCTTCCAGCTGGGCAAACCAAAAAAGAAATGATTAATGATAAAGAATATTGTGTAACCAGAGAAAGTGAGGGAGCTGCTGGAAGTGTTTATACCAATTATGCTTACGCTTTCCCTTTCGAAGGAAAGACTTTAATTATGACTTTTAGCTCTAAAGCTACGCAATGTATGAATTATGACAATCCTGAGCAAACAGAATGTATTATCGAAAGAGAAAGCTTTAATATCTCACTTTTAATTGATCAAATTGCTAGCACTCTTAAAAAACTAAATTAGTTGCTTTAAGATTAAAGTAGTATAATAAGGTGTATGAAAAGAAATCAAATTGTCTTATTAATATTGTTAATCATTACTTTAACGGCTTTAATTTTTTCATTTTGGAAAATATCTAAAAATTCTAAAAATTCCAATCAGATTCCAACAACTACATCTATAATGTCTAATTCAGCAAAGAGTGGTTTTGTCGAAGAAAGGGCTATTAATGACAAGAATAATTTTTATGAGATTTCGGTCAAATATCCAGTTGACTCTAGAGACATAAAAAAAGAAATAGAAACTTTTATTTCTTATCTTGTAGAAAATAAACAACAGGAGTGGAAGGTTGGGGGAGAAATTTATAATGAAGAAAAAGCTTTGGCTGATCTTTATCCAGACAGGCCGGAAATGGTTTATAGTTATGATATTTCTTACGAAACCTTTGAATCCCCAAACAAGGGCACAGTTTCTTATGTGTTTACTATTTATCAATTTTCAGGAGGAGCTCACGGGAGTGCTCAAATTAACACTTTTACTTTTAATAATGAAGGAAGAGTCAATATCGAAGACTTGTTAAATATTTCTGAGAATAATAATGATATAGAGTTGAGCCGAATTTTGGCAGCAAAAATTAAAAAAGAGCAAAACGGAATGTTTATGGAAGACATGATGATGGAAGGTATGGGGCTCGCTTATTTGAAAGCTGACGGAGTAACTCTTGATAAAGAAAAGTGTAATTGTGATGGATTTTTTTACGGGTCCAATCTTCAAAATTTTTATATTCTTGATGAAGGTATAACTTTTTTATTTAATCAATATCAAATAGCTCCAGGAGCTTTAGGTGTTATAAAAACAACTTTAGACTGGGAGACTTTGTATCCATATCTTAAATCTTAAAGATTTATTAAAAAACAAACCTTATTTTAAGATTTGTTTTTTAATATTTTTAGCTTATAATGCGCTCATTGTGATGAGGGCAAAAAGTAAAGATGAAGTAAAATTAAACCATTTTGCAAAAGCTCTTCTTTTGGGAGTATTATTTTTCTTGCCTTTTTTAATAAGCAACATTTTGACAGCAGATTATTTTGAAAGAAAAAATGCGGTTTCTTTAGAAGAAGAGGTAGAATTTTTTGAAAAAGCTTTAAATGTGGAAGAGTTGACTCGGTTGTACGGAAAAAATATAGGCTCTGACAAGGTGGAAGTTTTATCAAAAAATAAGGTAGTGATTTTAGGATATCATCAGATACGAGAAATAGAGTCTATTGATGGCCCTAAAACTAGACTTTTTATTACTTCTCCTAAAATTTTTGAAAAAGAAATGAAGCTTTTAAAAGACAAGGGCTACACTTCGATTTCTTTAGTGGAATATATAAATCATCTAAAAAATGAAAAAGAAAATCCTATTCCAGAAAAATCTGTCGTCATCACTTTTGATGACGGTTATGTCACTCAATATACAGAGGCTTTTCCAATTTTGAAAAAATACGGTATGAAAGCTACCTTATTTTTATATATGGATTGTATTGATAAATATCCGGCTTGCCTAAGCTCTTTACAAATAAAAGAAATGCTTGATAGTGGAATAACTGTAGCCAACCATACTTTACGACACACATTTTTACCAGAACAAAGAGAGAGTATTATAAAAAAAGAAATTTTAGACAATCAAAATTTGTTGGAGAAAACATTTGGAAAAGAAAATGTTGAAAAGGTTTTGGCTTATCCCTATGGAGGACAAAATGAAAAAATAAAATTTTTAGTTCAAAATTTAGGGTATTTGGGAGCGGTAGGAATCACTAGAGGAACAGGAAAAGACGCTTATAATATTTTTAATTTAGACAGATATTTAATGGGGGACAAAATCGAGCTTTTTGAAGAATTGTTTAAAGACTAAAATTAACCAGTTGAAAACCCCCGAAGATTCGGGGGTTTTCAACTTACGTAAACTTCTCTGGTATTTAAGTTTACTTAAGTATTATATAAAATCCAGTAAAAAATGCAAATAATAAGCTTAACATTTGTGGAAAAGTTTTAACGTGGTAAAATTTAGCTAAATCCTATGTTAGAAAAAATATTGAGAAAAATTGAAAAACTCATACCTAAAAAACTTTATAGATTAGTTCAACCAATTTATCATTTTTTGTTAGCTGTTACAGGAACTATTCTCTACGGTTTCCCTGCTCACAAGATGATTATGGTGGGGGTGACGGGTACTAAAGGAAAGACTTCTACGGTAAATTTTATACATTCCGTCCTTTCAGAAACTGGACAGAAAATAGGACTTATTTCTACGGCTAATATTAAAATTGGAGAAAAAGATCTTCCAAATAAATATCATATGAGTATGCCAGGAAGATTTATTTTGCAAAAGACTTTAAAGCAAATGAGAGATGCTGGATGTAAATATGTGGTTCTAGAAGTAACTAGTGAAGGAGTAAAACAATTCAGGCATTTAGGTTTGTTTTTGGATGTGGCAGTTTTTACCAATCTTTCTCCAGAGCATTTAGCTTCACACGGAGGATCTTTTGAAAAATACCGAGCAGCTAAAATGAGAATTTTTAAAAAGAAACTTTTCAATAGTTTAAAACTGGTCTTGGTAAATGAGGACGATGAAAATGCAAAATTCTTTTTGGAAGCAAGTAGTGCAGAGAATATAAAATTTTCTTTAGAAGATGTTTCAAAAATAGAAGAAGGAGATTCTGGAATAAGTTTTAAATATAAAGGCTCAGATTTTAAATTAAATACTTTAGGGAAGTTTAATATTTACAATGCTCTTCCCGCCATAATTTTAGGAGAAAGATATGGGCTAGACTTTACTCAGATTCAAGATGGTCTTTCAGGGTTGAGCTTGATTCCTGGAAGAATGGAGGAAATAAAAGAAGGTCAAGATTTTAAGGTTATTGTTGACTATGCGCATGAAAAACTAAGCATGAACAATTTGCTTGATACAGCTAAAAATTTAAAAAAAGACGATAATAATAAAATTATTATAGTGCTTGGCGGTGACGGGGGAGGAAGAGATGAGCAACGTCTTTATGACATGGGAAAAGCGGTTGGTGAAAAGGCGGATATGGTTATAGTTTCCAATTCTGATCCTTATTTTGACGACGAAATGACTTTGTCCAAAAAAATTGCCGACGAAGCAGTCAGAGCTGGGAAGGCTTATAATGAAAACCTTTTTATTCTTCTAGACAGGGGTGAAGCTATTAAGAAAGCTGTCGAATTAGCTAAAAAGGACGATATAGTTTTATTGGCTACCAGAGGCTCGCTTAATACTATGAGTATTAAAGGCAAAAAAGTTTCTAGTGATGATAGGCTGATAGCTAGAGAAGTTTTAAAAAATTTATTAAATAAAGACTAAGTTGATTGGTGATAAATTTTTATGAAAAAATATTTAGCCATAGATTATGGAAGTAAAAAAATAGGAGTTGCTGTTTCCGACGCAGAAGGAAAATTTGCTTTTCCTTTTTCTATTATTCTAAATAAAAATAAAGATAAGTCTTTGGAAGAAATTATCCAAATTTTAAAAGAAAAACAGATAAAGGATGTAGTTGTAGGAGAGAGCGTGAATTTGAGAGGCGAGGCAAATAGTATTTTAGAAGAAAGTAAAATTTTTGTTAAAAAATTACAAGAAAAAATAGATATAGAAATATTTTTTGAAAAAGAGTGGCTTTCTACCGTAGAAGCCAGAAGATTTGATGATAGAAAAAATGCTGACGATTCTGCGGCAGCGATTATTTTACAGAGATTTTTAGACAAAAAGAACAGGGTATAAATATTTGCAACTTTTTAGCTTTTTGTTACACTATTTATTGTGAGCTAAACTGTTCTTTATGGCAAACTCTAGGCCTTCATTGGAATACAGGATAGAGAAAGCTTTTGGAATATTTTGCCCATTTTGCACAAAGACCCTAAATCTTTTTAAGAGTTAGGGTTTTTTCTTAAAATAAAAAGTGATATAATCGGAAAAATCTGTTTCGCGCTAATTTAATCAGACACAGTATAATTAAAATATGATAAATATAGAAGATTTGGCAAAGGTGGAAATTAAAATTGGAAAAATTTTGGAGGCGGAAGAAGTGGAGGGTAGTGAAAAGCTTTATAAGCTTTCCGTAGATTTTGGAGAAGAAAATCCTAGACAAGTTGTTTCTGGGATTAAAAAATATTTTGAGAAAGATTTTCTTTTAAATAAACAATTTGCTTTTGTGACCAATTTGGAGCCAAGGAAAATTATGGGACTGGAATCTCAGGCTATGATATTGGCAACAGGAGAAGATACCTTAGCGTTGCTCGCTCCAACAACTGAAATGCCGTCTGGTTCTCAAATGAGATAAGAAGAATTTTTCTTGTTGTGTTAAAATAAATACATAAATATGTCTAAATTCTTTAAAGATAGATTCCAAGACAGAGATTATATTGCAACTATTGGAGTTCTGGAAGAAGAGCGTCTTTTAGGTGTCAATCATATTTGCATTCACGAAGATTGTGTAATTTTAAACGATCTTGTTATACCTTTTGGAGCAAAAGACATAGAAGAAAAAACCACTTTTGTAATTGATGATATTTTAGACACCATTATACCCATTATCCAAAAACCTGAGAACAAAGAAAAAACTGTCACCATTTGTGGTTCTCCAACTGTAAAAAGAATGCTTAGCAGAAAATTGGAAGATAGAACTAAAAGAAAAGTAGAATATTAAGATTTGCGTTTTTCCAAAAAATGTTGTATAATTCGTGCAGTAATATTTGTTTAATTTTAAAATAAATATAAAATGGTTCAATCAAAAAAAGAGTATTTGGGTTCTCTTTTCGGAGATTTTGAAAAAAAGGAAACCCCAGAAGAGATTATTAAGGCGGCTAAAAAGATTAAGACTTTTATTCAAAAGAACAAGAATCTTGCTGAAAAGGCTTTAAAAGATTTTCCGACAGTAATTGGAAGAATCAAATACCAAAAAAAATTTACGGAAGAAGAATATAAGTTTTTATATCAAAACCTTCTTCCTGTAGTTTACGCGATAGCGCATCAGCATCTTCACTTTTGTGAAGAAAGAACTTTGGAGAGAGTGAGCTTGGAGCTTAATCTTTTTGATTCGATGGAAAGATTGTTTATGAATACTCATCGCGTTTATCAAGCGGCCAGTACGTTAAAATATTAAAAGCCCTTTCGGGCTTTTTTTTGTTTGTGACCCCGCTAGGAATCGAACCTAGATCTAGAGCTTAGAAGGCTCTCGTTCTATCCATTGAACTACGGGGTCTAAATTATTTAAAAAATCTTTTAGATTTTTGTGGGAGATAAGGGACTCGGACCCCTGACCTTCTCGGTGTAAACGAGCTGCTCTACCAACTGAGCTAATCTCCCGTGGTCACGACAAAACTTTAGTTGAGTCGGACATATTTTCTTACTGTGATATAATAACTCAAAAAGTGTTTTTCCGCAACTAATAAATTAAACAAAAAATCACTTTCTCAAATTTTCTAGACCCTTAAGAGCGTCAAAAATTTTCAAAAGTATTTTATTTAATTAAGAAAAATATGACAAAAAAACCAAAAATAAAAACTATATTCAAGAATGATTTTCAAATAGTGATTGATAAGCCAGCTCACATTATGACCCATCCAGATGGTAGAAAAAATGAATACACTTTGTCTGACTGGTTGAAAGATTTTGCTAAAAAAAAATTTAAAAAGAAAACTTGGCAAAGTTTTTTAAAAGAAGTTGGAGAAGAAGGAAGAGAGGGGGTGGTTCATAGGCTGGATACTGGCACAACTGGAGTAATGATTTTTGCTTTAGAAAAAGATGCTTTTAATTTTCTAAAAAGACAGTTCCACTCTCACGCTTCAAAGAAAATTTATAGAGCTATAGTAGTAGGGCATATTAAAAATGATACAGGAATTATTGATGCTTCAATTTCTCGTAGCAAATCAGATTTTCGCAAAAAAAACACTAAAGACTTTTTTACAAATGATGGGAAAGGGGACGTGACGGGAAAAGAGAGAGAAGCGGTGACAAGATATAAGGTTATAGAAAGACTAAGAAGTAAGACTGGTAATCCTTTTACATTGGTAGAATGTTATCCAGAAACTGGCAGGACTCATCAAATTAGAGTGCATTTAAAATCCATTCGCCATCCAATACTAGGGGATGATTTATACGGGGTAGGAGTAAATGAAAAAGAAAAGATTCAGAAAGAATTTAAAACCAAACTTACCCGCCCAATGCTCCACGCTTTTTCTTTAAAAATCAAAATATTAGACAAAGATAAAACAGTCAAAGAAAAAACTTTTATAGCAAAAGAGCATGCAGACATGAAAAAGGTTTTAAGAGAGCTTGGTTATAAAAATTAGTTTGCGAGAAAGGTTTTTTTGTGTTAATATCTGAACATTAAATAGAGATATTTAAGGTAAAAAATCCGAGTTTAGACCTAATTATAAGACAAGCCTGCCTTAGCAAATGTTATGGCGAGGCAAGGGTAGTTTCTCACAAAATATTTTTATTTTGTAAAAGATTTTTTATATATATAAAATATGAAAACAAATATCAAATTAGCAAAAGTAGATATGGAAGAAAGAAAAAATCTTGATTTTTCTACTGGAGACACAGTTCGTGTTTGGAACAAATTGAAAGATAAAGACGGTAAGACTCGTCTACAAGCTTTTGAAGGTTTAGTTCTTGCTAGAAAACACGGTTCAGGCATTACTGCTACTTTTACTATTAGAAAAATAGCTTCTGGGGTAGGGGTAGAAAAAATTTATCCTCTTTACTCTTCCAATATAGACAAGATTGAAATCGTTAGAAGAAACAAAGCTAGAAGAAGTAAGATTTATTATGTTAGAGAAAAAGCTAAAAAAGACATTAGGAGAAAATTGAAGGCTGATACTCGTCTAGTAAAGAAAGACGGAATCACTACTACTGAAGTTGAGTCGGAAGAGGTGATAGAAGGAGGTGCAGAATAAAAATAAATAAAAATCTCGCTAAATAGCGAGATTTTTATTTGGATAAATCTATTTTTTTTGATATTATTATCTTGCTTAATTGCCCGGGTGGCGAAATTGGTAGACGCACTACCTTGAGGTGGTAGCGGGAATTATCCCATGCTGGTTCAAGTCCAGTCTCGGGCACAAGAAATAAGGAATCAGCATGTATATGCTGATTTTTATTTTAAGAAGAGTTTCAAAAACAAAAATTTTGTGTTAAAATGATTTCGCAAATGTATGGTGCCTATAGTGTAATGGTTAGCACTAGGGTTTGTGGAACCCTCAGTTCCGGTTCAAATCCGGATAGGCACACCAAAAGAAAAACCGAATGATTTTCTGTCATTCGGTTTTTTGTTCAGCTCGAGATTATTCAATAAGGGCTACGCAAGCTCCTTTTTTTTGTTTTTTTAAGCAACCACTCCCGTTAGGGTTGGTACAATCACAACCTTTGCCTAAGGCAAAACGGCAATTTTTGCCAGGTCCAGTTTTTTTTCGGGCATCTTTTTTCTCGAGTGCTGTAACGTTTTCGGACATAAAGCTAAGTATTTATTTAGTTTAACAAAAAAGAACATGAAAACATTCTACCACATATTAAAAAATAAAGCAAGGGTCTTGTCAAACCCGAAATGGGCAAATAAAAATACAAACTCTTTTAAATTTTAAGTTTTTCAAAACCGTCTCGAGTGTAATCATTGTAAGCCAAAATTTCCCAAGGAGAATACTTGTTTATTTTTGATTGGTTTTCTTCTTCGTGCAAATTATCGGCTAAAATGAAATCTAGAAATCTTCTAAAGGGGGCAATAAATTTTTTGATAGGAGAATATTTCACAAAGGTCACTCCAGCATTATCAGCTGGATTATACATGTTCATTCTCATGTAGTCTTTAACAAGTAAATCTTTTCCAAAAAGCAGAGTTGATAAAAACATTTTTAAAAAAATCCCATGAGTAAAACATACATTATATTTTTTCCCATTTTTAGCTAAATATTTTTGTGTCTCTAGGGCTCTATCTTTTAAGTCTTGAAAGTTTTCTTCATTATAAAGCCTCAAATCTGGGTCGTGAATACTTTTATCCATAGTATCAATAAAAGCTTTAGCTATAGGATCGTCATAATGTTTTCCGACTATAATTGTAGGGTTTCTTCTTTCAGCTAAGAGATCAGTGACTACATAATTTTCTCCTTGAATTTTTAAGTATTTATTTACTATGGCAGCAGTTTCTACTGTTCTTTCGTAAGGGGAAACAAACATTTTTTGTATTTTCATTTTTGTAAGTCTTTTACCTAACTCTTCAACTTCTAGTTTTCCTTTTTCAGACAAACTTCCTTTCTCATCTTGTCTTATTCTTTGCTCGTTTAAAATCGTCTCACCATGCCTAATCAAATAAAAGTATTTAGTAAACATATTTTTTGTTTTATTGGTCCTAAATATCTTATCATAAAAAAAACCAATTTATCCACATTTTTCTTTTATTTTTCAGTTTTATTTCAAAAGTTAAGATATAATAAGAAAGTAAACAAAGCACAACTTTATGACTATTCAGAACATCGAAGACGTAATGGAGCGTATAATGAGTCTCAACAGGAATTTAAACGAGGAATCTCTCAAGACTCTTCTTTCGGCTAGCGGTTGGGATAGAGAGGATATTTTAGAGGGTTTGCGTATTTTTAGGGCGACAAATAAAAACACAGTAGCCGCTACTCCTATTGGTAGCCGTTATGCACTTCAAGATCAAATCAATGATGAAATTTTAGAGCCTAAAGTAAACGAAGAAGTTCTTCAAGAAGATATTTTACAAGAGAAACCTTATACCTTCAATCTTAAGAAAAAAGAGGACTCTCAATCCGAGACTGAAGAAGCTTCTAAAAAATCAGCGCTAGCAGAGCTCACTATTCCTCTACCTGGAAAAACTAAAGTTTTAGAAAAGGATAAAGAAAGCGACACTGAAACAGGGGTAGAAAATTTTATGAATCCTGAAGAAGGAGTTTTTGTATCAGAAACAAATGACTCACAGAAAACAGGAAAGCAAAAAAAGAAGAGTTTTGGGCATTCGGCTGGTCTAATTTTACTCTTGATAGCTTTCTTGCTTTTAGTTATTGCTGGCGCTTATTTGTATATTCCCACTTTTTCAAGTTGGGTTAATGAGACTTTCTCTATTCGGACTGAACAAAATATAGTTGTTCAAGATGTTGGCAGGACTCAAGCAACTCAACCGAATCAAAATTTTTCAAATGATTCAAATACAAATAAAAACCCTAATTATACAACTACTGCCTCTGGCACAAATGTTATAACCCCCCCAGGGCAACCTGGAGAAATTGTTACACCATCTCCAATCAATATTTCGGACGCTCAATTGAGAGAATTGATGCAAGAAATAGAAAGACTCAAAACAGATTTAAATAATTATAAAAACTCTATTCCGGAAGCCAAAACTCAAACTATTGTTAGATATATTTCTCAAAAAGGTTCTACTGGGGCAGCTGGTAGAGGTATAACATCAGTGACATCTACCACTTCAGGTTTTGTTATTAATTATACAGATTTAAGCACTGAAATCGTTCCTTATTCTACGAGCACTTTGGTAGGAATTTTAAACTCTCAGCAAGTTTGTTTTAGAGACATGAATGCTACCACCAGTAGCAGCACAGACATTTGTTTAGATAAAAACATGGTGATAAATCTTTTAAATAAGTAAATAAGTAAGCAAATAAACATGTTTTAAAAGACAGTTTTTATTGTGGTAAAATTAAAGAACAATTAAAAGCGATTAAATTTAATTTTATAATTTTATGAATGAAAAAAATAAAAAAGTAGGAGCAAAGCTTCTCGTGGTTTTAGTTATCTTACTTGCAATTGGAATTATTGTGGTGCAAGGTGTAAAAACTTACACCAACAATATGAATCCTAGAACGGTGATCATTACTGGTACAGGAAAAGTTTCGGCTGTGCCAGATGTTTCTACAATTAGTTTCACAATTAAAAGTGAAAGTAAAAATGATAACACTAAAGCTCTACAAGAAGAGATTTCAAAAAAAGCAGACTCAGTTTTTGCTAAATTAAAAGAACTTGGTATTGATGAAAAAGATATTAAGACTACGAATTATTCTGTAAATCCAAAATATGGATATCGAGACTGTTATTCTACCTCAAGTGTAACACCTTGTGATTCTAGCGTAGTTATCGGTTATGAGGCTAGAGAAAGTGTAGACATAAAGATTCGCAACACTGAAAATGTTAGTAAGGTTTTAGATGTTTTAGCGGCAGAAAAAATCACAGAAGTTTATGGCCCGAATTTTACCATTGATGACATTGAGGCCGTTAGAGATTCTGCTAGAGATTTAGCTATTCAAGATGCTAAAGATAAAGCTGAGGTTTTGTCAAAATCTTTAGGAGTAAAAATCAAAAGAATTGTTTCTTTCTCTGACGATGCGGGAATCAGTGCTCCAATTCCAATGTATAGAGATAGTGCAGTTTATGGAATGGGCGCAACCAATCAGTCTTATAAGTTAGCGGAAGCTAATATTCAAGAAGGGCAACAAGACATTGTTTCTAATGTTTCTATTACTTTCCAGATAGAAGATTAATTTAGTCTATAGTTGACTTTTACTCTTAAAAAGAGTATATTAAATATATAATTTTAGAGCGCCGAGAGGCGTTTTAAAAATGAAAATTTCGTGTTAGAATTTGTGTGAGAAATAAGAATAGAAAATTATTTTTGAAAATATTAAAAATATGAATAGTATAGTAAATTATTTAAAATCTGTGAGAGCTGAGTTGAAGCATGTGGTTTGGCCAACAAAAAACGTTGTGATTAATCACTCGATTTTGGTAATAGTAATTTCTGTGGTTACAGCAGCATTTCTTTTCGGTTTAGACACATTCTTCACAATGGTTCTCGGTTTTTTTATCAGCTAAATTTAATTAATTTTAATTGTCAAAAATATGGCAAAACAAGAACTTGGCGGAGAAAGGCATTGGTATGCTATACACACATATAGCGGATATGAAAATGCTGTACTTCGCAATTTAAAACAAAGAATATCTTCTCTTGGTTTAGAGGATAAGATTTTTGACGTGATTGTCCCTGTAGAAAAGAAAATCAAAGTCAAAGGAAGCAAAAGAGTTGAAGTCGAAGAAAAAATTTATCCAGGGTATGTTTTAGTGGATATGATTGTAGATGACGATTCTTGGTATCAAGTTAGAAATACTCCGCGAGTAACAGGTTTTGTCGGAAGTGGAACTACTCCTGTGCCTCTAGCCAAAAAAGAATTAGATTATATTTTTTCCAGAATGAAAGAAGCTGAAACTACTCACGATATTTCTGTTGAAGAAGGGGAGATAGTTTCTATTATTGACGGCCCCTTTAAAGATTATGAAGGAAAAGTTTCTGAAGTTGACAGAGCAAGAGGTAAATTAAAAGTCCTGGTTTCTATGTTTGGCAGAGAAACCCCTCTAGAATTAGACTTTTTACAAATTAAAAAACTTTAATTTTGAATTTAAAATAAATCGTGCTAGAATGCACAAACTATAAGAATAATTTTATGGCTAAAGCAAAAAAAATACTTAAATATGTAAAAGTGGAAATCGAGGCTGGAAAGGCTACACCAGCTCCTCCACTTGGACCAGCTCTTGGACAAGCGGGTGTTCAAATTGGAGACTTTGTAAACAAGTTCAATGCTGACACTAAAGAGATGCAAGGTAGACTTCCAGTCAAAATTTATGTCTACGAAGACAGGACTTACGACTATGTTATCAAATCTCCAACAGCTTCTTATTTGATTAAAAAAGCAGCTGGCGTTGACAAAGGATCTGTTAAACCAAAGCTTTCTAAAGCGGGACAAATTTCTAAAGATAAAATTAGAGAAATTGCTGAAGTAAAAATGAAAGATTTGACAGCTAATACAGTAGAAGAAGCGATGAAGATTATTGAAGGGTCTGCAAAGTCAATGGGTTTGGAAGTTAAATAAAAGACCAATAAAAATACTGAAATAGAAATACTGGAGATTTTTTAAAATTTTAGAGGTTTGAATTAGCTAACAAGCGAATAAAATGAAGAAATTATTCGCTTGTTTTTATTTTCTCTATATTTTTGTTAAAATGAGGGTTATAAAATTATGACTTTACTTGAAATTATTAAAAAAGAACTAGAAAAAACCATTATCAATTTAGGCTATATTTCTTGGGGTGGAGAGGTAAAATTTGATGTCTCATTTATTGATGAAATAAATGCAAAATTTGGAGACATTACTACCAATCTTGCCATGATACTTTCCAGAGAGATAGAGAAAGATACAAAAGGTGTGGCAAAAGACATAACCTCTGCCTTAAAAAAAACCGAAGACTTTTCTAAAATTGTAAAAAGTATAGAGATTGCTCCGAATGGATTTATTAATTTCTTTTTGCAAGAAGAATTTTTAATTAAAGAGATAAACAGAGTCTCAGGTCTAGATTTTGTAGAGACAAAATTCACAAATAAAAAGGTTCTGGTGGAACATTCCTCTCCCAACCTTTTTAAACCATTCCATTTGGGTCATTTGATGAATAATATTATAGGAGAAAGTGTGGTCAAAATGATGAAGGCCACTAAAGCTGATTTAAGGATCATGTCTTTTCCTTCTGATATTTCTATTGGTATAGCTAAAGCTATTTTCATTTTAAAAAATAAAGAAAATTGGTCATTCTTTAACGAAGATATTATTAAAACTTTAGGCGAAGCCTATACTGAAGGGGTGAAATTTTATGAAGAAAATATTCCAAGACGAGATGAAATTAAAAAAATAGCCAGAAATCTTTTTGAAAGAAATGAAGAGACTGAAGATTATCGTATTTACACTAAAGCTAAAGAAGTGAATATTGAGTATTTTGAAAGAATTGTCGGAATGCTTGGTACAAAGTTTGATAATCTGATTTACGAATCTGAAGCTGGCATTCATGGGGAAGAAATTGTAAAATCTTATCTTAATAAAGAAGCTCATAAGGAAATTTTTGAAATCGGAAAAGAGGGGGCAATAGTTTTTGATACCAAAAGGAAAAAAAATAATGAGACAGAGGAGACTGTTAAAAGCGTTTTCATTAATAGTGAAGGATATCCTACTTATGAAGCAAAAGATCTTGGTCTTTTAGATTTAAAATATAGATATTTTCCATTTGATTACAATTTTTTTATCACTGATAATGAACAGGTTCCTCATTTTGAAGTGGTGTTGCAAGTTGCTAAAGAGCTAGACGGTAATTGGAAAGAAATTGCTGAAAAAAGTGAACATATTCCACACGGACGCTTAAATTTGAAAGGGGAAAGAATGTCTAGTCGCTTAGGAAATATTTTAACTGTTGAAGAAGTTTTGGGTATCGTGAATAAAAAAACTGAAGAGAGACTTTCAGAAAAAGTTGAAGGAATAACCGTTATTGAAAAAGAAAATCTAATTAAAAACATTTCTCTTTCGGCGCTCAGAATAGCAATTTTAAAATCTCGTCCAGGACTAAATATCGATTTTGACTTTGAAAACTCTTTAAGTTTTGAGGGAGCAACTGGTCCATATTTGCTTTATACTTATGCTAGAGCAAATTCTCTTTTAGAAAAAGTAGAAAATGTCAAACAAGAAAAGATAATTGTTGGAGAAAATAGTTTGCCTCTCATTAAAAAGATTATTCAGTTTGAAGCTGTAGCAAAAAAAGGGATTGAAGAATTGGCTCCGCAAACTATAGTTAAATATCTTTTTGAGATTTCTCAAGCTTTCAACACTTTTTATGCTAAAGAGAAATTTATTACTGACGATAAAAAATCTACAGATTCCAATTTAGCTTTAGTAAAAGATTTTCTTAAGGTTTTTAAATTGGCTTTAAATATGGTTGGTATAGAAGAGGTGGGGAGAATGTAGTGGTTTTTAATGAATTAATTAGATAAATAAAATTATGGAAGATAAAAATAAAACAATAAATGAAAAAGAGTTAAAGGTTTTAGAATTCTGGAGAGATAATGAGATCTTTAAAAAGACTCTTTTAAGTACTAAAAAAGAAAAAGGGGATAATAATTTCACTTTTTATGATGGACCTCCTTTTGCTACAGGTGTACCTCATCATGGGCATCTTTTAGCTGGAACTATTAAAGACGCAATCCCAAGATTTCAAACGATGAATGGAAAATATGTTCGTCGTATGTGGGGATGGGATTGTCACGGACTTCCAATTGAAAATTTGATTGAAAAGAAATTTAATTTAAATTCTAAAAAAGATATTGAAAGTTTTGGTGTTGGAAAATTTAATAAAGCTGCCAAGGAAAGTGTTTTTACTTATGAAAAAGAATGGAAAGAAACTGTGCCAAGATTTGGACGTTGGATAGATATGGACAATCCATACAAAACAATGGATTGTACTTATATAGAATCTGTTTGGTGGGCTTTTAAGGAGTTGGACAAAAAAGGATTAGTTTTTGAAGGCTATAAAAGTATGCATATTTGCCCTCGTTGTGAGACTACTTTGGCCCAGTCAGAAGTAGCTTTGGGTTATAAAGATTTAACAGATATTTCTGTGACAGCTAAGTTTGAATTGGTTGATGAACCAAATACTTTTATATTAGCTTGGACAACTACCCCTTGGACTTTGCCTGGAAATGTTGCTTTGGCTGTAAATGCGGAAGTTGAATATGTAAAAGTTAAAGTAGAAACGGGAGAATATTTTATTTTAGCTAAAGAAAGAATGACTGAAGTGTTGGAAGAAAAAAAGTTTGAAATAGTCGAAGAGTTTTTAGGGGAAAAATTGATAGCTAAAAAATATAAACCAGTTTTCGATTATTATTTAAACGCAAACTTAGAAAATAAAGAAAATCTTTATAGCATAGTCTCTGCTCTTTTTGTAACGCTGGACACAGGTACAGGTGTGGTACATATTGCTCCCGCTTTTGGGGAGGATGACTTGGTGTTAGGCAAGGAAAAGTCTTTACCAATTATTAAACATGTTGAGCTTAATGGTGTCTTTTCTAAAGAGGTGAAAGATTTTGCTGGGATGAAAGTCAAAACCGCTGAAGATAATCAGTCGGCAGATATTGCAATTCTAAAGAATCTTGCTGAAAGAAATTTGATTTTCTCAAAAGAGAAACTGGTGCATGCTTATCCGACTTGTTGGCGTTGCGAAACTCCACTTTTAAATTATGCGACAAGTTCTTGGTTTATAGATGTTCCTAAGATTAAAAATAATTTAATAGAAGCTAATTCAAAAATTAATTGGGTACCAGAAAATATTCGTGATGGAAGATTTGGAAAATGGTTAGAGGGAGCCAGAGAGTGGGCAGTTTCTCGTAGTCGTTATTGGGGAGCCTCTCTCCCTGTTTGGAAAGAGGTGGGTGGAGAAGAGGTTAAAATTATTGGTTCACTTAAAGAACTGGCGGAACATAATCTAGCTAAACCAAAAAATGAATACTATTTTATGCGTCATGCAGAAGCTCAGCATAATGCAAATGGTGTAGAAGAATCCGTGATGGATCCAAAAAATGTTTTAACGGAAAAAGGTATTGCTCAAGCTGAAAAATCAAGAGACATCAATAATGTAGATTTTGATGTGATTATTTCTTCTCCTTATTTGAGAACTCGAATGACAGCAGAAATTATAGCAGGAGAAAAAAAGGATCAAATCATTATCGATGAAAACTTTAGAGAAATAGAGTTTGGTATTTATAGTGGAGAAAAAAAAGAGATACTTCGAGAAAAATACGGTAAAGATTTTCTAAAACTCAAAGCCAGACTTGATAGTAAAAGCGAAACTTATGGTGAGGTCATGAAGAGAGTGATGAGACGTTTGACCGAATTGGAAAAAGAATATGAAGGGAAGAAAATTTTAATTGTCTCACATGGGGGTCCGATCCGAATGGCTATGGCAGCAGGGCTGCTCATGACAGAAGAAGAAATTATTGCCGATGAGACTGGTGGAGATTCTAAAATTTATTCAGATACCGCTGAAATAAAAAAAATGGAATGGAAAATGGTACCAAGAGATGAAGACGGAGAAATAAATTTACACCGTCCGTATATTGATGAAGTTGTCTTAAAGAGTTCTAAGGGTACAGAAATGAGAAGAGTGGAATATGTTTTTGATTGCTGGTTTGAATCTGGCTCTATGCCTTTTGGACAATTTCACTATCCTTTCGAAAACAAAGAATTATTTGAAAAGAGTTTCCCGGCAGATTTTATTGCTGAAGGATTGGATCAAACTAGGGGATGGTTCTATTCTCTTTTAAATTTATCAGTAGGAATTTTTGAAAAAGCTTCTTATAAAAACGTGATAGTAAATGGACTTTTGTTAGCTGCGGATGGAGAGAAAATGAGTAAAAGTAAAAATAATTATACTGACCCAAATATTTTGGTGGAAAAATTTGGAGCAGACGCTTTTCGTTATTCGCTTCTTTCTTCTTCAGCTATGGCCGCAGAAAATACACCCTTTACAGATGCTAATGTAGAAGAATCTTATAAAAAAGTGGTAATGAAATTAGAGAATGTTTTAAGTTTTTATCAAATGACTAAAGATGAGAATTTGACTACAACTTTTTCTGAAAGTTTTGATGAAGAAAAAATGAAGAAGATGATAAAAGAAAGTCCTTTAGATAGTTGGATTTTTGCGAGATTTAATTCTGTTTTAGAAAACGCTACTAAAATGATGAATGAGTATAAACTTGATTCTGCCACTCGGCCATTTGAAAAGTTTATTGATGATTTATCTACATGGTGGCTACGTCGCTCAAGAGAAAGGCTAAAAGGGGGTGGCTTAGAAAAAGAAGTTTCTCAATTTACTCTTTGGAAAATTTTATCCGAGTTTTCTAAGGTCATTGCTCCATTTATGCCTTTTATTTCAGAAAGAATTTATCAAGCTGTTAATCTAGAAAATGTAGAACAAAAAGAATCTGTTCATTTAGAATTTTGGCCAGAACGATTTATTGAAATAGAAGTGGAAGCTCTTAAAGAAATGGAAGAAGTGAGAGAGCTGGTTACTGAACTTCTTATGGTTAGACAAAAAAATAATATTCCAGTTCGACAACCTTTGGCTACAGCTTATGTGAACAAAGAGATTAAAGAAAAATATTTAAATATCATTTCCGAAGAGTTAAATGTCAAGAAAGTAGAGATGAAACTTAAAGAGGAGAATGGTTTAGATTTAAATATCACTGACGAACTTAAAAAAGAAGGCGAATACAGAGAGTTTTCAAGAAAGGTGAAGGATTTAAGAAAAGAAAGTAGTCTTACCCCTAATGACACAGTTTCTCTTTTGGTAAAAACCAATCAGGAAAGAATGATTTTAATCAAAACCTTTGAAGAAGAAATTAAAAAAGATTGTAAATTATCTGAGATAAAATACGAATTACAAGAAAAAGAAGAATTAATCTTCATATAAAATTTTGTGTTAGTATATTTTCATGGCTATTGAGAAGTACACAACAGAGGCTTTTATCTTAAAGCAGTACGAACAAGGAGAAAATGATTTAGTTTATAAGGTCTGGACTAAAGACTTTGGTATTATTTTTGCTTTAGCTAGATCTATACGAAAAGTGAATGCCAAATTACGCTTACTTTCCAAAAAGAACGATTTTTTAGTGATGACTTTTGTAAAGGGAAAAGACGTTTGGAGACTAACAGGGGTGGAAGAGTCTAAAGAAAAACTTTTCACTAACCAATACTCACTGGAAGTAAAAAAAATTATTGCGGAAGCTATAGATAAATTTGTTGAAGAAAAGAAGACTTATAAAAAACTTTTTGAAAAATTAAAAAGTATTCTTTTAGAAGAGGAAGAAGGAAAAGAGAATGTTTTTCAAATACAAAAACTTAAACTTTTGATTTATTATCTAGTTTTGGTTGATACTGGATATGCTGATGCGCAAAAAATAGGAGCTAAAGATTTGGAAGAATATAAAACTTTTAGTGTTCACGATTTTTACACTCATTTAGTCTTAAATGAAGATGAAGTAAAAAAACACGTGGCTTTTGTGCTTAAAAATAGCATGTTATAATATTTTGATATGGAAGTCACTCAAAAGGAAACTATAAATGTTCCGGACTCTTGGGACGACAGTGACCTTAGAATTAAGATTACCGAAACCAAACCTAGAAAAAAAATGGATTTTGTTACTAAATTCTTTTTAATCTCTCTAGGGGCTTTTATTCTAGCTGTTTCAGTATTACTTTTTTCAATGTTTAATCAGACTTCTAATTTTTCTGAAAAGAAAATTGTTGTCTCAGCTTCTGGCCCAGCCAGTATCACTAGTGGAGAAGATGGGAATGTTACGGTGACAATTTCCAATAATAATAAAATTCCAATTAATGAAGCTTATGTTATAGCCACTTATGATTCAGGGGAAAATTCTTCCGGAGATAAAAATCTTGTAAATAGAAGAATAGAAATAGGAGATGTTTTACCTCGATCTTCAGTAACTAAGACTTTGGATTTTAGAGTGTTTGGGGCTGAAGGGGTTATTAAAGAAGTTCAGCCAGTTTTATATTATAAAGTCCCAAAATCTAAAGCAGAATTTAATAAAAACATTAATGTAGTCACTATTGCTATCAAAACTTCTCCGGTGAGTATAAATGTAAAAAATTTAAGAGAGGTTCATCAGGGTCATCAAGTCACTTTTGAAATTGTTGTTAGAAATAACACTAGAAACAAAATAAACGATTTGATAGTCTCAGCTAGAAACCCGAATGACTTTGTTTATATGTCTTCTTCTCTTGATTTGAAAGACAATTCTCCGTCTTGGAATATTGGAGATCTTAATGGAAATTCTGAAAAAACTTTGACTATGACAGGAAAATTGATAGGGGAAATTGGCTCAACTCCTGCTTTTACTTTTTTTGCCGGAGTTTCTGACCTGGAAAAAAATAATACAGCTACAAATACAACAAACACTTTTGAAAATTATAATACATTAGATAATGTGTACTCAAAAGTTGAAAAAACTATTTTAGTAACAGGTCAATATTTAGATTTTGTATTATCTCCTAACACCTTAGGAGACAGGAGCACGGTTTTACCTGGAAGCACACTCACTTTGGAGTTGGATTATAAAAATAATTTGGCCTACTCTATTGATAAAGCTTATTTCACAGCTTTAGTTACTGGCTCAGGTTTTCAGTTTGCTAACATACAAGCTCAGAATGCTATTTTATATGAAAATAATCAAAGTGTGGTTTGGAGTGAAAATAGTAGTCCTGAGTTTATAAGGATTCCAGCTTTTGGCGCAGGGAAAATGTATTTAAATATTTTTGTAGACAGTGAAGCAAAAGAAGGAGATGAAATTCGTGTTATTTTAAAAGCTAAAGGAGAGAGAAATTACGAAGAAGATGTTTCGAATGAGCAAGATAATTCTTATGAGAAAATTTGGAAGGTTTCTCGTGGTTAATAAAAGTTAAATTCCAATAAATCAAGGTTTAGATTTCAAGATTGATCATGATATAATCAGCTTGTTAAAATTAAAGAATAATCTTATGTCAACAAATAAAATAGAAATAACAGACAAGACAATTTTGAAGACGATTTTTTGGGTTTTGCTTTTTGTGGCCTTATTTTACTTCAAATCTGTAGTCTTAGTACTTTTCTTTTCGGTACTTATAGCTTCTATTGTAAACAGATTTGCTATACTCTTGAAAAGAATTAGAATTCCAAGAACCGTTTCTGTTATTTTGGCTTATTTAATTACTTTTGGCTTATTGATTTTAATTATTTATTCTTTTTTGCCGGCCGGGGTAAGGTATGCAGGATCTATCTTAAACAGCCTTCCTGATCTTTTGAATTCTTTTAAAACCTTTACTCCTATTTCTTCAGCTTGGTATAGCAATTTTTTGGCATATTTAATCGAGTCTGTTCAAGCTATTGATGTTAATGAGCTAGCAGGACAAATTAAGGGTTGGATTTTAAATGTTTCTATAGCTGGCTCATCTTCAGTGATAGTCACCATAGTTCATTTCTTTGTGGCCACAATAGTTTCTTTTTATATTGCTCTTTCTGAAAATGGTGTACAAAATTTCATTAGATTAGTCACTCCTAAAAAATATGAAGAGTATATGATAGGACTTTTTGATAGAGTGGATCGTAAAATGTCTAGTTGGTTTTTAGGTCAAATTCTTGTGGCTTTTATTGTAGCGTTAGCCATTTATATTGTGCTCTTGGCCTTCAAAATACCTTTTGCCTTACCTATTGCTTTTTTGGCAGGAATTTTTGAACTTTTGCCCCTTTTGGGGACTACTCTTGCAGCTATTCCGGCCATTTTTTTTGCTTGGAATATAGGCGGATTTTCTTTAGCTATTTTAATTTTGATTGCTTTCTTTTTAATTTCTCAACTTTCTTCTTATTTCTTTTATCCAAAAATACTAGGTAAATTTGTTAATATGCCTACAGTTGTGATTATTATAGCTATGTTTATAGGAGCTGAAGTTGGGGGTTTTTGGGGAGCTTTAATAGCTATACCTCTCACCACAATTTTGTTAGAAATTTTAGCCGACTTCAATGAATTTAAGAAATTATAAATTTTAAAACCCAAAAAAATGGATAAAAATAATTTTTATATCACCACCACCCTTCCATATGTGAACGCCTCTCCACATATTGGTTTTGCTATGGAAATAATCAGAGCTGATGTTGTGGCAAGATATAAAAGATATCTAGGTTACAATGTGTTTTTTAATACTGGTACAGACGAACATGGACAAAAACTTTTTGAAGCTTCTAAAAGTGAAAATATTTCTTGCCAAGAATATGTGGATAGAAATTTTTTGAGTTTTTTAAATCTGGTCCAGGCTTTAAATATCTCTAGTGATACTTTTATACGAACTACCGAAGATAGGCATGTAAAAGCTGCCCAAGAAATCTGGAAAAGGTGTGAAACCAATGGTTATATTTACAAAAAAAACTATGAAATGAGATATTGCGTTGGATGTGAGTCAGAAAAACAAAACTCTGAACTTGATGAAAATGGAAGGTGCCAGGAACACCCGAATCGAGAGTTGGAGATTCGTGAAGAAGAAAATTATTTTTTCTCTTTCTCTAAATTACAAGAAAAACTTTTAGAATTTTATAAAGAAAACCCTAGCTTCGTAATTCCAGATTTCAGATTTAACGAAATTAAAAATTTTGTAAAAAAAGGATTACAAGACTTTTCTATTTCTCGCTTAAAATCTAAAATGGAATGGGGAATACCAGTACCAGAAGACAAGGAACATGTCATGTATGTTTGGTTTGACGCTTTAACTAATTATATTTCTACACTTGATTGGCCAAAAGAGACAGATTCAAATTTTGAAAAATTTTGGATACAAGACAAAAATAATAAAAGGGAAGTAGTTCAATATTGCGGCAAAGATAATCTTCGTTATCAGGCGGCTACTTGGCAAGCCATACTAATGGCGGCTAATATTCCGAATTCTACCAATATTATTATCGATGGTTTTATTATTTCTGGCGGACAAAAGATGAGCAAAAGTTTGGGAAATGTGATCAGTCCTTACGATGTGATAAAGACTTACAAGCCAGTAACTGATTTTCCGGAAGAAGTTTTAAGATTTGTTCTGACTCATGAAGTGGCAAATTTTGAAGATAGTGATATTACGGAAGATACTATTAAAAATGCTTATATTACTTTTTTGCAAAACGGTATAGGAAATCAAGTGAGTCGTATTATGAAACTTTCTAATGGGTATTTAGGAAATGAAGACATTGAAGAAGTATTAGGAAAAGTAAGCGAAATTTCTTTCGCGAAAGAATACGAAGACTTTTTGAACTCATTTAAGCTTAACGAAGCTATTCATTTTGTGACCAATCTTCAAAAAAAATTAGATGAATATATTCAAGAAACTGCTCCATTTAAACTTTTAAAAAGTGAAATAGAAACTGAAAGAGAAAATGGAAAAAAGATTTTAAAAAATTGCTTAAAGGAACTTCTGGTTATCTCTTATCATTTAAATTTCTTTATGCCAAAAACTTCTGAAAAAATATTTGAGTTAGTTAAAAACAATCAAATGCCAGGAAAACCACTTTTCGGTAGAATTTAATTATGGAAGTAAAAAGAGAACATATAGACAAAGTATTAGATTTGGCCAAACTGTCTTTTCTTTTTGCTAAAACTAATCGATCAACTTTTCATGAGGATGGGGAAAGAGCCGAGTCCGACACTGATCACACTTTTATGCTTTCGCTCGTGGCTTGCTCTATAGCTGATACTTTTTATAAAGACACTTTAGATCTTGGGCTGGTTTCGCAATTTGCTTTAATTCATGATCTGGTAGAAGCTTACGCTTTAGATACAGATACATTTTTAAATAATGACAAAAAAGCCCAAATAGAAAAACACAAAAAAGAGGCGAAAGCTCTTGAGAGAATAGGAAAAGAATTTAATCAGGAATATTCTTGGGCTTACAAAAAAATAGTTGAATATGAGACACAATCCTCTAAAGAGGCTAGGTTTGTAAAATTTGTTGATAAATTCTTACCAGAAATTACTAATATTTTTAACAATTTTGCTTATATAAAATCTGTAAATGCTGACAAAGAAAAATTTTATTCCTTTTACAAGGAAAAATTTGAAAGACTAAAAGAAAAAAATATTCACGAGTTCCCAGAGTTGATAGCTATCCATGAAGGGATTTCGAATAGAATGTATAATTTATACGAAAAAGCATTCAAGAAAATGATTTAATTTTATGAATTTTAATTTAGAAAAGGTTGAATATGTAGACATTCATTCTCATTTGAGCTTTAAGGATTACAGAGAGAATCTCTCACAAATCTTAAAAAGAATGAAAGAGAATAAGGTCGCAACTATTTGTATAGGGACTGATTTGGAAGAAAGTTTAGAAGCTAAAAAAATAGCAGAAGAAAATGAGAATGTTTTATACAGTATAGCTCTTCATCCACATGACAATTTAAAAGAATTTGATTTTGCTTTTGAAAATCAAAAAAAATATTTTTCTGATTTAAAAGAGATATCTAAAAGTGAAAAATGTGTGACAGTAGGAGAATGTGGTCTAGATTATTTTTATATTTCTAAAGAATTTGAAGGAGGAGAGTTGGTGTTTCAAAAGGAGAGGCAAAAAGAAATTTTTAAAAGACATATTGAACTAGCTTTAGATCTTGATTTGCCACTTATGTTACATATTCGCCCAAGTGAAACAGATGGAAACAGGGAAGATGCTTATTTGGATGCAATAGAAATTTTAAAAGAGTATAGAGTGAGAGGAAATTTTCACTTCTTTACTTCTACAAAAAAAGTTATGGAAAAGATTTTAAAAAACCTTCCGGATTTTTCTTTTTCTATTCCAGCAGTTTGTACTTTTACAGATGAATACGATGAAATGATAAAAGCTATACCGTTAGACAAGATTCATATTGAAACAGATTCTCCTTTTGTTTTACCTAAGAATAAAAGAAAAGAAGCTAAACAAAATGAACCAAGTTTTGTGATAGAGGTTTTTGAAAAAGTGTGTGAAATTAGAAAAATTGAAGACAAAAACAAATTTAAAAATGTCTTAAAAGAGAATTTTGAAAAGATGTTTTTGAAATAAACTAGTTTTACTTTTGCTGAAAATCCAGTTTGAAAAAGTGGAAAGATTGTGTTATTATACGGACCTTATTAGTTATTTAAAAAATAAAAATATGAATGAAAATGAAACCGTGATACTAGACGAAAAAGAAATATATGAGATCTCATTTATTTTTGATAATCGTTTAGAAGAGGGTGCGGCAGTTGAAAAACTGGAGACTCTCAAAAAAGATATCGCTTCTCTTGGAGGAAGCTTCATTTCAGAAGAAACTCCATACATGCGCGAGCTCTCTTATGAGATGGTTAGGGTGGTGAACAATGTGAACATAAAATTTGCTCAAGGATATTTTGGTTGGGTAAAATTTGAACTTTTGCCAGAAAATTTAGAAGAAATAAATAAAAAACTTAAACTTGATGAAGAAGTGGTTCGTTTTCTTATTGTAAAGACAGATAAGGACAACGACATCTTTACAAAAGATATTCCAGTCATGAGAGCTGATTCCAGCATCAATGTTTCTGGTAAAGAAGAAGTTGAGGGTGATGAAGGTGGTATCGACACTACAGTAGAAGACAATATCGAAGAAAATTTGGACAAGGAAACCAAAGAAGAACTCGAAGCCGAAATTGAGGATTTGGATAAAGATTCTTCTTCTGAAGAAGAATAAAAGTTGTTCGTCAAAAAATTATTAGATTTAAGAAAAGGCGTATCGTGATATAATTTGCTTATGTTTATATAAGTTGTAGAAATTAATTAATTTACACATAAAAATAAAAATATGTATTTAAATAAAGTAATGTTATATGGTAATCTTACAAGCGATCCAGACCTTCGCAGCATGCCAAATGGCAACAAAGTAGTTTCTTTTGGTTTGGCCACTAACAGATCTTACAAAGATGGAAATGGAGCAAAAAAAGAAGTAGCAGAATTTCATAACATTGTAGCTTTTGGTAAGTTGGCAGAAATTTTTGCTCAATGGCTCAAAAAAGGTAGACCGGTTTATGTGGAAGGCAGAATTCAAACTAGAAGTTGGGATGATGCTAACGGTGGAGGGAAGAAATATAGAACTGAAATCGTAGCGGAGAACTTTCAATTTGGAGCTTCTACTAATCGTGGAGAGGGTGATTTCCAAGCTCCGGTTGGAGAAAGTTCAGAATCCTCCAAAGAACTTGAAGAGTTGGATACTATAGATTATGGAGATGCGGAGATTAATCCAGACGATATACCGTTTTAGAATTAGAAATTATGAAAAACAAAAAACAAGATTACTTCAAAGAAAATAATATAAAGATTGATTATAAAAGTATTGATATTCTTCAAAAATTTGTTAATTCAAATGGGAGAATTTTAAACAGAAAAAAAACTAATCTTTCTTCTAAGAATCAAAGACTTTTAGCTAACGCTATTAAAAGAGCTAGATTTATGGGCTTAATGCCTTATGTGGCTAGATAAACTAGTCTAACAATTACTGCAAGTTTTTGCAGTTTTTGTTTTATTAAAACTACAAAAAATATGCATCCAAAAAAAGAAAAAACATTTGTTATTTTTAAACCAGACTCTGTCCAAAGAGGTCTGATTGGAGAAATTATTCATAGATTTGAAAGAGTAGGGTTAAAAATTGTAGCCATGAAAATGGTTTTAGCAACTGAAGATCAGTGTTGGCAACATTATAATAAAGATGAAGCTTGGTATATTAAGACTGGCAATAGAATTATTGAAAATCGAAAAGCTCAAAATAAACCTATTGAAAAAGAAGCTGTAGAGTATGGTAAAGACGTAGTTAAGGGTTTGGTAAAATATATGACCTGCTCACCAGTGGTCGTTATGATTTTAGAGGGCAACAGCTCTAGAGCGGTAGTAAAAAGATTGGTGGGAGGTACAGAACCTATTACAGCTGATACTGGCACAATTCGCGGAGATCTTACTTTAGATTCTTATTATCTTTGTGATGCTGATGATGGTAGAGCGGTAAGAAATCTTATTCATTGTACAGACCCAGCTGACGGAGAAGGGGAAGCACAAAGAGAGATCTCTGTTTGGTTTAAAGAAGAAGAGATTGTTAAGTGGATATCTATTAACGAAAAAATGCTTTACGATGTGGATTTGGATGGACATCTTGAATAATTCGGTATAAAAACACCTTAACGTCAAATTTGCATTTTAATTCTAGCACGATAAAATACAAACAGGATGCTTAATGAATTTATCTTTCATAAACATCTTTTGGGTGATGAGATATTGACTTTCGTCTGTGGACCTAAGTTTTCTCTACCCGCTTTAATTTCATTATTAAAGGTAGATGTCCATTAAGTGTCCTTTGCAAAAGCCTTACGCAAGTCGTGAGGTTTTTGTTTTTTTAAATGAAACACAAAAAGAATGTTATAATTTCTACATAACTTTATGGCTAAAATAAAAATTCAATTTGCGGGCGGCGCTGACACTACGACCGGTTCCAATTTTATTTTAAGGGTTGGTAGAAGGAATATCATGATTGACTGCGGATTGTTCCAAGGAGAAAAAGTGGGAGAAGATAATAATAGAGATTCTTTTCCTTATAATCCAAGAGATATAGATGTACTTTTTGTTACTCACGGACATCTTGATCATGTGGGCAGAATACCTAAGTTAGTAAAAGAAGGGTTTCAGGGGATAATAGTTTCCACTTCGGCGACCCGAGATATAGGAGAATACATTTTAAAAGATTCTGTAGGCATTCTCACCAAAGAAGCAGAAAGAGAAGGTTTGCCTCCTATTTATTCTGAGGAAGATGTGGATAAGGCTATGAGTCTTTGGGAAGTTAAAAATCTTCACGAGGATATGTATATAGATTCTGGCGATTCTGAAATTAGAAACATAAAAATTACTTTTTATGACGCGGGACATATTTTGGGTAGTAGCATGATAGTTTTTGAAATCAAGGGGCAAAAAATAATGTTTACAGGAGACTTGGGCAATTCTCCTTCGCCACTTTTAAAAGACACTGAACATGTTCCAGGTATTAATTATTTAATTATGGAAAGTGTTTACGGGGATAGAGAACATGAACATTTAGAAGATAGAGTTGAAATTTTAAAAAGTTTAATCAAAAAGACTATAGCTAAAAAAAGTGTTCTTATGATACCAGCCTTTTCAGTAGAAAGGACTCAGCAGCTGGTTTACATTTTTAACAACATGGTTGAAAATAAAGAAATTCCTTTGATACCAATATTTTTAGATTCACCCTTAGCTATAAATGTTACTAAGGTTTATAAAAAACACGAAAGAGAATTTAATGAAAATGTGAAAGAAATTATTCGTAATGGTGATGATATTTTTGCTTTTGCTGGCCTGACTATGACTAAAACACCAGAAGACTCTAAGTCTATCAGTAAAGTTCCAGGACCAAAAATAATTATTGCTGGAGCGGGAATGAGTAATGGAGGAAGAATTGTTCATCATGAAGCTAAATACTTACCAGACTCTCGCAACACTTTAATATTAATCGGTTATCAAGCAGCAGGGACTCTTGGTAGAGGAATATACGAAGGTGCCAAAGAGGTAACAATTTTTAAAGAAAAAATTCCAGTGAGAGCTGAAATTGTGAACCTTACTGGATTTTCAGCACATAAGGACTCTAGCGATTTACAAGATTTTGTCGGAAAAATGAAAAAGAGTTTAAGGAAAGTTTTTGTAGTTTTAGGTGAACCTAAAAGTGAGAGCTATTTAGCGCAAAGACTTGTTGAACAATATGGAGTGAAGGTCAAGGTTCCGATGGTTAACGAAACAATAGAAATAACCTTATAATATATATGTTATAATTTTGAGATATGGATTCTAAAAAAACTAGTGAAAAAAAAATCGTAATTTGTGTTTCTGGGGCAGCTGATGTAGCCCATTGTGGTCCCGAAGTTCTTCAATCGGCTAGAGAGCTTGGTAAACAAGTTGCGGAACAAGGATGTATTCTTTCTACTGGGGCAACCAGTGGTTTCCCGCACGCTTCCGCTTTGGCTTATCAAGAAGCTGGAGGATTTTTCTCTTTAGGCCTTTCGCCGGCTACAGACGAAAAAGAACATACAGATTTATATTTTTTACCGCCAGATGGATGTGATGTGATAATTTATACAGGATTTGGTTTTCCTATGAGAGATATTATTTTAACTAAAAGTGCTGACGCTATGGTGGTGGGTTGTGGAAGAATAGGTACTATACATGAATTTACCGTAGCTTTTGAATCAAACATTCCTGTAGGTATTTTGGAAGGTCCTTGGACTACAGATGAAGTGATTCGGGATATTATTCGCAATAGTAATCGTACCAATCCAAAAATCATTTTTGACTCTAACCCTAAAAGGATAATAGAAAGATTGGTTGAAATGGCAAAAGAAAATAAAGACAGACGAGAGCTTGGTGATGTAGAAATGGTGGAGGAGATTAAAGCTAAAGTCTAAATAAAAAACAATAATAAAATAAAAACTCCCTTTGGGAGTTTTTATTATTTTACAGTCTCTACAATTTTTTGAAAAACTTTTGGATCATTTTCTGCGAGATCTGCTAAGATTTTTCTGTCGAGCTTAATTTCCTTTTTCTTTAAAGCATTTATGAATTTGCTATAAGTTGTACCAAGTTCACGAAGAGAAGCATTCATCTTTACATTCCAAAGCTTTCTCATGTCATTTTTCTTGTCTCTTCTGTGAGCGAAAGCATAAGTTCCTGCTTTTCTGAGAGCCACTTTTGCTTCTATTTCTTTTTTACTTCTTCCAAATCGATATCCTTTTGCACTTTTAAGGACGTTTCTTCTATGTTTGTTTGCGATTTTGCCGCCTTTTACTCTAGCCATATATTTTTCTTAATTAATAAATTATTTTCCATTCCCTGGGAGAAATCTACTTTTTGCTTTATTTGTTATTTTAAATTCTCTCATTTTTTTCCCAGCAAGCTGTTTAGTTCTACTTTGTCGAGAATTAAAATGGTTAAAACCAGGTTTTCTTGCTAGAACCTTTCCGGTTTTTGTGACTTTTAGTCTCTTGCTAAGAGATTTATTTGTTTTCATAATAGTCTTGAAATCTTATCATATTTAACGTACTTTTTCAAGTACGGTCATGAATTTGTTGCCAATTTTTTTAACTGGCTCAGCAAGTTTATATTCACAAGGAATAATTGCTAAAATTCTATCCATACGACTCCTCAAAAAAGCTTCATCTAAATATTTTGTTCTACCTCTCATTTGAAGATCTATCTTTACTCTGTGTCCTTCTTTTAGCCACTCAGCAGCTCTTTTAGCCTTAATCAAAATATCGTTATCACTGATTTCTACACTGATTTGTATATTTTTTGTCTCACTACTGACCTGTTTAGCTTTAACTTCTTTTTTCTTTTTACTTACTTCGTAAGCATGTTTTCCATAATCTGCGATCTTGCAAATTGGAGGGGTTGCACTAGAAGAGACCTCAATAAGATCTAGGCCAGCTTCTTCTGCCAACTTTAAAGCTTCTTCTTTTTGTAAGACTCCTAGATTTTTCCCGTGCTGATCTATTACACGCATTTCTAAAGCGCGTATCTGTCCATTGATACTTACTTTGTTTGAGTTTCTTCTTTGGAATCCTCCTGAATTTCTATAATAATCTTTATTGGGATACATTTGTTGAAACTATTATAGCACATTAAAAATTTTTGAGAAGTGTTAAGAAAACTCTTTACAGAAAAAAATAAGATGCTAAAATATTGGTGTAGGTATATGCCAGAGCTTTAGGCTCTGACTGCACATACCAGACTTAGAATATATAAGTTGAGAAATATATAAGTTGGAAAAACAGACCTTGCGGTCTGTTTTTCTCTTTTTATATAAGATTATTTGGAAAAATTCTAAATATTTAACTCTTTTTGCTCTGGAATATTATTTTCAGGTATTTCTTTTTTAGCTTTCTTCTTATTAAAGAATATAAGGTAAATAATTTCTAAAATACCTAAAGTGTTTAGAATTAAAATCGCAACATACCAACCCTTGTGACCATTTCTTGCGGATTTCCATAGAGCTATACCTTTCCAGACGATAGACCAAAACATTGCAACTAAAAATAATATCAAAACAAGGGTTCCTCCAATCCCAAACAATGTTCCTGGAATCATAGAGACGTCAGCAAGGTTTTCAAGGTTTCCAGGTGAATAGTTTATTATTGTTGTTTCCATATTTTTATTTATATAAATTTTCGTTTATATAAATAATTATATCACGCATAGATTTTTCTGTGGAAGTGGGGGGAGTTGAACCCCCGTGCTAAAAATTTTTATAAATGAGTCTAGTTTCATATCTATTTTTAGAGATTCAATTAAACATATAAAAATAGAAAAATTGTTTAATCTAGTTTTTTGAATTTCAAAAATTTTAAAGAAAACTAACTTAAAATTTTCTACACACATTCTTTATATTGCCTCAAATTTTACGATGTGTAAATAAAAGAGAGACACCAAGGTGGCTTAATTAAGCAACCACTGGAGCGAATCCATACGCGAAAGGCGAAGGGATTGCCTTTGCTGCTTTGTTTGCAACATGGGGTGAAAAATTTTAACGATTTATTTTCATTATCGGAAACCACATTTACAAAGAATTAGAAGTCGAATCCTGACACTCCCGTCTTCGCTGGGCTATACCGAAGCAAGCCCATCTCTATATTATAACATCTTTTAGTCTTCTTATCAAACAAGATTTCTCTTTTCTTTCTTAAATTCTTTCAGTTTTAAAGTTTCTCTTTTGTCGGCTTTATTTTTTCTTTTACAGCTTCCAAATTCTAATTTTAAAATACCGTGAGTGTCATAAATCTTGATAGGCAACAGAGAATATCCTTTTTCTGATTCAGTGGCGAGTTTTAAAATTTCTGATTTTTTTAAAAGGAGTTTTCGAGTTCTGTCGTTTTTATCTTTTTTGTCTTTTTCGGAATTTTGATAAGGAGAAATAGACATGCCTACAAGATAAGCTTCACCTCCACGAATAATAATTCTTGCTCCATCGATTTGAGCCTGAGAGTTTCTGATGGCTTTGACTTCATTTCCAAAAAGTTGAATCCCTGCTTCAAAACGCTCTTTTATTTCGTAAATCAAATGTATTTTTTTGTTCTCTATTAAGGCCATATTATTTTTACATTTTAGCACGATTGTGTTAAAATTTTGCTATGACAAAATTTGATTTAAAAGAAATGAAATCTTCTTTGAAAAACAATAATACCGAAAAGAGTAATAAAAATCAAAAAAATAAAAAGAAAAAACCTATTAATCTTTTTTCTCAATTTTTAAATATTTTTGTTTTTATTATGCTTTTAGTTTTTGCTTATTCTCTTTTTTCAAATTATTTTATACAAAACAAAGATAGGGAAGAGGTAAAAATTTCCATGAGCGAGCTTGTAAAAAATATTCAGAATGCTGTTGATGCAGAATCGGCGAGCTCTTCTTCTGCGATTAAAAATATTTTCATTGATGGGGACAAGATTTATTTGGAAAAAGGGGAGGGCACGATGTTAGTTTCTTTAAAAGAAAAAAATGAAACCTTTTTAGATATTTTAAAAAATTATGATGTCTCTTCTACAACCTTAGAAAGTTTAAATATTCAAGTAAAAGAAGAAAACAAAATTGACTTTCTTACTTTAGCTTTTATCTTTTTACCTATAATTTTCTTTGGAATAATACTCTGGTCTTTACTTCGTGGAGTAAAGGGGGCCAATATGAACGCTCTTTCTTTTGGAAATACAAAAGCTAAACTAATTAATCCTAATGACAACAAAAAGAAAATCACTTTTAAAGATGTAGCTGGAGCTAAAGAAGCTAAAGAAGAATTGGAAGAGGTGGTAGATTTTTTGAAAAGTCCAAAAAAGTTTTTAGAAATTGGAGCAAAGATTCCAAAAGGTTTACTTTTGATGGGAGCCCCAGGCACAGGTAAGACTTTGTTGGCTAGAGCGGTAGCGGGGGAAGCTGGAGTTCCTTTTTATCATTTATCAGGAAGTGAATTCGTGGAAATGTTTGTCGGGGTAGGGGCTAGTCGAGTGAGAGATTTATTTAAGGAAGCTAAAAGAAATTCTCCAGCTATTATATTTATAGATGAAATTGATGCTGTTGGCCGATCGAGAGGCATTGGGCTTGGTGGAGGAAATGATGAAAGAGAGCAAACCTTAAATCAAATTTTGGTAGAGATGGACGGCTTCGAACCAAATGAAAAATTAATTGTGATCGCCGCAACAAATAGGCCTGATGTTTTAGATAGAGCTCTTTTGCGCCCAGGAAGATTTGATAGAAGAGTGACAATAGATTTGCCAGACAGAGAGTCTAGAGAAGATATTTTGCAAGTTCATTCCAAAGGGAAACCTTTGGCTGAAGATGTAAACTTAAAAGTGGTAGCCGAGAGGACACCTGGATTTTCTGGGGCAGATTTGGCTTCAATTATGAATGAGGCAGCAATTTTAGCAGCTAGAGAAGGCAGGAAATTAATTTCACAATATGACTTAATAAGGAGCATTGAAAAAGTTATGCTTGGTCCAGAAAGAAAGACTCACATTCTTTCTGAAAAAGAAAAAGAAAAAACCGCTTACCATGAAGCTGGGCATGCCCTGGTTGCTTCTATGTTGCCAAACGCAGATCCAGTGCATAAGATTTCTATAATCTCCAGAGGAAATGCGGGTGGTTACACCTTAAAACTTCCTATTGATGACAAAAAATTAAATACTGAAAAAGATTTTATTGATGATATAGCTATGGCTTTTGGTGGTTATGCGGCTGAGTTGGAAGTGTATGGAAATTTGTCGACTGGTCCGTCCAATGATTTGCAGGTAATTACCTCTATGGCAAGAGATATGGTAATGAAATATGGAATGAATAAAAAAGTGGGGCCGATTGCTATTGAAAATGACGAAAGAAAAGTTGTTTATGGAAATCTTGCTGACTCTAAAAATATTATCGGAGACAATTTGGCTAATGCTGTTGACGATGAAATCAAAAAGATTTGTGAGGAAGGTTTAGAAACTGCAAAAAAAATAGTGAAAGAAAAGAGGGGCGTCTTAGATTGTATTGCCAAAGAACTTATGGAAAAAGAAAATCTTGAAAGAGAAGAGTTTGAAAATATTTTAATTTTGCATGGTATAGCAGTAAAAAAATAAGCAAAACTTCTCAAAAAAAATACGCCAAAAAAAATACTAAAAATTATAATAATTTTTAGTATTTTTTTCCACAAGAAGTACTTTTTTCTTAATTTTAAATGGGTTTTTTGAGGTATAATAATAATATTGAGAATCGTTATATTTCATTATTTTTTATTATGCATTTTCTGTCAAAAAACAAAAGAATATCTCTCTCCTCCAGGGTGGCCAAGTATTTGGTCGTGTTGTTTATTTTGACATATTTCTTTAATACTTCTTTAGCTGTCACAGACGTACAAAAACTTTCTGTGTGGAGCTCTTTCCCTATAAAACTTTATTGTAGAACTGGTTATTTATTAGGAATAATCACAGAAAGGTGTATTAACCTCTATTCTTCCTTTAGTAAAGAAGATGCCTCCGCAGAAATCTTTTCTCTAAAAGAGAGAATCTCTAATTTAGAATCTTTTTTTACAAAATTTCCCAACGCCAGTTCTACTACTTTTACTACTACAGCAACCTCTTCATCTGTGGTTTATTTTTTGGGCGAAAAGGGAGATGTTGGCCGCGCTGGCCCTCAAGGTCCTATGGGTTTAACTGGTCCTCAAGGATCTCAAGGCCCACAAGGTCTGCAAGGAGAAAGAGGTGAGACGGTATATGTTCAAGCAACCTCCTCTCTTCCTCTCTATATTCCAATTGGCGGAGGGACTGGTCCTCAAGGTCCAGCTGGAGTAGATGGTAAAGACGGATCATACATCACAGATATCACTTCCAATTCTACCTCTACCACTTATTTTATTTATAATCCTTCTGCCAATTCTACTAGTAGTATAATAGTTCCTTCTAGCTATATTGTTTCTACCTCTTCCACCTCTACAATTATTGTTAATGATTATAACTTTTTTGCTTCTTCGAGTAATTCTAATTTAATAACCTTCCAAAACGGAGATGATATTACTTATTCTTTCACAGACACTCCGATCTTCTCTTCTTCTACTATCACTAATTTAAATACTACCAACGCTACTTCTTCTAACTTCTTTGCAAATATTATCCGTGGTACTCAAGGATTCTTTACTGATCTCTTTACCAAAAACCTAACTGCGTCTAGTACTAAGACAGATACTTTAAATGCTACAACTGCT
>Ga0208694_1000446_pt1 | contig 61858 bp, 50 predicted proteins | sample AD_UKC078_MetaG_FD_184442 | JGI IMG/M metagenome (GOLD analysis project Ga0208694, IMG submission 184442) | Active sludge microbial communities of municipal wastewater-treating anaerobic digesters from USA - AD_UKC078_MetaG (SPAdes) (version 2) | ecosystem: Engineered > Bioreactor > Anaerobic >...
TTGTTTCTTGGGTAGTACTTATATATTTCTTAGGCTTTTCTTGGGCTTTTTCTTGGGTTTTTTCTTGGGCTTTTTCTTGGGCTTTTTCTTGGGCTTTTTCTTGGGCTTTTTCTAATATAAATCCCTCTTCTAAATATTTTTCAGAAACATTTTCTATTACTCTAAAAGCAGTTACTAATGAAAAATCGAATTTTGCTTTACCATTTCCATTTTCAATTAATTCTTTTTGTACTCTATCTACACCACGACTAAATCTATTTACGTAGCCCAACACTTTCATAGCTTCGGCGATGAACGGATTACGGTAGTCGCTGACATTTGGGAAGTTTTCTGGAGTTACTTTTCCGTATAGTCCACCGGGATTTTGTACTTAAATTCTGTCGTCATATTCGTAGAATTGGACAGGAGCATTGGTTTCGTAATCGCGGTGCATAATTGCGTTCATTAAAAGTTCGCGAGTAGCCCAATATGGATATTTTGAAAAAGTTTCTTCACGAAGTACGCTTACTGGAATAGGACGTTTTTGTGCTATGCTGGTTTCGATAAACGTATCAATTTTGGGAAGCTCCCGACAAAGATTTCCTGCGAATTTATGCTCATTAATAATATCTCCAGCACGGTCTTTGCCTTTGAAATGTACATATTGAATATATGAGCCGTGTAGGTAGCGTTCTGGATTTTTTCCAAAAAGTACAATAGCTCCATTAGTTGGACAGTTGTAACGCAAATCATAAAATCCAAGCGAAGCAAGTTGTTCTTCTATACAACGATTGTCTTCGGCGAGTATATCTTCTGCTACTGCTTTAGGTAAATATTCTTTTTCTATAATTTTTACGTCTAAATCGTTGATGTTTGTTCCTAAGCAAGGCATGGCATCAAATGTGTGAATGTTGGATAAACGGCGTTCCATTAGGATTTTTTCTTCCGCTTCTGTTGCTGTGCTTTTTCTTGGACCAACTCTTACCCAAATACGTCCTCTATAACGCACAGGAGGAAATTCTGAGGGTTGAACTTCGACAACCAATTGCTCGCCATCTTCAAAAGAGAATTTTTCTACACTCATAGTCGGCTGAGGTAAAATATTGCCATCGGTGCGAATGTTGGATATTTTTAATAATAACTTATCGTCAACTTTTAAGCCAGATAGTTTCCCGTCATTGTGTGCTCCAATAATTAAATAGCCATTCTTTCCACTTGACGAAACATCGTTGGAAAAGGCACAAATAGCTTGACAAAATTTATCCATATCGTTGGTAGATACGGTGCGTTCTATATGGGAACTTTCCGAAGCAGAAAGAATTTTTGAAAGACTATTTTTTGTGAGCATAAACTGTATTTTATGCAAAAATAAAGTTTTTCTAAACTTTTAGCAAACAATTTACTATAAATTAAAATACAAAATGCTATTCATTTGATATATGCTTATTAAGTAAAGTTGAAATGTCTTTTATTTAAACCAAAAAAATATTCAAATTTTCTTAATTATCACTTCATTTTAAAATCTTTATTCATTTTTAAATTTAAAAATATTATATTTGCTTTTGTTTAATACATAAAATGAACAAATGATTAAAAGAAAAATTGAAAATAAGGGTGTTTTTATTTATTTAGTTGTTCTTTTTGTTATAAGCGTAAGTTTAGTTGTATTTATTTTTCCACGCAAAGAACAATTTCAATACTCTTATGAACCAGGCACACCTTGGCTTTATGAAAGTTTAGTGGCAGAAACTGATTTTCCTATTTATAAAACTGAAGATGAAATTGCTTTGGAAAAAGATAGTGTAATAAAAAATTTTATACCGCATTATATTAAAGATAGTTCTGCAATTGAAGAATATAAATATTTAATGCAAACTAAAATTGAAGAAATATTAGATTCTTTAAAAATACGGAGCAATAAAATTTTTATATTGAGTACTACAAGAAAACAAATCAATACACTTGAAAGTTTTTATAAAGAATTTGAAGCGATAAATGCAACATATTATAATCGTGGAATAATTGAGCTTTCTGAATTTGATTTTAACAATAAGTTAGAACAAGTTTATTTTGATAGAAATGGACATCCTGAGTTAATTTCTGTTAATAATTTTTACACAAAATCAGAATTTAGCAAAGCCTTATTAGATATTTATGATAAATGTATGCTTGAAATACTTGATTCGGTTTGGTGTGTTGAGATTCAGAATTTAATTTCACAGGATTCTATTCCAGCAAACATAGTGTATAATCAAGAATTGAATGAAGTAGAAATTAATGAAGAAATAGATAATTTAAGTCCAATTTTAGGCGTAATTCAAGCAGGACAAGTAATTATTCGAAAAGGAAATATTATAGGAGACTATGAATGTAAAGTGTTAAATTCTATGCAAAACTATATGACAAAAGATTTGCAACACAACACTTGGAGTGTTAGTTTAGGGATTCTGTTGGTTTTTGCTTTACTCTTTGCAATATTATTTGTCTATTTTCTGAATTTTTCTTGTGAAATAATGAATTCATTTAAAACCAGTAGTTTTTTCTCTATTCAAATATTGATAATGATTTTAACGGTTTATATAGTTTTCCAATTTACCGATTTTAGTATAAATAATATTCCTTTTGTACTTTTTCCACTATTAATACTGACTTTTTATAAATTTAGAGTTTCATTTTTTGTTTACTTATTTACATTATTTATAGTTGGATTTTTTGCACCATCTCAATTTGAATTTTTAATAATTCAAACTTTAGCAGGTTTAGCAGCTATGTTTAGTTTGAGGAAAAGCCATAAACGACAACATATTTTTGTAACAATGCTTATTGTTTTTGGAGTTTATGTTGTGTTGAATTTAGGTTTTTCTCTGATGAAAGGAAAAGGACTTGGTATTGAGTTTATAAATGAGTTAAAACCATTTGCAGTAAGCTCGTTTTTAGTTCTTTTATATTTGCCTTTTGTTTATATTTTAGAAAAAGCTTTCGGCTTAGTTTCTGACTATACTTTATTAGAATTGAGCGATATTAATCATCCAGTTTTGAGATTACTTTCCGAACAAGCACCTGGCACTTTTCAACATTCTATGCAAGTGTCTAATTTAGCTGAATCTGTTGTTAATGTTTTAGGAGGAAATTCTATACTTGCAAGGGTAGGAGCTTTGTATCATGATATTGGAAAAGTCAATCATGCCGAATATTTTATTGAAAATCAATCAGGTGTTAACATACATAATGAATTAGACTTTGAAGAAAGTGCTACGAAAATAATTTCTCATGTTAAAGAAGGTATGCTAATTGCAAAAAAATATAACTTACCATCTCAAGTAGCAGATTTTATAGAGACTCATCACGGTACATCTTTAACAAAATATTTTTACGTTTCATGGATAAATGCAAATCCTGGATTAGAACCAAATATGTCAAATTTTAAATATCCTGGTCCTAAACCACATAGCATAGAAACTGCTGTTTTGATGATGGCTGATGCAATAGAAGCAGCTTCGAGAACTTTGCAAGATTATACTGTAGAAAATATTCAAAATACAGTTTCTAACATAATCGACTCTCAACTCAATGATGGTCAGTTTAATGAAGTGAACATTACGCTAGAACAAATCAATAAAGCTAAGAAAATATTTGCTGAAAAAATAAAAAATATTTATCATGCTCGCATAGTTTATCCCGAAATTAATTCAAAAGATTAATTAAAAACAATATATTTGCGGACTTTTAGTTATAACTATGTTTTCTTAGCTTATGAAACTGAAAATAATATTTAACATCATAGCTTTATTTTTGGTTAGCAGTTTTGCATTTTCTCAAACTGCTAAGCTAACAGGCATAGTACATGACTCAAAATCAAAGGCTTTGCAATATGCAAATATTAGTGTTGTAGGACATTCAATAGGAACAACTAGCGATAAAAAAGGATATTTTGAATTAACAGTACCTGCTTCTGTTGATATAAATATTGAAGTTTCTTATTTAAGTTTTGAAACAGAAACATTTTTACTAAATTTAAATCCCAACGAAGTTTTTAATCTTGAAGTAGAATTATACGAAGCTGCTAATATTTTGCCAAGTGCAGAAATTAGTGCAAGTTCGGATAGACACGGAACTGCAATACGATTAAATCCTGAAATTTCTCTTAAAATTCCTACTATAGGTGGTTTTGAAGATATGTTAAAATCTTTACCTTCGGTTTCGTCTAATAATGAGCTTAGTTCGCAATATAGCGTAAGAGGTGGAAATTTTGATGAAAATTTAGTTTTTGTAAATGATATTGAAATTTTTAGACCTATTCTCGTTAGGTCGGGTCAACAAGAAGGAATGAGTTTTATTAATTCTGATATGGTTTCTGGTGTCGTGTTTTCTGCTGGTGGGTTCGAGGCACAATATGGAGACAAAATGTCATCTGTACTTGATATAAAATATAGAAAACCTTCGCAATTTGGAGGAAGTTTGAGTGCTAGCCTGTTAGGAACAAATGTTCATGTCGAAGGTGTAAGCAAAAATCACCTTTTTAGATACAATACAGGACTTAGATATAAAACAACAAAATATGTTTTAGGAACTTTGGATACAGAAGGAAATTACGATCCTCAATTTTTCGACTTTCAAACATATTGTACTTATGATGTAAGCGATAAACTCGAATTAAGTTTTTTGGCAAATGCAAGTAGTAATGTTTTTAATTTTATTCCAGAAGATAGAGAAACTTCTTGGGGAACTTTAAACGAGGCTTTAAAAATTATGATGTATTTCGAAGGACAAGAAAAAAATAAATTTCAAAATACTACAGGAGCTTTTACTGCAAAATATAAGAAAAATAAAAATTTAGATATGAAGTTTATTTTGTCTTCGTATTACGCTTTAGAACAAGAAACTTTCGACATTTTAGGGCAATATTATTTGAATGAATTAGATAAACAATTAGGTTCAGATAACTTAGGCGACAGCGTAGCAAACATAGGTATAGGTTCTTATCTAAATCATGCCAGGAATTATTTGAACGCTTATGTTACTTCATTCAAATATTTAGGAAATTATAAAACAGGAAATCACAGTTTTTTATGGGGAGCTCAATATAATTACGAAACCTTTGATTATTCTGTTCATGAATGGAATATGATAGATTCGGCGGGATATTCTTTAGGCTCTTATGGATATTCGCAACAGGAACTAATTCCAGAAAATCGGGATATTGTGCCTTTATTCCTAACCGATATTGATAATATGAAAATTTATAGCAACAGGTTAAATGCCTTTATTCAAGATTCGTATTTAATAAAACTTGATGCTGGAGAATTTTCTATGGGTGGGGGATTAAGATTTAATTATTGGAGCTTTAATCATGAATTTTTGATAAGTCCGCGTTTGAATATGGGATTTAAACCAAATTGCAAAAAAGATATTGTTTTTAGATTTTCTACAGGATTATATCATCAACCTGCATTTTTTAAGGAAATACGAAAATTAGATGGAAGTATTAACAGAGACATTAAAGCGCAATCTTCGTATCAAATTGTTGCAGGAGGCGATTATATTTTTAAGGCTTGGGGACGACCATTTAAACTTGTTACAGAAGCATATTATAAATATATGTATAATTTAATTCCTTATGATATTGATAATGTGAGGATTAAATATTATGGGGATAATTTATCTCGAGGTTATAGTATGGGATTTGAGGCAAAAATTAATGGAGAATTTGTTCCAGGAACTGAATCTTGGTTTAGCGTGGCAATTATGCAAACACAAGAAGATATTGAAGGCGATTTTTATAGAAAAAGATATGCTGATGGAACAATTGATACTATTTACTTAGATATGATACCTCGTCCAACTGACCAAAGACTTAATTTTGGAATATTTTTCCAAGATTATATTCCAAAACACGAAACTTGGCAAGCTTATATAAATTTATTGTTTGGAACAGGTTTGCCAGTTGAAAAAGCTAAAGAACCAGTAGCAAGATTTAAACCATATCGTCGAATAGACTTAGGTATTTCAAAACAATTGTTAGATGGTGAAAGTCAGTTTGCTACATCAAGGAAATTTTGGTCTAATTTTAAATCTATTTGGTTAAGTCTTGAGGCATTTAATTTAATAGATATTAAAAATGAAATTTCATACACTTTTGTAACCGACATACGTGGTTGGCAATATGGAGTTCCAAACTACTTAACAGGACGAAGATTTAATCTTAAATTAATGATTAAATTTTAAATCATTATCTAAAAATTAATTTTTTTTAATTTTTTTTGCAAAAATTTTTTTCTATAGTGTTGTTTTTCAAAAATTAATTATATTTGTATAAAAAATGTGAGAATAAATTTGAGCATATGAGCAAACCAAAAAAATATTATACTTTTTTAGATGCTTTTATAATAAATATATTTACATTTTTAGCTGTTTTGCTTTTATGGGCTATTATAGATTCTGTTGATCTGTTTAATCCTTTAGATGAGTTTTTTGATAATTTTGATTATACCGACTTATATTATTCAGAATTAAGACATAATGATATGGTTCCTGACACCAATATTTTTATTGTAAATATTGGTAATCTTAGTCGAGCAGAGTTGGCTAAACAAATTACAGTTCTTCAAAAATTTGAACCTAAAGTAATTGGCATAGATGCAGTTTTTGCCGAACAAAAAGGTATGGAAGATTATTTGTTAAGACAGGCTTTACATTTGAATAATAATGTTGTAATAGGAGGCTTTGGCGAGTTTGACGAAGATGATGAAGACGAAGCTATAGGTATAATAAGGTCAAATCCTTTTTTTGGAGAGTTGCCAATAGGACATTTGGAGTTTATTGCCGATCCAAAAATTGTTAGAGAGTTTGATAAGTTTATTAGATTTAACGATACTATAATTAATGCTTTTTCTTTAGAAATAATGAGTAAATATGACCCAAATGTATTTTTAGAATTTGCTCAACGTAAATCAAAAACAGAAATTATTAATTATAGAGCGGGTTATCATCCATATATAATTTTTGATTATGAAGAAATTTCAGATACAAATTCAAATTTAGAAATTATAAAAGATAAAATCGTGCTAATGGGTTATGTGAGAATGTATCAAGGAGCGCCAGCCGATACTGTTGATAGCCACTTTACACCTATAAAACGTTCAGAATATGGATATGCAGATACAAAAGGAATAGAAATTCATGCACATATTTTAAGTATGTTGCTTTCAAAAGATTATGTTGATAAAGTGCCAGATTGGGTAAATTATTTAATCGCTTTAATTATATGTCAATTATTTTTAATGTGGTTGGTTTATTACTATGTGCATGGGGCTAAATTATTTGATATATTATCAAAACCAATACAATTTTTATTAATTGTTTTAGTTTTATGGGCAACTTTTATGATTTTTGCAAAGTTTGGTATAAAAATTGATATGATACCATCAGTACTAACTTTGGTTTTATGTATAGAAGTGCTATATTTATACGAAGAAACATTAGAACTTTTTAAAATAGATTCATATTTAACACAAAACTTTAAATACACTAGAGATGAAAGAATTAAAAATTTTCGTTACATTGTTCGCCTTGAGTTTATTCGCAATAGGTTTAAACGCTCAAGAAAGCGAGTATAAGGTATTCTATTTTTCAGGCAGTCCTAAGATTGTTGAAAAAGGTAAAGAAATAAGTGTCAAACGAGATACTTATTTAAACTCTAAAGCAAGCATTAAACTTCCGGCAAATTCATATTTAGTTTTAACTAATAAAAATGAAGTGCCTATGGGGATTAGTAATCCTGGAACTTATAGTATTGCTGATTTAAACAAAATTTATGAAAATGTTGGTAACAGTAATTTGACACAAGAATTTTTTGATTATATTGCTAACAATATGATTCAAGAAAATGATAAAGCAAGACGTAGTGGGGGTGTTTATAGAGCTGTTGGTGATATTTTAATTGCTCCGTTTGATGAAGCTGTCTTATTGATTGATAGCCTTACGCTTACTTGGAAAAATCCAAAACAAAAGAAGTTGTATCTAAAGGTTTACAACCCCGGAAATTGGGAATTAATTTATAATATCCCAACAACAGACTCAACATATACTTTGTTTTATGAACCTCAAAAGTTTATTAAAGGTAGAGAATATGCATGGACTGTTTATCACGGCGAAGACCATCCACAACAAGGTACTATTCTTAGAGTTTTTACATTTGCTGATGATGCATGGAAAGAAGAATTTTATGATAAATTAAAAGTAATTAAAGAAAATGGTGAAAATGTAGAAATTAATAAGATAAAAACTTTAAGATTGTATTTGGATAATAATATTTATCCTTTAAGCGAGTAAGTTTTTTGTTTATACTAAGATAGTAAAATCATCTTTGTCGTCTAAAGCTGGAAAACTTTTTCGATACTCTTGAATAATATCAGTATCAAGAGTAGCTGTTATTATTTCTTCTTGTTCATCATTTGCTAATACGATATCTTCGCCTTTAGGGTCAATTATGCATGAGCCACCTGTGTAAAATAAGTTGTTTCCGTCTATTCCAATTCTGTTACAACCTACAACATAACAAAGATTTTCTATTGCTCTAGCTCTTAATAGTATGTCAAACATTTTACGTCTTGCTATGGGCCAAGATGCAACATTTATCATTAAATCGTAATTTTCTGTATTTCTGTTCCATACGGGGAAACGTAAATCGTAACATACTTGAAATAATATTTTAAATCCTCTAAATTCAAAAATAACTCTTTCACTACCTTTGGTAAACATTTCTCCTTCGCCACCAAGTTTGAATAAATGTCTTTTATTGTATTTTATAATTCTACCATCTGGTTTTACAAAGACAAAAACATTATAGAATAAATCATTTTCTTTTAATATCAGGGAAGTCGCTATAGCAGCACCCGAAATTCTTGATATTTCACTAAGTGTTGTTAGGCTTATTCCGTTGTCATCTTCGGCACAACTATATACATTGTTTGTGAAGCCAGAATTAAACATTTCTGGCAGTACGTATAAGTCAGAGCCAGGATTTTGTAATATTAGCTTGTTGTATTTTTTTAGATTCTCTTCTGTATTTTCCCAAATAATATCGGTTTGTAAAACCGAAACTTTTAATTTACTCATAACCTGTTTCAAATTTATTTTTTCTTAGTCCAGTAATACCTATATAATGTTTTTTTAATCTTTCCATTATTTCCATATCGCTACCTTGCATGTCTAATAAGCCTATTACACCTAATGTTTTAGTTTTTTTATCTATAAATCCTATAACAACTGGCACTTCGGCTTCTTTAGCAATTTTAATAAAACCTTTTTTCCAATTTTTAGTTTTTTTTCTTGTTCCTTCAGGTGTTATTACAAGATAAAATCTGTCTTTAGCTTCTTTAATTTTTTTAGTAAGCATATCTGCTATACCGTTTCTTTTTCCTCTATCAACAGGGATGCCTCCCCATTTTTTTAAAAAATATCCGAAAGGTCCCCAAAAGGCTTCTTTTTTTATTAAAATTTGTGGTTTGTATTTATATAAATTGAAATATAATTTTCCTAAAACAAAATCCCACATGCTTGTATGTGGTGCCATTAAAACTATTGCTTTTTTAACATCTGGGAATTCGTTATATTTCCATCTGTTTAGTTTGAAATATATCTTAGCAAATGCCTTCCTCATTATGTTTGATAATTAACTTATGGTTTTGTTTTAAAGATTCTATAAATTTTTCATACAAAGATAACCTAATTGTACAAATTATGCTACAGTTTTCTTGAAATTCTTGAGATATTATATTAGCTTCATAATCTTTAATAACCTTCATTACAAAGTTCATATCTTCGTAATCAAAAATAATTTCAATTTTTTTCTCTACATATTTTTTTATTATTTTAGCATTGTCTAAAGCATTTTTTGCTACTGTTTTATATGCATTTATTAAGCCTGGCACCCCAAGTTTTGTTCCACCAAAATATCTGACTACAACTATAAGTGTGTTTGTTAAATTCATTGAGCGAATTTGTCCCAGAACTGGTGGTCCTGAACTATTTGATGGTTCGCCGTCGTCTGATGCTCTATAAGTTTCTTGATTAATTCCAATAATAAAAGCATACACATGATGTCGTGCATCAAAATATTTCTTTTTTAGATCGTTTAAATGTTGTTTTACTTCATCTTCGGAACTAACTTGAAAAGCAAAAGCTAAAAACTTGCTTGATTTTTCTGTAAAAATTCCTTCACTTGGGTTTGCTATAGTATAAAAAAAATCAGTTTCCATTAATTAAAAACATGATAGGCATTTCAAAATAAATTTTAAGGTAAAATATGTAAGTTATCTTAGAAATGTTCAAAATCAAGTAGTTGAACATTTCTAAGACTGTTTTTACATTTTTAGTCTTTTTTCAATTTCTTCTACGTCTGCTTTAAACTTTTTATCTGTATCTATTAGATTATTAACAGTTTTGAAGGCGTGCAAAACAGTAGCGTGGTCTTTATTACCAATAGCTGCACCAATAGCTGCTAATGAAGATTTTGTCATTGTTTTTGCAAAATACATAGCTATTTGTCTGGCTTGTACTATTTCGCGTTTGCGTGTTTTTGAGCTAAGTGTTTCAACAGGCATTGAAAAATAGTTACAAACAACTTTTTGGATATAGTCAATAGAAACTTCTCTTCTTGTACTCTTAACTAATTTGTCTATCATGTCTTTAGCTAATTCTAAAGTAATTTCTTTTTTGTTAAGAGTTGATTGTGCTAGTAAAGAAACTAAAGCACCTTCGAGTTCGCGTATATTGTTTGTGATATGAGAAGCAATGTATTCAAGAATTTCTTCTTTAATATCAATACCGTCTTTATATGTTTTTTTCTTTAAAATTTTAATTCTAGTTTCAAAGTCTGGTTCTTGTAAATCTGCAGATAAGCCCCATTTGAATCTTGACAGTAGTCTTTGTTCCATACCATTTAGTTCTACAGGTGGCTTGTCTGATGTTAAAACCAATTGTTTTCCATGTTGATGTAGGTGGTTAAAAATATGGAAAAATACTTCTTGAGTTCCTTCTTTTTTGGAGAAATATTGAACATCGTCAACTATAAGAACATCAATCATTTGGTAGAAATGAATAAAATCATTTCTATTATTATTTCTTGTAGCTTCCATATATTGAGTTAAAAACTTGTTTGCATCAACATATAGAACTACTTTTTCGGGCATTAATTTTTTAACTTCTATTCCAATAGATTGAGCTAGATGTGTTTTGCCTAAGCCAGAATTTCCGTAAATAAATAAAGGGTTAAAAGCTGTTCCGCCAGGATTTTGAGCAACAGCATATCCAGCCGAACGAGCTAAACGATTGCATTCGCCTTCAACAAAGTTGTCAAAAGTATATTCTAGGTTTAGATTTGGATCTACGTGCATTTTTTTGATGCCAGGAATAATAAAAGGATTTACAATAGCATTGGCTTCTAAATCAAGTGGCACTTGCACTGGGCGATTAGTTATTGGAATTTTATCACTAGAAGGCTTTCTAAGTACATAGGTTTTATCAGAGTTAGAACCATTTTCTATAACTACATGATATTCTAATTTAGCACCAGAACCGATTACTTTATTTAAAGTTTTTTTAAGTAAGTCAAGAAAATTTTCTTCAATAAATTCATAAAAAAACTCGCTTGGAACTTGAATGGCTAAAACTTTATCATTAATTTCTAATGGAACAATAGGCTCAAACCATGTTTGATAGCTAACTTTTGGCACATTGTCTTTAATGATCTGCAAACACTTTCCCCAAACTTCTTCACACTTTTTTACCATTTCATTAAATAGCTTTTAATTAATTTTAAATTTAATAAATTTATTTAAAGCAGCCTTTTTTTTTGCTTTTAAAATTATAATCAAAATTTTATCTCTTCAAAACAAAAATTAGCAAAAAAAATTAACAAACTTATTGTCAGAGAGTTTGCTAATTTTTGTTTTTGATTAAGCAATCAAAAAAATGCCCTTCAAATCATCTGCTAAAATAAGACATTTTTTTGTCAAACAAAACATTTTTATACATTTTTTTGAAAAAAATAAAAAAATATCTATTTGTGTCATTATCAGTCATTAAGCGGTATTAACTATAACATTACTTCCATTATGCATGTGTAGCGATTTAGTTTTCAAGTTGTTATATTTTTTTGATAAAGAAAATGTTTTTTGTTATTAACTTTATTGATAATGAAATGTTAAAAAATATATGTAGTTGAAAATACTGATTAGCATAATTTGTTTAAATTTACAAAAAAATGATTTTATGGAGAATAGACTTTGTGTTTTTTGTAGCTCTAGTAATGATTTAGAACCAAAATACTATAAATTAGCCGAAGACTTAGTTTTAGAAATTAAAAAAGCAAATTATAGTATAATGCATGGAGCTGGCAGTATAGGACTAATGGGGAGTTTGTTGAATGCCACCAAAGAAAATAATGTAAACATAATTGGTGTAGTGCCAGAAAAGTTAAATAAGCCTCATATTGTAGATTCAAAAAATCAAAAATTGGTTGTAACTAAAGATATGAAGGATAGAAAAGAATATTTAAGAGAAAATTCTTCTGCTTTTATTGCATTACCAGGAGGTTTTGGTACTTTGGAGGAAATTCTTGAAGTGATAACTTTAAAACAATTAAAATATCATAATAAAGCTATTGTTTTTATAAATGCATACGGATATTTTGATAATTTATTTAAACAATTTGATTATATGTTTGAAACTAATTTTGCTAATCATAACTATAGAAATCTTTATTTTGTTGCAAATTCACCAAGCGAGGCAATAGATTATATTAATAATTATACTCATCAAAATATTTATGATAAATATTTAAGAGAATAAAAAACACATTTTATTATGAGAAACCCATTTCCAGAAGAATTTTATAAACAAAGAACTAAACCTTGGACTCCTGATGTTAGAGGTGATTTTTTTAGAGATCAAACCGCAATAATTCATTCAACAGTTTTTAGAAGATTAAAAAATAAAACTCAAGTTTTTTTCGCTCCTGAAAATGACCATATTTGTACTAGAATTGAGCATGTTTTACATGTTGCTACAATTGCAGCAAGTATTTGTAAGGGCTTAAATCAATATTCTCATAATCTTGATGTTGAAATGGCTTATGCAATTGGATTAGGACACGATTTGGGGCATACACCTTTTGGACATGCTGGCGAAAAAGCTTTAAATAAAATTTTAGGCGGGAATAATGCTTTTATTCATGAAATCAATTCTTATCGTCAAGCAGAATATTTAGCAAATAAAGGTAAAGGACTAAATTTGTCTTATGGAGTTAAAGATGGAATAATTTGTCATAATGGGGAAAAAGATGAGCAATATCTAAAGCCTACAAAAACACCAAATGTATTAGACGAAATTAAAGATAGGAGAGTAGTAGCAACTAGTTACGAAGGTTGTGTGATGAGATTTGCTGATAAAATAGCATATCTTGGAAGAGATATTGAAGATGCTTTTGCTGCCGGATTTATAAGCGAAAAAGATATTCCAGCAGATGTGAAAGAAGCACTTGGGAATAGAAATGGGCAAATTATCAATAATTTGATTATTGATATTGTTGAAAATTCTAAAGATTCTGAAAAAATTGGATTTTCAGATCGAACCTATGAATTTGTTACAAAACTCAAACATTTTAATTATAAATATATTTATAGTCATCATAAACTGCAAACCTATGATTTGTTTTGTGATAAAATAATAAGGACTTTGTTCGATTATTTGATGAATTTAATGGATAAAAATGCTTATGAATTTCAAAAATATTCCGAAAGCGCAATTGATTTAGATAGAAATTTTGGAAATTATTTTAAAGATATGTTTGAGTTTTACAATAAAACAAAAGATACTAATTCCCAAATTGTAACAGATTATATTGCAGGAATGACAGATGTTTTTACCTTGGAAGCAATAAAACAAATAACTATCCCCAAGCCTATACATTTTATTTAATGAAAATTTTAAATCATGAAATATTAACAATAGATTTTAGTTCAAATAGCGATTACGACTCGTTTTTTGATATTATTACTAATAAAATTAATTCTATCGAGGATATTGAAAAACCTTATCTTAAAAAAATAATAATTTGTGCAATAGAATTAATCCAAAACAATATAATACATAATTGTAAGGAAGTTTCGCGACTTGAAATATATAAAAAAGACAACTTTATTATTTTAGATTATGTTCAATCTACAGATAAACAGAAATTTGAAAACTTAGTTAAACATATAAAATTTGTAAATGAATTGAATTTTGAAAATATTAGTTTGAAAATTAAGGGAAATATTGAAAATACTAAATCTAATCTAGGAAGTGGTAATGGCCTGTTAACTTGCAGATTAAAAACTAAAAATTTTGTAAATATAAAATTGTTAGAAGCTAAATCCGAAGATGAATATAAATTTATAATAAGATTAAAAATTGATTATTATGAAAACACAAATTCCAGCTCAAGCTAAAACACCATTGGTTGAAAAAGACTTAGAGTTAAACATAATTAAAATTGTGGGTGTTCTTATCCCGGAAAATCCAATGCTTTTTTTTGAAGAGCTTTACTCTTTTACTGAAGAATTTTTGCAAAAAACAAAAAAACTAAATTTACATGTTGATTTAGAATATTTTAACACAAGTTCAGCTAGGTATTTATATGATTATTTGAAAAAAGTAATACCAATCAGTGATTTACAACTTACTTGGTTTTATGATTCTGATGATGAAGATATTTTGGAAAGTGGGAAAGAATTTGAGGAATTATGCAAAATAAAATTTGAATTTGTTGAAAAGTAAAACTGAACTATAAGCTAATTTTGTTAGAAATAATATTCGATTTTATGTATTGCTTCGGGTAGAGCAAAAAGTACAACTCTGTCATTTGCTTTAATTTGAGTATCTCCCATAGCTATAAAACTTTTTTTGCCTCTAACTATACCGCCAATAATAACGCCTTCAGGGAAATTAATATCTTTAAGTCGGTTTTGGGTTATAATTGCATTTTTTGAAGCTACAAACTCTAAAACTTCTGCGTCAGTACCTGTTAAGCACTTTATTGAAGTAACTTCTGCCTTCATAGTTTGAGTATAAATATTGCTTGCTGCAATAAGTTTTTTATTTATAATTGTATCTATTCCCATTTTTGAGGCTATATCTATATAATCTAAATTTTCTATTTCGGCAAATGTTTGTTTTACTCCATATCTTTTTGCTAAAATACAAGTAATAAGGTTTGTTTCTGAATCTCCAGTAACTGCAACAAAAGCATCACATTTTTCCAAACCAGCTTCTAACAACAGGTCTGTGTCGCGACCGTTACCATTGATTATCATGGCGTTTGGTAGCATTTCAACAAGTTTCAAGCATTTTTCAGGGTCAGATTCTATAATTTTTACTTTGAGTTGTTGTGAAATATATTTTGATGCTTTTATGCTAATTCTGCTACCTCCAAGGAATATAACATTATTAATGTCATGTCTTTCTTTTCCAAAAATTTTCAACAAATCTTTAACACCATCTGGGGTCGAGATTATATAAACTGAGTCACCTTCTTGTAAGATATCTTTTCCTCTTGGAATTATCGTTTCCTCCAAACGTTTGATGGCAACAGCTCTAAAGCTTTTGTTATGTACGAGTTTTGACGTATCCATTAAATTTAAATTGAGGATAGGGCTGTTTTTGTCTAGTTTTATTACAAATAAGGTTAGTTTACCACCTGAAAATTCAAAAATTTCTGTTGTTCCAGTTTGTTTTATAACGCCAACAACTTCTTTTGCAGCTAAAAGTTCGGGGTAAATCATTTTATCTATTCCCAAATTTATGAAATTAAGTTTGTTCAATGGGTTTAAATACTCCATGTTGTTAACTCTGGCTATGGTTTTTTTTGCGCCAAGTTTTTTTGCAAAAATGCAAGATAAAATATTGGTGTCTTGAGAGTTAGTTACAGCTATGTATAGGTCGGAAGTGTGTGTATTTACACTTTTTAAAACTGAAAAGTTTGTGCAATCTCCACTAACAGTCATTAAATCATAAGAAGAAGTGTCAACTTCTTTAATTATTGTGTCGTTAATATCAATTAAAGAAACGTCATGGTTTTCTTTCACAAGCATTTTAGCTAAATATAGACCAATTTCTCCAGCTCCGGAAATTACTATTTGCATTTTTTTGTTTTTAACTTATAAATATTTTTCGAAAATAGCTTCCATTTTTTTATAATATCTAGTACAAAAATTGTCGGTATCAGAAATTTTCAAACTATTTATTCTGATGATAAAATAATCTAGTAGTAGGTTATTATAACTTGTGGTTTCAATATCATCAATTGTTTTGTCTATTTTAATTTTTGATTTTAATTTTTCAAGATAATTACTGGCAATATCTTTAGGAATAACTGCTCCTCCTTCGTTAGGGTAGAGGAAGAAAATAATATTGTTTGAATCTTTGTTGAAAATATCAGGCTGTATATCTTCATTGCAGTAGCACAATACAAATAGTCCTGGTAAATTAATTGGGAAAATTGGAATTTGTAGATTATTAGCGAGCATACAGTATAATACAGTTATGTTTGGTGCTAAAAATTTTTTATTGCTAATACAGTAAGTTATACTTAATGCATCTGGTTTGATTTCTTTTGTTTTTAGTTTATTGAATCCTAATTCTTTAAAAATAACAGTGTTTAGAACGCTTATTTTTTCTATATTTGTGAGATATTCACTGATTTCTAACCATACCGAAGTTTTTATCTTTTCATATTTATCGTTAAGTTCTTTAATATCTATATCTCTATTAAAGAATTTTTCGAGTAAAAAAACTCCTTCAGAAAAATTTGCTTTAGTATTTGTTAAATATTCTATAAATTTAGTTTCAAAACTTTTCCAAAAAATTTCGTCTAAAATATCTTCTGATCTTTGCAAAGCCAAATCGTTAGATGATAGGGCATGATAATTTTCTAAATAAATTTTAAAAAGTTCTCCATAGCTAACAATTTTATCTTTAACTATTGAAAACACTTTTTCGTCAGGGTCTTCTAGTAATTTTAGTAATGATGTTATTTTATTTTTATCCATTTAATTATTCTTCTAATCTTGTAACTTTATCAACTCCATCAATTCTTAGCAAATCTTTAATAATATCTTCTAAATCTTGAGAGTTGTGAACATATAAAATTATTTCTCCACTAAAAATTTCGTCATCTGTATTAAAACTGAGAGATTTTATGTTTACTCTTGAGTCTAATGAAATCACTTTGGTAATTTTGTTTAACATTCCAAGTTTATCCATACCTTCTAGTTGTATCTTTGCTTTAAAAGATTGAAGTTTGTAGCTAGTCCATTTTACGGAAATAATTCTATCTCCTTGAGTTGCAGCAAGGTTTGTTAGTCTTTCACAAATTCTTTTATGAATTATTATAGATTCGTTAGGATTAATAAAGCCAGCGACTTCGTCTCCAGGTATTGGGTTGCAACATTTTGCTAAAGTAATTCGCTTAGTGTCAACATTATCATCAATAATAAGAGTGTTTTTTTTATTTATAGGTTGGTTAGTTCTAAATTTTGGAATACTAAGCCTCCAATAACTTGCAAATGTTTTAAAGGTTTTAGCTGCTTGTTTTTCTAGGTCGTCTATTTGAATAAGTCCAGAGCCAATTTTAAAATAAAAATCTTCTTTATGTGGCGTATTATATGTTTTTCTAAGTTCTTTAAAACGTTTATGGTCTAATTTTAAGTTTAATTCTCTTACTTTTTTTATAAATATTTCTTGTCCTTTATCAATATGATATCGTCTATCTTCTCTTAAAGAGCTTTTAATTCTATTTTTAGCTTTTGTTGTAATTGCAAAATTTAGCCATTCTCTTTTTGGAGATTGCTTATCGGAAGTGAGAATTTCTACTTGGTCTCCACTTTTTAAGACATGAGAAAGAGGTTTTAATTGGTGATTTACTTTTGCGGCAATGGCTTTGTTGCCAACTTCCGTATGGATTTCGTATGCAAAATCAATAACAGTGGCACCTGAAGGTATTTTTTTTATTTCTCCTCGTGGAGTAAAAACATAAACTTCTTTAGTGAAAATATTCATTTTAACGTCATCTAAAAAAGAGAGAGTGTCGTTAACATTATTTTCTAAAGTTTGATTTAAAGTGTTTATTAGATTATCTAAATTTCCTAATGCATCTTTATTATTTGCTTTGTATTTCCAATGCGAAGCTAGTCCTTTTTCGGCAATGTCGTTCATTTTTCTACTTCTAATTTGAACTTCAATCCAGTCGCCATTTGGTCCCATTACTGTAACATGGAGAGCTTCGTATCCATTTGCTTTAGGTTTTGCTACCCAGTCGCGAACTCTGTCTTCTAAATGTGGATAAATATTTGTTACTAATGCCATTATGTGATAACATTTAGCTCTTGCTTTGGAATCGGGATAGTCGTCTGGGTGGTCAAATATAATTCTGATTGCAAATAAATCATAAATTTCTTCAAAAGGAACATTTTTTGTTTTCATCTTATTCCAAATGGAGTAGATAGATTTTGTCCTTCCTATAATACTAGCATTAATATTTTCTTCTTCCAAAACCTTTTGAATAGGAAGTTTTATTTTTTCAATGTATTTATTTCTTTCTTCTTCGGTTTCTGTAAATTTCTTACTTATTTCCCAATAAATCAGTGGGTGTTCGTATTTTAAAGCTAAATCTTCTAATTCAGTTTTTATAGCATATAAACCTAAACGATGAGCTAACGGGGCATATAAGTAAGTTGTTTCGCTTGCTATTTTTATTTGTTTATATTCAGGCATAGAATCTAAAGTACGCATGTTGTGAAGTCTGTCTGCTAATTTTATAAAAATCACTCTAATGTCTTGCGACATTGTTAAAATCATTCTTCTAAAATTTTCGACTTGTAAGCTTGCGTCTTTGTCTAAAATATTTGCTATTTTTGTTAGTCCACCAACAATTCCAGCTATTGAAGGACCAAAAAGAGTTTCTATATCATTTAACGTGTAATCTGTATCTTCTACAACATCGTGTAATAAAGCACTAACAATTGATTTTACTCCTAATCCTATTTCTGAGGCAACAATCATTGCAACCGCAATTGGATGAGTGAAATAAGGCTCGCCAGATTTTCTTCTCATTTTTGAATGAGCTTCGTTTGCTAAATCAAAGGCTTTGCGCACTAAATCTATATCATCTTGAGATCTCAAGCGTTTCGACACCTTTATAAGCTCATCAAACTGTGCTTCAATCCATATTTCTTCTTCTTTTGTTAGTCCCATATAAAAAGATAAAACAAAGTTTTTTGTTTACAAAAATAATAAAAATTTAGAAAATATTATTTTATAAATAGAAAGAAAATACCAGTTTTAATGTGTTGTTTATCATTAAAATCAAAATATTTTACATAATAAGTGTAGTATTGAGAAGGGGCTGTATGTGTTTTATTTATAGTACCATCCCAAGCTTCTTGAGGTTTATTAGTCTCAAACACTTTCATTCCGAATCTATTATAAACGCTAAACTCATATGGTTCATCTTGAATAAAGGATATAATAGGTTTAAAGACTTTATTTTCAGGTTCTAGAGATGATGCGTTAAATGCATTAGGTATCCAAAATACAGGCTCATGATAAACACAAGCAATATTTGAACGGCTACGCTCTTTGTTTAAAATTGTCATATCTCCTTGTTTTTCAATGGCTTCAACATAATAGCAATATTTATTTGAAATATGTATTTTTAAATTATGACAATATTTTACATACCATTCAATATTATATGTGTAGTTAAATAAATTATTTGGAGTTACGTCAATTTCAGCTTCAATGTCATCGAAAATTCGATATATTTTATAATTAAAAACTCCATTTAGCCATTGTTCGTATTCGTTCCAGTTTAAATAATGATTCAAATCTTTGCCGGTTTCTGCTTTTAATACAATATTACAAGCATAGTTTGAATAGGCGTTAATATCTCCGCAAGGATTGACCGATGCTATCCTGTAATAAAAAATTTCATTGTTTGTGTCTATCTCATTGTCTGAAGCTAATATAACATCAAGTCCACTATTTGGAATAATTTTTATTGTTTTATAACCTCCGTCAGCACTTTTTGCTCTTTGTATTCTATATTCAGAAATTTCAGCAGTATTATCCACAACAAATTTTAAGTCTATTTTGTTATTGTTTACGCTTGCGTGGCTAGCTATTAAAAAAGTTGGTGCGCTATATGCTTCTGTTTTTACATTAACAGAATTTGAACTAGCTTTGTAGTCTTCAGAACTAACAGCTTCAATATAATAGTAATATTCAGTATGTGGTTCTAAATCTTCATCTTCATAGCTTGTTTTATCTCCAGAAATTTTAGTGAGTCGCTCGTAAGTTTCACCACTTTTTCTTCTATAAATATTATATTCTTTTACTGTCTGCCAGCCTTCATATTCTGTCCAAGTTAAACTAACATTTTTATCACAAATATCATAGTCATGAGTTAAATAAATTGTAGTATGAGGAGCGGTAATATTGCTTTTATAATATTGATTATCAAAAGAAACTAGTCTAAATTTTTCGGATTTTTGATAATTACCTAGACCTTGATATGTAAATTCGGTAGTTTCTCTTCCCCAAACAGTATCTATAGTTTCTGTAATAGAATTAATTATTTGATAAACAATATATCCTTGTACATCAAGCGAATCGCTAGGCAACCATTTTATATGTACGCTAGTTGGGTTCGATTCAGGAATGATTGAGGCTGAAACAAATTTAGGTGCATCAGGAATATCAATTTGTCCTAGTACTATGCTTGAGATTGTTAGAGATAATATGATGAAAAAAAATATTTTTTTAATCATTGTTTAGTCAAAAAATATTTAAAATTAAATTAATTCAAAAATAATAAATTTTATAATAGCCATGAAAATCACTATAGAATTTTAATAAAAAATGATTGATTATCTAAATTTTTTTGTTCAAATCCCATTTTTTTCAAATATCTTGAATGTCCTTTGTGGTATGATTTAGTTAAAAGTTTGTCTATACCTAGTTTTTTAAAATAACCTGTATTTTGTTTATAAATATATTTTCCAATGACTTCATTTCTATAGTCTGGTTTAGTGTAATCAACTTCAATAAGCATTTCATTTTTGTTTATTTTAGCAATTAAAATTCCTGCCATATCAGCATTTAACATCATTAAAAAGCAACGTTGTCCTTTTTCAGCTTGATAAAATGGGAAAAAACTATAAATATCTCTTTTGTAATTATTGATAAATTCTTGGATATAAGCATTGTCAAATTCAACTTCTAATAGTTTTATTGTAGATTTTGTTTTCGATTTTTTAATAATGAAAATTATATGTGAGATAATTCCTAAGGCTGCTACAATTCCGATAGGGTAGAATGGTCGCAAAAAAGAATATACAACAATAGCAATAAGCGATATGAAAATTAAATGTTGCTTAAATGCTTTTCTATTGCATATAAATCCTGCTGTTAGAGTTAGGCTGGCTATAACTATTATTATATCAATATATTCCATAAAAAAACACCGTAAAAGTAAGTTTTTTTTTAATTAAAATCAAGTGTTTATTACTTGAAGTTTTAATTTTATACTTTTACGGTGCTTTTAGTTATTTAGTTGGGTTTACATTTTTACAATTTTCATTATATAGACATTTTCATTGTCTTGTAGTTTGATAAAAATGTTACCCTTAGCAAAGTTAGACATATCTAAAGTTTGTATTGAGTCATAAATTTTACCAGTTTGTAACACTTTGCCATTAACGTCAAATATTTCATAATTTGTATTTTGACAATTTTGAATGTTTAAGATATTTTTAGTTGGGTTAGGGAAGATATTGATTTTACCATAACCAAAATCTTCAACATAGCTTTCAGAAACTTTTACTCTAAATGATTGTTCTACTTCATGGATTCCATCAGAAGCTTGGATTTTAATTTGATAGCCTATTGAATTTTTTACAGTTGGTGTGCCTGCAACTTTTCCAGTTCCATCACCATTATCAATAAGTTCAGCCCAATCTGGAATTGTTGTTGCGCTTAGTGTAATTTCATCACCATCAACATCTGTTACTTCAACATTATATTCGTAAAGTACGTATTGCATTCCGCTTGTAACTGGCTCTGAAACAAACTCAGGAGGAGTGTTGGTAGTATGAACAGTTATTGTAAATACTTGTTCTCCAATATCTTCACCATTAGATGCACGTAAAGTTACGTTAAATTCTTGGCTTGTTTGAGTTATTATAGGTGCTGTTCCTGTTAAAGTTGCAGTACCGTCTCCATTATCGGTTAGTTCTAGCCATTCAGGTTTTTCTTGAGCAGTTATTGTTAATTCAAGTTCATTAGGATCTTCAGCCACAATGTTATAAGTGTATTCTTCACCTTCATTAATATTTGTAACTGGTAATGAAGTGAAATATGGATTGTTTTGATTTGGTATTCCTAACCATTTGTAAATACCGCTAGAGTTTTCGTCCATATTAAATCCTCCTGCCCAGCCTGTGTTTTGGTTAAACATTTTTACGTTTGTATATTGAACAGAGTCGTCAAGCATTTCCCAAGTAGTTCCATAATCTAGACTATAAACAGAGTAGTTAGCTTTTATAGTTTGTGAAATTTTAACACCAACATACATTCCTGGTTTTCCAGGAACGGCGGATATGTCGCTTATGTATTGGTCTTCAACTGGGATAATTTCCCAAGTTTCGCCACCATCAGTAGTTCTTATTAGTTTCCAACTTTGTATGGTTCCTGTGGTTTGGTTATAAGTAGCACAAATAGCTACACCATTGTTTTCATCAGCAAATGAAATCTTACTTACATTAGATTGTCCAGTTGCGTGAGCAGTCCAAGTTTGACCTTTGTCGGTTGAGCGATAAACCCTACCAGTACTAGTTCCAAACCAAGCATTATCACCAATAGCACAATTAACTCCTGTCCAACCCATTTCATTTGATTGTGGATCAGGAATATTATTGCCATCTATAAGTGTCCAGTTTTCGCCACCATCATTTGTTAAATAAAGTTCAAATTCGCCATTTACAGGGTCTCCAATACAATATCCATCATTTTCGTTAAACATATGTACTCCATTACAGAAACTAGCAGAGTTGTCAAATGCAGCACTTGTTTGATGTGTCCAAGTTTCGCCACCGTCTGTAGTTTTGTAAATTCCTCCACCTCCATTAGTATCATAAAGAGCTACCCAAGCGTTCATATCATCAATTGCAGAAATATCTCCAGGAGAAAGGTTTTCAGGAACATCTAATGTGTTTGGTATCCAAGTTGTTCCACCATCACCAGTTTTGGCAAAGTCGCGAGTTATGCCACCGCCAGTTCCATCATAAGTTAAAACCCATGCTGTATTATCGTTAGCTATATCAGTTTGGAAAACACCTCTGTAAGGACTAGGAAAGCGAGTATGTTGTTCTAACCAAGCACTTTCAGCAAGTGCACCGCTTTGTCCAACAAGAATAAGAGCAGTTTTTATTTCAGTATCTTCGTTAGCTTCAGCATCAGTTACTGTTAATGTTACAGCATATACTCCAGCTGTTGGATAAGTGATTCCACTTGGATTTTGTTCTGTGCTTGTTGCAGGAGTGCCACCTTCAAATTCCCATGACCAAGAGTTTGGTGTACCTACGCTTAAATCAGTAAAATCAACAACTCCGCCTTCTGAAATTACAACTGTAGAAGCTTCAAAATCAGCAACTAAAGGATTGCTTGCAGTTGCTGCAGCTGCCGAAACAGCAGCAAAAGCATTTATTCTGCCTGCACCAATTTGTCCAATAAATTCAGCATTTTGAGCATCAACATTATCGCAAGTTGATTTTAACATAGCTATTAGTTCTTCTGGAGTTAAATTTGGGTTTGCCGAAAGCATTAAACCACATAAGCCAGAAGTAACAGGAGCAGCCATAGATGTTCCTTGCATAAGGTCGTATTTACCTTCAACGCCAAAAGAAGCACCTCCACCGCCTGCTCCTATAGTAGTTGCATCAGAATAAGTAGTGCTTAAAACTGCGAAAGACCCAATCCCCATAAAACCTGGAACAGCGTATCCTCCAGGTGATAAAACATCTATCCAGTCTCCATAGTTTGAAAAGTCTGATTTATTATCACCAATGTCACATGAGCCTACAGCTATAACGTGATTTAGAGCTGCTGGATAACCAACATAGTTTTCGGGAATATCGGGGTTCATTTGAGTTTCCTGACCATTTCCGTTGTTTCCTGCTGCACCAACAAGAACACAGCCCTTGTTATATGCGTAGTTTACAATATTTTGCATTGTTTGGAAAAAGGTTGGACTTCCCCAAGACATATTTATAACATCAGCTCCATTATCGGCAGCCCAAACTATTCCTTCAAAACCTGCTGCCATTGATTGTCCGTCACTAGCATCATCACCAAGTTTTATTGCCATAATGCTAACATTTCCACCAATAGATGCAACGCCAATACCATTGTTTAAACCAGCGCCTATTAATCCTGCTGAATGAGTTCCATGAGACCAAATATATGTAGCCTCTGGTGGATTTGGATCATCATCTCCATTGCCAAGATCTACTGCAATGGTAACCTTTCCTTGCAAATCAGGATGATCAATCCAAATGGCATTATCTAAAACAGCTACAACTATATTAGTATCGCCAGTTGTAATATCCCAAGCCTGTTCAGCATTTATTAAATCTAGATGCCAGCTGGAATTTGCAGAACCAATCGTCATCCCCCAGACAGAGTAAGTTAGCTCTGTATTGTAATAAGGATCATCTGGAACATATGAAATGAAAAACAAAGGAGCAGGCTCAGCATATTCTATGTCTGGCATAGAATTTAAATCATCAAGCAAATCCTTTATTTGTTCATGTTCACTAAAATCAAGTCTGAAAGTTCTTTGTAAAATATCGCTTTCAGCACTTTTAAATGACATAATCATTTCAGTTATTCCATACTTAGTAATTAAATTTTCTAAGAAATAAACATCTTTAGGATTGATGCTTCCATCTTCGTTAGGAAAATTTAAGTTCACATGGTCTGAAACTTTAAAGTAAATTCTACCGTCAACCCAGAGAGAGTTTACTTTTTGACCAAAGAGATTAGTAGAAAACGTTAGTAGTAAGAAAAACATACTAAACACGAGCAAGATTTTTTTCATGATAATAAAATTTATTAGTTATTCTTAAATTGTTTTAAATATTTAGTCCAAAAATATATTATATTTTTTAAAAAACAAAATTTTTTAAAGTTTATTTGCACAAATAATATGACGTTTCCCTAAAGGACCTGAAAATCTTTTTACTTCAAATCCTGCTTGGCGTAGAGCTTGCTTTACAATACCTTTACTAGAATATGTTACTAAATATGAGTTTGATGACATGTTCTCGAAAAGTTTTTTAAAAATTTCTGTAGTCCATAGTTCAGGCTGTGTTTTGGGAGAAAATGCATCAAAATAAATTAAATTGTAAATTTTGTTTAATCTTACTTTTTCAAGTTCTATTTTTTCTTTAAAAAGTTGAAAATTCTCTGAAATTATTACTTTTTCTTCCCATTTTTCATAAAAATTTGGATTAAATTCAATATTATTTTCTAAAAGCTCAAAATGATTTATTGCTTTTGCTGTTTTTAAATCTATTGGATTTGTATCAATTCCATGATAATAAATTTTGTTATTTAGCTTTTGATTTTCATACCAAGTTAGAATAGCATTTAAGCCACTTCCATACCCGATTTCCAAAATATTCAAATTTTGATGTTCAAATTTTTTTAAGCCTAAATTTATAAAAATATGCACAGCTTCCGTAAATACACCATTAATATTACCATAATGTTCATTATGTTTTTCAGAATATAATGTTTTTGAGCCGTCAGCTGTGTTTATTATTTTGAGATTCACTGAATTATATGATTTTTTAATAAATTGTTTAAAATTTTTTTACAAAATTATTTATTTTTTGAATAGTTATAAGATAAAAATTACTTAATTTTGGCAAGTTTAATTAAAGGTTTTAAAACTAAGTTATTATGAGAAGTTTTTGCATTATTTTATTCGTGTTATGTGCTAATTTATTGTCTGCTCAAATAAATACAGGTATTTTACCAGTAAGTTTTGAGCAAAATTTAAGTTTAGAGCAAGTTGATCATATTAGTTTATATCCTCCAAGTATGGAACTTATTCGCTCCGAAGATGCTGAAGATGAAAAAAATGGGACAATGATGAAAGTAGCTCGTTTGATTCCTTTTAATGCAAACGTTAATAATTCTGGAACTTGGGAGCTTACCTCTGATGGAAGAAATATTTGGAGATTACGAGTTTCAAGCGATGGAGCTAAATCTTGCGTTTTGCATTTTGACGAATTCGAATTACCACAAGGAAGTGAACTTTTTGTTTATAATCCAGATAAATCTGTTGTCTTAGGTCCTTATACTTCTGCCGATAATGATGACGGTGGTTCTTATGCAATAGGTGTGGTTTATGGGCAAGAATTAATAATTGAATATATTGCTCCTCTATCAAAATCATTGACAGGACAAATAGAAATAGTTAAGCCTATTCTTAAAATGAGTGCTTTTTCATATTTCTATCGTGGGGAAGAGCTTTTTGATAGTCGTGCTAGTGCTAATTTTGGTTCATCAGGCTCTTGTATGGTAAATGCAAATTGTAGCGAAGGTAATAATTGGAGAACACAACAAAAAGGAGTTGCTAGAATTTATGTAGTTGAAGGTGGGTATGGTGGTTGGTGTTCTGGTACTTTAGTAAATAATTCAAATAATGATCAAACACCATATTTTTTAACTGCTGACCATTGTGGAGGATCAGCAACTTCTTATGAATTCGGACAATGGATATTTAGATTTAAGTACGAAAGTACAGGGTGTAGTGCAACAAGCGAACCTAGTGGCTCTAATGTAACGGGTTGTACAAAAAAAGCTCGTGGACCACTAAATGGAGGTTCTGATTTTTTACTTTTACAACTTAATACTACTTCGACAAATTTAAAAAATATTGGCGTTGTTTATAATGGTTGGACTACATCTACACTTGCAAGTCCAAGTGGAGTTTCTTTCCATCATCCAAGCGGAGATATTAAGAAAATTAGTACTTATACATCATCATTAGTTTCAATGACTTATAATGGTGGTGCTGGAAATATGGGAGCAAATGGAGCTCATTGGAGGGTGATTTGGGCATCAACAGCAAATGGTCATGGTGTTACTGAAGGAGGTTCGTCAGGTTCTCCTATTTTTAATAATAATGGTTTAGTTGTTGGAACTTTGTCTGGTGGTTCTTCAGATTGTGGTAATCCTACTTCACCTGATTTGTATGGAAAATTTTCTTACCATTGGACATCAAACGGAACAACTAATGATAAACAATTAAAACCTTGGCTTGCACCAAATAGTAGTGCAGCTTCTTGTGATTATTTAGATCCTAATAACGTGGGATTAGTTTGTAATTTTTCAGGAACACCAACAACTGTAACAGCAGGTAATTCTGTTAGTTTTACAGACTTGTCAACAGGTGGAACTATAACAAGTCGTTCGTGGTCTTTTCCTGGTGGAAGTCCTTCAAGTTCTACAGCAGTTTCACCAACAATTACCTACAATACTCCAGGAACTTATAATGTAACTTTAACTATTACCGCTGGTTCACAAAATGCAACAGAAACAAAAAATGGATATATTACTGTTGTTCAATCAGGTGGTAGCGGTGGTTTTACTTATGATTTTGAAGCTTGTACAAATTTTGCAGTTGACCAATTTTCACCTTGCACAACTTATGATGGAGATGGAAACCAAACTTACGGTATTCAAAATGTTTCATTTGAAAACCAAAATTATACAGGTTCTTTTATAACTTTTAATTCTTCAGCAACAAATCCTTCTCTTGCTGGAGGAAACTGGGATGCACATGGTGGAAGTAAATGTGGAGCTTGTTTTTCTGCGACAACGCCTCCTAACAATGATTGGTTTATTACTCCTAAAATAGATTTAGTTTCGAATTCTAGTTTTAGCTTTTGGGCGAGAACAGCTAATACTAATTATGACAAAGAAAGATTTAATGTATTAATTTCTACAACAAATAATAATATTTCAAGTTTTACGAAAATTTCCTCAGGAACTTATACAGAAGCTCCAACAACTTGGACAAAATACACTTATGATTTGAATGCTTATAACGGACAAGGGGTTTATCTAGCTATTCAATGTGTCTCTCATGATGCTCATGCATTTTTGATAGATGATATTGAAATTTTAACTTCTTCAGGTGGATCTCAAAATCTTGTTGCTGATTTTTCTGGAACACCAACAACTGTAACAGCAGGTAATACTGTTAGTTTTACTGATTTGTCAACAGGAGGAACAATAACAAGTCGTTCGTGGTCTTTTCCTGGTGGAAGTCCTTCAAGTTCTACGGCAGCTTCACCAACAATCACTTATAATACTCCAGGAACTTATAATGTAAGTTTAACTGTTAGTAGTGGTTCACAAAATGCAACAGAAACAAAAAATGGATATATTACCGTTGTTCAGTCAGGTATTAACGGTGGCTTTACTTATGATTTTGAGGCTTGTACAAACTTTGCAGTAGATCAATTTAGCCCTTGCATAACTCATGACGGAGATGGAAGTCAAACTTACGGTATTCAAAATGTAGAGTTTGAAAATGCAGGTTATATAGGTGCTTTTATTGCTTTTAATGCTTCTGCAACAAATCCTTCCCTTGCTGGAGGAAATTGGAATGCACATGGAGGAAGTAAATATGGAGCTTGTTTCGCTGCAACAACGCCTCCTAACAATGATTGGTTTATAACACCTAAAATAAATTTAGAATCAAATTATAGTTTTAGTTTTTGGGCAAAATCAATTACAGAAGAACATGGCAAAGAAAGATTTAATGTTTTAATTTCTACAACAAATAATAATATTTCAAGTTTTACAAAAATTTCTACAGGAACTTATACAGAAGCTCCAGCAACTTGGACAAAATATACTTATGATTTGAATGCCTATAATGGACAAGGAGTTTATCTAGCTATTCAATGTGTTTCTAATGATGCTTTTGTATTTATGATAGATGATATTGAAATTTTAACTTCATCAGGAGGTACAGTTACAGCTCCTGTCGCTAATTTTACAGCAAATCCAACTTCGGGATGTGCTCCATTAACAGTAAGTTTCTCTGATCAATCAAGCAATAATCCAACTTCATGGTCTTGGAGTTTTAATGGTGCTACACCAAGTTTTAGTGCTTCGCCAAATCCTACTGTTATATATAACACTCCAGGAATATACTCTGTTACTTTAACAGCAAGCAATGCTGGCGGTAGCAATACAAAAACAATGACAAACTACATTACAGTAAACGATTGCTCACCTGTTAATGATAATCTTATTTCTAAGATTTCTATTTATCCTAATCCAACAGATGGAATTGTTAATATAGATATTCCAGAAAATAAAGCAACTGTTAGAATAAGTGATATTTTAGGTAAAGTTGTTAAAGTTGCAAACTTGAATTCAAATCAATCAAGTGTAGATTTAAGTTCTTTAAAATCTGGAATGTATTTTATCGAAATTCAGTTGTCTGAAACAAAATATACTTCAAAGCTAACTATACAATAATACTCAGTTAAAAGTTAAAAGTTAAAAGAGTGGCTGACGCATCTATTGCTTCGCAGAGTTCGCAAGCTCACTCTGCTCGCTTTGATGCTAGTTGTCCGAAGAACAAACAACACAAGACTATCAAAAGATTGTCCGTAGGACAACATGTGATTAACCGTAGGCGCAGCCTACGGTAGTTGTTCCATCAAAGGCTTTGCCCGCAAGGGCAACACAATAAACTCGGTTAAAAGAGTTTTAATTTATTAATATTGTTTTAAATTATTTTTGCCAGCAAACATTTCTATTTTAATATTGTTATTAAATAGGTGGGTGTATAAAAATATTAAAAATATTAATTGTATTTTTGTAAATTATTAAAATTGAAACTTTTATTGTTTAGAATGGAAAAAGAACAAGATAAAGTGTTGCGAGAAGTAACCGAAAGCGATTATAAGTATGGTTTTGTTACTGATATAGATGCAGATGAAATTCCTAAAGGACTTACTCACGAAACTATTCGCTTGATTTCTAAAAAGAAAAACGAACCCGAATGGCTGTTGGAGTTTAGACTTAAAGCTTTTGAAAAGTGGTTGACAATGAAAATGCCAAATTGGGCACATTTGAATATTCCAGAAATTGATTATCAAGATATTATTTACTATTCAGCACCTAAACAAGAACCGAAATATGAAAGTTTAGATGAAATTGACCCCGAAATTAAAGCTACTTTTGATAAATTAGGCATTCCTTTAGATGAGCAAAAACGTTTGTCGGGGGTGGCTGTAGATGTGGTGATGGATTCAGTTTCGGTTAAGACTACTTTTCAAGAAACATTAGCTGAAAAAGGAATAATTTTCTGTTCATTTTCTGATGCCGTGCAAAATCATCCCGACTTAGTGAAAAAATATATGGGTTCTGTTGTACCTTATGGAGATAATTTTTTTGCTGCTTTAAACTCAGCTGTTTTTAGCGATGGCTCGTTTTGTTATATTCCAAAAGGTGTACGCTGTCCAATGGAATTGTCAACTTATTTTAGAATAAATGCAATGAATACTGGACAGTTTGAAAGGACTTTGATTATTGCTGAGGAAGGTTCTTATGTAAGCTATATGGAAGGTTGCACAGCACCAATACGTGACGAAAATCAACTTCATGCTGCTATAGTTGAAATTATTGCAATGAAAGATGCGGAGGTAAAATATTCAACAGTGCAAAATTGGTATCCGGGAAATAAAGAGGGGCAAGGTGGTGTTTATAACTTTGTTACAAAACGTGCAATTTGTCAAGGCGAAAATTCAAAAGTTAGTTGGGCACAAGTCGAAACTGGCTCGGCAATTACTTGGAAATATCCTAGTACAATCTTAAAAGGCGATAATTCTGCTTCAGAATTTTATTCAGTAGCAGTTACAAATAATTTTCAACAAGCCGATACTGGAACAAAAATGATACATCTTGGAAAAAATACAAGCTCTATAATTGTATCTAAAGGTATTTCGGCTGGAAAAAGCGAAAATTCTTATCGTGGATTAGTGAAAGTTGGAAAAAATGCAGAAAATGCAAGAAATTTCTCACAATGCGACTCTTTACTTTTAGGAGATAAATGTGGTGCTCATACTTTTCCTTATATCGATGTAGATAATGATACAGCAGTTGTAGAACACGAAGCCACTACATCAAAAATTAGCGAAGACCAAATTTTTTATTGCAATCAAAGAGGAATTTCAACCGAAGATGCAATAGGATTGATAGTAAATGGTTATGCCAAAGAAGTTATAAATAAGTTACCAATGGAATTTGCGGTAGAAGCACAAAAATTATTACAAATTAGTTTGGAAGGAAGTGTTGGATAAAATTTTAAAAATAAATTAAATAATAATAAAAAAACATATAATATGTTAGTTATTAAGAACTTACATGCAGAAGTAAGCGGAAAGAAAATTTTAAAAGGATTAAGTCTTGAAGTTAAACCTGGCGAAATTCACGCCATAATGGGACCTAATGGTTCAGGAAAATCAACTTTATCGGCTGTGCTTACAGGTAACGAAAACTATATTGTTACCGAAGGTGAAATTTATTACGAAGGGAAAAATTTGTTCGATTTGAATGTTGAAGAAAGAGCAAAAGCTGGAATTTTTCTAAGTTTTCAATATCCTGTCGAAATTCCCGGTGTAAGTATGATTAACTTTATGAAAACCGCAGTTAATGAACAGCGTAAATTTAAAAATTTACCACCAATGTCAAGTGGCGAGTTTTTAAAATATATGCGTGAAATGAAAGACCTTGTAGAATTAAAAAGCGACTTAGCTAATCGTTCGGTAAATGTTGGCTTTTCGGGAGGCGAGAAAAAGAGAAATGAAATTTTTCAAATGGCTATGTTAAAACCAAAACTCGCAATTCTTGACGAAACAGACTCAGGACTTGATATTGACGCTCTTAGAGTTGTGGCTAATGGAGTTAATAAACTTAAAACTCCAGAAAATTCTGCTATAGTTATCACTCACTATCAACGTCTGTTAGACTTTATTGTACCTGATTTTGTTCATGTCTTGTATGATGGAAAAATTGTAAAATCGGCAGGCAAAGAACTTGCGCTTGAGTTAGAAGAAAAAGGTTATAGCTGGATAAAAGAAGAATTAGGAGAATAAAACAAACTATTATGGATATTCAAAAAACTTACGAAAAATATATAAATGTTTTTGAAGAATTTAAGGATAAATTAAAAAATAATGAGTCCGAAAAGCTTTCTAATTATAGAAAAAAAGCTTTTGAAATTTTTCAAAAACTTGGAATACCTGATAATAAGAACGAGAATTATAGAAATGCTGGAATAGCTGATATACTGAATAAAGATTATGAATTTTCCATAGAATCGCGTGGTGCTGTTGTGAATTTGAATGAGTTTTTTAAATGTGAAGTAGAAAATTTAGATACTCATGTTGTACTTTTATCTAACGGCGAATATTATAAAGATAATGAACCAATTACAGATTTGAATAAAGGAGTAATAATCTGTGGTTTACAAGAAGCTAAAGCAAAATATTCTGAAATTATTGAAAAATATTATAATCAATATCCAAGCGAAATAGAAGATGGCTTTGTAGCTTTAAATACAATGTTTGCTCAAGACGGCGTTTTTATTTATGTGCCAGATAATATAGAAGTAAATAAAACTATTCAATTAGTAAATCTTACACATGGTTTTGGAAATAAAAATATTTTTAAACGCAATCTTTTTGTTCTTGGAAAAAATTCTAAACTTTCTCTTGTAATTTGTGATCATACTCTAAACATGAGCAATAATTTTGTTGTTGATATTACAGAATCTTATGTTGGAGAAAATTCTCAATTAGATTACCACACTATACAAAATGAACCAAATAAATCGGGAGTTATTAATTCTCATTTTATTAATTTAGAAAAATATTCTCGTTGCAATTCGTTTGTAATTTCTCTGCATGGTGGAATTTTGAGAAATAATGTATTTGCAAAACTTGCAGGCGAAAATTCAGAAGCTAATCTTTATGGTTTAAATCTTACCGACAAAGACCAACGTGTTGATAATTTTACTTTAATAGACCATGTTGTGCCAAATTGCATGAGCAATGAACTTTATAAAGGAATTTTAGACGAACATGCACAAGGCTCTTTCTTAGGAAGAATACTTGTAAGAAAAAATGCTCAAAAAACAGAAGCTTATCAAACAAATAATAACTTGTGCCTTACTCCTCAAACTAAAATGAGAACAAGACCACAGTTGGAAATTTATGCAGATGATGTAAAATGTTCGCATGGAGCTACAGTCGGACAGCTTGGACAAGATGCACTAATGTATTTGCGACAAAGAGGAATTGATGCAAGAGAAGCAAAACTTATGTTGATGTTCGCTTTTGCTAATGATGTCTTGCTAAAAGTAAATATTCTGCCTCTTAGAGAAAGAATTGCAAACTTAATTGATTCAAGACTTCGTGGAGAATTTTCATTCTGCGACCATTGTTTACTTAATTGTAAATCAAGAAGTTAGGCTTCTAATTTTTCAAAACCAAAAATAAACAAATTTTGGTTGAAAACATTTTTAAGTTTTTTTTGTCTTTTATTTAGATTAAATTAAATTTGCAAAATGGTCGCTCAACAAAATATAGAGTTAAACAAAGAATATACTGTAAGTAAAATTACTGGTAGATGGGGCATAAGGCGGCGTATTAGCAAGCTTGGAATTAGTCCTAATACTGAATTGATTTTTACTAAAGAAAGCAAAGCTGGCTATTATAAATTTAATTTTGTTGGTTGTAAGCGAAAAAAAAGACTTCCGGCGAATTATTTAAGATTTATAAAATTAGTAGAATCAGATAATCTTCAACTTCAAGAAATTTTGGCTGAAGATCATGCGGAAATAGTGATTGATGTATTTTCTAATGAAGAAACTTCTGATACAAATATTTTTGAAAATCAAACAGAATATAAATTTAAAGGATATAATTTTTCTATCAACTATTTGCCTAAAATTTCGACTATTTATGGCGATGATTATCCGCGTAAAAGGCTTAGAAATAAAGTGTTAACAGATTTTCCTGATGTTTTTTTAGGGATAGTTGATTTTGAAAACTTAGAGGCAGATTTGAATTTAGTAACTCAGTTTATAGATATGGATGCTAAAATAGTTTTGGCATTGCGTAATTATAATCCTGAGTCTGGCTCATATCAAGCTGATTTTGATTTATTAAGTAAACTTCTCGGCTTACCTATTATTAATTACTCTGAATTAGAGGAAGAAAATTCTGCACGCGAAAAGATTTTAGAAACTCTAATCAAAACTCATCAAAATACAGAGCCTTATGTACGACATATTTACATAAACTATGGAAGGCAAGTTGAGCAATCTATTTCTAAATTAAAAAAACTTTTAAAACGCAGTTCTAAGGCTGATTATGTGGCATCGCCTCGTTATTTAGCAATAGGTTTATTAGAAAAAGATAATTTAATATATAGATTATTCGATGGCTTGCCTTGCCAAAATAAAATTAGGCGAAAGGCTAATTCTGAAATAAAAAGATTAGAAAATCTTCACAATAATCATGTTTTTAATATAGTTAAAAACGCTCGTAAAGCCTATGTAAATGGTGCAATAACGGAAATTACTTCTGGTAAAAAAACAGATACGAGGTCTGAAAAGCTTGATAAAATTTTAACTCATAAATTTTGGGGAATTCCAATCTTTTTAGCTTTTATGGGTTTAACATTTTTTGCCACTTTCGAACTTGGAAAATATCCAATGGAATGGTTGGAAAATGGAATAGATTCTTTATCCAAATATTTAGCAAATGTAATGAAACCTGGCTTCTTTAAGGATTTGGTGCTTGATGGAGCAATAGGTGGAGTAGGAGGCGTGTTGGTGTTTTTGCCAAATATTTTCATTCTATTTTTCTTTATAGGTATTTTGGAAAATACAGGATATATGTCGCGGGCAGCATTTTTGATGGATAAATATATGCACAAAATAGGCTTACATGGAAAATCTTTTATTCCAATGATTATGGGATTTGGTTGCACTGTGCCAGCGATTATGAGTACTAAAATTTTAGAAAATAGACGGGATAGAATTTTGACAATGATGATTTTGCCTTTTATGTCGTGTTCGGCTAAATTGCCTGTTTATATTCTAATGATTTCTGCATTTTTTCCTGAACATCCTGTTTTAATTTTATTCGGAATTTATTTGTTTGGAATAATTTTAGCTCTTATTGTTTCTAAATTTTTTAGTAAAACAATTTTAAAACAAAAAGAAGCTCCTTTTGTTATGGAACTTTTGCCATATCGTAAACCTACAGCAAAATTACTTTTAGTTTACACATGGGATAGAGGTAAAGAATATTTGAAAAAAATTGCAGGAGTAATATTAATAGGCTCTATTATTATTTGGCTTTTAGGATATTTTCCAAAAAATATTGATTATTCAAAAGATTATGAATCGTTAATTGCTGCAGAACAGAAACAAGCACATCCAAATACAGAAAAAATTCATGAGTTAGAGTTCCAAAAACGTAGCGAAGAACACGAAAAATCTTATATAGGAAAAATCGGTCATTTTGTAGCACCTGTTATGGAACCACTTGGCTTTGATTGGAAAATGAGCGTTTCTATTCTTGCTGGTATTGCAGGTAAAGAAATTACAGTAAGCACAATGGGAGTTCTCTATCAAGCTGATGAAGACTTAGAATCAGGCTCTTTGCAAAATAAACTTAAAGCCGAGACTTATGCATTTGGTGAAAAAGCAGGCGAAAAAGTTTATAATAAAGCTGTAGCTTTAGCATTTATTTTGTTTATTTTAATTTATTTTCCTTGTATAGCAACAATCTCAGCCATTTGGAAAGAATCAAAACTTAAATGGGCAATTTTTTCTGGAATTTATACAACAATAATAGCTTGGATTGTTGGTTTTGCTGCTTATCAGATTGCAAAATATTTTATATAAATTTAAAAATATAAAAATGAAAAAACTAATATTTTGTGTTTTTCTGGGAATTTCGATTAATGCGTTTTCTCAAAATTCAAATTTAACATATTTACAAGGAAATATTATTGCAAATCAAGATTCAATCGAAATAATAATTTCTATTGATGAAAATAATTCAGCCTATTTGTTTATTCCTGAGCAATTTCTTTACAAAATGGAATCTAATGACACTTATTATGATGGTGATAGTTTGTTTTGTAATTTTAAGAAAATACCTGCGAGTTTTTGTGGAAAATTAATTGATGAAACACAAACTTTTTCGGGAGTTTGGAAACAAGGAAAATCAGAATTAAAAACTGAATTGAAAATTACTAATAATTCTGAATTTGCATTTTTAAATCGTCCTCAAACACCAGAACCGCCATTTCCTTATTTAGAAAAAAATATTTGTGTTGAAAATGTAAGAGGAAATTCTGTTTTATGCGGAACTTTAACTATTCCAGACACTTTAAAATCATATCCTTTGGTAATTTTAGTAAGCGGTTCGGGAGCTCAAGATAGAAACGAAGAAATTGTAGGACATAAAACTTTTATGGTAATTGCAGACTACTTAACACAAAGTGGAATAGCTGTGTTTAGATATGATGATAGAGGCATAGCTGAATCTAAGGGCGATTTTGCAAATTCTACCACTTATGATTTTATGACAGATACTGAGGCTGTATTAAATTATTTTTATGATTTCCCAAATATAGACAAAACAAATATTGGAGTTTTAGGACATAGCGAAGGTGGACTGATTGCTTTTATGTTAGCAGCAAAAGAAACAAAAAAGTTAAATTTTATAATTAGTCTTGCAGGTCCTGGAGTGCCAATTAAAGAGCTTTTAGTTCAGCAATTGAAAGATGTAAATAAAAGTCTTGATTTTCCTGATGAGCATATTGATATTATGTGCGAAATGCAATCCGAAATTCTTGATATAGCAACAAAAAATATGGATATGTATGAGTTGCGAAAAAATATTAAAATTATTTACGATAAATATGCTCAGCATTTTTCCGAAGAAGAAAGACAAAAATATCAAATTGGAGATGCTGCAATAAATGTTGCTGTTATGCAATTATCATCGCCTTGGATGAAGTATTTTATAAAAATTGACCCACGCAAATATATTAAGAAAGTAAAATGCAGGGTTTTAGCTATAAATGGCTCTACTGACTTGCAAGTAAAAATGGAAGATAACTTAAATAGCATAGAAAATAATTTAAAAACTATAAAAGAAGTGCAAATTGTAGCTATTGAAGGTCTTAACCATTTATTCCAAAAGTCAGAAACTGGTGTAATTAGTGAGTATTTTACAATTCAAAACACTATAGAACCACTTGTTTTAGAGAAAATAGTTGAGTTCGTCAAAAAATAGTTTGTAGATTTCAGCAGTATATTTTTATAATGTATAAGTTTTTACAGTATTTAGTGTAAAAAAATGTTGTTAAATATATTGTTTTACAAAAAATGATTATCTTTGTTGCAATTAATTATTAAGTAAAATTAAAATTTTTTAATTATGAAGAATAAATTTATCACATCAATTTTGGTATTTGTTTTTTTTGTTTTTTTTGTTTTACCTATTTCGGCACAGAGCATGTACATAAATACCAACGAAACTCAGGACATTTACCAGCTTAGTAGTATTAGTAAACTAAGCTTTTCAGGTGGCAACATTGTAGTGCATAAAACTGACAATAGCAATGTTGAATATGTTATTAACGAAATAAGGTATATGAGTTTTAGTGATTATACAGGCATTTATTTGCCAAGTGAACAAGAAGATATGTTAACAGTTTATCCAAATCCTGCAAGTAACTTGCTAAACATTAACTTGCCAAGCGATAAACTTGGTGGAGATTTGCTTGTGCTTAGTTTGGATGGCAAAACTCTAATGAGCTACAAACTTGTTGATAGTCAGACAGCTATTGACTTAAACACTTTGCCACAAGGTATTTATTTTTGTCGCTATATCTATGGCACACACAGTGAAACAGTAAAAATTATAAAACAAAATTAAAAATAGGAGAAAATTATCATGAAAAAAATTATTTCAATTAGTTTATTAGCATTTTTTGGTTTGTCGTTAAATATTGCTTTTGCACAAAACGATACCCTTTATATAATGAAAAACGGGAATATAATAGGCAAGTATATAGTTGCTGATGTTGACAGTATCATTTTTTATCAACCTGCGGCAGAAGAAATAAGTGGAAGTTTTGTGGATTCGCGTGATAACAAATTATATACATGGATAAAAATAGGCTCTCAAATATGGATGGCAGAAAATCTTGCTTATGTACCAACAGATGGTAGTAATTATTGGGCTAGTGGTTGTAATGTCTCAAATGTTGAAGATTACGGTTATTTATATGATTGGTCCGCCGTTATGAATGAAGAAGGAAGTAGCGAATCTAATCCTAGTGAAGTACAAGGTATTTGTCCTGATGGCTGGCATTTGCCAAGTAAAGCAGAATGGGAACAATTAATAAATTATTTGGGAGGAGAAGATGTCGCTGGTGCTAAACTTAAAGAAACTGGTCCAGAACACTGGGGGGATGGAAATGTAGCTAGTAATGAATCTGGTTTTACAGCTCGTGGTGGCGGTCTTTACGCTCCATCTATTACAGATTGTTTCGATTTTGAAAACTATGGCTTTTGGTGGTCAGCGACTGAGTATGAGACAAATAGAGCATGGAGCTTGATGTTGAATCGTACTGAAATTACTGCACCTATTTATGACGACAATAAGAATAGTGGCTATTCTGTTCGTTGTGTAAAAAATTAATTAGTTAAAAGTTCATAAAGTCGTTATTTTTTAAGTAAAAATAAAAAACTTGTCCGGGTTTTGGCTTGGGCAAGTTTTTTTGTGTTTAGTTCAAAAAAATAATGTGTATTTGATTTTTCCATTAAAAAATAATTATATTTGTTTTATTAATTCATTGACAGATTAAGAACTATTTTTATGAGAAGAACATTAAATCTATTAAGAAAGCAAATAAGGAAAATAACACCTGGACTTGATAATTCTGAACAGGTTAACTATAATAAATTATTTGAGGGAATTCGTGGTTTTAAAGCTAATGAACATATCCCTAAAAAGGAATTTTTTGAACAATTAGGTAAACATCAAAATCCACATACCTTATATATTGGTTGTTCCGATTCTCGTGTTGTGCCAAACTTGGTTACTGGAACTATTCCAGGTGAGTTGTTTGTTGTTCGTAACATAGGCAATTTTGTGCCTTATTATGATAGACGTTCAAATACTTTTGTTGCCACTTCTGCGGTAATTGAATATGCTGTTAAACAGTTGAAAGTCAACCACATAATCGTTTGTGGACATTCTAATTGTGGAGGTTGTGAAGCAATATATCACAGCGATAAGGATATGAAACAACTACCACACACAAAAAAATGGTTGGAATTAGCAGCACCTGTAAAGAAAATTGTAGAAGAACAAATAGCAAAAAAAATAATCTCAGAGGAAGATAGAAGTGTTTATACAGAAAAGATGAATGTGCTTGTGCAAATTGACCATTTAATGCGATATCCATATATACGAAAAGCTGTGAAAAATGGAGATATTACCATAATGGGCTGGTGGTATAATATCGAAGAAGGCGAAATTTATGACTACGACTTTGAACTAAAGAGATTTATAAAAGTAGAGTAATATTATTTTATAAATCTTATTTCTCAATCAATTTTTCATAAGTTTTTTCCACAATATAGTTTAATTCAGTGTAAAAATTTTCTATTTCTGATTTAGGAGGTGTTTTATTTCGCCATTTAGCTAATTTTTTTTCTGTTTCATCAAAAATGTTCCTTTCAATAGGTTCAATAATCTGAATATATCCATTATTTTCTTTATTTACCAATTTAGAAATTTGTAAATAGTGGTATCCGTCTGGGTTGTCTATTGGGTAGCATTCTTTAAATAGCTTCATATTGTAATGATTTAGCTTTGAATTTTTTAACGAATCATTGTAAATTACTGCATTTGGTAATTCTGATTCACTTGCCCATAGTGGCAAAGCAATACATGTGTTAGGATAGCCTATCATTGTCCACATTGTAGTAAATTGTGGAACTTCATTATTCTTAACACCTTGAATAACAATACAAGAAGCAGAACCATAGCTTGTAATTAAATTGTCGGAATGTATAAATTTATCGCTTGCAGTTTCTTTTTCGTAAATTTCTCTGTAATCATTTTTTGTAATAGGATTATATAAACATCTTGAGAATTTTTGTATTATATCGCGATAATCTATAGAATTTTCTTTTATTGCTTTATCAAAAATAAGTTTTGCAGTTTGCAATCTTACAAAGCCGTATCCAATATTTGGTTTTCCTGTTTCAGAAAAATTTGTTCTTAAAATAAAACCATCAGGAGCAATGTTTGGGTCGTTTGCATCATATTTTGTCCAAGTATAATTATTTACTTCGTAAAAAGCAGCACCACCTTTTGCATCAATTACTCCAAAATGAGTAGCTAATCCCATAGGTTTTGGAGTGCTGTTTAACAAATTTTCAAAATCTTCTAAATTTTTGCATGTTTCTAAAGCTTTTTTCATAAAATAGCCTTCTTTATCTTTAACTTTTGCACTATCGTTTAGATTTACGTTAAATGAGGCACTATTCATAATTGCAAAACCTAGTTCGTTATTTCCGCCCCAAACTTCTTTACCTAAACTGTCAATTGAATTTACAATTCCTATAAAAGCATATTTTCCTTTTTCGGCAGGAAATTTTTTAGCATAGTTTTCTAAAAAATCAGTATCTCTCAGTTTCCAAATTATAGGACGACCATCTTTAGTGGCTTTGCCTGATATTACAGCAGTTGTACAGCAATACGCGTTTCCTAAAAATAGGGAAAAGATTATGGTGAAAAAATATTTAAGACATTTCATAAAACAAAAATATTAACAAACATTGCGAAAATACATAAAATTAGAAGATACTTGGTTTATTGTGTAATTTTTTATTGATATTTGAAGCATAAAAATAAAATATTTCAATAATTTGAGCGTTTAAAACTAAAAAATATAAATATGAAAGTTAAAATCATTAAAATAATATTGCCAACAATACTTGGAATATTTGCAGTGCTTGGAGTTTTAGTAATTCTCAATTTTATTATTTACGATGGAGATGCCTTTAGCAAACCTGATAATGGCTTTTTTACAATATTTGTACCTATAAGTACATTTATTGCAATTACAATTCAATTAGTGTTAACACTGCCTTTTTGGGAAAAATTTAAGTCTTATAAAAAAGTTTGGGGATTAACACTTTTTCAATTTACTACAATACTTTGCATTATATCAGGATTAATTTTTGGATTAGTATTTTGGGAAAGAAGTTTTGGTTTTGGTGAATTTATTGCAGTTTCTATAACTGGCATTATTGCTTTTGCCATATACTGGACAGTAAACTTAATAACAATAAAACAAATTGAAAAATTGTAGTATAATAATATTTTTAATTATGCCTAAATTCTATTTTTTACTTTGTCTTAGTTTTTTTATTTTATTTCTTTCATGTGAAAATAAAAATGATGAGTTTAATCTTCAAACAGGCGATTTGTTATTTTCTGTAGGGAAGGAGGAGTCTGGTTTACATAATGCTATTCAAAGCTCGACAGGACAAAACACAGAACTTGCTTTTACTCATGTCGGAATTGTTAGTGTTGAGAATGAAAAAACTTATGTGTTGGAAGCAATTCCTTTTAGTGGAGTTGTGAAAACACCTTTGGAAGATTATTTTAAAAATTCTGCTTTTATCGATAATAAATATTTAATTGTAGTAGGGAGGTTGAAAAAAGAATTTGAATACATTATCCCAAACGCAATAAAAAATGCTGAGAAAAATTTAGGCAAAAAATACGATTATGCTTATAATGAAAGCAACGATGAATTTTATTGTAGTGAGTTAGTTCGCTTTGCATATTTAGACTCACTTCAAAATCCAATTTTTGAATCTTTATCAATGACTTTCAAAAATTCTAAAACCGATAGCATTGATGCTTACTGGGTACAACATTTTGAAAAATTAGACAAACCCGTACCCGAAGGTAAACCTGGCACAAATCCTGCCGATATGAGCAAATCGCCAGTTATAGAAATAGTTTATAGGTATTATTAAAAGAATAAGCTATTTTACGAACTTTTGCTTTCAGCTCTAACGGACAAAAATAAAGGTGGATTAGAAGTGTTCAAATGCAAGGCATCTGAGATTGAGGACAAAGGAGCGTACCAGATGTACGTGACTGAGTCCGAATATCGAAAGCAACGAAGCAGTTGAGCACTTATGAGACACCGTCAACTTTACAAACTGTTGTCCGTTAATAACTCAAATCAAAACACTTCCTAAATCAAATTCAATTAATTATCATTGTAAAAAATAATTACGGTGAATAAACAACTGAAAAAATTAGCCGGTCAAACTGTGATTTATGGATTTAGCAGTGTTTTGGGACGCTTGCTCAACTATTTGTTAGTACCACTCTATACACGTTTGTTCTTGCCCGAAGTTTATGGAATTGTTACTGAATTATATGCTTACGTAACTTTTCTGTTGATACTTTTAACTTATGGAATGGAAACTGGCTTGTTTAGGTTTGGCAACGATAAACAAAACTTTAACAAAGTCTATTCTTCAATACTTTTTAGTTTAACTGTTACTTCCAGTATTTTTATAATTATAATTATTGTCTTTCTAAAGCCTATAGCCTCAGCAATACAATATTCAGAACATCCCGAATATATTATGTGGATGGCACTTATTGTTGCTTTAGACGCATTTACTTCAATTCCATTTGCAAGACTTAGATTAGAAAATAAAGCATGGAAATTTGCAATTATAAAACTTATAAATATTTGTACTAACATAGGTTTTAATTTATTCTTCCTAATTTATTGTCCAAAACTTTTAAACTCAAATCCTGATTCATTTATACTAAATATTTATTCTCCAAATATTGGAGTAGGCTATGTGTTTATATCAAATTTATTAGCAAATATTATCACTTTAATAATATTGTTACCAGAGATATTTAATGTAAAAATTAAAGTTGATTTTAAACTTCTAAAAACAATTTTAAAATATTCTTTACCTTTATTGGTAGCAGGTTTTGCAGGAATGATAAATGAAACTTTAGATAGAGTTATGTTAAAACATTTGGTGCCAGAAGAATTAAATCCTATGGCTCAACTTGGAATTTATGGTGCAAACTATAAATTAGCTGTTTTAATGACGCTTTTTATCCAAATGTTTAGATACGCTGCAGAACCTTTCTTTTTCCAAAATAAAAATGAAAGTAATGCTCGTCAACTTTATGCAAAAGCAACAAAATATTTTATAATCTTTGGCTTGATGATATTTTTAGGCGTAATGTTTTATATTGATATTATAAAATATTTTATTTCCCCTAATTATCACGAAGGTTTGAAAGTCGTACCAATATTATTAATAGCAAATTTATTTTTAGGAATTTTCTTTAATTTTTCAATTTGGTACAAACTAAACGACATGACAAAATACGGAGCTTGGCTTGCAATATTTGGAGCAGTTATAACTATTGTTTTAAATTTAGTGTTAGTTCCAATTTACGGCTATGTTGGTGCTGCATGGGCTACACTTGTTTGTTACTTCTTAATGACATTACTTTCTTTCTACTGGGGACAAAAATATTATAAAGTACCTTATGAAGTTGGAAATGCTGTGTTCTATTTTGTTTTAGCTTTGAGTTTGTATTTTATAAGTGTATTCCTAAAACCAGAATCTCAAACTTTAGTTTATGTTCTAAATACTTGCCTTTTACTTGTGTTTGTTACAATTTTTGTTGTTAAGGAAAAATTTTGGAGAGAGTTTATAAAAGTTAAATCAAAGTAGAATATCTTTTAATAGTTTTAGATAGGGTAGAACTAAAAAAATAAAAAAAGGTGCGAAGAAAAAATTCAACGCACCTTAAAACAACCTATATGAAAACAAAAAATAAAAACTAAAACCTATTTGAATACGTATCTTTATTGTCCCCAAAAGAGTCAACTCCTTCGTCGCTAATTGCGTAAGTGCATTTTTCACCTAAAACTTTTGAAAACATTATTTTTTTTGCTTTTCCGTTACTGTCTATCATCTTAACACAAGCTAAATTATCATCAACATTTTCTGCATTAAGATTTTCGTAACAAATTGGGCAAATAAAATTTACGTGGTCGCCTTCTTCAAAATCCACATTGTCATTTTTTCTAAAACTGTAATTACCAAGTTCTGCACTTAATAAAACTATAGCAGATTCGCCTTTGTTATTTTTAGTTAAAAATACAATTTCATTATCAATACTTAGATAACCATTGCATTTAGGACAAATATAATTTTTCATATTTTAATGTCTTTTATTGGTAACAAAGGTAGAAAATTATTTTAATAAAACAAAATTATTGAGATGTTTTTTAATGGGTAGATTCATTCTTAAGTAATTATTTTTTCCAATCTATGTGACCGTTTATTCCATATTTTTCAAATACTTTTAAAATCTCGGCAGAAAATTCATTTAATGTTTTTTCTCCTTTACGTTTTGTTAATTCATAGAGATTGATAAACATTTTCTTTGCGGTTTCAGTTTGATTTAGGTTTTTCTTTAAAAAATTGTGTTGTGAGCATAGAACTTGACCGTTTTCAATAGTTGCTTTACCTCCTTTATCCTTAGGAATAATATGATCAATATGTAACTCAACTTTATCTTTTATACCTTTACCACAAACGACACATTTATATCCATCTTTTTCTAATATTTTTTTCTTTTGTGCAGCTGTGAAATTTTCTTGTTTTTTACTTTTAGCAAAACTAGGCTCGTATCTATAAACTCCTTTGTCTATTTTTATCAAAAAGCCTTTTTGATATAGCGAACGTATTGCACGATCGGGATCACGGAAAACTTTTCCTGTTTGTTTTTTCCATTCAGAAACAACCCAATCTACAACTTTGGGATGTGGAATATCTTTTTTAGGATTTTTAATAAAATATTCCTTTACTAAATCTATTTGTGTTAATTTTTTCTTTGTCATATTTTAAAATCTAAGACTCCTGTTTCTTTTAAAATTCTATTTTTAGCTAATTTGCAATAGCTTTTATCAATTTCTATTCCTATAGCTCTTCTTTCTAAGTTTGAAGCAACAAACAGTGTCGTTCCACTGCCAGCAAATGGGTCAAAAATTAAATCATCTACATAACTGAACAATTTTATGCAACGATATGGTAATTCTTTTGGGAAAGGGGCAGGATGTCCGACTCGTTTTTTACTTTCTCCATTAAATGTCCATACTCCATTTGTCCACGCTTTAAATTCATCTGATGTAATATCTGAAATTTTACTTCCATTAGTTTTTTTCCATTCGTCTTTGTATAAAACTACTATCAATTCCACAGGTGCTATAACAACAGGAGCAGAAGCAGACTTCCAACTTCCCCATGCCGTTCTGCGAGAAATGTTACCTTCGTTCCAAACGATTGTAGATTTGTATTTCCAGCCAACTTTTTGTGCAATTTTTGTTAAATCTGCTCCAACAGCTCGATTGCCACCTTTGTTCTTATCTAATGGGATGTTTAGGCAAAAACGAGCTTGTGCCTTACTCCATTTAAAACAATTTGATAACCATTGTTCTGAAAAATTTAGATATTGTTCGTAACTTAACTCGTCATCATTTGAATTGTATTCTATTCCAACATTATACGGTGGAGAAGTTACAATTAAATCAATAAACTCTTCTTTGAAAAGGTTTTTATCTAGAATATCATTGTTGTAAAGTAAAGTGTTCTTGTGTCTAAAATATTCATTCATAAGCGGTGTCAATTAATTAAGCATTACAAAGATACAATCTTATAGGATAAAAAGAAATATTTTACTAAATTAATTATAAAAGTATTAAATAAGTAAGCATATGTTTTTTTGTGAAAAATCATATTCCAAAATTAACAAATTTTTTAATATTATGAATTAAATTTATCAATAATACTTAGTTTACATTAATTAAATTAGTACAATCTAAAAAACATTATATTTGCGACATAAATTATTGGGAAAATTTAAAGATGAAGTACAAAACTTTAAGTCTGTTTTTGTGTTTTCCTTTGCTTATGTTGGCTCAGCAAAAGCCATCTCAGCAATGGCTCGACCAAAAGTTTTCAATGTTTATTCATTTTGGACTTTATTCTGTTTATGGGGGAGTGTATGATGGAAAACCTGTAGAGCGTGGTTATAGCGAACAAATACAATCTTTCGCTGGAATTTTTAGCGATTGGTATGGAAATACTGCAAAGCAATTTGATCCAACAAAATGGAATCCAGATGAAATTGTGAAATTGGCAAAAGATGCAGGAATGCGTTCAATTGTTTTCACATCTAAACATCACGACGGTTTTTGCATGTATCATTCTCAATACACCGATTTCAATATTGTTGATGCTACTCCTTATGGAAGAGATCTAATGAAAGAATTAGCCGATGCTTGCAAAAGAGGAGGTATAGATTTTGCTGTTTATTACTCTCTTATTGATTGGAATTACCCTCATGCCTATCCAATTTCGAGCCATAATGCCGATCCATTGACCGATGAACATTACGAATTTAACAAAAAGCAAGTAGAAGAAATTATGACTAATTACGGCGATATTTCTGAAATTTGGTTCGATATGGGTTCGCTTACACCTGCACAGAGTAAAGGTTTGTATGATTTAGTCAGCCATTTGCAACCGCAATGTATGATTAGTGGAAGATTAGGCAACGATTATGTGGATTTCTCAGTAATGCCCGACAATAAATATCCTGATTACAAACTCGGAATTCCATGGCAAACAGCTGCTTCTATGTTTGATGAAACTTGGGGTTATCGTTCATGGCAAAAGCGTGGAAGTGTTCAGGTTAAAGTTGATGAAAAAATAACAAGTTTGATAAAAGTTATTAGTCGTGGTGGAAATTATTTGCTCAATATCGGACCACGTGGCGATGGCTCTGTAGTTGAATTTGAAAGCGAAGTGCTATTAGAAATGGGAAAATGGGTAAAAGCAAATTCTGAAGCAATTTATGGCACAAGTGCAAATCCGTTTGATCACACATTTAATTGGGGTGAGGTTACCACAAAAAATGGAGATTTGTATCTTTTTGTGAAGAAAGATTTTTATGGAAAAGATATTGGCATTTCAGGTTTTAAAGGCTCTATTGCTGAGGTTAAAGTGTTGGAAACAAATGAACTTTGCGATTTTTATCCTCCAAAAAAACATGGTGATGATTGGAATATACGCCTTCCGAAAACAACGTCTGAACTACCTTATTCTGTACTTAAAGTTTCTTTTGAAAATGGTTTTGCTATTTTACCTAAAATTATTGCAAATACTGTGCTAACTCCACAAAATTCTTCTCCCGTTTTTGGGCATTCAAGCCTCAATTACTATTGCGGATACAAAAGTTTAATTGGTTATGATTGGGCTTTCAATACTACAAAACGTCATATTACCCCAGAAATAATGTTTTCTGAAAACGAACTTGGACGAGAAATCATTGTTGAAATTGATGGGAACAAGCAAAATATTACATTAAACTCATATAATAAAAAAATTGTAAGATTGGTTCAAAATATAGTAAAATGGGGTGATTTGTACAGGAGACGTAGTAGCATGGTTTTTGGGAACTTACCAGATTTAGAAGGAAATTCTAATATAACACTCGATGAAAAGTGGACAAAAGTAAATCAATTTCCTTATGGGAAAATTGTAACAGAAGAAGTTTTTCCAAAATCTGGAATTGTATTTGTGCAGGAAATTGAATCTACAAAGGAACAACAAATAGCGATTGAAATAAAAAGTGGTAATGCTCTTTATATCTTGCTAAATGGCGAGTACATTACAGCACATTTTTCGCCAGACCGTGTAAATTCTAATCAGGAAATTGTTTTTCTTCCACTCAAAAAAGGCAAAAATCAATTAGTAATAGTCTTTTACAATGGTTTTGAAAATGAGCTTTCGTATAAAATTGAACCTTTGCAACAATGGACTGTTTATACGCAAAAACTTTCATCATCGAAACTAAATAAAGAAAAACAATTTCATACTTTATCAGTTCGTGATGCTAATCCTATTTCTAATGTAGCACCTCTGAGAATGAATAATATAGAGATTAATTTTTAAAAGATGAAGTCAAAATTAAACAATAAAAATACAGCACTTAGCAAATCTGTTTCAATTGTATCTGTTATACTTAAAGGGCTTGGACAAATAATGCTTCAAGAAAATAGTATTACAGGTTTGATTTTCCTTATTGGAATTTTCTATGGTTCGCCTATAATGGGTTTTTCAGCACTTTTAGCTACAATATGCGGAACTAGTATTGCTTATTTACTAAAATACGACAAAACAGAAATCAACAAAGGACTTTACGGTTTTAGTGCTGCATTAGTTGGAGTAGCGGTAATGCTATTTTTAAAACCTGTGGTTTGGGCTTGGATTGTTGTTATTGTAGGTTCTGTGCTTGCAGCAATGTTGCAACACTTTTTTATAAAACTTAAAATTCCAGCATTTACCTTTCCTTTTGTTTTGGTAACTTGGCTTATATTGTTTGTTTGCAAGAGTTTTTGTGCAGATTTACTAGCAGTGCAAATGCCAGCTGTGGTTCATTTAAGCGATTCTCTATCAGATGGTTTTAAAAGTTTTGGTCAAGTAATTTTTCAAAATAAATTAGTGTCTGGATTACTATTTTTTGTCGCTGTATTTATAAGTTCACCCATTGCTGCATTGTATGGACTAGCAGGTGCAATTGTTTCTGATATTATTGCATTTGGATTTTCAGCACCAATAGACGATATTAATCTCGGACTTTACGGTTTTAATGCAGTTTTATGTGCAATAGTCTTTGCAGGAGATAAAGTTAAAGATGGTATTTGGGTTCTGCTTTCAGTAATTCTTTCACTTGGCGTTAGTATCTTTATGATAAAATTCCAATTTACACAACTCACATTCCCTTTCGTGTTTGCAACTTGGATTACCTTATTAATTAAAAAACAATTTAAAAATTAATTGCTGATTTATTAGAATTACTAGTAAAATAGTAACAAAATGATGTTTTTTTTGAAAAAATATTATTGTTTTTATTTGTTTTATTAAAAAAACATTATTTTTACCTACAATTAATTTAGAACTTATAAATTAGAACTTATAAAACTTATCTTAAATGTTTGTAATAATATTTTTATGAAAAAAAATATTTTATTATTTCTCATATTTGTTTATACAACAGCTTTTGCACAATCAGAAAAAGAAGTAGAAAACAAAGCTTCAACATGGACAATGGTCGGAAATGTGCAGTACGTTACGCAACATCATTGGCGTGGACTTGGTAGAGGTCCTTTATTCGGCGAAGCTCCAGCTTTTGAGCCTAGCATTATGTTTTTTAATAAAAATTGGAATGTGGGAGTATTTACTGCTGGCTCTTTCGATGGAGTTTATAAAGCTATATTACCATGGATTTCATTTTCGCCAGTAAAAAACTTGTGGATTGGTGTTTGGGATATTTATTCACCAGGTTGGAAATTATGGACAAGTGAAGCCAAACCTTTCGATTTTGGATTGAATACTTCCAATCACTTTGTTGATGCAGTTGTAAGTTATCAATTGCCTTGGATTCCATTATCCTTTAAATGGGCGACAATAGTTACAGGGAAGGACCCAAATGCCGAAGGGAAAAGAAATTTTACTACATATGCAGAGCTTTCTTATGCACATGCATGGAAAGATTTTAGCATTTGGGGTGGAGTAGGTGTAACGCCTTGGGGTGGACTGTATCATAGGGCTAAAGGAGGAATTAATAACTTGGAATTAAAATTTCAATATAACTTCCGAATTTATAAGCCTGTAACAATACCTGTGTTTGCAAAATTTGCATATAGTCCGCTTGCGGAGCAATTTCATTTTGTGGCAGGTGCAAGTATAAAAATTCCGTATTCGTTTAAATAACTAAAATAATAACAAAAAAATTAAAGCAATGCAAACAACATCTTACAAAGGAACAGACAAAGTGCTAATAGGCTTTGTCTTAGCAGTTTTAACTTTTTGGCTTTTTGCCAATTCAATGATGAACGTGTCGCCAGTAATGACTGAAGTACTTGGCATGGACGCAAATACTATGAATATTGCAGTATCGCTAGCTGCCTTGTTTTCAGGAATTTTTATAGTGGTGATAGGTGGTTTAGCCGATAGTATTGGACGTGTAAAAACATTCAGAATTGGACTTTATTTAGCAATTCTAGGTTCGCTTTTAGTGGGATTATCACCAAAAGGCGATTTTGCTGTACCTATGTTACTTATAGGTCGTGCTTTACAAGGACTTTCAGCAGCTTTTGTAATGCCTACAAGTTTAGGTATGATTAAAATTTTCTGGGAAGGAAAAGAACGTCAACGAGCTATCAGTCTTTGGTCTATAGGAACATTTGGGGGTTCTGGATTAAGCTCACTTACAGGTGGGCTTATTGCATCAGGGCTTGATTCTCAATGGATTGCTGGTTGGAGATGGATTTTCTTCTTCGCAATTATAGTGGCTGTAATAGCTCTGATTTTAACTAAGGAACTTCCCGAAAATAAACGTGAAGGAGCTGGCAAATACAAAATTGACTGGGGTGGAATTATTATGTTTATGATTGCAATGATTGCATTGCAAATTTTTATAACCAACGGAAATAAATTTGGCTGGACAAGTTGGATAACTATTGTTTTAGTTGCTATTACAATTGTTTTTGGTTACCTATTTATACATATAGAAAAGAGAGTACCATTTGCTTTTGTAGATTTTGGCTTGTTTAAAAACAAAGTATTTACAGGGGCTAGCTTAGCAAACTTTTTTATTAATGGAACAGCAGGCTTGCTTATAGTTTCATTAACATTAATGCAAAGAGGAGCACAGTTCTCTGCTATGGAAGCAGGGTTGTTAACTTTAGGTTTTGCTCTCGCTGTGATTTTATTTATTCGTGTGGGTGAAAAACTGTTGCAAAAATTTGGTGCAAAAAAACCTATTATTTGGGGAGCATTAATAATTTGCGTTGCCATTCTTTTGCTTATGCAAACACAAATAATGACAGGACAATATGTTGTTTTGGCTATTATTGCTTATTCTCTTTTCGGATTAGGATTAGCTTTCTTTGCTACACCAGCTACAGATGCAGCTTTGTCTAATTTGCCTGACAGTCAAGCGGGTAGTGGAGCTGGAATTTTTAAAATGGCATCATCTTTAGGAACAAGTTTTGGTGTTGCTATAGCAGCTGGAATTTATACAGCAGTAGTATCTAGAACCGAACCAATTGCTTGGCTTAGCAGTATTGTGAATTTCACAGGAAGACAAGACAATGTAATTGTTAGACAAGGTGCAATGTTGGGATTAGGCTTCTGTTTGCTTTTGGCTATATTGGTAATTATTACAGCAGTAACTTTGATAAAGGATAAGAAAAAAGAATAAATGCTTTAAACAAAAATAAACAGACTGTCTTATATGTGCTCAAAAGCAAAAGTTTGACACATATAAGACAGTTTTTTACTTCAAATATTCTTCCGCTAAAGCTACCCAATAGGTTGCACCACGACTAAGCATATCTTGGTTGAAAACATATTTTGGATGATGAACCATAAAGGTGTCGCCGTTACCAATCATGCAGTATGTTCCTGCTTTTTCTTTTAGCATAAATGCAAAGTCTTCGCTACCCATGTATGGATGCATGTTTTCCACAACTTGGTCTTCGCCGAAAGTTGCTTTTGCTACATTTGCTGCCCATTTTGTGTTTTCTGGTGTATTTATTAATACTGCTCCAGCAACACCTTCGCGAATTTCGTAAGTACAATTAAAAGTTTCAGCTTGTGCTTTGGTAATAGAGCGTATTTTGTCAAGCACCATTATGCGAAGGTCGGATTCCATATTGCGAATACTCAAGCGTAAAATAGCTTTTTGTGGAACAGCATTTCCAGCTACTCCAGATTGAAATGCTCCAACGTTTACTACAGAGTTTTTCCATGGCGACACATTACGACTTACAATAGTTTGTAATGCCATTACAAGCGATGCACCGCATACTAATGGATCTATACTCAATTCAGGCATTGAGCCATGAGAGCCTTTACCTGTTAATTCAATTTCCCAATTATCTACGGCAGCCATAGTTTCGCCTTCGCGGAAATGAAATTTTCCTAAAGGTAAGCCAGGCATATTGTGCATTCCATAAACCGCATCAACAGGAAAACGTTTGAAAAGTCCGTCAGCAACCATTGCTGGTGCACCTTCCATTGTTTCTTCACCAGGTTGGAAAATTAAGCGAACAGTTCCATTAAAATTTTTGGTTTCTGCTAAATATTTTCCTGCACCAAGTAGCATTGTAGCATGTGCATCGTGTCCGCAAAGTTGTGACCAACCTTCAACTTTACTTTTGTATGACAAATTGTTGTCTTCTATAATAGGTAGAGCATCAAAATCAGCACGCATGCCAATAGATTTTTTACCATTCCCAACTGTCATAGATGCTACTAAGCCTGTTCCACCAATGCCTTCAACAACATCATAACCCCAAGATTTAAGTCTCTCGGCAATGTATTTAGCTGTTTTTGGAGTATCCATATTAAGTTCTGGATTTTGGTGCATGTAGTCCATCCACTCTTTCATTTCAGGTTGAAGTTTTGAAACTTCGGATAATAGTTTTTTATTCATAATGATTTATTTTTTTACAATTATATTAACCTTTATCTAGATATAATGTTTAACTGTTTTATTTCTTTGGCAACTTTTTTGTTGATTTTTCAATTTTCTTTTCTTCGCTATCTACTCGTCTCTCCAACTTTTTAATGTCTTCGGCTGGAGGAAGGTTTTCTGGTTTTATTCCTCGTTTGCCTAACATTTCTCGTACAGTAGTATTATTTTGTACGTGTTCTACTGTTATGGAATTTTCTCCATATAAATTTTTGTCTTCCACATTGTAGTTGGTCATTTCAGTAGCTAAATTTTTTGCAGCAATAGTAAGTGTTGGTAAAAAGTCTGCAAGTGGACGGTTAGAATTTATGCCCAATCGCTGTTTCATGTCTTCAGTAGTGTGTCCGCCAAATAGAGCTGTGTCTCCTTTGGAGCGAATGCGTCCAAAACCTTTGTCATCAACTCCACGTTCGTAGATGTTTTGAGAAAGTTGTTTTTCTGCAGCTCTTAATTTATTTCTTGTTTCAAGACGAGACAAAAGATTAAGTCTTTCTTCAATTAATTCTGACTTACGTGTTTGTACAGCAAAATAGCTTTGAGCAAAAGCTATTTCTTCTTTTTTTGGATCGCCATTTTGTGCTATCAAATAACATGCGTAGCGTGTAAGCATAAAATCATTAACTTCGCGTTTGCCACCTTTACCAATTTCTATCAATTTCGTGACCTCACGAAAATGATCATCTATGTTGATACTCTGCGATTTACATGATTCTACAGCTCGTTTTATCGCAACTAAAAAATTTTCCCATCTGGCATAGCCAAGAAGTGGTTGCAATTCGCGAGCAAACCAAATTTCAACTTGTTCACTTTCATCATCGCTGTTAATATGACGAACAATAGTGTCGAAAATTGATTTTAATTGTTGTATGCGTTGTATGTCCATCTTTTTAATTTATTGTATTGTCTGTTTCTAATTGCAAATATACCGTTTTTTTACAAAAATATCAACTGTTATATACGTTATTTCTCAATCTTTTTCAATAATTGTTCTGCTCTCTTTTTTGTTGAGTTTCTTTCTGATTTTGTAGCATTCTCAATAAATGTTATAACTGATTTATTGTTTTTTATGTCTGATACAAAAGGTTTGATTGCTTCTAAAACTTTTCCTGTTGCTATATTTTTACATTCATTAGTTTCAAACTTGTCCTTAGAGATTGCAATTAATTCATTGATGATTTTTTCTTTAAAATTAGGTTTGTGTTGAGCAATTAGTCCAAGGGCAAAAATCGAATGATTACAAGTGATTAGAATGCCTCCGTGAAGAAATTTATACAAGTCTATCATTACACTATCTATTTTATTATCTTTATCAACAGCAGAGAGGTGTCCAATTATATCAATTGCTGTCCACTTTAAAATATTGTTATCACTTTTCATCAATTCTGTCCAATAATCAAAGTGTTCGTAAAGTTGTTCCGGGTTTTCAGAAGCAATTTTTACTAATTCTTTTGCAAATCCATATTTGATTTTTGGATTTTGAGAATTTAATTTGTCAAGGTCTGCTTTTGTAATCATTATTTACGTTTTTTTACAAATTTTCTATTATTGTTATCATTATGTTTTACCGTTGGTAATTGAATTTTATATCTAACAGCGATAAATCTTATCAGCATTACAGTAAAAGCCGCAATAATATTTGTTAAAGCACGGTCCACTTCGTAATGACAGCAGAGGGCAAACACTAATCCACCGATAATACAAGCTACTGCGTAAATATCTCTACGTAAAATAAGAGGTACTTCGTTAATTAAAACATCTCTGATTAAGCCTCCAATCGAACCTGTAATCATACCCATAATTATAGCAACCCAAAATGGATAGTTCGCGTCTAAGGTTTTTTCTATTCCAACCACCACAAATAGTCCAAGACCTATGGTGTCGAATAAAAAGAGAGTTTTATTTAACCTAAAAATCAGTTTTTTAAGAAAAACAAAGGAAAGTAAAGCCACTGCTGTAACTATTAAATAGGAACTATTTAACATCCAAAATGGAGTTTCGCCTAAAAATAAATCGCGAGTTGTTCCGCCACCAATTGCAGTAACAAGCCCAACAACATAAGCTCCAAATATATCGAATTTTTTCTCGGCAGCTAATCTTATTCCACTTAAAGCAAAAGCAAAAGTTCCTGCATGGTCTAAGAGTTCGACAAAATTTTCTCTAATATAGTCTAGCAGTGATATCCCAAATAATGCTTCAAACATATATCTATAAATTTATTGTAAGTTACTCATCGTTTTAATTACAGTCAATTAAAAACTTAACAAAAATATGAAAAAAGTGTTTAATAGATATATTATTTTTTGTTTATTAATCAACGACATCTGTCAATCTCAAAACCCAGTTTGTAAATTTTCTAATTTATCTAATTGTTCTTTTAATAGCTGTTTTGTTTGTGTATCTTTTTCTGAATTATAAGTGGCTTTTAAGTCTGGTAAATAATGTAAATAATGCGTTTCGGCTATATATTTGGCAGCACGAACACGAACTGTAGCATCAGCATCGTACAATAATCCTTGTATCCATCGTTTTGCAGCCCACGAATGTTTTGATTGTAACCAATCCATCGCAGCTATTTTTTCTTCTGCCGAGCCGTGTAAAAATGTTTGATAATAAGCAGATTCTTGTTTTAAGTCGCTAATACTCATTAAAATTTCTTGGTTAAAAATATCAGGATTTACTATTTCCGATTTATATTCTTTTAGTGGCAAATCTAATGTCCAACGTACCATACGTGGAATCATCCACATCATTCCAGGTGTTGCCTCAGGGTGTGCAATTGAACTAAAAACCCGACCTTTCCCAAAGGAGTTAATAATAAAAAATGGTTTGTTGTTTGTCATATTTGCAGGAGCATTGCCTTCTTCGTGAACATCACTTTCCATAATAGCAAGAGTTTTGTACTCAATTGTATCGTTTTCATTTTTTATAAAAACAGGACCTTCGTAATACATAACATACAAAGTATCGCGGTTTGCAAGTTCGGGGAATATTTTTTTACCTTCATCAGTAAGTGTGAATTTCGATATTCCATGTCCACGATTGTCGTGTTCAATGTCTATTGCTTGAGCTCCGTTCATTTGCACACAGGCATAGTCTGGTGTGTTTGAAAGGAGATAAGCTCCTGCACAAATTCCAACAATTCCACCTCCAGAAGCGACAAAATCTTTAATGCGTTGTTGATTTAATGCATTAAGATTTAAAAACTGACGACTTCCTCCACCTCCAGGAATTATAATAGCATCAAGCGAATCGAGTACATTATTGGCAATGTCGGCAGTTGTAATGGTGCGAACATTCATTTCTGAATCTAATTTCACTGCTGCTACTGCTTCCCAAATACAGGTTTGTGATCCACCATGTCCATCGAAAACAGCAACTTGAATTTTAGTCTTATCTTCTTGATTAGTAGCGTGTTGTCGTGTGCATTGTACAAAAAATAAAATAAAAATAATAGGAAGTAATAATTTCATAAATAGTTTTTATTGATTTAAAGGCAAATTTAATAAAAAAACAAACATTTACATTGTAAGAAAAAACAATGAACCAACAGAAATTATTATCCACAACACAATACCAAGAGCAAAACTACGTGGACCAGATTTTTTAATTTCGCTAATGCTTATGTTAGAACCTATCAGGAATAGTGCTACTACCATACCACGTCTTCCTAACCAACTAAAATGTTCGTAACTGCTTTGCATATCTGGAAATATATTGGCAAAAATAATTGCTAATACGAAAAATAAAATGAACCAAGGGAACTTAATAGATTTTTTGTCACTTGACTTGTTTGTAAAAGCAATTATCAACGAAAGCGGAATAATCCACAATGCACGAATGAGTTTTACAGTGGTAGCTACTTGTAAAGCTTTGTCGCCGTAAATTGCTCCAGCACCAACAACCGAACTTGTATCATGAATTGCTATGGCAGCCCAATTACCAAATTCTTCTTGACTAAGTCCTAATTTTTGTCCTATAAATGGAAAAATGAAAAGAGCGACAGCATTCAATACAAAAACAACAATTAAGGCAAATGAAGTTTGATAACTTTTACTGTTTATAATAGGAGCAACAGCTGCAATTGCACTTCCGCCACAAATTGCTGTGCCAGAAGCTATTAGTAAAGAAGTGTTTTTCTCAACTTTAAAAAGTTTACCAAGCATTATACCCAAAAACATTACTGTGGTTACAGAAATGATTGTTTCTATAAATCCAGTTTTTGAAGATGAAATAACATCGCTTAAGCTCATGCCAAAACCCATTAAAACAATAGACGCTTGCAAAGTTAGTGATGTGTATTTGTGTAAACTTTCATGTTTAATGCCGATTAAGGAAAGTACCAAGCCAATAAATAATGCTATGGCAGGCGAAATAAAAGGCATAAAACAAAGAGCAATAACAATAGGGTAGAGCCACTGGCTAATTTTTGAAGTCTTAAAAAAATTATCTTTCATATTGTACTTTTTTATTTATTGCAAAAGTACAGTCTCGTTATAATAAAAGCAAATACAGAATTATTATTGCTAATAACTATATGTTATATTGAAAGAGGAAATTTTCAAATAGTTCTACTTGTCGGCTTTTGTGTCCATGTTTATAAGCTATTCTAAATTTTCTATAAATAGAAAATCCTGCAACGTTGAGTCTTACAAGTGTTTGCATATAAAGTTCGTTGCGAACAGCTTTTTCAGATACTATTGCTAAACCATCAAAATCTTGTATAAAATTTTTAATAGTTTCTGTGCTACCTAAATGTATATGTGTATTTAAGTTTTCAAATTTAATTTTTTGTTTATTCAGCATTTCTTTTATCACTTCCAGAGTGCCAGAGCCTTGTTCTCTCAATACAATCGGAATTTGCATTAAATCTTCTTTTGAGATATTTTCTCGTTTGGCATATACACTGTTTTTCCCTGTAACTACAATTAGTTCATCGTCCATAAAATCTTTATAGCGAATTCCAGATTGAGATGAATAATTTTCTACCAAAGCCATGTCGATTTTATTATCTAAAAGCAATTTTTCCATTTCGAAAGAATTGCCATTAATAAGGTAGATTTTGATTTTACTATAACGTTTATGAAAGGCAGCAATTACTTGTGGAATAACATATTGTGAAATTGTAGAGCTTGCTCCAATAATAAATTCGCCAGAAATGCTGTCGTGTATTTGTCCTATTTCAAAATCAAGGTTGCGGTAGAGTTGAGCAATTTCTTTGTAAGCGTTATACACCTTTTTACCTGTTTCTGTGAGATAAACTTTGTTGCCTTTTCTTTCAAAAAGATTAGTTTTATAATATTCTTCCAATTCTCTAATATGCCTTGATACAGCAGGTTGACTAATGTTAAACTGGTCTGCTGCTTTTGAAAAACTTAGATTCTCAGCCACTGATATAAAAACTCTATCTCTGTAATCCATAAGTTGTTGATTTTAAGTCATTATATTCAGATATGGGGACAATTTGTCCCTATGTATTCCCCAAGCAAAATATCACGTTTTCGTAATTTTTTTAGATAGTCAGTTGGATTTATGCTATCGGTAAGTACTTCAATTACATCAACTATCGAAAAGTACCACTTTTCATTTTCTTCGTCCCAATGTGAACGAATTTTTTTATGTTCAAAAACTTGCATTTTATTTGTCATGGCTCTATTGTTGAGTTTTGTTCTTTTAATCGTTTTATTTCCTTGTCGAAATCAGAAATTATTTTTTGAGTTTTATTAAATTCTGTGTATTCGGTTTCTGCTTTTTTGTCAGCTTTTGCTTTAGATACTTTTCCTTTATCGGGTAGAATATCGTATTTACGGAAAGCAAGAAACTCATTAACACTTGCTGAAAATTCCTCCATATTAAATATGTTTTCACGTTCTATTAGGTCTTCAATATAATCGAAATAACCTGTTACAGCTCTTTCAAGGCGTTTAATTTCTTTTTCTGGTAGATAGTTTTTTGCGATAGTAACATCTGATTTTAAAATACGTCCATCAGGTGAGTTTTTCCATGTTGTTAAGCCCATGTGCTCTTTATTCCTGTCAGCTTTATTATAAATAATTTCAGCTGCGGTTTGTCTAGTTATAGCATAGTGAAATTTGTTTTGTACCATGGCGTAAAACGTTCTTGTGGTAGGAGAGTTGCGGTCATAATCGATGCTACATTCGGCAAAAATATCAGTTATTTGTTGCCAAATACGGCGTTCACTTGCACGTATAGAACGAACACGTTCAAGCAATTCTCGAAAATAATCCTTACCAAACAGTGTTTCGCCTTGTTTTAAACGTTCATCGTCAAGTACAAACCCTTTGAGCATATATTCTTTCAGTACTTTGGTAGCCCAAATGCGAAAATGTGTAGCTTTTGCCGAATTTATCCTATAACCAACAGAAATAATGGCATCAAGATTATAGAAGTCTAATTTTTCTTGAACCTGTCCCATAAAACCTCTATTTACGACTGTTTCCATTTTGGAAATAGTCGAACTTTCGGAGAGTTCTCCAGCAGAATAAATATTCTTCAAATGTTTGCTTATAGCGGGAACCTGTACGCCAAATAATTGAGACATAGCTTTTTGCGTTAGCCATAGTGTGTCGTCTTTTACAACAGCTTCAATTTTTACGTTTTCTTGAGGCGTGTTGTATAAAATAAATTGAATTTCTTTCTTCATTTTTTTATTTTAATTTTATCATCTGCCCATTTTTTGGGATTATTGCGAATGTATTCTGTAATGCGAATATATGATAGTTCGTCGCGTATAATATGTTCGTAATAATTACGTTGCCATAATTTTTCAGTTAATCCCAATGTGTGTAATTGTTTTGTTACAGCCGATTTATATCCGCGTACGATAGCGCCAATTGTTTGCGATGGCGATCGTAAATGCGAACGTACTGACGAATGCAATTCGCCTGTACGTTGCGGCGTATCGTATTCGCCAATTTCCGATTCCGATGGCGTATCGTATGCCCCATTGTACGATAATTTTTCGGTTATTTCAATTATGCCGTGAATATGGTTTGGCATTATTACGAATTCGTGTAAAATAATGTTGGTTCGTATATTTGGTGTGTTTATCCATTCGTTATGTGCAATTGTGCCGTATTGATTATATATCATTTTGCCGTTTTCAATATGTCCAAATCTACAAATTTTATCCTGCACACAAATTGTTATAAAATACAATCCTTCCTGTGAATAATCATAGCCTTTTAGGCGAATGCTACGGCGGGTATGTATGCGAAAATAGGTCATTTAATTATTTTTATTTTTTTGTCGAAAATCGGTATAGATAATTTTTGATTATCAAATTTATAAACTTTTAATTATACCTTCGGAGAGCTCGCAAGCTCGGTTCAACACTTCAACTACGTTCAGTGCATCGCTTTTAACACTTCAACTTCGTTCAGTGCATCGCTTTTAACTTTTAACTGTTCCTTACCTCTTTATCGTAATATCCCCTTTAAGAACATATTTTTTATTACTATCCAAAGTAATTACATACCAGTAAGTTTCGCTTGGTAAATCTCTGCCTGCATAAGTTCCGTCCCAGCTAAAGTTTGCACCTGTTGATGAATATAATTTTTTCCCAAATCTATCAAAAATTTCTACTACAGCATCTGGATAATGATACAAACCTGTAATTATCCAAGTGTCATTGAAACCATCTCCATTAGGTGTGAAAAAGTTTGGAATGTTAAGTGATTCGTCTAGGAAAATTTCATAGCTTATCAAACAGTAATTGTCATCCATTATTGAAATTGTATATACTCCTGTTGGTAAATTTGTAAAAATATTTGAAGTTTGCCAAGTATCGCCATCATGTGAATAAACATAAGGTTGAGCACCACCGCTTGCAAACACTTCGATAATTCCACCTCCTGCATTATAAGAATCCCAAACAGGACCTTCAAGAAATTCAACATTAATTTCTGTGCTTCCAGAACAGCCAATTTCATCATAAACTGTTAAAGCATAATTTCCAGGTTGAGTTACAGTAAAAGTAGGAGCATTGGAACCATTTTGCCATTTATATTTAAAGTATTCTCTATCTGTTGCTAATATGTATGTATTACCTTCGCAAAATGTGGTGTCGTAACCAATAAAAGGAGCTAATAAGTCATGTTCAAGAATGTTAATTTTATCTGTTGCTGTACAATTATTTGAATCAGTTACTGTTAAAAATAAAGTTTGAGTGGAATTTACAGATATACTACTTGTAGTTGAATCATTGCTCCATTGATAAGTTGCGTAAGTACTATCAACTTCAATTACATATGTTTCGCCATAACAAAATTCAATATCATCACCTAAGTCTAAACTAGGTTGTGGAAAAATATCAACTCTTATTGTATCAATAGCATCGCAGCCTGTTGGTCCACTAACTTTAATCCAATATGTTCCGCTTATTGTTATTGTTAATGTTTCTTCACTAGAATTATCATTCCATAGATAAGTTAAATTCTCGCCTTGAGCATTTGCATTTAAAACTACAGCTTCGTTCGTGCAGATAGAAAAATCTTCACCTAAGTTTATTATTGGCGATTCACCTAAACTAACATTTATTTCACAGCTCGCAGTGCAAGAATGTTGGTCTGTTACAGTAAGACTAAATGTTCCTGCTTGACTAAACCAAATGCTTTCAGAAATAGTGTTGTCGCTCCATTGATAAGAAACATAACCCTCAGGTGCGGAAACTAAAACTGAATCTCCATCACAAATCACAACATTCTTTTCTAAATTGAGTTCAATTTTTGGAAAATATATAAAAGTTATTGTGTCATAATAATAACAATGAGTGTTGGCATCATAAACTTTTACCCAGTGTTCTCCGCTGTTTCCTGATGTAAAGTGTTGATTAATAGAGCCGTCAGACCAAAAATAAGAAGTGTAAGTGTCAAAAGTTGTAATTGTTAACTCATTTCCAAAACATAATGAGTCTGTGGCTGGCAATAAATCAGGATTTGGAATTT